>Ga0315279_10008189_pt1 | contig 12711 bp, 10 predicted proteins | sample YL17G06_20_MG_FD_203694 | JGI IMG/M metagenome (GOLD analysis project Ga0315279, IMG submission 203694) | Sediment microbial communities from Yellowstone Lake, YNP, Wyoming, USA - YL17G06_20 | ecosystem: Environmental > Aquatic > Freshwater > Lake > Sediment | place: USA: Wyoming | collected... | reverse complement strand
ATCACGGTGTCCGAGGCGCGGAATACCTTCTTGAGCAGCTGGGCAACCTCGATTAGGACCTTATCCCCCACGAGGTGTCCGAACCGGGTGTTCACCGACTTGAAACCATCCACGTCAATCATCACCAGCGCCAGACTGCTCCCTCGCCGGTCGGCACGGCTCGCTTCCTTGGGAAGGATTTGCTCCAGGTACCGTCGGTTGAAGGTTTCGGTCAAGGGGTCCATCAAGGAAAGCCTCTCTACTGCTTCGCCCCGCAGGATCTGGCGCACCAACTCATCGCGGGTGTTCCGGAGAACCCGCCGCTGCTGAAGCTGGTAGATATTGAAAAGCGCGGTGAGCGTGATAAAGCCGAAGATGAGCTGGGGGACGTAGCGGCCGTCCAGCCGTACGCTTCCGAGGTTCCACATAATGTTGGGCCAGACCAGGGCAACGAAGCCCGCGGCCACGACGAGAGTGACTAGAAGGCCGATGGACCAAAGCTGGAGGTCTCGGCCCTCCAAAGCCCGCATGTCCTGCCGTAGCCGTTCAGCCTGGGACTCCGGTTCTTGTGCCATTCCGTCCTCTCCCGCCTGGTTGGAGTTGTCCACATAGTGTGGATGTCTCCTCCCGGGCCCACTGCGGCGCGGTGCTTGGGTTCTCACCTCAGGGGCCTTGGGCCCGGCGTTCGCACTCCCCGCAGGTCAGCATCGGCGGAAGGCAAGAACCACTTTAGGCAAAATCCCAGGGATGTAAAAAGAGAAGACCCCTGCCGGCCGGAAAAGTCACGGAAGGGAGCGAGCTGACATTCAAGGCGTCAGAGTGAGGCCACGCGCGGCGTTACTCCCAGTTCTTACATCTGAGGTTCGTCCGGAGGGGGCGCAGGCGCTTCGGCCGGTCCCGGCGGTCCTCCTGGACGGTTTGGCCGGGAGCTCGGCCTCGGCCCCCACCCTCCGGCCCGGCCGCCTCTCGCCCGGAAGGCACGCAGCTTCTGTTGCTGTTCGGGCGTCAGCACGGTCTTGACGGCAAGAATTGACTCCACATGTTGCTTCATGATTTGCCCGCGCAGATCCGAGATTTCCTGCACCTTCTTCATGATGGCTTCTCGGTCTGGCTTGTCCGCGCGCAGCAGCTCGCGCAATTCGATGCGCCGCACTGCCAGGTCCGCCCGCGTTTTGACGGCGGATTTCTCTGCCTCGACGGTGATTTGCCGGAGGCGGTCGACTTGCTGCTCAGTAAGCCCCAAGGCTGCTTTCACCCGGTCGTTTTCCAGCAGGGCCATCAGGTGAGGACCCATCGCGTGTTCCCGCGGCCCGGACCTCCAGCCTTCCTCCTCCTGCGCCCTCGCGGGTGCCGATAGGGCCAGTACACCCAGCATCAAGCCAACTCCAGCATAAGCCCAGCGCTTCATATACTCCTCCTTCCCTCGAACCTCTCTACGAACACAGACGAACCAGGCCCGTTCCGGGTTACACGGGTCTGACGAATTCCGGCCGGCCTCCACTATAATAGAGGGTCCTTGGGCGGCACGCGGCGCGAACCAAACATGGCTCCAGACGATGCAAGCGTGAACGGGGTAGTCGCCGAACCGGTGGCGGAAGTCAGCCGCTTGGCGGCGATGTTTCGCTCGCTGCGCCACCGTGATTTCGCCCTTTTCTGGACGGGGAACTTCCTCTCCAATATTGGAACCTGGATGCAGAACCTGGCCCTCGGCTGGCTGGTGCTGGAAATAACCAACTCGCCGTTCTTATTGGGGCTCAACGGCTTCCTGGGCTTGGTTCCTTTCCTTTTCTTCTCCCTCCCCGGCGGAGCCATCGCGGATCGCTTGAACCGGCGGAAGCTGATGCTGGGAACACAGACGACCATGATGGTTCTGGCCCTGGTCTTGGCCATTCTCACTTCGGTGCGGGTCGCCACGATTGGGGAGATCTTTGCCATCAGCTTCTTCACAGGCTTGGCTTCGGCGCTGAACGCCCCTGCTTATCAGGCTGTGGTGCTCGATCTGGTGGACCGCGAAAACCTAACGAACGCCGTCGCCCTGAATGCGGCGCAATTCAACATGTCCCGGGCGATCGGGCCGACCCTCGCTGGACTGGCGTTGGGCTCGCTAGGCGTCGCCGGGTGCTTCTATCTGAATTCGGTCAGCTTTCTGGCTCTGATCATCGCCCTCCTGGCCATTACCGTGCCACCCCATCCGGCTGACAATGGCCCGTCGGTTTGGTCAGCCATGGTGGACGGCCTTCGCTTTGTCGGCAAGCATCGAACCATCATCGTTCTGCTCTCCGTTCCTTCCTTCCTCAGCCTCTTGGGGCTTCCCTTCGTTGTCCTGATGCCGGTCTTCGCGCGTGATCTTCTCAAGGTCGGAGCGTCCGGGCTAGGTTACCTGATGGCCGGAGCCGGGCTGGGCGCGGTGATGTCCGCGCTCACCTTGGCGGCGCAAGCCGGCATCCGGCGGAGGGGAAAATACATTGTAGGCTCCGCGGCCTTGTTTGCCCTCGCCCTGATCCTGCTGGCGCAGGCGAGATCCTTTGCCTGGGCCTTCCTGTTGCTCGTCGTCATAGGAGCAACCATGGTGGGTACTCTTACGCTTACCAACAGTACCCTGCAACTGACCAGCCCTCCGGGACTCCGCGGGCGAATCATGAGCATGTACAATCTGGCCGTCTTGGGATTGGCGCCACTGGGGAGCTTGCAGGCAGGAGCTGTGGCCGAAGCGCTGGGAGTGCGCTTCGCGCTGACGCTGGGAGGAACAGTCTGCCTGGTCTATTTTCTAATTCTCTTCTTCTTTCTTCCCCGCCTGTGGCGGATCGCGCCGCTGCCCCGAGCTGATGTAGGAATGGGGGATTAGGGATTTGGCGTGCGGGATTGGGGGTTGGGGGTTCGGGATTCGGGACGGCGAGCTTTAAGCTGACCCGGTTGCGTTCGACTCAATCGTGGACTCGAACTCGGAGTCCCGCGTTGCTTGGCGACGCGCAGGGCCTCATCGACGACCTTATAGAACGCCTCGGCTGATTCCAACCCCACCACCATGGTGCCGTTGACAAAGCAGGTCGGGGTGCGAGTCATGCCCACCGCCTGCCCCTCGCGAAAGTTCTCTTCTACCCGCGGCAGCGAGGCCTTGGCGTCAATGCAGGCCGCCAGCCGCAAGCGGTCAAGCCCCACCTGTTCACCATAGTCAAGGAGCAGGTCGCGCGCATTCGCCGCATTGAAGCTGCTCTGGTTCTTGAAAATCAAGGAACGGTAAGGCACATAGGTTGCCGGATTCATCTGGTAAGCGCACTGGTTGGCAATAGAGCCCAGGAGCGACCATTCATGGATCGTGGGTAGGGGAAACTCCTTGTACACCACCCTGACCTTATCGCCGTATTTGGGCAGCAATTCTTTCTCCAGGAAGTCGTGGACGCGAGCGCACATCGGGCATTGGAGGTCCGAAAACTCGACGACGATCACCGGCGCATTAGCCGAACCGTGACCGGGTTGGTTGGCCGTGGTGATGACGCCCAACGCCTCGCGGCGCGGATCCAGGCCGAGGTCGAACACGCTGCCCACAACCAGACAGCGATTGTCCCTGGTCACATAAAAATCCTGAGTCCGCTTCTGTTTTCCATCGTCTACAGTCACGGCGGTGGCTAGCAGATTAGGGTAAGGGGAGCTCCGCAAGGGACCCGCGGTCACGCCGGAGGTCACCGGGACTTTGAACTGTTCGCGGACGTGTTGAACAATCTCGCTGGCGGGATCGGCCACTACAGTGTACAGAGTGCCCAGGATGAGATAGCGGCTATCCTTTGTGACGAACGCGCTGTTCACGTGCTTCTGCTTGCCATCGTCGGCCGTGATGGTCGTCTCGAGGAAGCCTGCGTAGGTAAAAGGCCGGAGCGGGTCAGCCGTGAGTTTCACCGAGTCGGGAACGCCGAACTTGGCCCGCACGTAAAGAAGGATTCTCTCGCGCATTGCCGCGTCAGAAGTTGGCCCCGCCTCCGGGCGACCGGCCTGCACTAGAAGCCACGCGCCGCCCATCACCAGAGAAAGGCCAAAGACAACCACGATGTATTTGTGTACTGCCCTGCCCAAGCCCCGGAGCTCCTTCCCTTTTGCTCTTATTACCGTCTTGCGGTCGCCCGCCTGGGAATTCTAGCCGACCAGCCGGTCAAAAATCAATTTCGGCCGGGGAGAGCTGCTCAACTGCCGCGCCAAACGTTTCATTTCCTGATCAGGGCCACGCTACCTGCGGCCGCCGCGCACCTGTCCCACGGCTGCCGACCCCGAAGCGTCCACCTCCGCTGGTGGTCGGCCGTGATGCAGAAACACATGGACCACAAACATCAGCACCAAGACACCCCCGAACGTGCAGACGATGGTGGCGCCGGTCGGCAGATCCAAAACCACCGAGAGATACACGCCCAGCGCGGACACGAGCGTGCCCATGGTCCAGCCGATGGCCAAGCGCGGCCCGATCCGGTCCGCAAACAACATGGCCCCCACCGACGGAACAATCAGGTAGCAGAAGACCAGCAGGACCCCGGCAATGGCCACCGAGGAAGTCACCACGAACCCAAAGGAAGCATAGAAGAGAAAATCCCAGAGACGGATGGAGATTCCCTTGGCTTCTGCGGTCTTGGGGTCGATCGAGATGAGCAGGAAGTTCTTGCGGAAGATGTAGTGGAACAACCCGATCGCGCCATAGAGCACGGCGGTGCGCGCCACCTCCTCCCAGGAAACCGCCAGGATATTGCCGACCAGCATATCTTTCAGGTGTTCGGTTTCTCCCGTGGCCTTGCTCATGGCCAGGATCGCGGCGGCCGAGGCTACCGCATAGGCGATGCCGATAAATGCTTCCTGCGGGATGTGGACGCGGCGCATCCGCGCCAAGGAGAAGATCGCTGCACCCAGAAATGTAAACCCCAAGCTAATCCAGTAGGCGGCACCCGCGTGCGGGTTAATCCCCACCAGGATGGCCATCGTCGCGCCGAGCGCCGCAATCTGGGCCAGCGCGAGATCAACGAAGATGACGCCTCGCTCGACCACGTGCACGCCCAGATAGGCGTGGATTCCGGTGAGAATCAGGCTGGCTACAAACGGCGCGAGCAAAAAGGGAAGGACTTCCATCCATCCTCCTCAGACATCCTACTGGGTAGCCTGGAACGCCCGTGTCAGCAGCGCTATATCGTAATCGAAAAGCTTGAAGTAGTCGGTGGCTTCTTTTTCGCCACCCACCGAGGGCAGCAAAACTACCACCTGTGCTCCGGTCTCACGCGCGATGGCATTCGGCGTCTTCAAATCGAAGTAGGGCTCGACCAAGATGACCTTCACGTTGTCCCGCTTCATCATTTGGATGATCTCAACCGTGTGCCTTGGCCCGGGCGGGATGCCCGGGCGGGGCTCGATTTCTCCCACCACCTCAAGGCCAAACCGCTTCGTGAGATTGGGCCAGGAACGGTGATAAGTGACCACCTTGCGCCCTCGGAAGGGCTTCATTTCCGCGTCCCAGGCTTTCTGCGCCTCATCCAGCCGCTTGCTGAAGGCCTGGAACCGCCCTTCAAAGTAAGCGGCGCCTTCCGGCTGCATCTCGGCCAGCTTCAGGGCAATACCGCGGGCAATCCTTCGGCCGTTTTCTGGGTCGAGCCAGTAGTGAGGATTCCCGAACGGATGCACGTCACCCATGGCGCGCGTCACAATACCCGCGGGAATCTCCAGGATCTCCGCGAATTGCGAGGTATCTAGATAGCCCTTTGCGCCGGCCTGAATGTTCCGGTTCCCGCATTGGGTAATCAGCGGCGGCAGCCAGCCGATTTCCAGTTGGAGCCCAACCGTGATGAGCAAATCGGCCCGGCGCAACTTCAGCAGGAAGCTGGGCTTGGCTTCCACGAAGTGCGGGTCTTGATAGCCGCGCGCGATCGATTCCACCTCTACCCGGTCGCCCCCGACTTGGGCGGCGAATTCGGCCAAATCAGTCGTCGAGGTGACGACCTTCAGTTTCGAGGCGGCGCGAGCCAGCACAGGAGAAACCACTCCCAAGACGAACGCAAGGGCACAAATCAAGCCAGCGAAGCGAAGCGAACTGGATCTCTGAGTCATAATCGCTCCTAAAAGGAATGGGCGCCATGCGCCCCGAGAACAAACAAGAGTTGAAACAGAAGCTCGTTGCCGGACCGGCCGTCGGCGTAGCGCGTGAACCGGTACTGGCCCCGAAGCTGGCTGAACTCGCTGGGCCAGTAGGTAATCACCGGCGCAAAGCCGCTGTCGGTCAGCAGCGCATCGCGCGCCCGGTCGGACCGATCGTAGCGTCCCCCAATGGTCCAGCGTCGCGTGAGCCGATAGTCCGCAGAAGTATAGAATCCAAACGCGCGCTGGATCGCAGGTTCCTCCTGGCGGCGGCTCCAGACCAGTTCGGCCCGACCGAGGAAATTGTGATAAATGGCTCGCCGCAGCGGCTTCCAGCGCAACGTGGCGTCCAGCCCGTAGAGCTGGGTGACAAACGCGGTGCCCACATCGTTGTGACCGCGCGCATACGAGAACCCCAGATCGAGGTTGGTGGACTCCGTCAAGTCACGGTAAGCCCGCAAGCGTCCCACAAAGGCGATGTCGCCGCGGCGCGTGGCCGTGAACACGTCCCCAGCATCACCCCGAAAAACCTGCGCGGTCGCCTCGAGGAAGACGTCTTTGGGTGCTGGAAGGATCCGGCTCACTGAAAAACCAGAGTCGCTCAGACCTTCGTGCCCGCCTACCAGGTGCTCGGTCACCAGCGGCCGATCGGTCCACGGCAGGCTGTGACTATGGAGCGCATTGACGACGCCGAAACCGGAGCGCATCTTGCCGACTTTGGCCACGAACCCGCCGGGAAGCGACGTGAAGGTCAGATAACCTTCCTCCAGTTCGACTCCTTCACTGCCGATCGACACGAAAAAGTCTGCGCGCGCGTAAGGATCTACGGTAGCCTGGAAGCCGATTTCCGATTCGTGCATGTCAAGCGCCGGCATGCTGCGGTTCGGATCACGGCCCACCGCGCCCAGGAAATCCCCGATTACACTGATCGCGGGATTGAAAACTTTCGCTGTGTCGCTTTCTCCGCTGTAAACCGGCAGCTGCGCAAGGGAAGGTCCCGGCGCAGCGGCAGGAACCTGAGCTGCGGTGGGTGCCAGGGCAGTTGAGACGGTCGCCGGAGGCCCAACCGTTGGCGCGGCCGCGCTCTCTGCCGGCGGCGAGGCTTGACCCGCTTTGAGGGCGCGTATCTCAGCCTCTAAAGCGATGACGCGCTCCTCGAGGGCCTTCAAGCGCTCGTGCGTGTCATCCGTCGCCTGCGCCTGTAGTATGCCGGGCGCGAGGAAGACCAAGCAAGAGAGGATACAGATTGTTCTCATTTCGATGCTCCTCAGAATCTCAGCCTACGAAGTGTGGGTGATCCTACCGCTCGCCAAAGAAGGGCCAACGGTGGCCCTCAGAAGACAGGAGGGGCCCGGGCGGGGATAATAGTCAGACGCGAGGGACCGAAATCAAGCAGCGAAAACGTAGAGGGGAAAGGAGTCACGGAGTCGGGGGGTTCAGTCGGAAATCCTGTCGCCGGGCGCGCTACATTCTGCCGCCCGATCTGACAGGCCGCACACGGCGGCCTGACCACAGCACGCTGTGTGGTGACATCGCCCCTCCGCATCACCAGCCGACGGGCTGAAACAATCTGATCTTCCTCGTGATGATGAAACTCTGCGACCCACAAGAGCTGGGCTTGGATGAATATCAGGCACCACACAGCCAGTGTGCGCGACCATCGGTTTCGAAAAAAACGAACCAGCGTTGTGATTGTCACTCTGGCCTCTTCACCAAGCTCCTCCCCCGATCCGTGGAACCAACAAAAGCGACGCCCGTCGGGCAGAGTGGCTCGACCTACTTACCGGTTAGATGGAACCAGAACGGGAGAAGATGTCCGACGAATTGACACTATGTCAAACAGACCGCGCGGGAAATCGGCCTGCCGACCCGGATGCAGGGCTGGGGCTGCGCCATGGCAGCCCGACATTCAACCTATGTGCCACGCCCCGACAGTTGCGCGGAGATCTCTTTCACCTTCTGGGCCAAGCTCGGGAGATGCGAGAGGTGTGCGTACATCCGCTTGAACTCCGCGAGAGGCCGGGCCGGCGAACCCCAGACGGTCTCGCCCTTGTGAACAATCTTGCCTGGCAGAATCGCGGCGCCGCCCCCAAGCACGGCCCTTTCCTCAACGCGCGCGTGGTCACCAATTCCCACCTGGCCACCCATTACCACGTAATCGCCAACTTCAACGCTACCCGAAATCCCAACCTCCGCTGCAATCACGCAATGCCGGCCGATCCTCACGTTGTGTGCGATCTGGACGAGGTTGTCAATCTTGGTTCCCTGGCCAATCAGCGTCACTCCCAGCGATCCTCGGTCCACCGTGCTGTTACTGCCGATCTCCACGTCGTCTTCGATCACCACTTGTCCGAGTTGCGGGAACTTGTGATAGCGACCTTCGGCAAGAACATAACCGAACCCATCCGAGCCTACGACCACGCCAGCGTGTATAATCACCCGGTTGCCAATGCGCGCGCCCGGATAGACCGTCACCCGCGGGTACAGGACGCACTGCGCGCCTAGATGCACGTTCTCACCCAGAAACACCCCGGCCTCGAGGCGTGTTCCCTGCCCCACTGATACGCCAGGCTCGATTACCACGTAAGGGCCGACACTCACATCGGGCGCCAGTTGCGCGTCTGAGGCAATCACGGCCGTGGGATGAACTCCAGGGACCGGAGGAGTAGGCGGACGAAGCACCTCGGCGACGCGGATCAACGCAAGCTTGGGGTGAGGAACGGCAATGGTGGTTTGCCCCTGCACCGACACCCCCTGCGCCACCAGGATGCAGCCGGCCCGGGAGGAGGCGGCCAAGCGCAGGGCCCGTTCACCCTCCGCGAATGTCAGTTCCTCCGCTCCGGCGCTCTCCAGGCTCGCCACATTTCGAATCTCGCGGCCCCCTTCCCCTTGAAGTTCGCCGCCTAGTAACCGGGCAATTTCTTCGACTCTCATGGTCACACCCCAGATCTGTTCAAAGTCCAACGGTAAACGCCGAAAGTGTCTCCTTCCAACTTTCGGCAGTCAACCTGCAACTCAGCAAGAAGGATAAAACGGAGGTTCGCCCTGCGGACGCGTCTTCCAGCGCCGGTGCACCCAGAGCCACTGGTCAGGATGGCGGCGAATGTAATCCTCAATCAGCCGCGTGAAGTTCGCCGTGTTTGCAGCAATTTCTTCCTCCGGGTCTTCCCGCGTGATCCAAGCGACGGGATCAAAGCGCAGGCGATACTTCCGCATCTGCGCGTCCCAAATCACCAAGCCCAGCACGACGGGGACCCCAGTCTTCCGTACCAGCCGGGCCGGGGCCGTCGTCGTGCAGGCGGGGCGGCCGAAAAAATCAACAAACACTCCTTCGGCGGCCAGCGTGTTTTGGTCTGCCAGAATGCCCACAGCCTCTCGGCGTTGGAAGGCACGCAATACCTCGCGGGCGGCATCCCGCTTCTCGATGGCGCGTCCCCCACTCAGGCAGCGGTAACGGTTGATGAAGGCATCGAGCAAAGGATTGTCCAGCTCCCGCACTATGAAATTGCAGGGATAACCGTACACGCCGTGGGCAAACGATCCCAGTTCCCAATTGCCAAAATGGGCGGTGAGGAAAAGCACGCCTTTCCCCTGGTCTCGGGCGCACGCGTAGTTCTCAAACCCATCGTAGATGATCAGGCGTTCGATGTTCTCCCGGTTCCAGGAAGGAAAGTGCGCGAAGTCGGCGAGCACGCGGCCGAAATTCCGAAATGCGCCAAACAGCACTTGTCGACGGCGCCGTTCGGACCACTCGGGAAACGCCACGCGCAGATTAGACAGACCCACCCCGCGCAGTCGGGGCCAGCACCAGTAGCTCAGGGTTGCCAGCACCGTGCCGAGGGCGCGGGCCAATCGGTGAGGCAGCCAGCCGAGGAACCGCAGGAGGCTCGTCGCTGCGGCGAACTGCACCCAGTGACGGAGATTAGGGCGGCGCGGTTGCGCGGTTCCCGAGCACGGTGCCCCAGGGCGCGAGGAACTGTCAGCCATCAAGGAACCCAATCACCCTCCGCGCGTGGGATTCCCCAGGCGGCAGACAAGATCAGGGGTTGCGTCCCGGCTCCGAGCGCGGCGGGCCATCGTCAATCAGCCCGTAGAGGCAGCTTGTCGCGGAAGAAGTCGACGACCTCCTGCTCGTACTGCTTTTTCATGGCACCCGAAGCCAGCGTGGTGTACGTATGCTCCAGCACCAACATGCGCTTGGGTGGGGGGGCAAGCGCGTAAAGATCTTCGGTGGCGGCAGCCAATAGAGGCCAGTCTCGGCTGTTGATGAAGAGCTTAGGCATGTTTTCCAACTTGGAGAGATTGGCGCGGACCGGCGGCCTCGCCCTCCCCAAGGTGAGAAGGTGGAATCCTGCGCGGGGCACCATGCGGAAAAAGCGGCTTGTACCACCCAGCAGGTCGTCCACCTGCGCTTCCAGCATCTGACTGGGGTCTTCGTAGATCGTGTCAGCCACCAGCGCCTTTACCAGAGGACTCTGTTCCGCCGCCACCAGCGCCGCATAGCCCCCCGAAGTCGTCCCAAATAAGCCCACCCGGTGACGATTGACTCTGGGGTGCCTCGTCACCATCTCGATGGCGGCCAGCAAGTCCTCCGCCTCACGTATGCCTAGGTCCGAATACCCCTGCTCCGCCTTCGGACCACGGGAATTGAAAAGATAGACATTGAAATTACTTTTGCTGAGGAAACTGCCCAGCGCCAGTAGCTCCGAACGGTTGGAGTTGTAACCGTGGCAGAGAATGATGGCCGGCGCCCCTTTGAGACCCAGCAGCAACCACCCGTCGTGCTCGCCACCCCTGCGATCCGTGAAGCTGAGGGTAATGTAGTTGCTCTGGAGGGAAGACTCGGGCGTCACGGTTTCGGTGGCATTGACCGTAGTGACAACGCGATAGGTCAGGAAGGCGCCCACTCCCCCCAGTACAATCGCCAGCGCCGCTGCCAGGATGAACGCTGCTCGGACCAGTCTCCAGACCACTTCGCTGGGGATTCGTGCAGGGGCAGCGACCGCGATAGCTCGCCTACGTGCCATAGAGCTGCCTTTGATTCACTCTACACTTCAACGATGGCGAGCACACCGGCTCGCAAACTGGAAATGCTACCACAACCTGTTATCTACCTCGACCAAAACTTTCATCTCGCAGCCTCAGCGCGGCGCACATGTCTCACCCGCGCTTGGGGAAGAGCAAACGCAAACGTCCGAACTCTCGCCTCCCCATAGGCCAGCGGCTGACGCCCTGGCCACCAAGGCCTTCTTCGTTCTCTCGCGGATCTACTGACAAACTGTCCTCTTCAGCCCTTCATTTGCGTCTTTCAGTGCGCCTCGCGCGGCCGCGCAAGAGCCGCGGGAACTAAACCCAGCAAAATGACTCGCGCGCTGCAAGACGATGGGGCGGCTTTTGCGCTATATTCCTGCTAGGCTTGACCACGTACGAACGCTTGGCGCCGCCGGCCTGGTTGTGGGGAGCCTTTCGTTACCAGGTCGGCGCGAGAGGGAGCACGCAGTCTTGGCATCTGAGGTGATCGACATCCGGCAATTCACGGCCCGCGACTTCGAGCCCTTGTTGGAAGCCGAGTCGCGCATCTGGCGCGAGACTCTGCGCTGGGACTACACTACCTCGCGCCGCTTGATTTCTTCCTGGCTTGACGAGAAACGCCTTTCCGGCTACGCCTTCCTGCGCGACGGCCAAATTACCGGTTACAGCTTCTTCTTCTACGAAGCCGAAAAAGCTCTCATCGCCGACCTGTTCGTCATGCCCGAAGAGGAGCAAGTCGGCCCGGCGCGGGTCTTGCTGGAACACGTCATCGAAACCCTGCTTGCGACCCCGGGCCTGCGCCGCGTGGAGACCCAACTTCCTCACTTTACTTTCGAGGAACTCGAGCCGTGCTTTCGCGCTCACGGCTTCGACGGCTTTCTCCGCCGCTTCATGGCGTTGTCGCTCGCGACCCGACGACCGGATTCAGCCGTCCCTGGCCAGGAGGCGGGACACCCAACTTCGCAGGCTGTTTCTGTGCCCGGAGATTTCTGCGTGGAACCCTGGGAACGCAAACACGATCCGCCGGCGGCCGCGCTCCTCTACAGCACCTATGGCCAGCACCTCGACTCCCGGATCAACGACCAATACACTTCCTTGGCCGGTGCCACCCGCCTGATAGAGAGCATCGTGCACCAGCGCGGCTGCGGGCAGCTCCTGCCCCAGGGCTCGCTGGTGGCCCTTCACCGCCCAACGCGGAAACTCGCCGCGGCGTTGGCGATAACCGCCGTTCGGCCCCAGACCGCGCACATCCCCCAAGTCGCGGTGGCGAGGGAGTTCCAGCGCGTGGGTCTGGGCACCGCCCTGATGGAGACTTCGTTTCGTGAGCTGGCGCGTCTGGGCCATGAGGAGGTCTCGCTTGCCGTCACCGACTTGAATGCTGGCGCGGTGCGGCTCTACCAGCGCCTGGGATTTGAGACCTTTCGCACGTTCGGGGCCTTTGCCTGGGAGGGGCGATAGGGGAACTGCTTGCTGTGTCGCGGCAGACATCTTGCCGGGCTCTGCGCCCCGGCGAGCGTCACTACTTCCCTTTAGCTTTCAAGAGTTCCTTCAGCTCGTCCATGAACTCGCGAACATCTTTGAAATCCAGATAAACCGAAGCGA
>Ga0315279_10008188_pt1 | contig 12711 bp, 4 predicted proteins | sample YL17G06_20_MG_FD_203694 | JGI IMG/M metagenome (GOLD analysis project Ga0315279, IMG submission 203694) | Sediment microbial communities from Yellowstone Lake, YNP, Wyoming, USA - YL17G06_20 | ecosystem: Environmental > Aquatic > Freshwater > Lake > Sediment | place: USA: Wyoming | collected... | reverse complement strand
TTTTTAAATATTGCAGCAGCTGCGTGGCGAGCGGCGCCTTCTCGTGGTTGGGGGCGAGTTCCAGGAATTTCTCCAGGCTCCGGACGGCATCGGGGACCTTGTTCTGGCCGATAAAGATGGTCCCCAGTTGATAGTAAGCATCGGCGTAGTCGGGCTTAAGATCGACCGCCTTCTGGAAGTGGGCCTGGGCCGCGTCCGCCTCTCCCGTGTTGGTGAGGCAGGCGCCAAGATTGTAGTGGGCGTCCGGGTCATCGGGACTGAGCTCGACGGCCTTCTGGTAATATTTTTTTGCCTCCTCGAAGGCCCCGCCTTTGGCCAGGGCTTCCCCCAGCTCCTTGTTGGAGCTATAGCTCTCCAAGTTGAGCTCCACGGCCTTCCGGAAAGCGGCGATGCATTCATCCTTCTTGTCCATCTTCTTGTAGGCCAGCCCGAGGTTGAAGAAATAGCCCCAGTTGAGCTGGTTCATCTTTACGGCCTCTTCAAAGGCGGCCGCGGCTTCGGCGTATTTCTGCTCGCCATAGAGCCTGTTCCCCTTGAGGAAGACCTGGTCGGCGGCCGAGACGGTCTTCAGGGCGATCTCGTCGGCCGTATCGAGCTTGATCTCGATATCCGTTTCCCCGGCCAGGCTCACCCTCACCTCCGCGGACTTGGGGAGATATCCATCCTTCCTGACGCTGACCTGGAAATACCCGGGCTGGATGCCGATCTGGAGGAACCTGCCTTCCTTGTTCGTTGAGAGCTCATAGCTCACGGCGGAGGTCTTGGTGGAAACGACGGTCACGACGGCCTTCTCCAAGGGATTTCCCTGGCTGTCCCTGACGATACCCATCAGTTTGCCCTGGACTTGGGCCCAGGCTGCGGCCGAGACCGTCAAGCCTATCAGGATCGCCACGATCATACGCTGACGCATCTTTATCTCCTCAGGGATCAATTCCCTTTTTTAGCTTTTTCTTCCAGGGCCCGGATCGCGGGCTGGGAGGGATCGAGGGACAGGGATTTTTGGATGAGGGGCAGGGCCCTGTCGGGCCGTCCGAGGTTGAGATGGCATTCCGCCGCCAGGTTGAGGACGCCGACCTCGGTGGCCTCGGCCATGAGCTTGTCCAGGTAGACGAGGGCGGTCGTCCAGTCCTTGAGACCGGCATGGTCCAAGGCGATGACCTTGGCGGCTTCCCTGTCTTTGGTGGCTTCATACAAGGGAACGGTCGTCACCAGCGAATCCTGAAACCTGTTCATGGCAAACAGCGACTTGCCCAGAAGGAGCCGCGTCGGGGCGTCCTCCTTCAGCTTGAGGGCCCGGTCCAGGAGCCCGCAGGCCTTTTCATAGTCCCTTGCCATGAAGTGTTCCGTTGCCAGAAGGCGTAATTGTTCGGGTGACGGGAACGGGCTGTGCACCTGGGCATAGGCCCAAGGCAGGGCTGGATACGGCTGGGAAAGAAGAATAAAGTTGTCCTTCTCGGACGCGAGCGTCTTTCCCCCGCTGACTACGGAGACCTCGGCGCTATAGTATCCGGGCTTGACGTTCGCGAGGGCGAACGGACCGAAGACGGTTCCGCCGTCCGTCCGGCCCTGGACTTCAGCCAGCGGGACCTTCTGGTCCCGGACGAGCGAGCCGTCGTCGAGCGAATGGAGTTCAAGCCGGAGGACGGCCAGCGGATCGGCGGCGGCCTCCTTCAGCCCTTCGGCCTGGATATAGGCCCCCAGGCTTTCCTGGGGCAGGAATTCGTTCTTGGCACCGACGACGTATTGGACGCCGTCGAACGCGAACGCCTTGAGGTTCATGCGCCGGCCGGCCGGGACCGGCTCCTGACCGTGAAAGAGAAGCAGACTGCTGAGGCGAAGGCCGGTCCCCTCGCCGGGCACGGAGACGGTGGTTTCGAACGACGTAAAGTCCTTGCCGGTTTTGTTCTTGAGAAGGAAGAAGAACCTGAAGTTCCCCGGAATGACCGGCAGAATGTCCTGGAACGCGAAGCGCCGACGCTCGTGGGCCTTGTACTGAGCCGCGGTCAGGCTGACGGGGATCTCCTCGGTATTTTCCAGAATGAGGTTGCCCTTGAGGTCCTCCATCCGGACGAGGAGCTCGAACCCGGCGTAAAAGACTTCGCCGCGCTGGGCGAAGCTCATCTTGTCCGGCTCGATGGACCAATGAAGGAAAGGCTGTCCGGCCGCCGAAAAGAGCCGGACCTTGGCGCCGGCGTTAATGAAATTGTCGGCATATTCGGTTTCCACGAAGTCCTTGTAGTTCATGTAGGCCCGGGCGTAGGCGTCGGAGAATTTCTTCTCAGGGAGGGACTTGGCCGCGGCGATGATGCTGTCGGAAGAGAAAGATTCACTGCCGAAGGGCCTGTCGCCCGGAAGATAGCTCTGGGCGGCGCCGGCCAGTTCGGAACTCGATTTCTTGATGACCTGGATGGCCGAAGCCCGGGTGACGGATCTACTTCCGACGTTCGGGATGACCAGCTTCTCAGGGCCTTCGATGCCGGGATAATAAAGCCGGTAATCCCCTATCCCCTGGGGTTGATAGAAAATGAGATAGAAGTAGTCGGGCAGACCGTATGGCACCTCGCCCTTGTAGAACCAAAGCTCCATGGGCCAGAGCTCGGAAAAGGTCGTGAAGAAGTTCCTTTCGAGGGGTTTTCCCAGAATGAGGTAGAATAATCCTCTCTCCGTCTGGCTCCCCCTCTTAAAGGAGCTGCGGCCGAAGTTCTGGTCGGCGAAACGGACCCTCTCCATATATTCCTTGGTGAATTCGTTCTCCTTCGTGTCCGGCAGGGGATCGCGCTGGCGCCAGAAGAACTGGATGAACTTTTCCCGTTCGGGGTCGGACTTGAGCTTCATGAAGACCTCCCGCTCGATCTTCGTGATGATGGGAGAGACGTCTTCGAGCCACGTCTGATGGGCTGGGAGGAGTTGTTGCGCCGGGAAAGCGGGCGCACTCAGAAGTCCGAAAAGAATGCAAAGGGCGGCGACGAGCGTTTTTTTCATGACCATCTTCCAGGAGTCTAAACTATCACAGCCCGCGAGAAGTTTCAATTCCGGCCATCGTCGGCGGCCTCGCCGCCGGATCCGTTCGATGGACCGCATGATGTTCCGTGCGGAAGACGCCACAGGCCATCTCCTCACGGCCAAATAGGGGCCGGATTTCGGATGCCGGGGGATGGAAATAGGGTGGCGGCCCCTGCCGCCACCCCATGAGTTCGAGTTCTTCTACTTTTTCTATTTCAACTAGAAGATCAGGCGAATGCCGAGACGAAGTTGCCGCGGTTTGATGACACTTAGAAGATCATGTCCCAGTGTCGATGGAGTGTAATCCGGGCTTGTGGGATCATTCTCCCAGTCCTTTCCGACTCTGGTTCCCCAATCCTGAATGGTATCGGCATTGAAGACATTGAAGACGTCAAGCATCACTCCCAACCTGTACTTCTGAGCGAGGGTAAAGATCTTCTCCAGCCGGAGATCGAGGATCTTCTGCATGTCGTAGTGATTGGCGCCGCGAGGCTCGGTAAAGAATGTCACTCGGCCTTGATTCAAAGCGCTGGTCCTGAATCTCTGGGCCCAGGCGGAGCCCGTTATCGCCCTGAACGAGGCGCTGAAGCTGATGTCGAAAGGAAGGATATACGTCCCCCCGATCTTAAGCATATGGGTTGGGTCGAAGGTCGCGTTGCCGTCGGCGTTTATCCAGTAGTTCGGGTCGCCCATTTGCAGGCTGTCACGTTTATTCCAGCCGATGTCATCGCCCCAGCCGTTGTCGACGGTCCCTTTCGTTTTGGAGTAGAGATACGAGAGCATCAACTGCCACTTGTTCGAGAAACGCTTGTTGAAGAGAAATTCCACGCCTTGGTATTTCCGGTAGGCCTTGCCTTTGACGTAAGGTCTATCCGAACCCTGCTTGATGTTCTCAATCTGGTATTCGTGGGCGTCGCCGGAGGCCAGTTCATAGATCGAAAAGCTCTTCCCGAGCGGCCAGACATTGTAGTCCACCGGTTCATAGGAGGCCAGGATGTCATAGACTCCGATGATGTCCTTCCAATCCCTGTTGATATAGCTTACGGACACGGACGCGTCTCTGAAAAGTTCTCTTTCGAGACTGAAGGTGAACTGGTTCATGTAGGGATGCTTGATATTATCCTGGAGCTTCCAGCTCTGCTTGATCCTCCCGAATTCCTGCCATTCTTCGGTCTCGGGATCCCATTGATATTTAATGTAGTCAAACCACTTCTTGGAAAGCCGGTTGTGATAAGCGGCGAACATCCCCTCCGTGAACTGACCGTAATGGGCCTTGAAGATCGTCTTCTTATCGCCAAAGATGTCGAAAGTGAGCCCGATCCTCGGGGCGATCCGGTGCGAGTTCCAGACGGTGCCCTGACCCTCGACCTGGCCCCAGTTCTGGCTGAGCCGGACTCCGGCATTGATATTGATGCGCGGAGTGATCTGCCAGGAGTCCTGGACGAATCCCTCGACCCTTGTGTATGGGCTGTTGAAGTCGTAGCCTTCGTACTGGTAGGCGAAGTAGTTCCCGGTAAAGTAGACATAGTTGCCCGCGAGATTATACCCGTAGCCGACATAATCGTAATAATAGACGTTGTCCCCGAGCGGCCCGCCCTTTCCCGTGTAGCCGTAGCGGCTCCGGCAGGTCGAGCGCTCGACCTCGACGCCGAACTTGAAGTCGTGACTGCCTTTGATGAAGTCCTCGGCGTAGTGGGTCAAGCTGGCGTTCGCCTGGAACCGGGTGCGGTCGGCAAGATAATAGTATCCGGCGTTTTTATAACGCTTATCATCGTTCATACTAACATGGGAGTAGATCTCCCTCCCCATCTTCGGTTCGAGGTAGTAATAACCCCAAAAATAGGCGGCCTTGACATCGATAAAGGTTTTCGGGCTGAAGATATGGGTCAGGCTGAAATTCCCGACAATTTCCGGGGACTCCTGATTGACGACCGCGTCAACGGAATTCGTGGGCTCCTGATCCTCGGCTCCGCGGTTCTCGCCGTTATAGCTATCTATTTCCAGGGTGAACATCAAGTTTGTCGAGGGCGTCGCTTGAGCGGTGATCTTGGTGAAGGACCGGGGCTGTTTGTAGGCACGGGGTTTAGGGAAGAACGAGTAATACTCCCCGAAACTCTGGTACTGGAGGCCCTCATAGAACCAGATCTTGTCCTTCTTGATCGGCCCTCCGAGGTGCGCGTTCACGTCCAGGAGCCTGAAGCCCGCAGAAGTTAGATCGGGAAAATCATTGAGATAAGCTTGAATGTTGTCCTTCTGCCATAAACCCTTTGGATTGGCATCCCTTTGACCCTGGAAAGCGAGCTCCATGTGGCCGGAAAAGTCATTCCCGCCCGATTTCGTGACGATGTTGAAGATGACGCCCGTGAAGTTCCCGTATTCCGCCGGAAGGCCGACACCCATGATCTTGGCTTCCTCGATGATGTTGTTGTCGATGAAAACCCAGGCCGTGCCGCCCTCCGGGTCCGCCACGTTGACACCGTCCATGGAATAGGCGATCCCCGTGCCGTCCTGAGCGCCATAAGCCGAGTCGGCCATATTTTCAGGGGTGACTCCCGGAGCCATGTTGACGAGACTGGACGAGAAATTGCTGACGTTAGGGATGTTCCGCAGGATCTCGTTGGTCATCGTAACCGAGGCCGTTTCCGTGGACTTGACGTCGACGGTGGGGGCATGGGCCACTACGGTCACTTCTTCCTCCACGGTGGATGGCTTCATGATGAGGTCGATGGTGAGCCGTATCGTCGTGCTGAGCCGGATGCTTGGCTGGACGGAAGTCGCGAAACCTTGGAGTTGGGCCTTGACGGAATATTCGCCCGGGGGGAGGGCTGGAAAGCGGTATTGCCCTTGGGCGTCGGCCACAGACTCGCGGCTGCCCATGAGGTTGGGGCTCGTTATCGTGACGATGGCCCCCGGGAGAGGGCTGTTCTCCTCATCCAAAACGGTTCCCGTAATAGCGCCTGTTTCCTTGGATTGGGAGAAGGCCAACGAGCAAAAGATAATCAGGAATCCCATCAAAACAAGAACCGATTTTCGTTTCATTTTGCCTCCTACGTCCTTAATTTCCTAATCCGGGGAAGTTGATGAAATCAACGTCCCCCGCCTCCGAAAAAGAGAATTAGATAAATGATCCCCTATCTTGCCTCCTTTCTGCATCAATATCCTTATAAAACATGAAAGCAAGAATTATGCCAGATCCGAATTATGCTTAACTTATTGAAATTAAAGGAAATAGGAAAATGGTCATGTCAATAATATCATCGGCTATCCAAATATTTACAATTAAGTATACAAATTATTGAATTTTTGCCATCCAACCACGAATCTCGTGGATCCCACTTCATGCTGAGAAAATATCACTTGTTATAAATTCTTGTCAATGGCCGTTTTATCTCGTCCCTTTGAGCCCGTCTGCCAGAGCCTGGCCTTTCCGGGCGTATTCTCCGGACATGCCCTCGTTTCCGACACGATTGTAGAGGTCGGCCAGGAGGAAATACGCCAGCGGGAGTTCGGCCTCGTCGGGCTTGAGGTCGATGCCCTTCTTGATAAGGTCAATGGCCTCCTGATAACGCTCGCCCCGGTTCAGATAGACACGGGCCAGGTAGAAGTAGGTGAGCGGGAAACTCGGGTCGGTTTCCAGGCACGCCTTCAGGTATTCGTATTCCTTCTCTTGGTTTCCGGCCGCCCGGTAGAGGCGGGCCAAGTTGTACATGGCTTTGAAGTGCTTGGGTGAAAGTTCGAGCTCCTTCAGGTATTCGGCTTCCGCCTCCCGGGTCCGCCCACGTTTTTCGTCGAGCTGGGCCTGGTTATAATGGAGGTTGGAGAGCTGGGGATTGAGCTCGAGCGCTTGCCGGAGATTCTGCTCGGCCCGGTCCAGATCGTCCTTGACGATGTAGATGGCGGCGAGCAAGTTGTGAGAGCCGGCCGATTCGGCGTTCAGCGCGATGCACTTTTCGAAATAGGGGACGGCCTTGTCGTACCTCTTCTGGATGAAGCTCATGTTCCCGAGCATGAAATAGAACTGCGGATCCACGACCCCCTTGGCCATGTAGTCCAGGAGGAACTTCTCCGCCTCGTCGAACTCCCCCATCCCTTCGTAGGCCAGCGTGATGTTGATGGCCGCGAACGTGTCGTCGGGCTTCCGGCCGAGGACCTGCCGGAAATAATCGATGGCCTCGCGGTACTTCTGTTGCTGGAAGTAGATGTTGCCGATGGTGAAATAGGCGTCGGTGATATCCGGGTCGGAAGCGATGATGCCCCGGATGACCTCTATGGCCTCGTCCGGCTTTCCCCCCATCCCCATCTCCCGGGCCCGGGAGAGCTCGTTGAAGACGACGATCTTGTCCTTGGGGTCGGCCAGCTTCTTACCGGCGAGCTTGGCCGGGTCGGTGAACGACCCGACATACCCGAGGGCGGACAGTTTTTCCCTTGTCTCCTCATCGACCTTCGACAGGTCCGTCTCATAGGCGTTCTGGCCGGACCTCCGGATGAAGGTTTCGGCCTCCCCGGAAAGCTTGTTGTAAACCCCTTTTTCAAGATAGACGAGGTTCTTTTCTTCGCGCGGGTCGGCCACGACGTCGTAAAGCTCGGGCACGGGGGCAAGAATGAGCTTGTACCTTTCGTCCTGGACGCTTTTGAGGTCCGACCAGCCGTAATGGAACCGGGGATAGTAGGTCTCGCTGTAGGCCGGGACGGGGGCTTTCCGGGGGCGGCCCGTGAATGCCGGGAGCAGGCTGTGTCCCTGGACCTCGGCAGGGATGGGGAATCCCGCCATTTCGCAAACCGTCGGCAGGACGTCCGAAAGGCCCGCGACTTCCGTCGAGACGATCCCTTGGAACTTCGGGTAGGGTGTGACGACGATCAGGGGGACGTGGATGGCCCCCTGATATATGAAGAACCCGTGGGATTGCTCCGCGTGTTCGCCGAGGCTTTCCCCGTGGTCTCCGGCAAAGACCAGGACGGTGTTTCGATCGAGGCCGTTCCCCGCGAGAAGATCCCAGAGCCTGCGAAGCTGTGAATCGGCGAAGGCGATCTCGCCCAGGTACGGATGAGCGGCATACAGCTTGTCGTAGGGCGGAGGGGGTTCGTAGGGCGTATGGGGGTCATAAAGATGGATCCAGGCGAAGAACTTTCCGCCCTTGTTCTTCTCGAGCCACGGAAGCGCCTCGGCCATGACCTCGTTGGCCGGCCTCTGGACCGTCCCGAGGGATATCCGCTTGAACTTGGTGAAGTCGAACTTGTCGAAATACGTGTCGAACCCCTGGTCGAGGCCCCATTTGGAATCCAGGACGTAGGCGGCGATGAAGGCCCCGGTCGCGTAGCCCTTCTCCTTGAAGAGCTCGGCCATAGTCTTCAGCTGGGACGGGACGACGAATCCGCCGTTGTCCCGGACGCCATGGAAAGGCGGGAGGGTCCCGGTCATGAGCGTCGTGTGGGACGGGAAGGTCAGGGGCGTTTGGGCGTAGCAGCGCTCGAACCGGACCCCGCGCGAGGCGAAGAGGTCGATCGTCGGCGTCTCGACGTCCCGGAAGCCGTAACAGCCGAGCCGGTCGGCGCGGGTCGTGTCCAGGGTGACGAGGACGACGTTGAGGTCCCGGCCGTCCCTGAGCTTGGCGAAATCGGGCCCGCCGCGAGAAAGGAAAAGGTATGCCGCAACAGCGACAGCGATCACGGCGATGATCGCCCCCGCTATGACCGACGAGCGCTTCTTAGCTTTCATGGGAACGAGCGAATTCTAGCATATAAAGGGCCGCGCGTCTCAAGAGGCATGTTGTGACGAGATGAGGCAGTGCCCGGTACGGGCGGGTCGAGCCAAGAAGCCTGGGAGGCCGGCGGGAATCCACGGCCTGCACCCTGGATGAACCAGTGAAGGACTTCCTTCCCCAGAGGGCTGTCCGGAAAATCGGGTCGATGCGACGGACATGGACCGCCATAATGGAACGCTCTCCTGCAGGCTTCGATCGACGCTTAAGGAGAGCGGCCCGCGATCGTATCCGCGGCCTTTCACTGGGAAAAAAGGGGCGGCGGGTCAGAGTTCGCCCGCCGCCCCTCCGATCATCGCGCAAGCGCAAGCTTAAGCCTACGGCTACAAGGCGAGACGCAAGCTAAAGCTTGCGGCTACATTCCCGACGGATCCTTCCGTCTCGCTTATCTCGCCCTTCTCGCAGCCTCTTGTCGAAGCCTTGCGACAATCCTCCTGTCTCGCGTGCCTCGCTAGTCTCGCGCGTCTCGCCTCTTAGAAAATCAGCCTGATGCCGACCCTCGCCCGCCTCGGCATGACGATACTCTTGAGATCATGGCCCTGCGTGGACGGAGAGTAAGTCGGATCGTCCGTATACCAGTCATACCCGATCCGGTCGCCCCAGGAGGTGATGGAATCGTTGTTGAAGACGTTGAAGACGTCGAATATGAGCCCCAGCCTGTACTTGGATGCGATGTTGAAGATCTTCTCGATCCTCAGGTCGAGGCCCTTGGCCATCGGATATTGGCTGGAGCCCCATTTTTCCGCGTTGAACGTGACCCGGCCCTGCTCGGTGGCGTCCTTCCCCGTCCTGTATCTCTTGGTCCAGCGATCTTGGGAGGTCGCGCGGAAAGCAACGTTCAGGGCGATGTCGAAGGGCAGGATGTATGTCCCCCCGATCTTGATCAGGTGATTGTAATCGGCCTGAGTGCGCCCGTCGCGGTTGATCCAGTAGTTCGGATCGTCCACCCCGCCATAGCCGATGTCCTCGTTCCCGCCCCAGTTGTCGATCGTTCCCCGGCACTCCGAATACACGTAGGAGGCCATCATCTGCCACCGCTTGGAGAAGCGCTTGTTGAACAGGAACTCGAGGCCCCAGTATTTCCGGTAGGGATTGAGCGTCAGTCCGAGGGAGTCCTTGTAGATGTCCTTGATCGAGTCCACGTTCCCGATGTGCCAGTCGGACGCGTCGCCCGAGGTCTTGCTATAGAGCGTGAACGTCTGGTCGATATAGGAGGCGTAGTACTGGACCGGCTCATAGGTGGCCAGGGCGTTGTACGAGGTCTGGAAATTGTGGTAGCTGCGGTTGATGTACGTGACCGAGAACGACGCGTCCTTGAAGAGTTCCCGTTCCAGGCCGACCGAGAATTGCCTCATGAACGGGTGCTTGATGTTCGCGTCCAGCTTGAAGGGCTTGTGGACGACCCTGGCATCCGTGTCCTCATACCAGTACTGCCCTGCGGGATCCCAGTAGAGGAGCTTCCAGTCCGCAATGTTCGGGCTCATGCGGTCGAAGTTGTACGAATACATCCCGTCGGTGAACTCGCCGTAATGAGCTTTGAGGACGGTTGATTTGTCGCCGAGCAGGTCGAAGGTGAAACCGAGGCGCGGGGCGACGCGGGAGGACTTGTAAGCCGTCCCCGGGAGCCCGTCCATCTTCCCCCAAAGCTGGCTGGCCCGGACGCCGATGCTGATGTTCAGGCGGTTCGTGATCTGCCAGGAATCCTGGGCGAAGACTTCCGCCCGGTACATCGTGTCCTTGATGGTGTAGCCCTCGTACTGGTAGGCGCTGTAGTTGCCGTAGTAGCCGTAGCCCCAGTAGTCGTAATAGCGCATGTGGTTCGCGCCCGTGTAGGAGAACGCGTCCCGGACCTTGGACCGCTCGAATTCGACGCCGAACTTGAAGTCGTGACTGCCCTTGATGAATTTCTCTGCGTAGTGGGTCAGGCCAGCGTTGGCCTGGAACCGGGACCGGTCATGCTCGGCCCAGCTGCCCCAGTTGTAGTACTTCCAGCGGGATTGGTCGCCGGGGATGTCCGGGTTGTCGTTGAGGAAGTAATGCATGGGCGTGTCCCGGCCCGTCCTCGGCTCGAGGTTGTAGTAGCCGCTGAAATAGGCGGCCTTGACGTCAAAGAACGTCGACGGGCTGAAGATATGGGTCAGGGTGAAATTGAGCACGTGCTCGGGGTCGATCTGGTCGCGCGTGGCGTCCGGCATGACCGTCGACCCGGCGCCGCGGAAGGTCCCATCGTAATCATCGTATTCGCCGGAGAAGGTGGCGTTCGTCTTGCTCGAGAGCTGGGAGGACAGCTTCAGGAAGAAGCGGGGCTGCTTGTAGTCGCGGGCATTGGGGAAGCCCGTCACCCAATCCTTGCTGTTGTACCATTGGGCCCCGGCGAAGAACCACAGCTTGTCCTTGATGATGGGCCCGCCGAGATGGGCGTTGGCGTCGACAAGGGCTTCCATAGGCGAGGTGACGCCCGGCCAGTCCGCGGCATAGGCGCTGTTGTTCTCCGTCCCCCAGAAGCTGCCGCCGGGGAACGTTCCCTTGAGGTTCTCGGACTCCCGGGCCTTGTGCCCCTGGTAATCGACCTCAAAGTGCCCGGAGATCTCATTTCCTCCGGACTTCGTGACGGTGTTGAAGATGACGCCCGTGAAGTTTCCGTACTCGGCGGGCAGGCCGACGCCCATGACCTTGGCCTCCTCGATGATGTTGTAGTCGAGGAAGACCCAGGCCGTCCCGCCGGCGGGGTCCCCGACGCCGACGCCGTCCATCTGCCAGGAGATACCGCGGCCGTAGCCGGCGCCGTAGGCGACGCCGATATTGACCGCGGGCGCCAGCTCGACGAGGTCGGCCGTGAACTGGTTGTTCGGGAAATTCCGCAGCATCTCGTTGGTCAGGGTGACCGACGCCGTTTCAGTGCTCTTGACGTCGATCGTCGGCGCCTGGGCGACGACCGTGACCTCCTCGGCCACCGTCGCCGGCTTCATGATAAAATTGAGGGCGAGGGTCATGGTCGTGTTCAGGCGCATGTTTTCCTGGACCTGGGTCGCGAAGCCCGGGAGCTCGGCCCTGACCGTGTACGTGCCGGGAGGCAGGGCCGGGAACCTGAAGTTCCCGTTGGTGTCCGAAACCTGGGACCGCGACCCCATTAGGGCCGATCCGGTCAACGTCAGCGTGGCGCCGGGCAGGGGGCTTCCCTGATCGTCGGCCACATTGCCCGTGAAGGCGCCCGTATCGCGCGACTGGGAGAAGGCGGCCGGGGCCATGACGAGAAGCACGGCCAAAAGCATGATGAGAGTTTTAGCTTTCAATCTTTTCCTCCTTGTCTCAACTCAGGTAAAATCTCCAGATTTTGGTGGGATGGACATAAAAGCGTCGCGTCGATGGACACCTCCTTGCGGAATCCTTTGGATGCACATTTGGATGCACATTAAGGATAATATATTTTTCCAACTTAAACAATGCAATTTTTATACCAAGAATGTCAGGCAGAGAATGAGTTTTCGAAAACGCTAAAAATAAACAAGATGGGCTTTGACCGCACCGCGTCCGGAGGGAAATTATTTCCGGATAATCCAAATAATCGAACAGCCGTCCAAAAAATTGAAACCGCGTAGGGAATTTTCCATCGCCTCTTGGAGATTCCCGGTTCACTTGATGCCCAGCTTTTCCTCGATAGCCTGCTTGAATTTGGGGTTGATGGCGACGCCGTTAGCCTCCGCCTGCAGGAGATAATCCCTCGCCTTTTCGTACTGCTTCGCCATGAAAAAGATGTTGGCCAGGTTGTTGTAGGCCGGGCCCTGGCGCGGATCGAGCCGGACAGTTTCCAGGTACTGGTACACGGCCCCCTGAAAATCCTTCCTTTTAAACAGGATGTTGCCGTGGATAAAGAAATACGGGACGGGGGTCTCCATGGTCATGGGGATAGGTTCTCTGAGCTGGGCGTCGATCTTGGAGATATCGGTCC
>Ga0315279_10008187_pt1 | contig 12712 bp, 11 predicted proteins | sample YL17G06_20_MG_FD_203694 | JGI IMG/M metagenome (GOLD analysis project Ga0315279, IMG submission 203694) | Sediment microbial communities from Yellowstone Lake, YNP, Wyoming, USA - YL17G06_20 | ecosystem: Environmental > Aquatic > Freshwater > Lake > Sediment | place: USA: Wyoming | collected... | reverse complement strand
TGCTCGTCGGCGTGTCCACATAGACGGCGTATTTTTCCATGGCGTCATACACCTTCATGATGGCCTTGCCGTCCGGCGTCATCAGCGCGGACAGGTCTTTGTTCGGCACATTCGTGGCCGTCGGGTACATGCTCGCTGGGTAGCGGATCGTTTGGCTGGTCCGGTCGGCGAAGTAGCCCTGGCGTTCGGCGCGCGTCGGAAGCGTGCGCCGCGTGGGAGAGGTGTATTGCCGGATGGCCTTGTACTCTTGCCCGCCGAAGAAGAACAGCTTCCTGTTCTTGAAGGGGCCGAACTTGATCGGGCCGCCCAGGTTCCAGCCGTAGTCGTTGAAGCGGAACGAGGGCTTTGAGGGCGCGAAATAGTTCTTGGCGTCCACGCGGTCGTTGCGCAGCGTTTCCAGCAGGCCGCCGTGGTATTCACTGCCGCCGCTCTTGGTGACGATGTTGACGGAAGCGCCGGAATGCCGGCCTGTGTCGGCGGAAAACCCGGAGGTTTTCACCACCACCTGGCGCACGAAGTCCACGCCCACGTTGTTGATCTGGCTGGTGTTGCTGCCGGAGTCCACGTTCACGCCGCCGTCCACCTGCAAATTGTTGGCGTCGGTGCGGCCCCCGTTGATGGCCTGGCTGGCTACGCTGAGGCTGGTGGTCCTGGCCATCTGGTCCTCGTCCAGCACCGCCACGCCGGGAATTAGCGCGATCAGCTCCAGGTAGTTGCGGCCGTTCAGCGCCAGGTCCTGCACCTGCTCGGAATCGACCGTGCGGGCCAGTTCGCCCGACACGGTGTTGACCGTCTCGCCCATCACCTCCGTTACCTGGATGGTCGCAGTGACCGAAGCGAGTTGCAGCTTCAGATCGGCGGTGAGGCGGCCGTCGGCAACCAGGTCATAGCCCGTCCTTGTCGCCTTTTGGAACCCGCCGGCCTGGGCTTCGACCTTGTAGGGTCCCACCTGCAACTGGGTCTGGACGTAGTTGCCGTTCTCATCGGTGGCCTTCGTCCACGCCACGCCGGTCTCCAGGTTGGTGATGGTCACCGTCGCACCTGGAATGACGGCGCCGGTGGCGTCGGTGACCGTGCCGGAAATGCGCCCGGTCGCCTGTCCGTAAAGCGGACGGGTTGCCGCGAAAACGCAGAGCAGTAAACATGCACACACCAGCAGATGGAAACGCTTCATGCGAACCTCCTTGACCGTGCTGTCGCCAGAGAATATCAAAAACAGCCCGGTTGTCAATGCCCTGGCGGGTTTCGTGGGGGGACCAATCCGCAGATTTCGCAGATTCCGCAGATTCCGCCCGAGCGAATCTGACTCAGCGATATGTCGTTTCGCTCCGTAGTGCGCACTCTTTCAGGTAAACGACCCGCCCTTCTATATCGTAACGGAAGCGGAAGCGGCTGAGTCTGAGCCGGTACTGCCCTTCGCCGGGCGGCACGCTCTCCAACTTGCGGATGTCGTGAGAACGGGTTCGGTTATAAGGATCAGAGCTGAGGATCTCGCCCACCCGCACAGGGAGTGCACGTAGTTGGGGATGATGCCTGGCCAGTTTATTGAACGACCGCTCGAAACGCGGGGTCGTGACGATACGAAACGCGGGCGTCATTTTGCGCGGCGCTTCTTGTCTGGTTGCCCCTTACGTCCCCTGGGTCTGCCGCGGGACTGCAATTCGGCCAAGAATTCCTCAAACGGCCGGGTTCGCCCGGCGCGAACGTCCTCGTTGCTTTCGCGGATGTGCTGCTGGACGACGGGGTCGCGAAGCTCCAGATAATCCTCGAGTTCATCGGCGTCCATGATTCCGATCACCGGGGCGCCGTCCTCTTCCAGAATGAAGTACTCCTTGTTGCGTTGGGCGCGTCTGGCCACTCGGCCGAGTTCGGTCTGGGCTTTGGCGAATGGGAGGCGAGTAACGACGGGAGCGGATTTCGTGGCCAAGGGTCAACTCCTGACTCATTTATACCAGAGTCCGCGACCAAACCCAACCACGCCAGGAACGTGGCGCCTTGGTGGTGAGAATGAATTTCAGGCCGCGGTCAGCTCGATGCGCTTGGAAGCGGGATCCAGGCTGTGGATGATGAAGGAACGCAACTGGCCCTGCTGCAGCGGCTCGGGAGGCCGCGAGGAGACCGCGTCCTTCGGGCCCTCTCCCTTCCAGGCCGCGGCCAGTGCCGAGGCCAGGTTGCCCATTCCGGACCTGGCGGCCGGCGCTTCGGCGGCCGGCGGCGGGCCCAAGGCGCAGATGCCTTCCACGCCTTCCCCTAGTTGCACGCGGGCCTGTTCGGCGCTCACCTCCAGGACCCGGCCGATGACCCGGTCGCCCGGCTTGTGCTCGCGCAGGTATTCGTCGGCCGTGGTCGCTTCCAGTTGCTTCAAGCCCAGCCCCAGGCGGCGCTTCTCGCGATCGGCCGTCAGCACCACGGTCTGGGTGGTGTCGCCGATTTTCAGCACCTCGCTGGGGTGATCGACGCGGCGCTCGGCCGTCAGTTGCGAAATATGGATCAGGCCCTCGATGCCCTCTTCCACCTCGACGAAGGCGCCGAATTTCGTCAGCCGCCGCACCACACCCTGCACCACGGCGCCCGGTGGATAGCGCTCCTCGATGGTGTCCCAGGGATTGCCGAGCACCTGCTTGAGCCCCAGGCTGAGGCGGCGGGCGGCGCCATCGATCCTGAGCACCTGGGCCTCGACCTCTTCCCCGACCTTCAACAGGTCGCTGGGCTTCTGCACCCGCTTGGTCCAGGACATTTCCGAAACGTGCAGCAGGCCTTCCACGCCCGGCCGCACTTCGACAAAGGCCCCGAAATCCGCCAGGCGGGTGACGGTGCCGTGCAGCCGATCGCCTTCCTTGATCTGCTGCGCCGCTTCTTCCCAGGGATCGGGGTAGAGTTGCTTCAAGCCCAGGGAGATCTTGCCGCTCTGGCGGAAGACCTTCAACACCTTCACGTCGATCACGTCGCCCGGCTGCAGCTCGGCGCGCGGGTCCACGTTTCGCGACCAGGAAATATCGCTGACGTGCAGCAGGCCATCGATGCCGCCCAAGTCGATGAACGCGCCGAAATCAGCGATGGAGCGCACCGTGCCCCGGACCACGGCGCCCTCTTCCAGGGAGGCCAGCGTGGCCTGCCGCGCCTTTTCGGCCTCCTCCTCCAGGAGCGCCCGGCGATCCACCACGACGTCCTGGTCATCGACCTCCAGCTTGATGATGCGGCAGCGGATGTCCTGCCCCACGAGTTGCTGCATCTCGGCCGTCTCGCGGACGCCGCTGCGCGAAGCGGGCAGGAAGGCGCGGATCCCGCCCAGGTCCACGGTGAGCCCGCCTTTGGTCAGGCCGGTCACCTTGCCGGCAATTGTGTCGCGCCCCTCGAAACGCTCCAGAAGCTCCCGCCAGTCGCGCGGCCGAGGTCCGGTGATGCGCGACAGCGTGACGTAGCCCTCCGCGTTGCGCCCCGTCGGCACCACCTCGAACGTGTCCCCGGGCTTGACGGCGAGTTCGCCCTGGGCATTGCGAAACTCGTCGGCCGGGATTATGCCTTCCGACTTAACGCCGTAGGCCACCAACAGGTAATCGCCGGAGACGCCCACGACCGTGCCGATGCGGGGTTGATCTTGCCGGGCGCCCGGCCTCCTGCCACGCGCCTTGCTCCGCTCGCTTTCAAACTCCGACAGGATGTCGGCGAACGATTTCTCTTCGAGTTCCTGTCCCTTGATTTCGTCCATTAAAAACGCGATTCCTTCCCTTCAAGTAGACCTGGGACCTGAGACCTGAGGCTGCGCGAGTCTCGGGTCTGCAGTCTCAGGTCCCAGGTCTCAGGTCTCCAGTCTGTAAAACCGGCTCTTCCCAACTTTCCAGCGCCCGCTTGACGTGGGCCATGAACTGGTCGGCCACCGCGCCGTCGATCACCCGATGGTCGTAGCTGAGCGACACGTGGACCACCGAACGGATGGCGATGGCGTCATCGATGACCACCGGTTCCTTGTGGATCGCGCCAACCCCCAGGATGGCCAGTTGCGGCTGCAGGATGATCGGCAGCCCGAACATGGCGCCGAACTGCCCGGGATTGGTGATGGTGAAGGTGCCGCCCTGCACTTCGTCCGGCGACAGCTTCTTGGCGCGGGCCCGCTCGGCCAGGTCCCGGATGGCGCGCACCAGGCCCAGGAAGTTCTTCTCTTCCGCGTTCTTGATCACCGGCACGATCAGTCCCCAGTCCAGCGCCACCGCAATGCCCAGGTTCACGTCCTTCTTGATCAGAAGGTTGGTTCCCTCCAGCGAGGCGTTCACGGTTGGGAAGGCTTTCAGCGCGCTGATGGCGGCGCGGCAGATGAACGGCATATAGGTGAGCTTGACGCCGTTCCGCCGCTCGAACTCCTCCTTCCATTGCTCGCGCAGCTTCACGATATTGGTCATGTCCACCCGGAAGACGTTTTGGACGTGGGCGGAGGTGCGGCGGCTCTCGACCATGCGCTCGGCGATCTTCTGCCGCATCACGGACATGGGCACCACTTCGATGCGCCCGGAGGGCGGCGCCGCGGCTGGCGCTCCCGCCACCGCTTTCTTGGGCGCCGCTTTCTGGGCCTCGATGTAGTTCAGAATGTCGCTCTTGGTCACCCGGCCGCCCAGCCCGGCGCCTGTGACCTGTGCGATGTCGATGCCATGCTCGGCTGCCAGTTTTCGAACCAGTGGGGAACTGCGCGCTTCGCCTGGCGCGCGGCCCGGGAATTCGACCACGGGCTCGCGGGCAGCGGGCGCGCCCGGCGGGGGCGCCGACGCCGGCGCGGCCACAGGCCCTCTCCCGGCCTGCTCCGCCGGCTGCGCGGCAGCGCCATCCTGCGCCGCGGGCTGTGCCCCCGCAGCCTCCATTTCGGCAACCACGGTGTTGATCTGCACCGTCTGTCCTTCCCGCACCAACACCTTGGACAGCATCCCGGCGGCCGGGGAAGGGATTTCGGCGTCCACCTTGTCGGTGGAGATCTCGAATAGCGGCTCGTCGCGCTCAACCCGGTCGCCCGGCTTCTTCAACCACTTGGTCAGGGTTCCTTCGAAAATGCTCTCGCCCATCTTCGGCATTATCACGTTCGTCGGCATCGTCGTGTTGGCGTGGGAAAGACAGTGCCCTGTCGCGCGGCGCGAACCGCGTCCCTGGCCGCGCCCGGTCCGAACCGGGTCGCCTTCCTGCAGCCTGCAGCCTGCAGCCTAATTCAGAATCTGCGCCTCGCAGTTCGGGCAGAACACCGTCTGGTCGGGCCGGGGAATCCGCCGGATGTGCACCACTATCCAGCCGGTCTGATCAATGACCGCATCCGGCTCCTCCTCTTCCGTCCAACCCCAGGATATCTCCGCCCCGCAGTTCGGGCAGCAACGCGGCAGCGCGGGAGAAGGAATGTTGGCCGTCTCGCGCTGCCGAGCGTACTGGTTCCACATCCGGTCCATAGGGGCACCCAGCCAATGATCCGCGAGTTGCCGCGCGGATCGGATCAGGTCTTCGGCCTGCGGCAGAAAGACCTTCCCCCTCGGCGGGCTGAAGGGCATCGGGCGCGGCGAGGCGCACGATAGGGCCATCCAGGTCATCGAAGGCGTGCTCGCCAATGAGCGCCGCCGGTTCACCCCCAAGCCCCCCGATCCGATTGTCTTCGTGCAAAAAAATTGTGCTCTAGATATAGTACCGGATTATTGTCCCGGATGGCAGCCCTAATCAATCCCTTGTGGTGAATATCGCTGCGAACTGGCGCGCCACGGCCTGCTTGACGGCCGGCATCTCCGGACGGCGTCCCAGCAGCCGTTCCATCGAGGTCACTCCCGCCTGACGGATGCCGCAGGGCACGATGCACTCGAAATATCGAAGCTCGGGGGCCACGTTCAGCGCGAAACCGTGCGACGTAACCCAGCGGCTGATGTGCACCCCGATGGCCGCCACCTTCTCGCCCTTCACCCACACCCCGGTGTAGCCCCGGTTGCGGCCGGCCTCAATTCCGAATTCGGCCAGCGCCCGGATCAGCGCTTCCTCAATCGAGCGCACGTACCAGACCACGTCTTTGCGGATGGCGCCCAGGTGGAAGACGGGGTAGCCCACCAGTTGGCCGGGACCATGGTAGGTAATGTCGCCGCCCCGGTTGGTCTGGTGGACCTCGACCTCGGGCGGCCGCGCCAGCAGGTGTTCCTGCCTGGCGTTGCGCCCCAGCGTGAACACGTGCGGGTGCTCCAGCAGCAACAGGGTGTCCGGGATTTGCTGCGCCTTCCGCTGCTCCACCAGTTGCTGTTGCAGTGCCCAGGCTGCTTCGTACCCGATTGTTCCCAGGTCCCGAATGACCATAGTGCTGAGTGCTGAGTGCTGAGTGCTGAGTGCCTGTCTTTCTCCGCACTCCGCACTCCGCATTCCGCACTTTTCTAAGCGTTGATCGTCATGCCCTTGACGGCGTTGCCGGCGTCGAACAGGGCCTCGGCCAAGGTGGGATGAGCGTGGACGGTGTACATGATCTCGTCCACCGTCGCTTCCAGCTCCAGGGCCATCACCGCCTCGGCAATCATCTCGGTGGCCATCGGCCCGATGATGTGTACGCCCAGCACTTCGCCGTGCTTCCGCTCGGCGACGATTTTGACGAAGCCGTCGTGCCGGCCGAGGATGGAAGCGCGGCTGTTGGCCATGAAGCTGAACTTACCGGTCCCGACTTCGTAGCCCTGCTGGCGGGCCTGGGCCTCGGTGAGTCCCACGCTGCCGATTTCCGGCTGCGAGTAGGTGCAGGCTGGAATGCGCTCGCGCCGCAGGGGCTTGGCCGGCCGCCCGGCTATGTGGGTGACCGCCACAATGCCCTGCATCGAGGCCACATGCGCCAGTTGCGGCATGCCCGCCACGATATCGCCGATGGCGTACAGGCCCGGCTCATCGGTCTGCTGGTACTCGTTGACGTGGACGAAACCTTGCTCCACGCGCGCCCGCGCCTTTTCCAGGCCGATGTTCCCGGTATTGGGCTGGCGGCCGATGGCCACCAACAGCGCGTCGGCTTCCACCGCGCAGCGCTTCCCGTTGACCGTGTAGTCCACCGAGACCTTGCCGGGCGTCCTGACTTCTTCCACCTTGGCGGCAGTCTGCACGCCGATGCCCCGCTTTTTGTAGACGCGCTCCAGCTCTTTTGAGATTTCCTCGTCCTCGAACGGGACGATGCGCGGGAGCATCTCGAGCAGGGTGATCTCGGCGCCGAACGAGCGGTAGATGGAAGCGAATTCCACGCCCACGGCCCCGGCGCCGACAATCACCATCCGTTGCGGTACTTGTTTCAGTTCCAGGATCTCGCGGTTGGTGAGCACCAGGGCGGGATCGGGCTGCAGGCCGGGCAGCATGCGGGCTTCCGAGCCGGTGGCCAGAACAATGGCGCGGGCGCTGATTTCGCGGGCGCCGCCCCCCGCCTGCTCCACCAGGACGCGCCCGCCGCCCGCCAGCCGCCCCCAGCCCCGCACCGTCTCCACCTTGTTCTTCTTCAGCAGGAACTCGACGCCCTTGGCGTGTTTTTTGACGATGCGGTCTTTGCGCGCCTGCACCACGCTCCAGTCCAGCGCGGGCTCGCCGCACTGGATGCCATACTCCTTGGCCTCGCGAACGTACTGGTAAACCTCGGCGTTGTGAAGCAGCGCCTTGGTGGGGATGCAGCCGACATGGAGGCAGGCGCCGCCCAGCTTGTCGTCCTTTTCGACCACCACCGCCTTCAGGCCCAGTTGGGCGGCGCGGATAGCGGCCACGTAACCGCCGGGACCGCTTCCAATGATCACTACGTCGTAGTTGTCTGGCATGGCGTGGAATTGCGCTACAGGGAACCCAAGATTCGATGATAGCACGTGGCCAAGGAATGCGCGGATTACGAGGATTCAGCCGGAACAATTCCGAAACTCGAGCGCGCGTCGTGCGTATAATCTCGGCGGGGTTGGCAAATCGTGATCCGGGTGCTGGTTACAATTCTGGTCTGCGCGGTGAGCGCTCTGGCCGAAGCGCCGCCCAAACTGCGCATTCCGCGGGTCACTCGGCCGCCGGCGCTCGAAGACTACCTGAAGGGCGGCCGGCGCGACGCCGAGGTGCGGGTCACCGGCTTCCGGCAGCGCGAGCCGGGCGACGGCACGCCGGTCAGCCAGGAGACCGACGCCTACCTTTCCTACGACGACAAGAATCTCTATGTGATTTTCGTCTGCCGCGACGATCCGGCGAAGGTGCGGGCCCGGATGAGCAAGCGCGAGGATTTCGGCAGCGATGATGTGGTGGGCGTTGTGCTGGATACCTTCCACGAAGGTCAACGCGCCTACATGTTCCTCACCAACCCACTGGGCATCCAGCAGGACGGCATTGCGGCGGAAGGCAAAGACGACGACTACAGCTTCGACACTTTGTGGCACAGCGAGGGCCGGCTGACCGAGGATGGCTACGTCGTGTGGATGGCGCTGTCCTTTCGCAGCCTCCGCTTTCCCAACGCGGAAAAGCAAACCTGGGGCCTCGCGCTGGGGCGGATCATCGTTCGCAACAACGAGACTTCCTTCTGGCCTTACATAACCCGGCGCACCCAGAGTTTCACGCAGCAGTTGGCCGTGGCGGAAGGCCTCGAGCACATTTCGCCGGGCCGGAACGTGCAATTGATTCCCTACATGGCGTTCAGCCGCTCCAGCTTCCTGGACCGGAACCAGCCGGCTTTCCGCTCCAGCAGCGAGGCGCGCGGCGGCCTGGACGCCAAAGTTATCCTGCGCGATGCTCTGACGCTGGATGTGGCCCTGAATCCCGACTTCAGCCAGGTGGAATCGGACGAGCCGCAGGTGCTGGTCAACCAGCGGTACGAGGTGTTCTTCCCCGAGAAGCGGCCGTTTTTCATCGAAAATGCGGGTTTCTTCCAGACGCCGGAGACGCTGTTCTTCTCACGGCGGATCGCCGACCCGCAGTTCGGCGCGCGGCTGACCGGCAAGGTGCGGCACTGGGCGCTGGGGCTGCTGGCTGCCGACGATCGCGCCCCCGGCCGGCAGGAGCCGCTGGATAGCCCCTGGCGCGACAACCGCGCCCTGATCGGTGTCCTCAGCGCCCGGCGTGAATTCGCCCGCCAGTCGAGCGTGGGCCTGCTGATCACCAACCGCGACTTCGGTTCGAGCTTCAACCGCGTCTTCTCTCTCGACACCCGCCTGAAGATTCGAGGCAACTGGGTATTCACTGGCCAGGCGATCCGCAGCTACGACCGCGCCCTCGACGGCTCGCGGCGCTCCGGTCCGGCATACAATGCTTCGATCAACCACTCCGGGCGGCACTTCCAATACAACGGATATTACACGGACCGCAGCCCCGACTTCCGCGCCAACGCCCTGGGCTTCATCAATCGCGTGGACGTCCGCCAGATGGAGCATTCTGCCGGCTACACCTGGCTGTTCGAGCACAAATACCTGGTGAGCATCTGGCCGCAAGCCAGGGCGCTGGTGAACTGGGACCGGATGGGACGCCTGCAGGACTGGAGCGGCAGCGCAGTACTGGGCATGGACCTGAAGCGCCAGACGTCTTTGGTAGTGTTTCGCGGCAGGACCTTTGAGCTATTCGGCGGGAACCGGTTTGTGAAAGACCGGTGGAGCTTTTCCGGCAAGACAGCGTGGCTGAAGTGGCTGGAGGGAGACACCACGTGGCAACACGGGACCGCGGTCAATTACTATCCCGGCCCCGGTTTCCGGCCGGGCGAGGCGCTTCCGCCGTTTCTGGCGCAGAGGACCGCCGGCAGCGTGAGTTTGACGTTCCGGCCGGCGCCGCGCCTCCGCTTGAGTGGAACCTACCTCTACACGCGGTTGGGAGCCGGGGCGGCCCACGTGCCGGGCCTGACCGGCTCACCGGCGATCTTCAACAACCACATCGCGCGCTCCAAAGTCAATTACCAGTTCACGCGCCGCCTGTCGCTGCGCGCCATCCTCGACTACAACGCGGTGCTGCCCAACCCGCTGCTGGTGAGCCAGGAGCGAAGCAAGCGGATCAACGGCGACGTCCTGCTCACTTACCTGGTCAATCCCGGCACGGCGCTTTACGTTGGCTACACGGACGGCTACGAGAACCTGGCGCTCGACCGTCTGCGCGGCTCGCTGTACCGCACCGCCGCGCCCACCGAGCCCGTAGGCCGCCAATTCTTCATCAAGCTCAGCTACCTGTTCCGCTTTTGAATACGAAGCTGTGCCGCCGTCCACTCAGGCCGGTACCGGCCTGGGTGCCGGCAACCCAGCCCGTCTGGCGCCGCCTTGAGTGTGCCGGTGGGACGCCGGCGGTACGGCGGCTCTCGTCAGCCCGTTCGATGTAGGACCAGGTAGAACAGCAGGAAGAACAGGACCAGGATGCCGGCCAGCAATGCCAGGCAACTGATCAGCTGGCCCTTGCCGGCCGTGCGTTTCTGTTTCTTATGGGCGCCAAGCGGCTTCCATTTTGCCACGTGCCAATTATACGGGTAACCCGCCGCGGTTGCGACACGTCCCACGTAGCGGCGGCTGTAACCCCGGGCTGTGGCCGCAGCGAGTGGCCGCCTCCAGTTGCTTGCCGGCGGCCGCGGCTCTGGCGTGCCATGTGGCGGCGGCCCCGCCTGGCGGGGTCGTCGCTGCATGCCGTCATCGGAGGCCGAGTTATGAACCTGGACACTTCCAAGATCCTGCAAGGCGGCATCCTGGTGGCCCTTCTGGTCATCGGAGGGCTGCTGTACTCCATTCGCAACCACATGACGGCGAACTCGCCCCAGCCGCAGACGGCGCAAACCGCGGCCGCACCGGCGCCGGGCGCGCAGCCGGCGGCCACGCCGGCGACCGCGCCTGCTGCGCCGGCAGCGGCGGCCGCGCCTGTGGCGGCAGCGGCGCCCCGCGCAACGCGCGCCTACACGCCGGTCCCGCGCCGGCCGAGCCGGCCGGAAGCAGCCGAGCCAGCGCCCGTGGCGGCCGCCCCGCCTGCTCCGGCGCCCGCCTACACACCTACTGCGGAACCGGCGTTCCCGGCGCCGTCCCCGGCGCCGCCTGCGCCGCCGCCCATCCGCACGGTAACGATCCCCGCCAGCACCGCCATCACGGTCCGCCTGCTTGACGCCATCAGCAGCGAGCGCAATCGCGCCGGCGACACTTTCCAGGCGAGTCTGGAGCAACCGCTGGTGGCTGACGGCATCGTGGTGGCCGACCGCGGCGCGAGTGTTTTCGGCCGCGTGGTTCAGGCCCAGCAGTCCGGCCGCGTGGCCGGTGTTGCGGAAATGGCGCTGGAGCTGGACCGCCTCCAGACGGTCGGCGGGGAAGTGCAGCTCGCCAGCGACACCATGATGAAGAAGGCGGAGACAACCCACGGCAAGGACGCCATGACGGCCGGCGGGCTGGCGGGATTGGGCGCCGCCATCGGCGCCATCGCCGGCGGACGCCGAGCCGCCGGCATTGGCGCGGCTGCCGGTGGGGCCACCGGCGCCGGCACGGTCATGGCCACCAAGGGCAAACCGGTGAAGTTCGACCCCGAGACGCAGCTCACCTTCCGGCTCCGTGCCCCGATCACGGTCACCGTCGATGATGCTCGCGTCCGCCCGGCCGCTTACAACAGTGACAGCGGCAGCGGTCGGCCCCGCTTGTCGCGCCGCAATTAAGAGCAGTGATGAGTGATAAGTGACGAGTGGCGGGCGGGGCGACGATTGAACGATGGTCGGTTCTCCGCTTGTCACTCGTCACTCATCACTTGTCACTGCTACAATGGCTTCGTGCCTGCTGTCGTTTTCTCTTGCTGCAAGTGCGGCGAAGCGATCCCCCTGGAGACCGGGCAGAAGGTATACCAGCGGGACACCTGCCCGAAGTGCGATGCCGACCTGCACTGCTGCCAAAACTGCCGCTTCTACGATCCGCACGCGCACAACCAGTGCCGCGAGAGCCAGGCCGAATGGGTCCGCTACAAGGACGAAGCGAACCACTGTGATTATTTCGAGCCGCTGCCTTCGACCGGGCGGCGCGCCGCGGCTGGGTCGGCCTCCGCCGAAAAGGCCCGCAAGAAATTCGACGACCTCTTCAAGGCCTGAGTTTTTTCTTTTTCAGTTTTCAGTTGTGAGAGGCCGGTTGGCCGCGGTCAGAGCCCGGCTCGCCTGAAGAGGAAAAGCAGAGAAAAGCGAATCTCCGCCCTTTGGCAGTTCCTTGTCTTGCCGGGTCGGCATAGAATGACATCATGATTGCCAGATTCAGGATGCTTGCCATACTGCTGGCCTGCCTGGCCCTGGCCGCCGGGGCGCATGCCGCGCAAAAGGCCTTCCCCTATGCCTACAGCCAGGAGGACCTGCCGAACGGCCTCCGGCTGATCACCATCCCCACGGATTACCCCAACATCGTGGCCCTGTACATCGTGGTGCAAACCGGCTCGCGCAACGAGGTCGAACCGGGCAAGACCGGTTTCGCCCACCTGTTCGAGCACATGATGTTCCGCGGGACGGAGAAATTTTCGCCCGACAAGTACCAGGCCGTGCTGACCGCCGCGGGCGCGGCCTCCAACGCCTATACCACCGACGACCACACCGCCTACCACACCGTCTTCTCCAAGGAAGACCTGGAGCAGATTCTGGCCATGGAGGCCGACCGCTTCCAGAACCTGAAATACACCCAGGCGGTGTTCAAAACCGAGACGCAGGCCGTGCTGGGCGAATACAACAAGAACAGCGCCAACCCCATGAGCAAGCTGTTCGAGGCGCTGCGCGACACCGCCTTCGACCGGCACACCTACAAGCACACCACCATGG
>Ga0315279_10008186_pt1 | contig 12712 bp, 20 predicted proteins | sample YL17G06_20_MG_FD_203694 | JGI IMG/M metagenome (GOLD analysis project Ga0315279, IMG submission 203694) | Sediment microbial communities from Yellowstone Lake, YNP, Wyoming, USA - YL17G06_20 | ecosystem: Environmental > Aquatic > Freshwater > Lake > Sediment | place: USA: Wyoming | collected... | reverse complement strand
TGGGGTGGAGCGTATGACAGATAACTAGAATATGAGGCAATATACGGTTGTACGGTTGTACGGCTGCGCCGTTGTACTATTGCCATGCTGTCAGGCGGCTGGTTAGCAGCCAACCCCCCCGAATTGGCTATTGTGAGTGCTAGCACTCTGGTCGATAATGCTGGCGTGGGGAAAAACGAGAGGGAGAGATCAAATGCCTGAGGAGACCATCGCCGAAGCCCAGCCCAAGAAGCGCGGACGCAAGCCAGGCGTAAAAGCCTTTACTCCTCTAGACTGGCGCACTATCGCCCACAATAACCTGGAAAACCAGCGTCACACGCTCCTGCTCGCAATCGGCGAGTCCATGTGCGCCGGCGGCCCCAGAGAAGCTTGCGAGAGCCTCATCTATCGCGCCCTCGCTCTGAAGACCGCATTGGACGCGGTCGACGCAATCCCAGAATCGTGACGGCCCACGCGCTTTCTGACCGCTAGCCGTCACCCCCACGGATGGCTGGCAGTCGGAAAGGCGAAGACCCTGACGTGTAGAACGGGGATAGCCTAATGGACACGAAAGACAAAAGCCTTTTTCTCAGGGTGCCCCCTGTGCTACACCTGGCCATCGGTGCGGCGGCCAGTCTCGACGAGCGTAGCGTAAACGATCTCTGCACGTCAATTCTGGCGGCATACGCGGCAGACCGCGCCACTTCCGACCGGGAATACGCGCGTCTGCTATTCGACGTAGGAGTAGATGTCCCATGTCCCGAACGCTAACCGAAGCCCAAGGTTTTGATGAGATCTCCAAGTACGAGACCATCAAAGCCGAAGACCTTGCCAAGGCTGGTCCGTTTTTTATCATTGACTCGCGCCTATCACGCACACGCTATGGCGAGCGCATTGTGCTTGATGTGCAATTAGGTGAGATTGATACGTCACTGGTGCCAGAGGCAACGTACTCGGTTATGTTGGGGAACCAACCGTTCCGCGCGTGGCTGCTTACTCTATTTGCCTTGGACGGCGCTCCCGTGGGGCCCTGTATCATTCACAGGGGTACGAAAGCCCCCCACGCGTGGTTCGTGGACGACGCGAGCGCGTAAGATGACGGGGGTAATTGCAGGGCCGTGCTTTTGGTGTAAGAAAGCTGACCCCGACCGGATGATATTGCTTCGCAAGACTCGCAAGGAACAAGCGTCATACCATCCGGTCTGCCCCCGTTGCGCAGCTATCCCGTCGGTGTTGCACGTTACCGAATACACCGCGTATCGCCACCCCGATGGGCGATGGACGGAGTCACCCGATGCCTGAGCCAACCGTGCTCGATTTTCGCACCAAGCTCCCACGCGGGACCACGCCTCCACGGACGCGTGATCCTCACATTATCGCGCGGTACTGGGTCCATCATTCGGCCACGTTGCGTTCTGTGAGTGCTACCACGCTAGCACGGTATCACGTCGAGACTCTACATTGGCCTACAATAGCTTACGCGTGGGCCATTTACCCCAACGGGACCATAGCACAATGCTTAGACTTGAGCGAAGTCGGCTACCACGTCGCGTCGAAAGCCACGGTCGACGCGATATCCGTCGACAACTGGCAAGGTCTGGGCATTGTGCTAATCGGCACGTTCACACCCACTCTATTCCCAACACGCGAGCAGCTGGAGAGTCTGGAGTGGCTGCTGGCGCATCTCGACGGATTGCTAACTGGACCAGGAATCCCGCGCGGCTTGTGTCTGGTCCGCGCCCATTGTGAGGGTGACTTCCCGACCGAATGCCCTGGCGAGGGTTATCGAAAGTGGCTTGACCCCATCCGGCTCCGGCGACAAAGAGGAGGGATCTAAATGTCTGTCAAGCTTGGCCCGATGGACTGGTGGCCGTGTAAGAACGGCCATAAGGCTCAAACCAAGCGTATCCCATTCGAAGCCGAGTCCCGGGTAACATACAATCATGCTATCGGGCGCTTTCGCGTATTCCGGCGGACAGATAATCAACCCCGCTACGCTCGCCATTGGGCGCAAGAAAAAGCTCGTCGATTCCGGCTTACGTCAGTTAACTGGACTACCGACACGCCGGAGAGCCGCGCTGCGCTAGAGCGTATATACCGCGCCGTGATGGGCGATGAGTAGCCCGCTCAAGCCTATCCGCGTTTTACAGCCCGGCGCAACGCTCAAGGCCGCGGAGGCCCCGCTCCGACCGTTCGACGGGGCCCCGCGCCAACGGTACCAATACGGTAAGGGGAGATGGCGGACTATGCCGGATGATAGGCGTTCGCTCAGACGGCAGGCTGACAAGATCAGCGAGCTCCTGGGCTACGTCCTGGCGCACCTCGCCAACATGCACGAAGCCTACAAAGGCGCCGCTGAGACACACGACGAGGCTATTCTGTCAATGCTTGCACTAACTGAGATAGCTGTCGAGCTATGGGATGGCGTTCGTCGAGACCTTTAACCGATTGGGGGGCTGCTAATCACAGCTCCCCATCTTTTGCGCTATTAGCGAGCGGGGTATCGAATGCCTGAGAGCGATTGGTCAGCAGCGCGCCGCTCGGCGCAAGCGTGGATAGAAGAAGCTGTATTAGCTGGTCGAACTAATACTGACATATACAACACTTTGCGAACGTCGGGCTTCGGTTATCGTGAAGCTGACGTGCGTAAAGATGCCAACAGATTACGCGAGCAGGGAACCGACGCGGCCATGTTCCGCGCTTTCGACCCCCAGGCGCGCATACCCGTCGATATGATTCGAGAAGTGGAAAAGGGCAATATGGTAATCAAAGAAGCCTTTCGTGCGGACTTCCTATGCGAATGGCACGACGCGGTTACCGGCAAAGTAAGCTATAAAAAATTCTCTTACTCATTTAGCACGCCGCTATCAATCAATGCCCTGGCTAACGAGATGCGTGAGCAAACTCACTGGACACCCGAAAGCCCGAAAGGCAGAATTGCGTCCGCTACCCTGACTCACATCTACGCTAAGGCGGTAGAAGATTGGGAAGAGATGTAAAACCCCACAAGCTACAGGCGCAAACGTCAACACAACAACCGCGTCAATGGGTGTTCTTCGACGTGGAAAGCAATGTTACCTCAACACCGCTGGGCACATCAGAACACACCTTGCGGTTGGGGTGGGCAGTTCACTGGACACGCCCACACGGTAAACATCTGGAACGGGAAGATTGGCAGTATTTTACCACTAAGGCCGGATTTTGGGATTGGGTGGACGCACACGCCTACGCTCGCACGAAAACTGTGATAGTAGCCCATAACATAATCTACGATTTTATGGTTTGTGATGGGTTGCACGAATTGCCCGCGCGCGGCTACACGGCGGAAGACCTAATCACTGGTGAGGGAATACAATTGTATTCCTACCATCGCAAAACGACTACGCTGCAATTCATAGATTCAATGAACATCTTTTCGTTTAGTCTTGCCAAGCTTGGCGCTGACATAGGCGTTCCTAAGATTGAATGTAACCCATTGACGGCTACCGACGACGAATTGATACCGTACTGCAAACAGGACGTAAATGTTCTGTTACAAGCATTCCGTCAGTATCTCGCGTTCTTACGGCGCGAGGACATGGGCGCATTCGCCGTAACCCGCGCCGGTCAGGCGTTCAATTGCTACAGACACCGCTTTATGCGATACGACATTCACATACACACGCGTGAAGACGTGGTGGCATTAGAGCGTCAATCCTACTATGGAGGGAGAGTGCAATGCAACTTTATTGGCAAATCCGCCGATGGTCCGTTCTATCAATTGGACGTAAACGCGATGTATCCCTTCGTAATGCGACACAACCCGTATCCGGTCCTGGTGCACGGTCCGGCGCATCACAACAGCCTCAAGGCGTTGGAGAACATACTCGAGAGATACCTGGCAATTGCCCATGTTACTTTACAGACCGACGAGCCCGCGTATCCGGTGAGGCGCAATTCTATTCTAATATTCCCTACGGGTCGGTTTACGACTACGTTAGCTACCCCTGAGCTGCAATACGCGCAACGCAAGGGGCACATTGTGAGCGTGGGCGACGTAACGATCTATGATCATCGCTACATATTCACAGAGTTTGTCGAGACACTGTACCAGATGCGCTTGCGGTACAAGAGGCAGGGGAATGATACGTATGGTATGTTCTGTAAGCTATTCCTAAACTCACTGTATGGCAAGTTCGGGCAACGCTCTCCCGAATGGGAGACTGTCGGCACGGCGCCGCTCAATATGGTGGACTATCGCACGGTGTTCGATACAAAGGGGAATCAATGGAAAGAAAAGACGTTCGGCGGGCTAATACAGCGCGCCGAGTCCACTGGGAATGCCTGGAATGCATTTGTGGCCGTGGCGTCGCACGTAACAGCGTACGCCCGCGTATTGCTCTACGAGCTATGCATGTTCGCTGGCTGGGAAAATGTTTACTACACCGATACAGATTGTCTGATTGTCAACGCTATTGGATACGCTAGATTAGCCGATCGGATTGACCCTGATAAACTCGGTTATCTGAAGCTTGAGAAAAGTGGCGATACTTTGGATATACGCGCGGCCAAAGACTATTCTTTCGGTGGTACAGACAAACGTAAGGGAATACCGAATAAGGCTCGCGTTGTCGGGCCGGATGCGTGGGAAGTGGAGATATGGCCGAGTCTATTGGGTCTGACACGCGCTAATCACCTGTCCGGTTATTACACGTATGCAATGACAAAGCGCCCTAAATATGAATACACTCGAGGAATTGTCACCTCTTCTGGCCGGACGGCGCCTTTTCACCTGGCGGAGTGAGCTTCTCCTTTTCGGCCTGCGCTGTCAATCCCGCTGCTATGGCAGCTTGACGCGCTTTCCTCATTCGTTCCACGGCTGACAATAGCTTATCCCGTTCTGCGGCCATTTTCTATGCTCCTGCTGTTGGTTGTGTGGCGAGCGCCACGTACCGCGCTATGTCAGTCTGCGAGTATCCCAACGCGGCTAACCCTAGCTGGAATTGCCCAATGTTGATTATCTCCGCGCGTAGGAACGCCCGTAGCTCCGCGACTGTTGGCAGCTTGGGTTGGGTCACACGCGCGTTGTCGGCGGTGATCACAAACCATTGCACCACGTCCGCCGAGTATCCTAGCGATGCGAGAGCCGTGCGGTATTGCGCGATGTCGATAGCACCAGCGTTGTAGAACCCGCGCAGCTCGCTCGCCGATGGCAAACGCGGCAATGTTGGTGGCACGATAGTTACGCTCTTTACGTATCGCTCGATATCTTCCGTGGCGTAGTCGAGCGCGGCCAGCCCGGCACGGAATTGGTCTATGGTGACAATGCTGTTGTGGTAGAACGAACGTAGATCAGCCAGTGACGGTAATCGGACCTTTTCGGCTCCGGCAACAGTTAGCGACTCCACCAGCCATCCTTGCTGCTCGACTGGATAGCCGAGCGACGATACGTTAGTGCGAACCTGTTGGGTATTGATGATACCCTTGCGCCACAAGTCCGCCAACTGGGATATCGATAGCTTGCTCGGGCTAACCCGCTGCGCCGCTCGCCAGGACAGCAGGTATTTATCCACAGCGACCGATGTTATCTGTAGCGCGGTCAGCTGCTGACGCGCGTTGTTCTCATCAATCTCTCCAGCTATGTACCGCTGGTGGATTATCTCTATTCGGTCCTTGTTTGCCGCTTGCTCTAACTGATAGTCCGCAAAATCGACGTAGTATTCCACTTCGTCGGGCTGATAGCCGAGCGCGTTCAGCGCGTTGCGCAATTGGTCTACGTTTAGAATGCCGGACTTGTAACCCGTCAGCAATTCGGCTTTCGTCAGGTCCTTGTTGACAGCGCCCGCGTTTGCTATGGTGAACTGAGTGAGCTTCTCGGCTTTAGCGTCATCATAGCCGATATCTTTGTACGCGCTGACAACTTCGTCACGGCTCAATATGCCCGCTTGATACATCCGGCGCACGTCGACGCGGGTAAACGGGTTGTAGTTTAGCCTAACTAGACGCTCGCGCCAGTAAGGCATATAATCTAGCGTCCGCAGCAGAGTATTCAATTCATCTTGATTGATAATGCCCCGATGCAACATATCATAACCTTGCCCGGCGCTTGGCAATTGCCAGTGTGCGCGCCAGTATCGTCTAGGCCAGTCGCCAGTTAGGCCAGAGCGCGGCGCCCACGTCCCAAACTCGGGTGGAAAATCCTCATCTGTGCCGTATTGCGCGGCCACGTTATCGTCAAAAGCCTCTTTCACAGCCATTGTCACCAAATCGGCGGGTCCGGGAATAATGTTGAATAGTCGGATTGCTAGGTCAATGTCCGATTGACGCATGCCGTTGCGAGCAAGCTGTATTCGGGCTTGCTCTATCGATATGTCGCCACGGTTCGTGAGGCTCATTATCTCACTGAGGCCAAGTGGCTGGAACTGCAATTCCCTGACGGCGGCCAACTGGCGCTGATTCAACCCGCTTGCGCGTATGTCGGTAGTTAGATCGTTTTCCGTTGCCAGCCCGCGCGTCACAGCCTGGTACACCGTGCTGGCGTTTAGCACCTGGGCGAAAGTAGCCGTGGCGACGCCCGCCCAGAGCTCTGACAGACCCATGGAACGGAACGCGGCGCGGGCCTCCGGCTCCCCCACGAGACCCCGCAGAAAGCCCGACTGGACTAGGGATATATCCGGGAGCCGATTCGCAAGTGCAATAAGGTTTGCTGCATCGGAATCCGTATAACCCTGTCGGATAAGGCCAGTTTTACCGTTTTCCGGCGATATAAGCGCACGTCTAACCATCTCTTGCACGTCACTAGGCGCCAGGAGAATATCCACAAGCCGCCGAATCGTATCTTGCCGTCCATCGGAGTAGCCGAGCTCTGCCAGCTCATCCGACGCGAACGCGTCATTGACTAGCCCCCTACGTAGCGCGGTGACTACCGTTTGTGGGTCAAGCCGCGCGGTTCTAAACTGGCGCTCTGACGCATAGCTAACTACGTTGCCAATTGTGCGCACAGCCGTCATTACCAGAGCCATTAACACAGCAGCAATGACTGGGATTATTACTGGCAACACGGCGAAGTGCGTGGGGTGTAGCATCTTCTCAATTTGCGCTTTAATTATCGGTGGTGTGCCTGGTAAATCCCTAGCCCATATCAATAAGTCACTAAATTGATTGACCATCTCGTGCTCTATGGCGTCCATAATGCCCGTGATAGCATCATGGACTATCCCGCGCAACGTGCCAGCGACGCCCTCTATGGCGCCGCCGATGGCGCCCGATACGGTGTTGTAAACCTGCTCGCCTAATCCACCAGGGCGCGGCTTGGGTGGCGGGTACACTGACATTTTACCTACCACATCCCTAGCAGTAGCTTGCGCGTTTTCTCAGCTACGCTACCGACTAGATAGTTCCACACGAATTCGCCAGGGTCAGTTAGGAATTGATTGATTGTCGGTTGCCATTGGAACACGATATTATTCAACGCGCTTACGTCAATCCTCAATTGGGGGATGCGCTGGCTTAGGATAATGCTAATCCACGCCCATGTGTTTACACGTTCCGAATCAAGGTATCGTATCCAGTCGCCAGCCCATTGCTCAATTGCGCCAGCGTAATCGATTAGAGTAGTATACACGGAATTGACAGCGCTATTTAGGGCGTCATATACTACTAGAACCACGTCAGCCATAGAACGTATATAGTGAGCAACTGTTATAGCCGGACCCCACCACCCTTGCCCATAATCCCACAGAACATCTAGCGCATTGAAGCCAGCTTGTAACAAATCTGTGATGCGGTCAAATATGGGGTTGATTGCCCACGCCCATAGAACATCGCGCAGCCAGTTAGTGACGGGCGACAGGAATGACGGGCAATAGCCCCATATGTAGCACCATTGCTCCCACAGCCATTGACGCAAGCTGCGGATATAGCTATTCGTGCCTATCCACGAATTCCACACGTTAGATATAGGCAAGCCAATAGCGTTACGTATCGACCACTCGGCATTGTTGAGCCAGCGGACGATATCGTTCCTATTCACCCGTCACACCCTTAAATGTTGTACAGAGCGTGTATCCTGGCCACGTCAGCTTGAATGAGCGTCTTCAGCTTGTCGGGCGTTGCGTCGGCTTTCGCCACGTCTACCGTTCCGACGTAGCCTTTCGTCGTCGTGTACGTCACCTGTAACACCCGCCCGAACCCGCCCCCGACCATCGGGATTAGGCGCTCGGTTATGCTGTTTACGGTGTAGTCCACGGCCATGGTATTTACCCCTTTCTAATTCTAACGCCGTCACCGTTCAAGCGGCGAGCGATGTAGTACCCAAAGTATACACTCGCAACTGCTTGTAGCTCGGGTGGGAACACCCTGCCGACGAGCACGCACGTTAGCCACCCTACCAACAACACAATGGCGATGACGCCGCGCATTGTGTCATCGGATAGGCCCGACTTGCGTACCACACCCTTGAGGCTCATTTACTCTCACTCCTACGGCTCATTGTATGTAAGTATCATCCCGCCTACGTTCATAGTGGGCGATGCGGTCGTTTTGACACCGCAGAATATATACGCGCTTATGCCGCGCTCACTTGTGACAGCGTAATTTACTAGGGAATACGCGCTTGCATCATATGTTGTGTCATCGAATATCACCTTTTCATACTTCAATGTCTTCGCATCTATGACAAGCTTCGTCAAGTGCCAAGCGTCACTTTGGAATAATGCGTCCGATAACGTTGCTAGCGTAACGTATCCCAGCGTATTATCCCATATCGCCATTATCTTATTCGCCACGTCGAACCTGACGTACGCGAAGTATTGTCGCCCGCCGATGCTCACCTTTATGCCCAGAATATAATATCCGTCATTCGTCGTTACATTTGCCCACCAACACTCGGCGCCTAATTTACTTATGGGTGGAATTGGTAAATTGACGTACAACTGAGCGCGCCCCCCGGCGCCAGCGCCAGCGACAATCTGCGCCGACAACGGCGCCACAAACGCTTTATCAGCATATAAGTAAAACGCCGAACCTGTGCCAACATTATACTGTATCCACCCCGAATACCCGTCCACAAAATGATTCGACCACACCACGTTGCCGCGCCGGTCGAACGTAGAAAAGGAGCCAAGACGCGCGGCTAGCTCGCCTAGATCGGACACGCCCCACAAGCCCGATATCTGAGCGGTGCCAGCCCAGTCCTCCCTGCCATGCGCCATTAGCTACACCAAATCTTCCGGCTTGACGTTTACAATGCGTCCGGCTCTAAACGTGTCCGTATCGAGCACATTGATCCTAATTGTTATCGTGTGCTGGTAGGTATCGTCATCATTCCAGGTAACGGCTTTCAGCGTAAACGGCTCATCCGTTAGCATGTAATCTTCATCCCAAGACACCACATCCCCATCGCCGATGAACGATCCGCCGACGTTAGCGGGCCACAACTGGTGCAACGCGCGATAAACTTGCGCGTGGGCTAATCCCGCGCAACCGGAAGGAAAGAGAATATCGACGTGGGCTATTCGGCCAACGGGCAATTCGATTAGCGTCTCTACTGGCGCTGACTCTAGCGTGTTTGCTGGCGTGGGAATCGCGTAATCGTAGATCATCGGGTTACATCGCCACGCCCATTTTGTATCCTACGGCATTATACCAGCAAGCGCTATTTAGAACTGTTGCACCCCAGTAATATTGAATGTAATCTCCGGCGGCAAGTGTAACATCTACTTCGGTTATATTCCACGCTTTGGCCAGCAACGCAGGAATTGAGAATATAGTTATTACTGCGCCGCCTATAACAGCCCGTATCTCAGCATATTGCGTAGTTGTCAATTGATCATTGATACCAATACGGGTAACACGCCAAACTTCACCCGCTGGGACAATTGAGCCGTTCTTTATTAGAACACCGGCCGCGTGGTTGTCGGAAGCTAACTGCTCACCGTAAACGGCCTTATACGCCCATATCATCCCTTGCTTGCGCCAGGCCGCCCCATCATAGCCGTGATCGCCCACAGTTAGATTAGCCGGAGTAGTCTGTAAGGGGGCCCACGTCTCGCCAGATTTGGGCTTTACCGTCCATTCCGCGCCAGTGTCGGGCGTGACGGTGAAGACGAGCCCGCTGACCGTGTCGAGGACGATCAACGCCCGTCCGGTCGTGTCGACCAGCAGGGGATGATAATGTCCCGACGAGTCGGCGCCGTGTGGTACGCTCATTTACAATGGCATCTGCCCGACGGGATAGCGAAGCATCTCCACGAACATCTGTAGCGAGTCTGTCAACGTTCCTCCCACGAATCGACAGCCTATCACGTCGCCAGGGCTGGCGTGCGCTGTCATCGGACCCTCTTCTATCTCCGCCGCTGCCGTGGGCACACCACGCTTGTAATTGTGATATGTGCTGCCACGCCGGATGTAGAACGTGATTGAAGTCACGTCGTGATCTTCGTCGACCGCCGACCACGCAGTTATCCGGTATTCACCGGGACCGGATAGCGGGTTCAATTCCACGTCATCTTCTGTTACGCTGTCACAAACGTTTATCTCGCGCTCGCGCAGCAGCTCGCTGTTGTATTCCACTGTTTTCCCCTATCAGCGCAATCGGGCTGGAATTGCCAATGCTGCCCAAACACTGGTATTATCTCAGCCCGATATTGCGCGTGTGGTGTTCTACGTTGGGACTTAGGCGACGAACCTATCGAGCAGGATGTGGTTTGTGCCGCTAGCCGCGCCCGACGAGTCCCGCGTTGTAACGTCGAGGGTGACTTGCTTCGACGTCTCAGGGTCAAGGAACGTGGTGGGGTCATCGGGCACCATATCGAACGGGAAGCACAAGCTCGAGAATGCGCCCTGCCCGTACAGGATGTACGAAAGAGTGTAGTCCGATGGCGTGACTTCGGATTCCATGTGGCCGTTAGAAGAGATGCTAATCAGCTGCGCCACGCCCGTTACTGACTCGGATGACGCAACCTGTATGCCTGCCCACGCCTTTGGATAGCCGATGTCGGTGTTGAATCCCACGTCCGCGTTGAAGTAGGAGAGCCCCTGGTCGATTGGCATTCCTGGCAAGCGCATGTGATCCAGCCGCAGGTACTGAGCCGCGTGGCCGTTGAAGATCTCGACCGTCCGGCTTCGCAGCATTAGCCGAACGTTGTAGAGGCAATCGGTGAACACACACGCATTCTTGCCCGACGACACGGCTGGGATCGCCTGGAGATAAACGCGTCGGATGGGGAATTCTACCGGAAGCTCATTGTATTCCGGCTGGTTCTGTACCGTGGTCCAGCTACGGTACAATTCCTTGCGGAAGTGGCCAAGAACCTGCGCCAGCGACAAGTCCCGCAGATACGTCGCCACCACGTACACGTGCGCGTCGTCGTGATAGTACGTGCTGGAGAAGTCGTTTGTGATCTGGAGACTGACGTTGTTGTAACGTGACAAGTCCAACGCAAACTTCGGGTCGCCGATGTAGCGGCCAAACAGGATGGGGAGATGCACGGTCGGTGTCGCGTGGCCGTAGGACCACTTCTTATCCTGCGGCATCATTCCCGTGTCACGGAAAGCGCACATCTGGACTTGACGGCCAGTAGCCGACACGATAGGCACGGATGCGTTCGCGAGCACCTCGACCTTAGTGATGTGCTCGTTTGCCATCCAGTGCCCGCCGCTCGCAATGTAGGCGTCAAGCTCCTGTGTGACCTCCACGTACACGTCTAGCGCGGACAGCAGGCCAGTTTTCGGCAGGTCTAGCTTGTACGTGCCGCCTCTGTCCATATCGACCTGCTCGCGCTCGATAACGTGTTGAACGTACATTTATTGCCCCCATTATGGGTCTATTCGTCAAGACACGGCCAGACGTGGCTCGCCAGTACAGGCGCAATGCGCTTACTTCTTGCGGAATTTGGCCATCCCACGGATGAATGAGGACATTCGCCCGATGGAGTCCTCGAGCGTAAGGTCCGGCATCTTCTCAATTGCGGCCTTTTGGGAGTCGATATAAGGCAGCAACTGCGCGGCAAAATCCTGCACCTTGCCCTGCGCTCTGTCGATACCGCCGGATACGCGCGGGATACCCTTTTCAATCATGTCGCCTTTCCAGGAGTCGAGCGACACGGCGCGCAGTCGGGTTGCCCAGGTGCCGTCTTGAACGCGGGCGGTGAGACGTTGAATCATCTTGTCTTGTTTGGCCGCGGCCTGGGAAGTGGGAGATACGGTGATTCGTTCCACGCCAGCTTGCATGTCGGACAACGCGCCCTTGAGACGACGGTTGTGCTTCTCAGCAAATTCCTGCGCGGTGAGACGAGCCATTGTGACACCTCTACGGATTAGAGTTAGCGGCCAGTTTTTCGCGCCCAGCGCGCAATGCTCATCGGGTCAGCTCTGGCCGCCGACACAATTGTATACCACAAATTGCCATTGTTGTCAAGTGCTAGCAGATTGCAGGTGCCACCACTGCCATAACCCAATTGAGGCAAGTGCCACAAGTGGCAGATGCAAACAGTGGCAACTGACATAACTAACCACCGGGCATAAGCTTTCGATTGCTTGGACCTACGCTTTCGACTGCCCGGGGCAGCGGCAAGCTAGCAGCCGACCTGTCGCCCTTTTCTATCCTGACTGCAATTTATATAGGGCCAAATAGAGATATCCATAGCTAGCTAGCACTCTGGGGGGAGACGGCGCGCTGCTCGCTCGCTCCACCCCCGCCGCTCACAGCCCACCTGCCCGCTGCACGCTCGCTCGGTGCCCGCTGCTCGCTACT
>Ga0315279_10008185_pt1 | contig 12713 bp, 8 predicted proteins | sample YL17G06_20_MG_FD_203694 | JGI IMG/M metagenome (GOLD analysis project Ga0315279, IMG submission 203694) | Sediment microbial communities from Yellowstone Lake, YNP, Wyoming, USA - YL17G06_20 | ecosystem: Environmental > Aquatic > Freshwater > Lake > Sediment | place: USA: Wyoming | collected... | reverse complement strand
TCTCCAAAAAATCACCGATGGTATGATTGCAGAGCGTATCGCAGGACGCCCAATTGCCGACATACCTACGGACCCATTTTTCAAATACCGCAAAGTCCTTTGGCTCAAACTCTTTGCGCACCCGAAACGACCAATGGCAAGCAATTAATGATTCTTCCATATATCCTGTTCGCCAGAGTTCTTCACATAATTCGAATATTGCAGATTTCGATCTGTCGGCAAGCGTTTTAAAGGCGTCTTTTCCGATTTTGCCGACAACAGAGGATTTCACGCCATGCAATTTGACTTTTTCCTTAAAAAAGCGCAGGCCGCTTTTCCTGGTTTTTTCATCACTGAATTCCGCCAGTTCACTCCGGATTTTGCTGATGATGAGGCTCATTGTTTTTATTTCTGAAGAGCGGTTGCGCAGGCGATGGTATTCATCAACCGCTCTCCCGCGCATTCCACCGCACCGCGATTCATTCAATCCGCATGAATTCCAGAAAGCCGGGTATAGCAGGCGCGTCTGCGCCAAGGCGCGCGTTCGCTTCAAAATAGTACGTGACCGGATCACCGATGACTATCTTGACAATCGCTCCAAGAACCGGCCCGAGCTCATCGATAAAGGAATATCGATAGAGCAACCTCCCGGGAACTATCGAAAAGGACGTGTCCGACGCCATGATTTGATGGACAGCCAATCGGTTCCGGCCTGTTGCCGGTACTTCAGATTCAAAGTGAAGGTCGGTGATCGCGGAGGGATGTTGGTCAGAACCTTTCCAAACCCATCCTGTTGCCGGCGTCTTGTCGTCCCGGGGAAGGCGGAGGTTTGCTTGGAAAAAGGAGGCTGCATCGGCATATCCGCGAAAGGTGATCCAGCCGCGGCACATGTCGGAAGGAAACAAGGTTGACCGCGATAGTTCCAGCATCCCATAGCCGTTAAGCGTTTCCGGATGATAGCCGGGCCGTTCCAGTGCCGCCTGTATCCTGGCCCAGCGAATCAGAATGGCATAATCAAAGAAGCGGCCGTTTGCCGCAATGCTGGCATATGGCGGGATCACCTTTTCCGGAACGCAATCGAAGGCAATGTTGACTTTAGCGTTAGCATTGTCCACACAGATAATCGTTTTACCCCCTTGAATTAAAATCTGGTTCGGTCCGATTTCGAGCGATTGCGCAGAATCCGCGGCATAGCTCCACTCATTGCGGCAGTACTTCTTATTCCAGCACAGCGGGCCGGCAGCTTTTCGAAATACAAGGATTTTGCAGGCGGCGTTTTGATTGGATATCCCAAGATTCGTCAACGTAAATTGAGACTGGATGAAGGTCGCATCATCGAACAGGGCGGTGCAGGTATAGGTTTGGACAAAGCTTTCATTTTTCAGGAATCGAGGTTCAAGAACGTGTGATGATAGCTGGCCGGCAAACGGTTTTGTAGTGATGGAAAATAGCAAAAAGAGCATTATGAGATAATAGCGCAATGCATTGGCCCGGCATTTCAGCATATCGGTTGTTCCTGTTTTCATATTCAGGTCTTTGAGAGCTGCCGGTTTGTTGGCCATAAACGTGAATTCACCGCCCGGTTCGTCGTGGACCGATGATCGGGCGCGGGCCATTCCGCTACTTCGCTTTGCGCTCTTTGATCTCCCGCAGCGTTTTCTCCATGCAATCAGGGCAATAGCTGTGGGTGAATTCGGCCTGGGAATGCTGCGTAATGTAGGTTTCGATCCGGTGCCAGTAGCCGTCATCGTCGCGGATTTTTTTGCAGCATGCGCAGATGGGCAGCAACCCCTGAAGCGTGTTGATTTTTCCTACTGCTTCCTGCAACTCCTTCAGAAGCCGCTCGCGCTCCGCTTCGATGCGGAAGCGGTCCACGGCGTTTTGTACCGTTGCCGGAAGGACCTTGAGATAATTCCGTTCGTAATCCTTGATCAGGTAATCCCGCGCGCCCTCTTTGAGCGCCTTGACCGCGAGTTCCTCGTTGCCCGAGCCGGTCACGACCACCGTGGGCGTTTTTCCCGTCTTTTCCATTACATCGAACGCCGAGCCGTCGCCAAGGTTGTGGTCGGTGACCACCGCGTCGAAGGTCTGGGTCGTCAGTATGAGGCGCGCCTCCGCCACGGAAGACGCCAGTACATATTCATAATCGGCGCCGCCGGATTTGATGAAACGTTCGAAAGCCATTCTGTCAACAGGATCGTCGTCGACCATAAGGACGCGCAACCGTTCGCTCATAGGAATGCCGCCTTTCCGGAATACCGCACTAGACCGCCGGAATGGTGAAAAGAAACGCCGCGCCGCGGCCCGGCTCGGACTCGACCCGTATCGAACCGCCCATCATGGTCACGATTTTTTTCACCAGGGCCAGGCCCACGCCCGTGCTTTCGGCATCGGCGTTCGCCGAAATCGTTTCAAATATATGGAATATTTTTTCGTGATATTGTTTATCGATCCCGGGACCGTTGTCCGCAACGCGGAATTGCCAGTATTCTCCATCGCGCGAGCACGAGACCACGATCCGGTTGTGGGACGCGTCGCCGTAGCGCACGGCATTGCTGATAAGGTTCTGGAATACTTCGCTCATGCGAACGCGGTCGCAGGCAATGGTGGGGAAGGCCCCTTCGATGACGATGGTGACCTGGGCGGGCGGCGCCAGGAGGTCGATCACCTCGCGCACCAGACCGGCCATGTCGACCGGCTCTTGTTCCTGTGCTGTCCTTCCCAGACGCGAATAGCGGAGAATGCCGTCGATGAGCGCGCGCATGCGGTCGGTTTTGCCGGATAGCAAGCGCAGTTTTTCGCGGCCGTCGTCGCCCAGCGCATCGCGATAATCCTCGGTCACCCAATTGACCAGGGAAGTGATGGCGCGCAACGGCGCCTTAAGGTCGTGCGACACAGCATAGGCGAAGTCGTCGAGTTCGGCATTGACGTCCGAAAGATGGCGGTTGGCCTCTTCCAGCTCCCGGGTGCGTTCGCGCACCCGCGCCTCGAGCTCGCTGATCATGCGGTCGCGCGGGTCCGCGGCCACGGTGATACGCAACTCCGCGGGCGGGTCGGAGACCGCCAAATCGCGATTGACAGCCGCGACTTTGAACGCATACTCGCCCTCGGGCAGGCCGCGGTAGGTCGTCTCTTCTTCCCACGTGCTTCTCCAGACGGGATCGAACCCCTCAAGCCGATAACGGTATCGCAGGCGCCGGGTGCCGAATGCCGTGCCGCGAAAGCGGATGCGCACCGTCGGCGACGAGGTATCGAGCCGCACGGCTTTCGGGTTGACATAGGGACGATCGGCGTCGGCCGAAAGGATCCGAATGAGCGGCGGCACGGCCGCGTGCCGCGGGTACCGGCACACGCCCTTGTACGTTGCGAAGAAGAGATCGCCGCCGGAAGTCTCCATGATGCCGGTGACATTGTTGCTGGGCAGGCCGTCGTTGGTCGTCAGGAATTGGAAATTGCGGCCGTCGAACCGGCAGACGCCGCGGCCGATGGTGCCCATCCAGACATGCCCGCTGCTGTCCACGAAAAGGCGGTGAGTGAAATCGATATCAATGCCGCCGTCGCCGCTGATGTTCTTAAAGGTTAATCCATCAAAACAACCCACGCCCGTCTGCGTTCCATACCAGATGGCGCCCGCGCGGTCCTGGACCATGCACAGAACACCGTTGTCGCTCAGCCCCTGTTCCGTGGTGTACCAGGTGAACCGGCCGTCATGATACCGGCCGATCCCGCGGCCTTCCACGGCGATCCACAGGGATCCATCTCTATTGTCAACGAGCAGCGCGCGTACGCCGTTTAAATGGTCCGGATCTTCCACGTCGTAAATGCGCGTCGCGGCATCATCAATGCAGCGTATCAGCCCGAAGCGCGTGCCGATCCACATTGCGCTCTGACGGTCTTCGCAGAAACACCAGGCCCATTCGTTGGATCGGAAGCTTTCGGCGCAGAGTTCTTGCGGAGGGCCGGCGTCGATATGGGCGATGCTTTCGAAACGGAATACTTTTTCCGTGCCGCTGATCCATAAACGGCCTTTGCCGTCCGCATATGCCACATGGCTGGCGATAATAGCATGTCCCGGTTCATTGAATCGAATCGTCCGAGGCGTTTTCCCTTCCTCGTAATACGTCAACGATCGCGAAGCGCTGGACCAGAACATCCGATCGCCCTCGAACCCTTGGGCGAAATGTTCGACTAAATCGTTGCATACCATCGAAATCCCATGCGGGCAGTAACGTGTTATTCCACCATACTGGCAGGCGAACCAGATGCCGTCCTCGCGATCGGCCAGAATGTGGCCCGCCTGTCTTGCGGCAAGTCCGTCTTCCGCGCCAAAGGTCACCAGGCGTTCTCCATCAAAGCAGCACACGCCCCCGCTGCCCCCGCCATAGAGTGCGGCCCACAGATTGCCTTCCGGGTCCCTGGTGATAAAACGGACGTGTCGGTTGGCGAATGCATTGACAGGATGGGCATGCGTTCCGTCGTATCGGAACACGCCATGAGTCGTGGCGACGAACATCGACCCGCCGGCGTCCGCGCATACGCCGGTTATCCCGGGCGTGACCCCGATGTCAATGGGAATGATTGCATCACTTTCGTCAACCTTGAAGACGCCGCTGCCGGCGGCGATCCAGAAAAATCCCTTCGAGTCGCTGCAGAAGTTGTGTATGCTGTCGCCGGGAACGTTAGATACGGTGACGGTGACGAAGCGTTGGCCGTCATAGCGGAGCACCGTGCCTTCTATGGAAATCCAAAGGCGGCCGCGGGAGTCATACAGCATAAAGGAAACGAGCTTTCCATTCAAATAATCGGCAAGGGGCGAATCGACGATCGTTTCGCCGTCACAGCAGGATAATCCCGCCGCGGTTCCGATCATCATAAGGCCCGCGCGGTCTTCCAGAAGGCAATAGACGGTGTCATGCTTCAGCCCTTGCGCGCGGCTGAATTTTTTAAATTCCCTGCCGTCGCAGCGGATGGCGCCGGAATGTTGCGTGCCGACCCAGAGGCAGCCTAGCGAATCCTCGGCAAGGTACTGGCATCCTGCGGACAGCTCAATGGACTGCCAGTCGCCGAGTTTATTGGCGATATAGGGGTTCATGGGCATGATGGTAGAGCGCACCCGAAAAGGCCGGAAATGATCCGCGGCACGCCTTTTGACAAGTATACCACCACTTTGAGGATGAATCAAGGCAAATTTGGGTCGGACTATGTTTAGAAGTTTAGCAAATACTAATTTTAAAATTGCTAATAGCAATGAACAAATCGTTTTTATCCAGGTGACCATATGCCCCGGATGCTTCGGCTTGAATCACCAGGTTCGCTTGTCCACGTTATGGCCCGCGGAATTGATGGGACGGACATTTATCGTGATGATCAGGATCGTCTGGAGTTTTTGTCCCGCGTTGCTGTCAATCTCCAAAGCACTCAGTATCAATGCCTCTGCTGGTGTTTGATGAATAATCATTATCATTTGCTGTTGCGGATGAATGATGCACCCTTAAGCAAACTCATGCGGCCGCTCAATAGCGGCTATGCGCGATGGTTCAATACGAAATATAAGCGCCGAGGATATCTTTTCCAGGATAGATTCAAATCGATCCTCTGCCAGGACCAGGAATATGCCAAGCAGCTCATCCGCTATGTTCACCTTAATCCGATTCGCGGCAGCATGGTAACGTCACTTGACGAATTAAAATATTGGAAATGGTGCGGTCACGGTTTCCTTTTAGGAGTCAAGGGCGCCCTTGGCAAAGGTTTCCAGGAGCGGCGTGAAACACTGCGTCGTTTCGGCACCGACGAGCATCGCGCAATAGTAAACTACCTGCAGTTTATGTCCGACGGCATCAGTTCTGAAAAACAAAATCTGGCTGGCTTGCCGGATGATGCCGGGAGCATTGAGATTTCGGGATCTTTCAAGGGCTGGCCAGCAGTGATTGGAGATCCGGAATTCGCGCAGACAGCGATGGCCCGCCATCAGGAATTGAAAAAGCTCAGGATACATCGGAAAGCCGACTATCCTTATATTCTAAAAAACATTGCAGCCGCGGTTTGCAAAGAATTCTCGATTGCCTATGACGATTTATTCCTTCGGGGCAGGAAAAGCCCGCGATCCGCGGCACGATCACATTTTTGCTATCGGGCCTACTGCAACGAATTGATCCCTTTTTGCGCTATCGCCAGGTTCCTCAATATCACGATCCCGTCCGCAACGGCGCTCTGGCGTGCCGGGAAAGATGCTGCAACAAAGCGATAGCTTAACCTTCTAAACTTAGTCCGACCCAAAATTCCGCGGATCAGAGTTCCACTCGGCACCCTACGATCGGCGTAAACCCGAATGGCTTGACTTCCTGAAAATGGTCGCCGTTGAATTTGTATTCCAGGACCGGCTTGTAATTGAGCAGATTGATGATTTCGATGCCGGATTCGATTTTCGCCCTCCCGATCGACCTTGTATACCGGTAGTGCAGGTTCGTGGACACCAGGTCGTCCAGGCGTTGGGAATAATAGGGCCGAGTGGGATCGAGAACAGCGTATTTGCGGGCGATGCAATCGCTCGCTATGGCCTGCGGGCAATAGGGCCTTCCGCCCGAACCCTGGATTGAGAACGCGAGCATATGGTTCCTCAAACAGGTGGCGCCGATGGTCGCGGAATAGGTATAGCCGACATTCGTCCAATCGCTATACCACGTTCCTTCACGTGACCTGTTTTTGACATCAAAAAGCGATCCGGCCATGGAATAGAAATACCAGTCGTGATTGCTGTTTTTCATAGACCATTCGACGCCATACGCCCTTCTCTGAGCATTCTGGCGGCCCAGCGCAGGGCTGCCGTCGGCGGCGATATGGAACATCTCCTGCGCATCAGGCCCGACAAAGGGGAATTCACGATCATACCATTTGCCGTATGCCTCGATCCTGGCCTGGAGAATACCGAACAGACGATTTTCGTAGCCCATTGACGCCTGCATGCACCGCGCGGGTTTTGCGCTCTCCAGCAGCCGTTGCGCCGTCTGCTGCAGCGAATCGCCCGACATGGCGCTGAATGTTGACAAATAGCCGAATACCAGACTGGGCAGGTCCGTGGGAAATTGATGGAAAAGCCCGGCGCTGCCGGTCAATGCGCCCGCATTTCCCGTCGATACCATGGCCGCAAGCCGGGGTGAGAGCGCCGCATCGGCGATAAGTCCGAAATACTCCGCCCGGATGCCGGCAGAGGTGTGTACAGCGCCCGCATCCATAGTATGCGCAACAAACGCGCCGGCTTCATTGCCGTCCAGATGCAGCGATTGCTCCCGCGGCGTCTGCGTGACGGTCACCGTCACCGGCGTCCCGTTTTCGCACACAATGCACTCTCCCTGGCGTTGGGATTCATCGGACAAGCCGAAATCATAGGCGTTTTTATTTAGGCGCGCGCCCAGGGTCACGGTCTGGTTGCCGGGAAGAGAAATGACGGACCGCGATGTGGCGGCGAGATGGATGCGATCGTCCCGGTCTTCGTGCATGGGGTTCTTCGCATAATGTTGCATTGCGAATGGATCGCTGAACGACGAAAGACTGTCATAGATCGCGCCGTTTCGGAATGAGATCGAAACATTCGACGAATTCGCAAACGCGCCATTTTCATAATGCAAAGACAGCCCGCCGCCTCCCTGGTCGATCCTCTGCATTTCATTGATGGTGTTGGTGAAAAGCCCGCCCGTGTCTCCCGCCTCGAAAATCGGAAAAGCGTAGCGATACCGGTTGTGCGAAAGCACGCCGGTCGCCGAGACGTCAAGATGCTCATCGGCGATCGAAAGTACCTTGACATAAAGGTCTCCCAGTCGCGGGATGCCGGCATCGCCGATGAAGGTATGAAGCGGGGAAAAATCGATATACCGGCCGGCGATTGCATACGATCCATTTATCCCGGATAAAGGGCCATCGGCGGATAGTGTTCCTCCCGTCAATCGAACGCCCGCGCTGCCGGAAAACCGTTCCATTGACCCGCTTTTCATGGCGATGTCCGCGACCGACGATAGCCGCGCCGGATACTCCGCCGGCATGTTCGCGGAATAAAAGCGGACGCTGCCGACAAAATCGGAATTAAGGAACCCGATAGGGCCGCCCGATCCGTTCGCCTGGGAAAAGTGATTGATGTTCTCCAGTTCAATGCCGTCCACCAGAAAGATGATTTCCGACGGTCTGCCGCCCCGCACATAGAGCGTATTATCGTATTTCTCACCAAGGCCGGAGACCACGGAAGGAAGCGTGCCGAGATACCGGCTGATATCGCCGGCGGTCCCCGGAGTGTTCTGGAGATCGTTCCCGGAAAAGGCGAATGATCCGATCTCCCGCGGATGGAGATCCTCTTTGATCCGGCGCGCGGAGACAATACGGCGGGGCAAATCGATTATCGTGCCGGTTTCCATCAGGCGCACCCGGATTGTTTCCGATCCTGATGCCGGGACCGCGATGGTCGTATCGCGGAATCCCGGTTTGGAAAGCGAAATCGCGGCGCTGGAATCCCCATTCGGCCAATCCGCGCGCCCGGATGAATCGGTAATCCAGCAGGTATCCGAACCCGCAATGCAAGCCCGGCATTGGGCTATCGGATTCCCGGTCAGGTGCGAGGCAACGCATATCGCGCGCGCCACAGGGATGTTTGGCATGATCATAAGGACGAACGCCGGTATGCATGATCGATGGGCGATTGATTGCTTCATGGATTACCGCATTTCGCAGCGCAGGAGCGCACGACCCTTGCGTACCAATAGTATACGCGGTTGCGGGAAAATGCGGAGCAGTGAAGGGAAAAAAGCGTTTTCTGGGAGAAAACACGCGGGAATGCGGGCCAACGCAACGCCGCTATAGTGCCGGACGGTTTCGTTTGTGTATTTTCCGTATATTCATATTCCCTGGAGCCGCAATGCGTCGTATCGGATCCACAGCCTTGTTCCTCGCGACAGTCCTTTGTGCCGCGGCACTGCCCTGCCGTGCCGCCGATGCCGCGATCGACGATGAGATCGCGCGCCTTGGCCGCGAACTTGCCCAGGTGCAGTCGGAACGCCAGAACAACCGCACGCAGGCGGCGCAGGACAAGCGGGAATACGCGGATTACACGGACCGCACGCGACAGCGCCTCGACCGGCTTTCGGCCGAGACGGATTCTGTCAAACGCCAGGTCCGCGCGCTTGAGCTGCGGCGCGACTCGCTCGACGCGCAGCTTGGGGCCGTGCGCGCGGGCGCGCGCGACTATTCGCTGCGGCAGGAGCAGTTCCGCCGCCGGCTTGTTGACGCTTGCGATTCGCTGCTCGTGCGGGCGCGCGCGCTGCCGCCCCTTGCCGGCGACGCCATCATTGCTTCGCTTTCGCTGCTGCGCAGCGAAAGCGCCTCCTCCGCCATCGATAACGTGGAGGGCGTCAACCGGCTGTACCAGATCATCAGCGAACTGCACGACGCCATGGGCAGCGTCCAGACTACCGAAGGCCCGTCATCCATCGCCGGGCTGCGCGGCGCCATCTATCGCATCCGCATCGGCGCGCTGTTCGAGGCCGCGGCCGACGAAAAGGGCGAACTTGCCGCCGTCTGGACCGGCCGCGACGCGCAGGGCGCGCCCATGTGGCGTATTGTCAAGGATGCGGCCGCGGCGGGCCGGGTCCTCAAGGCCGTGGCCGTGCGCGAAGGAAAGGCAGTGCCCGAGGTGGTCGATCTGCCGCTCGATGCTTCGTCCGCGCAGGAAGGCAGGGCGCCATGAGACGGATTTTTCTTCTGGCGCTGTGCGCATGCGCGTCGCTGCCGGCCGCGGACAAGACGGACCTTACCCGTCAACGCGAGCTGGACCGCGCCAAGGCGGTCCTGGACGCCACGCGCGATTCCCTGCAGAACGAAATCGCCGCGCGGTGGCGCGACCGTCAGCGCGCCGTTGCCCAGCGCGAGAGTGACAAGGAGGAACTCGACCGGCGGCGCGACGAACAGGAACGCGTTTATAACGATTTCGCGCGGGTCAAGGAAGAGTGCTTTGCCATGGAACGTTCGCTTGATGACGCGCGCACCGAGCGCCAGCAGCGTCTTGATGAATGGGACTATATCGCCACGGCGCTCGATGAGGTTCTCACCAAAGAGGCGGACGGCCTGCGCGAGGCGTTTCCTCTGGATCGCGAGCAAAGGCGCAAGGACCTTGAATCGATGCGGCGCGATCCCGTCTTGAACAAAAATTCCGCGGGCGTTCTCTCGAACTACATCGCGTATGTGACCAGCGGATGCAACGCGGGCAGTGCGATGCGCATTAGCCGGCAGACGGTGCTGCCCGATGACGGGGACGCACAGATGATGTCGGTTGCGCGGTTCGGCGATGTGTTCGGCTACGGCATGACCGAATCAGGATCGATATTTCTCATACGTCAAACCGGCAGCCTCGGCGCCGGCCGCTATGCCATATCGCCCGTGGGCGATCCGAAGTTGACCGCCTCCCTGCGCGCGGCCATCCCGGATTGGGTGGAACATCAGCGGCCCACGGGTCTCGTGCCGGTTGACGTGCTGCAAAACGCGCAGAGCAGGCTGCTTATCGCCGGCAAACGCGAATCCTCCGGGCAGCGCTTTGTGCGGCAGATCAAGGCCGGCGGCGCCGTGATGGTGCCGCTTTTGCTGCTGCCGGTATGGGCGCTGGTTCTCGTGCTGCACAAGGCCGTCCAGGTTTACGGCCGGCGCCGAAGGTACCGGACCCAGTATGCGCAGGTCATGGGAAAACTTGACAAAAACGATTTTGACGGCGCGCTTGCGTATGCCCGGCAGGGCGCCGGGTGCATGGCGCGGCTCATGCAGATCTGCCTTGAGCGCCGCGGCGGCGATATCGGCGGCGCGCAACAGGCCATGCGCCGGCGGATCACGCAGGAACTGCCGGCGCTCAACCGTAATCTCAATACGCTGGCCGTGATCGCCGGCGCCGCGCCGCTGCTGGGATTGCTGGGCACGATCAGCGGCATGATCACGCTCTTTGCCGCGGTCACGCATTTTGGGACCGGCGACCCCAAGTTCCTGGCCGGCGGCATCTCCGAAGCGCTCATCACCGCCAAAACCGGTCTGGCCGTGGCCATCCCGACATTGTTCATCCACGATATCCTGCGCAACAGTAAAGACCGCCTGCTCGCGGACATGGAGCGCTACGCGACCGCGCTGCTCGATCGTCTCTGGCCGGAGAGATGACCGGTCCATCGGTCCCCGGCGCGATGCGGCCGCGCGGATGGGAGATAACGCATGTGGCATATCTTCACCAGGCTCTTTACCGAAGGCGGATGGGTGCTCTACCCGATTTTCGCGGTTTCGGTGCTGGTCTGGTTTCTCGGCATGCGCTCTTTTTTCTTCATTGCCAGGATGGGCGGATCGCGGCGCAGGTTTTTCAAGGCCGTGGAGCTGCGGCGGCCCGGACCCACCGGTTTTGCTCAGTATGACGCGCTGCTCTCCGCCGTCCTGCGCGCCGGCGAAACGCCCGCGTCCGCGTACACCCGGTTCCTGAGCGCGGTCGCTCCGCGCCTTGAATACGGTTTGTCAACCATCACGGCGTGCGCGGTCATCGCGCCGCTGTTGGGACTGCTGGGCACCATCTCGGGCATGAATGAGATGTTCCAGGTGATCGGCGAATTCGGCTTCGGCAATCCCACGATCATGGCCAACGGCATCAGCATGGCGCTGCAAGCGACCCTCACCGGCCTGGGCGTTGCGGTGGCGAGCATTTTCATCTATAACTACCTTTTCAACAAGAAAACGCGATTGCTTCATTGTCTTGCAGGCGACGGCGAACGCCTGTTCCCCCGGGGAACGGCGCCCTCGCGGAAAGGAAAAACCATGGAATCCGATTTCCAACTGGTCCCGCAGGAATTCGAGAAACCGGAAATCAACCTGGCGCCCTTTGTGGACACGATCATGATCCTTCTGATCTTTTTCGTGGTGACCGCCAACCTGTATGTGGAAACCGGCATCGACGTGTCCAAGCCCAAGGCGCAGTCGGCCCACACCATGGGGCAAAAGGCGATATTGATCGGGCTCACGCGCGAAGGCACGGTCCATATCTACGGCCGCCAGGTGACTCTTGATAAAGTGCGAATGCTGATCCAGCGCGAGGCGGCGCGGCAGGCCGATCTTTCGGTGGTGATCGTGGCCGACCGCGACGCGTCGGTGGGCAAGGCGGTCGAGGTGATGGACCAGTGCGCCCTGGGTGGCGCACCGAGGGTCTCTATAGCCGCGGGCAAGGATTGATATGATGCGTTCGTTGACAAAGCGCTTCGCGCCACTCCTGCAGCTCTGCGCTGCCGCGGGCATCAGCTTTGTCTTTTTCGTGTTGATTGCGCTTTTGCACAACCTGTTCGGCGCGCCGTTTTCCACCGGCGCCGCGGCGTCCGAACAGCACCGCATCATTGCCGAAATCGTCAAGCCGCCGCCGCCCCGGGAGGAGAAGCGGGCCCCGGAGCGGATCCGGTCCGTACGGCAGTCCGCGTCCCAGGGGCTTGCCGGGCAGGCGGCCAGCGCGGCAGCGCGGTTCACGCCGGACCTGGGGATCGAAACCCAGGGCGGCGCGGGCATCGTGGTGGCCGGGCAGGAACTTGCGGCGGAGGTGTTCGAGGAAGGGCAGACCGACGAACACGCCGCGCCGCTCTTTCAATCGACGGTGCCGTATCCCGACCGAGCGCGCGAGCTGGGGGTGCAGGGCACGCTGGAGGTGGTTTTCATCGTGGACACGGACGGTCGCGTTTCGTCAATTGATATCG
>Ga0315279_10008183_pt1 | contig 12714 bp, 13 predicted proteins | sample YL17G06_20_MG_FD_203694 | JGI IMG/M metagenome (GOLD analysis project Ga0315279, IMG submission 203694) | Sediment microbial communities from Yellowstone Lake, YNP, Wyoming, USA - YL17G06_20 | ecosystem: Environmental > Aquatic > Freshwater > Lake > Sediment | place: USA: Wyoming | collected... | reverse complement strand
GCTTCATTCTAAACACTCCCTTTTTCATTTGTCGATCAAAGTAACGTTTATCTTTCCTAATTCAGTAATCAAAAGGCTAAGTGTGTTTTAAAGGTCAAATTATGCAGACCACGTTCAAAGCGCTGGCTGAACTGTGCGAAAAACTGGAAGCTACGAGAAAACGAGTTCTGATGACAAGTCTGACCGCTGATTTCCTGAATGCCTTGGAGCCTGAGGAGATCGAACCTGCTGTTTCCATGATTCTTGCGAGGCCCTTCCCGAAATGGAGTCCTCTCAACCTTGAGGTCAGCTGGGCAACCGTGAGCGCCATCATAAAACGCGTAACCGGAGCTGAGTGGAGCGCCTTCACGAAGGCTTTCAGCAAGACGGGCGACGTTGGCTCGATGACAAAAACACTTTTTGAAAATAGCAGGGTCAAGAGGCAGATGGCACTTGTCGAAAGACCGCTGACGATACTGGAAGTCAGACGCAGCTTTAAACAAATCGCTGAAGTGGCAGGTCACGGTTCAAGGGAGAAGAAGGAGCGCCTGATAGAAGCGTTGTTGAGTCAAGCCTCGCCGCTTGAGGCAAAGTATCTGGCCAAGATCTTCGTCGGTGACATGCGAACGGGTTTTCATGAGGGGTTGATGGAGCAGGCTGTTGCTAAAGCCTTCGGGATTCCGTTGGAAGAGGTGCAGAGGGCAAGCATGACAGTAGGCGACGTGGGAGAAGTTGCCGCCACAGCAAGAAAAGAAGGTTTAGAGGGCTTCTCAAAGATCGGTTTCAAGGTTTTCAGACCCGTCAGTCTCATGCTGGCTCAGATGGCTAACGATGTCGCTGAAGCGTTGAAGGAGCATGACGGCAAGACTGCTTTTGAATACAAGTACGATGGGGCTAGGGTTCAGATTCACAAGTCCGACGGAGAAGTCAGAATTTTCAGCAGAAGATTGTCAGACGTGACTGAGAGTTTGCCTGAAATTGTCGAATCCGTCAGAGAAAACATCAGCGCAAAGGAAGCGATTTTGGAAGGTGAGGTCATAGCGGTTGACAATCAAGGCTTTCCGATTCCTTTTCAACATCTCATGCGACGGTTCAAGAGGGTTCGCGCAATAGAAGACGCTGCTGAAAGGGTCCCGATCAAGCTGTACCTGTTCGACGTCTTATATCTTAATGGCAAAAGTCTTGTCTCAATTCCTTACGCGCAACGGAGACAAATGCTGACAGAGAATGCTGGACAGATACATTTGACAGAGCGAAAGGTCACTGACAAGACCGAAGAAGCTGAGAGGTTTCTGAAGGAAGCGATGGATGCGGGTCATGAGGGTTTGATGGCGAAGAGGCTTGACGGTCAGTACACGCCGGGGATTCGTGGGAAGCGTTGGCTGAAGATAAAGCCTGTTCTTGAACCGTTGGACTTGGTTATCGTTGCGGCGGAGTATGGTTATGGTCGCAGGCATGACTGGCTTTCTGATTATTATCTGGCAGCCCGTGATGCTGAGACTGGCGAGTTTCTGGAGTTGGGGAAGACTTTCAAGGGGTTGACTGACGCGGAGATTATCGAGATGACGCGGCGGCTTAAGGAGCTGGTCGTGAAGGACAAGCGCGGAAAAGTGGTTACTATTCCAAGAATAGTCGTTGAAGTTTTGTACAATGAGATTCAGAAGAGCCCTAAGTACAAGTGTGGCATGGCTCTGCGTTTTGCGAGGATAAGCCGTATCAGAGACGACAAGAGCGTGGAACAGGCGGACACCATACAGCGGGTCAGGGAGATTTATGAGAGGCAGTTTCTGAAAAAGGGTAGATATAAAACGGAATGACAGCAAAAGTAGACTTGGGGGAAAAAGACGGATGCCTAGAACCAAGATGGTCTTGGATTATGATGAGTATTACAGTCGTCAGATGGTTTTGAAGGAGCTTGGACGTAAGGGGCAGAGGAAGCTTGCGGAATCGAAGGTTGCGGTGGTTGGGCTTGGTGGGTTGGGCACTGTTTCGTCGCTTTATCTGGCTCTTGCGGGCGTTGGGCATTTGCGTTTGATAGATCAAGACACGGTTGAGCTGGATAACCTGCACAGGCAGGTTCTGTACAGTCCTGAAGACTTGCGCTATCCAAAAGTTGAAGCGTCAGCAAAGAGGCTGGAAACGTCTAATCCTCTTGTGAAGGTTGAGACTGTTCCTGAGAACGTGAACGAGGGCAACGTTGAACGGCTTCTGTCTGGCATGGACTGTGTCGTTGACGGCTTGGACAACATGCGCACGCGTTATTTGGTTAATCGCGCGTGTGTGAAGCTTGGTGTCCCATACGTTTTCGGTGCGGCCATCGGGATTGAGGGAAACCTTTCCGTTTTCGCCCCACCTGAAACTCCATGTTTAGAGTGTGTTTTTCCGAACATCGACGACAGGCATTTGCTTTCGTGCGACACTAGGGGAGTGCTTGGGGCTACTCCGGGAATCATTGGAACGATGCAGGCTATGGAGACGATAAAGGTTTTGACGGGAATAGGTTCCGTGCTGAAGGGTAAGTTGTTGATCTGCGACTTCAGTGATATGTATTTTACGACAGTAGATATTTTCAAGAGAAACGACTGCCCTGGTTGTAGAGGCACACAAGGTTCTGGTGGGAACAGGGAGAAGCTTGTCTGGCTGTGCGGACGTGACACGGCTAACATTAACCCTGAAACACCGTTGAGGCTGAGTCTGAACGAAGTTTACGAGGCGATCAAGCGGGAGTTTAAGGTTCGCGTGAAGTCTCAACTGGCAATAATCTTCGATTATAAGAGCTTTGAAATCAGCCTGTTTAACGGTGGACGCATGCTCATAAAGAACGTCAACAACGAAAAATCGGCGTTAACAGTCTATCGTGAAGTCATTAAGAGGTTAGGAGTGGGTTAAACAACATATTTATTGGGGTTCTTGTCGAATATCTAGCTTGCCGGGGTGGCTGAACGGTTGAAGCGGCGGCCTGCAGAGCCGCTCTATATGGGTTCAACTCCCATCCCCGGCTTCCAAGCACACATACACATAGTCACTTTCTTTTTCGGAAGATTTTGACGTCGTTCAGGTCGCAGATGTACTCGAATCCTTTTTCAACGAATTCGCAGGCCTCTTCCACTGTCTTTGCCACTTTGCTGATGAACTGGTCTTCTTCCTCGAATTCGGCCAGTTGCGTGTAGATCAGCGTGTTCTTGATGTTCTTGTGCCCGAGCGCGCGCTTACCTATTCCTTTTCGGCCAATCCTCAATCGTTTCTTGTCCTTTGTCCGCGGACCCCTCTTCGGGTCTTTCCGTGGGTCGGTGCCGATCCTCAGATAGAAGTCATTTATGATGTCGGGTTTCATACCGATTCCATCATCACGGACGACGATTTCAAACCCCTTGTCGGCCAGCTTTCCGTCCTGAATCGTCGCCAGCCACCTGTCGAGAGGAATTTCGATTGTTACTTTTTCGGCGTCTACGTCATAGGCGTTGGCAATCAGCTCAGAGACAACTGCTGAAGGGCTGTCATACAGTTTGATTCCCAGCTTGTCGATGGTCGCTCTGGAGATTGTCATCTTGTACTCTTTCGCTTTCTGCAGGTTGCTTCACAAGTCCCCCGATTTTCACTTTCATAGTATCAGTTTGGACGTCAATAAGACTTGCAACCCCTGCTTTTCTGGGTGCAGTCTAACAGTCCCCCTACGCTGATGCTGGCAAAACAGCCGTTTCATATAAGACGAGAGGTACTGTTACTAAACTGGAAGAAGCCACATTGAACTTGACTCAAGCAGATAGGTGAAACAGATGGAAATACCCGCCCATGTCTCTTGGGCTTTGGCGAAAAACCACCACGACATTCTTCAAGCCCTGCTAGCAAAATATCCGCTCGGCCATAGCTACTGGAACTACCTCAGTGAGCTGATATCTTCCCTTAGAGATGCGAACTGCAAGGGAATTCAAGACAAGATGGCGGATGTTGACAACCTTTGGAAGCTCCGGTCTACGGTATCTGAGCTGGAGATCGCCAGACTGTTGAGCGAGAAAGGCAAGAATGTTGAGATGCTGCCCGACAGCTTCCTTTCCGGCAGGAGTCCGGATATGCACGTGAAGGATGCGGACGGAGAATACTACGTCGAAGTAGTCCGATTTTCTGAAGATGAAGCAGTGTTCATCATTCAAGAGGAGATGATACGTTACCTAGCGGATCCCCCGAAGCCTTATGAAGTGGACGTGACGCTTCCTGCGGATCTGTCAGCGTCGGCAACGGACTGTAAAGAGAGGGAAGTAAAGGAATCCAAAGCACGCACTGTAGCCTCGAAATTCAAGAAGACTATGAACTCAACGGATCCTGTACAGCTGCCTCTCTGCGTCAAGATAGACGACGTCGTCTTCCAGTTCTCCAGCTCACCGAGTGGCGCGGGGCTTCCCATAATCAATTTCGAGACTTCGGTTCCGTCTGGCAAGTTTGTCGACAGGATCCGGTTTCTCCTGACAGATCGGAAACAGGGAAAGGCCATCAAGCGAACGACTTGGACTGGCGAGCACCTGAAGAAACGCTACATCGTCGCCATAGACTGCGAACAGCAGGTTGACGAGGAGGATGTTGTACAAGCGCTGCTCGGAAAGAGAGAGAGCTACTCCATAGCAGCACCCAAGAAGGCGGTTCCCCCGGAAGTCATAGAGGCGGCGAAGAAAAACTGGACCGTCTTCCTTGAGAGGGTACATCTGTTGCCGAAAGGTCGTACAGTCTTCACGTCTTACGGAGTATATATGACGGACGCCATCTGCAGGAATGTCTGTGGAGTCCTAGTCTACAGGAGACTCGTTCCGAGAAGCGAGAGTATGGTCTGCTTCCTGCCAAACCCGTTTGCGGAAGACGCCATTAATGATTCCAGACTGACCAGATTTATATGAGCTTCAAGAAGAACCACAGCAGTCGGTCAGCGTCGAAAACAGCGTCGTCGATACTTTCCTGATGCTCAATCTTATATTTCTGCCCGTCCGATAGCACTCTGTGTGAAACCTTGAAGAGAGCAATGGAGAAGTTGCGTCGGCCGATCGATCGGTTTAGAGCATTGCCGAGCGCACTGAAAATTCTTCTCCCCTACGTCTGCCTATCGCTGGCTCTGTCTCTGTTCATCCTTCTGAGGTTCTGGGCACCGTTGGATTTCATCAAAAAGATCAACCTTGCGCTGTATTTTCTCACGTACTATGTCCTTCCTGCAAGCGCGGTCTTCTGGTTTTTCCGGTTCCTCCCTCTCAGGAAAGGCGCCCGCAGGCGGCAAATCGTCAAGTCCTTCTCCGTCACTATGGTCGCCTGGTTTTTCTATCTTCTGTTGATTCTTCCGCCGGTGTACGGTCTGCCGAGCCTCGTGCCCGACTACGCGTTCTTCTGGATACCGGTGCCCCTGATGGTTCTGGTCTACGCCAAGAAGGCAACCAAGACGGTCTGGAGCAGAAAGACTATGGCTGCCGCGCTGATGGTTGCCGTTCTGATGCCCAACCTTGCGGCTTTCGCAGGCCTTAACGGTGAGCTGTATGCCGCCTCCTCCATAGCCGGCGACTCGGAACGCGTCTCGTACATCGCCCAGCGGGTTCGCGATGCCGAGCTCGCAACCTGGTTTTTGAGGGCGCAGAACGACTTCTGGAAGTTCCTGATGACGGGTTCTGGACAGTGCGGCGAGATGTCCACGGCCACAGTCTCCTATCTGGCGGGGCTGGGCATCGAGGCGAGGAAGGTGGATCTTCGAGGCGAAAACCACGGGTTCGTCGAGGTCAAGCTGAACGGCTCTTGGTGGGTGGTTGACCCCGGCTATTCCGGCGGCGAGATCTTGACCCGGCTGGAGAGGGCCGACAGAAGAGTCAACGAGGTTGGCGCGATTTCCTACGTGATAGCCTACGTGGACTCATCTTTCGTGGAGCTGACGCGCGAATACGCTCCGACCGACGCCGTCATCATAAGAGTCTTGCGTGAGGGCGAGCCCTTTGCCGACGCGCAGATAGTTCTGACGCACAGGTTTCAGGGCAGCGACTGGAGCCTGCCGCCGCTGTACACCGACGGGAACGGGACGGTCGTGCTTCACCTCGGCGCTTTGAACTACAACAGCACGGCAGGCGAGGCAGAACCGTTCTACCGGATCTACGTCAACGGTCAGAGCACCGGCCAAAACGTGACGAGCACGGGAACCGGAGTTGTGCAGCGAGTAGAAATCGACTTGGCAGGCTAGTCTGTTTTTTCCGCATCTGCGTGTCGTCGTGTCGTTCGCTGCAATGTTTTAAATACTCCCATAAGATCGGCTAGTGGAGACCTCAGAAACAATGGACAAAATCTCTGCGACCTTGGTCTTCTCGCTTGTTTTGATAGTGCTTGGCCTGGTTCTGTTTGTCGTGCCGGTCTTGCCCGTCGGTTCGCCGTGGCAGCAGGGTAACGGTTCAAATGGCACGCCGGACGGATCGCAAAACCCGAAGTCGGAGCCGTCTTTGAACGCTCTGTCTGCCAGTTGGTCGTTCAGCGGGGTCTCGTTTTGGATAAAAAACACGGGCAAGGAAACGGCAACTCTCACGGCGGTATACCTGGAAGCAGAGGGGGCGACGTTCTGCTCTACGCCCAGCCGCTGCCGGTCAAGCCGGGCGAGACCGCAAACATCGCCGCCTATATGACTTGGGCGGGCGGGGAAACCTATACTTTCAAATTCGTCAAGCGCGCGCAGAACATAAGAAGATGGATCTTGCTGGAATAAAATCTTGGGAAACGAGAAGAAACAGAGGGTAAATAGCCGAAAAAGAGGAGTGTGCAGGAGATTTCGTCCCTTGTCTTGGGTCAACTCTTATCCTCGGTTTGTGTTTGCAAGCAAGTTAGCCAATGTGAATTCAGTCATGGTAATGCACTGTAGAATGTTTTTATCCTGCGCTTTGACTGATAGCTTCAAATTAGCTACAAATAAAACATGAAGAATCGTGTCGTAGAATGCCTATGGATCTTGAGGGTTGCAGTTTTCTTCTCACGTTTAAGTGTGTGGCGAAATGTCGCCACTGTACGTACAGGGCTTCGCCTGACAGGACAGGAGTCATGTCCATAAACGATTTTCAAAACTACATTACCACACTAACCCGTGAACAATCCTTGGACTGGATAGCTTTCCGTGGAGGAGAGCCTTTCCTCTTCTACAAGACACTCAAACGTTGCATCCAAATCGCACACAAACTAGGGCAAAAACAGATAATCATATTCACCAACGGCGTCTGGGGAGGAAACCAGACCAACGCTCAAACAAAACTGCAAGAACTCAAACAAGCCGGGCTAACCGATATCTGGTTCAGCGTAGACGCCTTCCACCAGGAATTCGTGCCCTTCCGCTCCATTCACATCGCCATCAATGCGGCAAGGACGGTTGGATTCGACAAGATAGCGATTACCAGTCAGTATCTCAACTCAGTACACTCCAAGAACCCTTTCAACCAGAAAACCGACGAATACTTGGAAAGGCTACGCCTTCCCGACGACTTCACAGTAACGCGGAATCCCGTATGCATCACAGGAAGAGCAAGCGACCAACTAGCAAGCCATCTGAAGGGAAAGGCCAAGTTTCCACGCGGAAAATGTGCCCTATCAAACCTTGCCGGAGAAACGCTCAAAGACCCAAAAAAGATCGAAATTGACTCCTATGGAAACGTGACGATATGCCCAGGACTCTGCATCGGAAACACCAAAATCACGCCACTCTCCAGAATAATCCGAGAATACGACTACAAGCAGCATCCAATCATAAGGCTTCTTGTTGAAGCTGGGCCCTCCAAACTCTTGGAGCTGCCTGAAACTGCTCGACACGCCAGTCTTCAGAAGTATGTTAACGAATGCCACCTTTGCTACGAGATACGAAGACAGCTGAGACCATGCTTCCCCGAGTTCTTGGCACCAGAAAGCTGCTACAGAGAACAATAAAAGATGGAAAAAAGTTTAATAATTCGTGAGTTTCTTCTCGAAGTGGAGATTCCGAAAAGTGGGATTGATCTATAATACTGTTCAATGCTTCACAAAACCTAAAGTAAGGAAGCAGAACTTAAACTCTTAAGGATAGAAATAAAAATATGTACGCGTATTATAGGATGGTGCAACCTTGACACTTACTACTTCGGGGGTCTCTTCAATCGATTATTCTGGAAGCTCCCTCCGCTATGGGCTATTGGACATAAAACCAATCGAAGTTGTCGAAACAATCAAAAAATGTGGGATGAAATTTCTAAGAATCACAAGAAAGTTTGAGTCACTGAAAGCACCAGAAACTTACAGTGATCTTGTGACCTTTCAGAATCAAGCGATTATCGATTCAATCAAATTACCCAATTGGTTTGATTCCAACGAATTGATCAAAGAACTTTCACGATTCTCAATTGAAAGCTACGAGAAAGATGAGGAGTTTAAGAAAGCTGTTGAAGAACTGAAGAAGGCAGACCGAATAGGTAGACCACTACTTTCCTTTGTTCAATTCGTCAAGAACAGATTGGAATCTAAGCGAGACCTCTATCTGGATCTTGAAGCTGACAGGTTTTTGAGATCGAATTTTCCTCTTTCAGTTTACAACAGGTTTGTTGTTTTTGATAATACGTATCAAGAATTTCTCAAAATCCTAGAGGACAAGGTTAGAAGATATGAATTTCTCGCTAATTATTCAAGAAACTTTGAGATGTATAAAAAGAGAATTTCTGAGATGAGAGTGGCTTTAAGCCCGATTATTGATCAAGTGGATGCATGCTTCTTACATTACTCACGCCTTAAGAAGTACATGGTAGTATGGAACGCGAAAGATTATAGTGAGCTTCGTAATCCAAAGTTTCTAGATATTGGGAATGTGGACTATGCCGAATTCGAGAAAGTGTTTGCTGAATATTGCAACAAGCTAATGGAGACTAGGCAACTTCTGCTCCGCTTGGACGAAGATATACTCCGTAGGAATTTTGATTTAACAGAATATGCCACAAGGAAAGTGTTTAGCAGACTCGCTACACTTCCGTCTAGCTCGTTAACCCTGAAAAGTTGACCTGCTTGAGTACGAGAAGCTCTATTGGATGTTTCTTTCTGGATACTTGTGTTCTAATATCAGATATTTTGAACGAAAACAGTCCAAGAATTGAGAAGTTTAAGAGGGATATTGATTCTCATAGTATTCCTTGTTATTTTTCTGATTCAGTGGAAAGAGAGATTGAGAAAAAAGTCAAAGATACGACTGATTTTCTTGGGAAAGCTATTAAAGACACAATTTCTATTCATCTAGAAGACTCTAGAGAAAGACGCAGAATCCCCGTTTCTGACCCTATGACGAATGATGACATTAAAGCTCTAGAGGAATTATTCTTTGGTTTTCAGAGTGCTGTAAGAAGCACTAGCTTTGCATTGCCAAATCCACTGAGTTTGGTCGAAGAATGGGTCATCTCATATTTGTCAGAGAAGCTGGATAAAGGAATTACCATTACTATTTCTGACTTTGTAATGGAACTAGTGAAAAGCATTCTACGATTGACAAGCAGTATACAAGATTCATACGATTACCTCGTCACATTTGAAAAAAGTTACATCAAGAAAAAAACCGTGCCTTTGGACTCTCGGCTAACGTCCTGTATAGAGACACTAGGTATACACACACCTGATTCTGATCACATAGCAAGCGCAATCATAAGTCAGGGTGTTGGAAAGGAAAAAACTGTTTTCGTTACACTCGATTTTAGCACCATACTTAGCAAGCGTGACAACATATGGACAAATTTCAAGATTGAATGTTGCGATCCTCTATACGCATTACATCATTTGGTTTAATCTATGTCTGATCTTGAATTGTGTTAACGACTATTCTTAAGCAAAAAAGCGCCGACAGTTAACAAACTTCTTTAAGCGCCTAAGAGTTAACAGAGCCAGCCAGTGCAAACCTTAATAGCGAGCACACAAACTTGAGCCACCCTAAAGTGACAATTATGGTCTCAAAAGTTGCAGTAGTCGATCTGGGTCAAGATGCTGTCGGATCATTCAAGCAAGCCCTTGAACTCATCGGAAAAATAGACGACCTGAACACAGCAGAACGACCTTTAACCATCAAGGTCGGCGTCTTCGACCCAGAAGCACAGAATCACACCACCGTCGACGTGGCTAACGCCATCATCAACAGCTTTGACAAGGCTCCGAAAATCTACTTAGCCGAATCAGACAACTACAGAGGCACAGGTCTGGAAAGACTTCAGCTGTGGAAGCAGCTTTTCTCTGAACGCGTCGTGCCATTCAACCTCTCAGCAGACACGAACACCCGAAAAGTCAAGATCGCCGATGAAGAGATGAACTTCTCACACATTCTCTTCAAACCCAACATTTTGGTAAGCACGCATGTGCTACGAAGCTTCGAGAAAGGAAGCATCCTGAAAAACCTGTTCGGTCTCGTTCCTGACCCGAAGAAAGCAAGGTTCCACAAGAACCTGGTCACAGTCCTCTTGGACGCTTATGAAGCAGTCGGCGGAATCGACCTAGCCATCTTGGACGGAACGTACAGGTACAAGGAAGCAGGAAACATGCCACATGCCAAGCGGGATGACACGATGAACAGATGGAAACCCAACATAATCATAGTAGGTAGAGATGCAATAGCCGTGGAAACAGTTGGAGCCTCTCTTGTGGGTTTGGAGCCTGAAAAGATGCCGATAATCCAAGAAGCAGTGAACAGAGGCTTAGGCGAGGGAAACATAGACAAAATCGAGATATTGGGCTTATCCCTTGAAACCTTGAAAGAGAGACTCGCCTCACCATCAACTGCTCCAAAGAGAATGTCAGCCAAGAAGAAGAAGAGAAAGTGAAACACGGCAACAGTTCTCTTCTTCTTTCAGTCTTCTTGGCAATCGATAAATAACTGAGTTATTACTCTTGAATTTACGGGGTGAAGATCATGCTGAAAGCTCTTGTTCTGTATTACAGTCGGACTGGAAACACTGCGAAGATGGCTGAAGCCGTTGCAGAAGGAGCGAAAACGGTTCAAGGAGTTGAAGTCCAACTGAGCTATTACGCATCGCCAGAAACCCTGAGCAGTTTCGACGGTATCATAATAGGAGTTCCAACCTACCATCACGACATGACGCTTGACATCAAGAACCTGTTCGAAGAAGCCGCGGCAAAGAACATCGCCTTGAAAGGCAAGATTGGAGCGGCGTTTGGTTCTTACGGCTGGAGCGGGGAAGCGCCCAAGCTGGTTTTGGAGATCATGAAGAACAAGTTTGAAATGCAGGTCACCGAACCTCCACTCCTAGCCAAATACACGCCAGACCAGTCAGCTCTCGAAAAATGCAGAGAACTTGGCAAGAAGGTTGCCGAAAGACTTATGCGCCCAAGTTGACCACCTTCTCATCAAAGGAGAATATCGTCTTGGTTTCAAACGACGAGTTGATAGGTTTTCTCAAGAAACAAATCAAGATAGAACAGGAGATCGTGGCTTCGCTCAACGAGTCTGTGGCGGACATTGGAAACCCGACTGTCAAAGGAGTGCTGAAGGGAATATCGCTGGACTCGGTGAAGCATGCGGAAATGTACGGTTCAGCCGTGAAACTGTTGACGAGCGTTTCTCAAGCCCTCACACAGGAGAACTTGGATCAACAGAGAGAGCTTGTCGAAAAACACATAAGACTAGAATCAGAGCTCATCGAGAAAATCCGCAACGTCTTGCCCACTGTTGAGAACAAGAAAGTCAAGCTTCTCCTAAGCGCAATACTGGAGGACGAGAAAAGACATCATGCCCTCCTGAAGGAGATCCTTGAGATCTTGGTTCATGGAGAAACCATAACTGAAGCAGACTGGTGGGACGTGCTCTGGAAAAACGTGCCCTTCCACGGTTCACCAGGCGGCTAGGCTAAGAATAGCAGAGCTAAAGCAGACTTACTGCAAAAAACTAGGGAACATGGTCCGTATTGGCGGAAATCTCGCGCAATCGAACGTGAGAATCCCAATCTCTGCTTCGTGTCTAGGTACAAAGCAAATAAGCGCATTCGCACGCAAATACTGAGAGACAGGAGCGTAGAGAATGCAGCACCACGCTCACCACATGAAAGAGTTCAAAAGAAAATTCTGGGTCTCCCTAATCCTCACAGTCCCGATCATGCTGCTTTCCGAAATGATCCAAACGTGGTTCAACCTCACTTGGATAACAATACCATCCCAAAAACAGGTTCTGTTCCTTCTGTCACTGTTTGTTTACGCCTACGGTGGGCTGCCTTTCTTGAAAGGCCTAGTTCAGGAAATCAAAGCCCGACAACCAGGAATGATGACGCTCATAGGCACCGCCATATCCGTAGCTTTCCTCTATTCAGCGGCGACCGTTTTCGGCGTGCCTGGAAAGGATTTCTTCTGGGAACTCGCCACCCTCATAGACGTAATGCTATTAGGACACTGGATAGAAACCAAAAGCGTGCTAGGAGCCTCAAGAGCGCTCGAAGAACTAGTCAAAATCATGCCCACAACAGCTCACCTCATGAAAGACGGCGAAATAGCGGATACTCCAGTCTCCCAGTTAAGAGCAGGCGACATCGTTCTAGTCCGCCCAGGCGAGAAGATACCCTCAGATGGTATTGTGATTGAAGGCGGATCATTCGTCAATGAAGCGTTGCTCACAGGTGAATCCACCCCGGTACAGAAAGCGATGAAAGACAAAGTGATAGGCGGCGCGATAAACGGCGACGGCGTCTTGAACGTGAGAATAGAGAGAACCGGAGAAGACACCTACCTGGCTCAAGTGATAAA
>Ga0315279_10008181_pt1 | contig 12716 bp, 12 predicted proteins | sample YL17G06_20_MG_FD_203694 | JGI IMG/M metagenome (GOLD analysis project Ga0315279, IMG submission 203694) | Sediment microbial communities from Yellowstone Lake, YNP, Wyoming, USA - YL17G06_20 | ecosystem: Environmental > Aquatic > Freshwater > Lake > Sediment | place: USA: Wyoming | collected... | reverse complement strand
AGACGGCCTCGGTGATTTATCGTCGTGCAATCAAGAAGCGTTTGATTCGAGGAAGGTCAATTCACAACGTTACCGCTGCTGCAATCTACATGAGCTGTAGGCAGTGTGGTGTCCCAAGAACCCTTGATGAAATTGCGTCTTCATCTAGCCTGAACAAGAAAGACATAGGCAGAAGCTATCGCTTTATGGTTCGTGAACTGGAGGCCTTTGTCCCACCATCCACGAGCAGGAACTACGCCGCGCGTTTCAGTAACAAACTTGAGATCTCAGGCAAGGCTGAGGCGATCGCGATAAGAATTCTTGAGATCGCTAAGGAAATGAAGTTGACGAGTGGCAGGGGGCCGACAGGAATCGCGGCAGCAGCAACCTACATCGCCACGGTGCTCACCAATGAGCGTAAGACACAGAGGGAGATTGCGGAAATAGCAAACGTGACCGAGGTCACAATCCGAAACAGATACAAGGAATTGCTGGAGCGCCTCTTCATCGAAGTACCGCTGTAGTCGTTGAGAACAGCGACATAGAGTGGGTTTCCGCGAGGATCTGAAGGTAGTCTATTGGCGGTAAATGTTGGAGCCTAGGGCTGGGTATCTGAAAGTTCTGTTTGTTCCAGCGGCTCACGCTCGCCTCAGAGCCGATTGAGCAACGTCACAGGTTCAAATTCGGTTGCCCGCACCAATGGTACACCGCGCACACACACACGAAAACGGATTGTGACTGTTTCTGTTCTTGTAGTTAGGGGAAGTATCCCCTAACAACCCCTCGTCCCCCTCCGTCCGCTGTAACTTGCTCTTGGCTGGGTCCGGATGTCGGATCATGTGTATTCCGGGCGTCTCCGGCATTCCGGAAAACCCGCTAAACTGTGGTCTCCCGTCGGCCGGTTAACAATATGAGTCCGCTAGCATGATACTTGACTTTGGACGGACGATCAAGTAAGATGCTGGATCTGGTAAGAGAAGAGTCCGTAAATGACAGAATTCACCTGAAGTTCGCGGGATTCTCATCCATTTGCCGCTATGACAAGCAAAAGGACACAGGAACTATAGAAGTGACCTACTGTCCGGGGCCCGGCCGGAGATTAGTCGACTCGAAGAAACTCCTCCAGTACTTGAACTCCTTCGAAAAAAGAGAGATCGCAATGGAAAGCATTCCAATCGAGATCCTGAAGTTCTGTATTGAGGAATGCCTGAAACAGCAGCCACCCACAAGGTACGCCTAACTTCGGTCAACGACAACAGTTGGCTCTTGAGGTTCGCATGAGTAGTTTCGTGTGTGTGCGTACCATTAGGCATATGCGCAGGTAAGAACGCTACCTGCTGATGTTGACGGGTTCCTAACTCTCGGATTTGTGATTAAGCTGATAATGTGATCTGAGTTTGGGTTGATGTTCCTGTTATGATGTTTTGAATGATGAGGGTTTGTGGTCCGGCTATCATGTTGATGTCGATGACGAAGATGCCGGTGGCGTTTCCGAATCTGTCCCCTTGTACAACTCCCCCGCAGATCGTTGATATACAGGCTTGGAGGTAGGCCCCTGGGGCGAAGCCGCTGGCGTTCCATGTGATGGTGTCGTTGTAGTGGTATTCGGCTCTGTCCGTCCTAACTGAGGGATTCTCCTGTGGTTGTGCGGAGGTTTGCTGGCACTGAAGTTTGACTAGTATGTTAGCCAGCGCGGTTTGGTCGACGATGAAGGGTTGTGGGCCAAGCTGCGTGCAGCTTGCTTTGCTAATCGTGAGAGTGTAGGTTCCGAAAGGAATGGTCAACGCTGTTGTGCCGTTGGCGTTGGTGGTCCCGTTGAGAGGCTGCTGACCAAGCAGCGAGACTGAGGCGTTTTGTAGTGGTTGAGCGGTAGCGAAATCTACGACCTGAAACTCAATCGCCATACTACCGGTCTGCTGACCATAAACAAACGTGAGCGCAGTCAGCATAAGAGCAAGGATCAATGGGGTTCTGAGTACGTTGGTCATGTCAAGGGCCAAGCGCCTGTAGGCCATGATTAGTATATTAGCGTTCCGAACATGGCACATGAACGTTTCCAGTGGACGTTCCAACAAACCTTGAACAATTACGTGCTTGGTGCTAGCGACTTACAACGAATACGCGACCTTGCTTGCCTATTCGGGGAGCACACACGATCCCAAGGAGCCACGGCGTTCTTCTGCGTGAACGTTCGGACAGCCCCGTGAAGTGGGGTTTCTTCGCGAGCAAAACTCATAGATTGTTCGAAACGGATCACGGCAATTGCGCCTATGGACGCGAAGGAAACTGAAACTAAAGAGCCCAATGCCCCAAAGTCGCAAGATAAGCCGCTTTGCAATACAATCACTCATCCAATGTAACACAGGAGGGTATGGGGGTGTGTGTGCGCACCACTAGACCCACACGCGAAAATCCTGTCTACCACGAATACGCTTTCGAGTGTTCTCTTTGAGGGATGTGTCCGCCTATTCTATGGGTTGGCCGCATGACCCGCAGAATGCTTTGCCAAGCTTCAATGGTACGCCGCAGCTTCCGCAATACTTGGTTGACGCCTGCGTCGGTTCTACCGGTCGAGGATAATGCTGTGCTGGCGTTTTCCTGCGTCTTCGAAGCGCGACAATGAGAAGCATGATCACGATCGCGAAGAGAAGACTGATGATCGTCAGGCCGTTCTGCTGAATCATCTGCAAAGACTCGTCAATCGGGTTGGCCTGCCGCACCGTCTGGGTGACCGTCTGGACGGTGGGCTGATTGGCGGTCTGAGTCGGGACGGTTGTCGAACTCAGGGCGGCTGTTGAACCCAGAGTCTGCGTGGTTGTCTGTGCCGCGCCCGTTGTCTCTGTTGTTGCAGTCTGGACCGTCGTCTGTGCCTGAGCGCCGGTATTGAAGTTGGTGCTTTTTGCATTGTTATTCGGGTTTGGGTCGTTAGCTGTGGAAACTGACCACGTTAGAGTGTGAGGCCCAAATGTGGCTACCCAAGCGGTCGTCGAGCTTACCGTCATTATACTTCCAGTTGGTCCCTCATACGCTACGGGTCCGGACCCACAGTAGGCTCCGTCGAGCTGACACTGAACCTGAACCGTCCTCGGAAACGCCAAATTACTGGACACGGCGCTCAGGGTCATTCGGAAAATAACCGAGTCCCCTACCATCGGAGCCGCTGGAGCTGTGCTTACGGACAAAACCGCCCAATCAATAGCGGCTGCGGCAGCAGGAGGAGGCGGCGGCGGTTGAGCAGCAAGCGTCCAAAAATCGACATAATGGGAAGAACCGTATCCCACACTGTTGTCGGCACTCGCAAGGTATTGGTATTCTGTTGATGGACTCAAGTTGCTCCAGGTGCAGCCGACATTCACCCAATCGAAACCTGCGGGAAGAGCCGCGTCTGGGCATACCACATGGTCTTGGCCTGCCGCGTATAGCCCCCCAGTGATTCTCCAGGTTGTCGGTTTTCCTTTCGGATTGACTGATGCACGCACATGCGCTGAAGTAGCAGTCACGTCAGCCGGAGGAAGAGTGTTGACATCAGGTGGACTTTGGGCGGCCAGCGTCGTAAACTGCCTGGCCTCATGCGCGTTTCCATCTACGTTCTCAGCGCCCACCACCGCCAAATAGGTGGTTGAAGGCCTCAAGTTGCTGGCTACGCAGGGACCAACCCCGAGGGGGGCATTGACGGGCTGTAGCACGCCGTTGCATATGGTGCGAACTCCCTCTTGCGGGGGCGTGATCGAAATCCACCAGTTTGTAAGTCTCGTGCCCGGATTCACGACGGCCCTGATGTCGGCTTTTGTAGCCGTGATGTTAAAGGGCGCCATCAGTAGAACTGCCGGCTTGGCGGCCCGTACCTCTATTGGACTCGCAGCAAAGATTGAAATCAAAAGGAGAATCAAGGCCGCAGCCGATATGGCCACATACCTAGAGGTCATATACGATCGGCTCGTATGTTTGCTGACCAGATACTCTTAACTTGTTGTATGGGCTCAAGAACACTTTCGTTCTCATGTTTGAGTACGTTGTCTCTACTCTTGGTGGATTGACTGGTTCAAATTACGACACACACAACGCAACCCGGACCCCACGCACAAACCCACCTAAACCAAACAGCCCGCCGTATACCAAATGGCATACAGCACACCCCAAACGCCACTCCGGAAGAACAATGCGTGATTGTTTGAGCCAGCGTGGCAGGCTGACGATGATCATCTTGACCCTGTGCGGCCGTGGGGTTCGGGGTCGTGGTGTATCGGTGTTCGGTCTTGGGGGGTCTACTCACGATTTCTGAGTATCAAGCGTGGTCTCTAGTGTTTTGGTGTAGTTTGTGTTTCACCGCATTTGGGACAGGATTTTGTGCCTGGGCGTAGCGAGCTTCCGCAATTAATGCAGAAGATGTTAGCGGGCCGCGTGCTTGCTGTTGGAGGCTTGCCCAAAGCTGGCGAGCCCCCTTGAGTGAGAGGTCGTCTCCTTAAGACGACAACTGCGAGCAACAGAACCAGTAAGCCCAGCGCCCCGATTACGAGAAGACTATTCTGCTGGATCTGGTCCAATATGCCGGGCTGTGTCTGCGTAACAAGTTGCGTCTGCACAACGGTTTGAGTTTGGATTGTCGGCTGTACTTGTGCGGTAGCACTGGTTTGGGTTTGGATGGTCGTCTGACTAGTCGGTGTTGTCTGCGTCTCAATGCTTGTTTGGGTCTGAGACTGAGCAGCAACCGCGAAGGTTGTGCTCAGCATGTTGTTTGCTGGATTCGGGTCATTTGCAACTGAAATTGACCAAGTCAGTGAGTGGGTTCCGACTGTTGCGGTCCAAGAGGTTGTCGTGGATACCGTGTGCGGAGCTCCCTGTGGACCAGAGTACGCTACCGTACCCTCGCCACATATGCCCCCGTCAAGCAGACATTGAACGTTGACCGATTGCGGAAACGGAGCCGTACTCGAGAGAGCTACCATGATCATAGTGAAAGTGACGGAATCACCTCCGACAGGAGCTTGAGGACTCAAACCAACCGTTGAGACAGCCCAATCAGTGGAGGGAACTCCGGCGAGCGTTGTGAAACTAACAATGTCACCGGTGGACATGCCGTAAGCGTTCGCTGCCACTACGTAGTAGCGGTAGGTAGTTGACGGCGTCAAATCAGTAACAGGGCAGACCACAGGCGCATAGCCGATGGGCCACATTTGCGGTATTATGCTTCCACCGCATTTCACAGTGAAGTCTTGCCCGGGAGGGGCGAGCCGAATCTGCCAATCTGCGGGAATCCCCACATGATACACCAGTCCATTCAACTGAGCGGTTGTGGCTGTGACTTTGCTGGCGGGGAGCGTAGTCGCTGCTGGCTTGGGGGTTGGAGCGGCAGGGGTCGTGAAGCGGACCCAATCGCCCCAGGTAGTCCCGTCAACATTCGTCGCGCTGATGAGATACCCGTACATGTGTGAAGGGCTCAAATTGTGGACCGTGCAGTGCACAGTAAGGAGATTATCGACCGGCTGCAAGGGACCAGCGCCGGGGCACCAGTCGGGAGGAACGCAGCCCGGGCAGTTTTCTGGTTCCTTTAAAAACGTCCAGGTTGTCAACTTCCCTTTAGGATTGATACTGGCATACAGTTCGGCTGATGTGGATGTCACGTTTTGAGGGGGCAAGGTAGTCACTGTCGGTTTCGCCGCGTAGGCAACCATTATGCTGCCTGAGTTCAGAAAGATCATGATCGAGATTATGATAGACCAGGATCGTAGTCGAGGGTTGGACTTTATCCAACAGGTCAAGGCCCGCATCATTCCGACCGGTCGTTGTTCGAGAATTATCTGCGCGATAGGCTGATATGTGTTTGGGCGGACTTGAATTTGCTTTGAGGTGGACCAACCTCAAGTACTTTTCGTACCATGTGTCGCGAGCGCTGTATGCCGAAGGTACCCCCCGCCCCCCTGTATGCTGTATCCCGATACGGTCTTCCGAGACGGAATCTATCAGTCATTCACTGTGAACCCGTCGAATGGTAATCTGCTGATGGCTCGGGAGAACGCGACTGGCGGCTTCTGCTATGGTCCAACTGGTCAGTGTTATGGTGTTGTCGCCGCGGATACGAATATCTTGCTGTATGAGTCGACCGACGGAGGTCTATCATGGAACCAACCTCTCATAGTTAACGACAATTCAAATGAACCAACGAATCAATTTCAGCCGTCGTCGTCGGTCTGATTTTGTGTGTGTGCGCACCATAAGACCCAGACACACAGAGAACTAAGGGGCTGTTTCTTTCGTTACATGCGCTGGATTAATGTAGTAGGATATTTTGGATGACAATCGGCTGGATTGGGGACCCAAGATTGGTCAAGGATCAGGCTTTCCTAATAGCGGCAGTGTTCGCGATTGCGGTTTTGTCGTCGTTTTCAGAATCCGCGATGACAATAACCCCGACCAGTCGAGTCGCCTCACCAAGTGGGGCCACTTCAATTCTGAAGAGGGGTCACTTCGCGGTAAGCCTAGTCATGCATCGTGCCACGCTGTTTCGTTTGGTGAGAAAGTTGCTTCGAAATATGTGATGGTGTGTGCGCACCAGCTAGAGCACACTTAATCGCCGCTCCATCGGGGCAAGTTCTCAGCGGTCTCAGGTTTTGCTCTTTAGCCGTGAGACTTCACATAAGCCGACTTCATACATTTCTTTGTCGATTGGCCATGTCTTCGTGTAGTAGGGGGCCCGTACTTCCACTTTCCGCGTCGAGACAGTGAGTCGCTTTGCCCGGACTTCATGGGCCAAGTATTTGCTCTTGCTCCTGAGCATGCTCGCCGCTTTCGCTGACGGGGCCACGATGTATGCGTGAACGTATGAATCTACTTTGAGATCCATTTCCTTTCGCATCTGTTGCATTCGCCTGACAACATCGCGCGCTAATCCTTCAGCAAGGTCGTCCTTGGAAAGTTTCAGATCTAGGTAGAGTGCGCCAGCCGGGAACTCCGCTTTCGCATAACGTCCTTCGCCAGCTTGCATCTCGTATTTCGAAGATTTTGACGGGGCGGCACCTATGAGAGTACGCGTGTTTGCCTGCTCCAGCATCAACGACTTGTATGTCTTGAGAGCATTTCGAGTTGTCTCCGAATCCGTCACAACCGCCACGTTTCGAACAGGTTGTCTCTGTTTCAGGCTCTTTTCCATCCGAGCCAGCGCAACGGTTGAGAGAACTGATTTTGCTGCTTCCATCTCGGATTCAAGCGAGTCATCTAACCATTTCTTGTCCCAGCTCGGCCAGTCTAAGAGATGTACGGTTGCTGGATGTTTGGGTTCCGCGCCCTTGAACATGTGCTGGTAAAGCGCTTCTGTGATGAACGGAAGTGTCGGGGTGAGCATGATCAGCGCCTGCTTCAGTGCATAGTATAGGGTCGCGTAAGCGGCGAGTTTGTCGCGGGTCTCCTTCTCAACCCATGTTCGTCTTCTAATGAATCGTACGTATGTGTGGCTTAGGTCCTCGACGAGGAAATTCTTTACTTTCCGAAGCGCTTCGTGGACCCTGTAGCCCTCCATCGCTTCGGTGACCTCCTTGATTGTCCGGTGTGTTCTGCTGAGTAACCAGCGATCCTCGGAGCGAAGGGCCCCAGTGAGCTTGCTCAGAGGCCGCTTCGAAGGCGAGAACTCGTCTAGGCTCATGTATGTGCTCGCGAACACGTAGGTATTCCAAAACGTGCTCAAATCGCCGCTATACTGCTTCAGCGCGTCCCAAGAGAATCGTAGGTCTTCCCATATTGTCGTCTGCAGAACGTAGTATCGGAAGATGTCTCTTCCGTACTTTTTGACAACCTCATCAGATGCCACGAAGTTGCCAAGTGATTTGTGCATCTCGCGTCCAGCATCGTCGAGCATGAAGCCGTGCATGAGAACGGTCTTGAATGGGGTTTGGTCCATTGCTATGATTCCCGTCTTTAGCAGTGCGAAGAACCAGCCGGAGATCTGGTCGCGTCCTTCAACTATGAAATCGGCGGGCCACCAGAACTTTGTGAGTTCTGGGTTTTTGGGGTGGCTCAATGACGCGTAGGAGGCGGCGCCTGAATCGTACCATCCCACCATCACGTCTGGAATCCGAGACATTTCGCCCCCACATTTGCAGCGGAGCTTGACTCGGTCAACCCAGGGAACGTGTAGGCTTGAGAGTTCGGTCGGGTCTGTTGCCTCCTTCAGAAGCTCATCCTTGGACCCTATCACTTTCGTATTGTCACATGAGCTGCAGACCCAGACCGGCAGTGGTGTTCCCCAGAAGCGTTGTCGTGAAACGACCCAGTCCTTCAGCCCACCCAACCAATTCTTGAACTGATTTGCTCCTGCCCAGTCAGGTATCCAGACTGTGTTTTCAACTTCCTTGATGAACCGGTCCTTCATCTGTGCGACTTTTACTAGCCATTGATTGGTAGCGCGGATGAGTAGGGGGGTCTTACATCTCCAGCACACTGGGCTCCTGTGCTCTATCTCAGTGGCTTGGAGGAGCATCCCTAGAGATTTTAGATCGTCTATGATTTCGGGGTTAGCTTCCCTGACTGGTTTTCCAGCGTACTTGCCTGCCTCCGAAACGAACCTGCCCTGATCATCAACCAGCATCAGCACTGGGAGCTTGAAACGTAATCCGACTTCGTAATCTTCCTCGCCATGTCCCGGTGCCGAATGAACGCACCCAGTTCCTTCTTCAAGCGTTACATACTCCTTACTCAGGACAACCGAGTGCGCGTTTTTCAGATCTTTCTGGGCGGGGACGAGGGTTTCGAGAGGTGACCTGTACATGAGCCCTTCAAGTTTAGTTCCTGGAAAAGTCTCCACAACTTCCAAATGGACCCCTGCCGCTTCTTCGACGTGCGCGATCCGCTCCTTCGCTAGGATGTACACTTCTCCGTCCGATTGAACCTTAGCGTATTGGAAATCGGGATTCACCATCACAGCAACATTCGACGGAAGCGTCCAGGGTGTGGTGGTCCAGATGAGAACGAATTCGCTCTCCTTGCCAACGACAGGGAACTTCACATAGATTGAAGGATCCCGGAGGGTCTTGTATTCTTGGACCACCTCGTAATCCGAAAGAACGGTTTCACAGCGTGGACACCAGTGTACGACACGTTGGCCACGCTCGAAGAGATTCTTCTTCCATGCCTGCTTCAGACTCCACCAGTCGCTTTCTATGTAATCGTCATGATGGGTCATGTAGGGATTGGCCCAATCCATCCAGACTCCAAGATTTTGGAATACACGCGTCATGGATGCGCAGTTTATTTCCGCAAAGCGTTTACACTCTGAAACGAAGCGTTCGAGCCCGAAGCTCTCTATGTCCTTCTTGGTTTTGAACCCAAACTTCTGCTCCACCGCCAACTCGATTGGCAGCCCATGACAGTCGTAGCCTGGCTGATCGCGCACGTTGAGCCCGCGGGTGCGTTGGTATCTGATTATCGTATCCTTGAGCACCTTGTTCCAGCACGTTCCTATGTGAGGCGTGTCCGAGCTCGGGAACGGGGGCCCGTCCAAATAGTAGAACTTGGGTCCATGAGATCTAGTCTCCTTAACTAGTTTGTACGTGCCTTCGTTTTCCCAGAGGGTTCTCACCTCTTCCTCGAGAACTTTCGGATCATATTGCTTTGGCAGCTGGCCTACATGTCTACTCATTCTGAAAGTCTCCTAGAATCTTTCGCATCTTTGCTAGCCGAGAATTCGTTCCAACGGTTATGGTGCTGGGTGTAAAGTTTGCTATGCTTACAGGTAGAATTTGCGTGTGATTTCCCGGTCACCTTTCAACAGTGGCACCAGTCGCCCCAAAAGCATGCCTGGAGATTATTTTAACTTAGCTTGACGAACCGTTATAGTCATTGTAGGGTTCTAGTCACGTTGGTTTGGCAGCTTTGTCTCGTTCTTTGTCAGTTTTGGCTGATGGTTGGACGGGATTACGCCAGTGGGTCCGTTTGTGCAGCCGCATCGCTCCCAGCAACTTCAAGACTTACTACGGTTTCCTTTTCTTGAACTTCAGCTTCTTCAGCTCGTCTAGCGGAAGTGCATCGGCTTTCTGTTGTGGCAATTGTCGAAAGTCTTGGGGGTTCAAGCCCGCATAGATTCTGTATTTGTCGGCATAGGCATCTCCAACAGGAGATCTTACGGCGGAAACCTGAACTCCATAGGAGGTAGGTTTGAACCTCAGTAGCCGTTCTTGTTTCAATTTGTCGATTGCTTCTTGGACGTAATGACTCAGTTCAGGCGGACAACTCTTAGGAAGATTATCAGGTGATGTATGCCTTCCTCCACAGTAGCCGTAATGGTACATTTTGTGCATGATGAAACCCTTGGCGAGTTCGAGTTGGCCACTGCGGGACATTGGAAATCCGTACAATCTTAGTGGAAGCATTTATAAAATACTTATGGTGACTATAGTGGCTATGGTGGTAGTAGGCGGGAGAGTGCGTATGTGAGAAAGCCTGAAACAGATTCATACTACGATGCTGGGCCGTTCGCGGCAGTGATCGGAAATAGCGTACCCATGGCACGAATACTTGACCAGAGCCTGCTACTAGGCAACCGCGAGTTTACAGTGTCAATACTTGCAGAAGGAAGCGGCCTAACTTTCAAGACAGCTAAGAACTGCATAGAACGTCTACAGAATCTGGACTGGGTAACAGCAACAAGAAAACTAGGTAACGCACAAGCCTACAGATTCAATATCGAAAACCACATGAGCCAACTCATCAAATGGGCGAGTCAATTCCAGACGGCCCGTATGAAAACACAAGAAGCCTAATCGCTTGCCCTTCCAAACTCCAATCTTTCGTGCGGAGAAAACCAAGAAGAGTACTAGAGAATTCCAGTCGCAATGGCGCCCTATCATAGTTCAATATCTTACTGAGAGGGTGGTAGGAGTTGTGCTATGTTTGACGCTGATTTTTGCACTTTCGCCTCATTGCGCAGCGATCTAGTCTGTGATCATTCTGTGAACTTCAGGCTTCCGTACATACCCAGGCAGCTGACGAGTCAAACCTAAAGTTCGAAAAAACGAACGTACGTTCGAAAAAACGAACGTATTTAAAGCCACAAAACCAGTCTATTAGCATGTCCGAAAGGCTGACTCCGCGCTCTTTGCTGCTGCTAAAGACGATGCACGGCAGGGGGCCTGAGAAGTGGGTCTACACAAGAGAGCTTGCGCAGCTTGCGAAAGTCAGCACAAGCACCGCTTCAACGGAATGCAGGAAGCTGGCGAAGCAGGGAATCCTTGCCAAGAAAGCAGAGGGGAGGGAGAAGTCATACAGAGTCAGCTTATCGAATCCGGTTGCGAGGAAGCTGGCCGAGTTGTTCGAAACGGAGAGGCGCGAGGGGTTCTACAGGAAAAACAGAAGGCTTGCATGGGCGCTGCAGGATTTCACCAGGCGCGTTTTCGACTTTCTGCCGCAGGTGCAATCGGTTGTCCTGTTCGGCAGTGCTGCGCGAGGCCAGCTTGCCAACGCGAGCGATGTTGACGTACTGACCATCGTGCCCACTGTGGAACAGGAAGCCTTCAATGCCTTGATGAAGTCCGTCAACGAGCTCGTAACAGAGGTCAGAGCAAGGTATGGGTTCCCGATCTCTGCGGTGACGATGACTGTGAAGGACTTCGAAGCTTCGGTCCTTGAGAAGAAGCGAATTGCGAACGACGTGTTGCGTGACGGTATAGTGCTGTTCGGCGAGGAAAGATTTTACCAACTGCTGGCAAAGGTTGTGTCATAATGAGGCGAGCGGTCTACAAGCGAAGGCGACGAGTGCCGACGTGGCGAGACTGGGTTGGAAAACCTCTGGTGTGCGAACAGTCGCTGAGATACTTCGAACGGTATGATCAGGTCAGAAATCTGCCTGCGCAGCAGGCAAAAGACGATGTGCTCGGGCATTTGAAGAAGGCGTTTCACAATCTTAGTCTTGCCAACCAGGTCTTCGACACGAATCAGACTGGCCAGCTCAGGGTCAAATACTCGGGGGAGAGTTTCTGCGACTGGGTCATTACGATCAGCTACTATGCAATGTATCAGGCATGCCTGGCGGCGTTGGCGGCAGTCCGCAAAACTGGAGAAAACCATTCTGCCACGGTGTGCGCGCTCATCCACTATTACGTTCACAAGAAGAAGCGGCTGAATGAGAGCTACCTGTTTTCGCTCGACGCGGTGGGGAGATTGGCAGATCAGGACGTTCAGAAACTCGTTGAGAAAAGGTTCGAACGGGAAAAGGCATCTTACGACACATCCTACACAACCCAGGTCGGAATCGCGCAGACGGCTCTGTCTGATGCGCGCGAGTTTGTATTGAAGGTGCGCGAGATTCTCGAAGACGGATTCGGACCAGATTTCCTGAAGGATGTCTGAGGGATAGACTTCAGCAACCTAAAGAAGCGTTTCGCGATGTTTTTCTTGTTGACAGACTGAACTGTGGAGGGAATTCCTTTGCAGTGCTTGGGCATAGAGTCCACGGCGCACACGTTCGGCGTAGGCATCGTCACTGATGATGGCAGGATTCTATCCGACGCACGTGACGTGTACGTCTCTGCCCCGGGAACTGGGATTCATCCTAGGGAAGCTGCGGAGCATCATAGCGAAGTGGCGGCGCGGGTTCTATCAGAGGCCCTGAAGAAGGCTGGTATCTCAGCTGCGAAGCTATCAGGAATTGCGGTCGCACTCGGTCCGGGACTCGGACCTTGCCTGCGAGTGGGTGCGACAGTGGCCCGGGCGCTCTCAGCCTATTATCGAATACCTTTGATCGGCGTGAACCA
>Ga0315279_10008180_pt1 | contig 12717 bp, 12 predicted proteins | sample YL17G06_20_MG_FD_203694 | JGI IMG/M metagenome (GOLD analysis project Ga0315279, IMG submission 203694) | Sediment microbial communities from Yellowstone Lake, YNP, Wyoming, USA - YL17G06_20 | ecosystem: Environmental > Aquatic > Freshwater > Lake > Sediment | place: USA: Wyoming | collected... | reverse complement strand
TTTTTTCTACATTACAGGAGTTCTCAGCCCATGGGAATTCCATTTACCCTGCCTATGGGATTTCTGTTTACCGTGACCATGGGAATTCTGCTTACCATAGGTCTAGGAATTCAGCTTACCATTTCCAAAAGGTCCGTCCGTCGACCCCAGGGGCGCCACCGTTCCTTTTAGCTTGCCGGTACGCCTCGGCTAAGACTTCGATCTTCGTTAGGTACACGAAAATCCCCCAAAAACGATGCTTTCGCTCAGACTTCGCCTTCCGGTATATCCGCCGGCGCAGTTCCTGCAAGTCTATGGGTGCCTTTATCATCTCACCCTTGCCTCACCTTGTCGGACGGAATGTCTACCGGTCCAAGCCCTTCCCTCCCCGCGTGTTTTACTGCACCTGGATATTCGGTAGCGTCACCACCGCAAGATAAATTAGCCTGTCCGCTATTTTTCTCTCTAAACAATCATCTTAAAAACGGACATGTTCAAATAAAAATATTTACCGACAGCCCTCGCCTGGAAGGGATGATAAAAAACCTTTTCAATAGCTAGGTTTGTCTCTTCGCAGAGACTTTTCATGACTTCTTGAGTGATAAATGTCTTATGAGTCGGGTCCCTCAAATATCCTTTCCAACCGGGAACAATGACCAGGAGGACGCCTCCAGGCAACATCCTTGTCTTGGCATTTCTTAAAAAAGAGTTTATCTCCGCAGGGCTCAGATGCTCCAAGACATTGTCACAGATGATATTCTTGATTTTGCCTTTCAAAGTTTGGGGATCGGTGATATCATCCAGCCAGACTGTCAATCCTCGCGCCCGGCACGCCTGGACAAAATAAGGATTAGAATCAAGGCCATAAGCCGGCCGGCTTCTTTTTTTACAGTAACTCAAGAATTCGCCGAGTCCGCAGCCAAAATCCCAGACATCACCGGGAGAAATTTCCTTTAGGTAGCGGGGATAAACAAGAGTGGTTAAGTAAAGGGACCTCCCTAAATGATACTTGTTCTTAAGATGCTCGAGATATTCTGGACCCTGGGTCTCCATGTTTAATGCGCTCTTGGTTCCAAAAACACAAATTTCTTATTCAAGGTAAAGGAAAGAATCGCCATGGGGAGCGCTATTAATCCTCCGGCCAGATACTTATTCACCTGAATCTGAAGAAGGAACTTCACGCTGAAGACGCTCAAAATATATATCACCAGATAGATCAAGAAAAATCTAAAGATAAAGTGATTCTCTCGAACATTAAACACAAACTTGCCTATCGTCTTGAAGTTGAATAAAACTCCTAATCCATTGGCCAGAAAAATGGATAACGAATAATGAACACCCAGAAACGTTAAGAGAGCATAAATGGTATAGGAAAAAAGTGTGTTGATGACACCGACAACCAAAAATCGAAGAAATCTTTTCTTTAGGATTTCAGCGAACATCTGTAATCTTTGCAGCCTTCGATTATTTTTCCTATTTCTTTAAACAAGCTCTGATGAGGATACTGGGAGCGCAACTTCTTTTGGAATTCTGGTGAAACAATCAGCTCTCTCCTCCGTTTGATGACAATTATATGAATTAAAACACGTTGAAGCAAATTGCCTGACATCACAATGTATTAATCGTTTTCCTCATTGGGAATAAAATTGTGAATGGATTCATAAAGTATTATAATTCTGAGTGTCAATACGACGGTGGATGAAAGCGCCCTGTTGAACAGAATAAAAAGGGAGGCGAGGGTCGTTATAGAAGATTGGCGGAGGGAATACAATCAATTCCGCCCGCACAGTTCTTTGGCATGCCGACCGCCAGCGCCAGACGCTTTGGAACCTAGAACTCTAACATCACTGATGGTACAATAAATGGGGGCAGGCCAATGAGAAAAAAACCATTGTTAACAGTTGTTGTGCCAATTTATTTTGGAGAAACAAGTATAAATGAATTTTACAACCGCACAAAAAAAGTATTAATTAATTTGGAATCAAAAATCGATCATGAAATAATCTTTGTTGACGATGGAAGTAAAGACAAGTCCTTGGACATACTTAAAGAGCTATGTCAGAAAGACGAAAAAGTTGGAGTCATCAGCTTTTCTCGGAATTTTGGACATCAAATTGCAATAACGGCTGGAATCGACCGCGCAAATGGAGAAGCAATCATAATAATCGACGGTGACTTGCAGGATCCCCCAGAAATCATACCTGAGATGTTAAAAAAATGGGAAGAAGGATACAAGGTTGTATACGGAGTTAGAAAAAAAAGAAAAGGTGAGAATTTCATTAAGCTTTCAACCGCTAAATTATTTTATAGAATCATTAGACACTTAAGCGACGTTGACTTACCCGTTGATGCCGGAGATTTCAGATTAATAGATAAAAAAGTTGCAGACATATTAAGATCTATGCGAGAGGAAAACCGGTACATAAGAGGAATAGTTAGCTGGATTGGTTTCCCCCAATCTGGTCTCCTTTATGAGAGAGACCGAAGGTATGCAGGAAAAACAACATATACCTTCAAGAAAATGATAAAACTTGCCATTGATGGCTTAGTTGGTTTTTCTGATAAGCCGCTAAAAATAACAGCTTATCTTGGGTTTTTTATTACATTTATATCCTTTTTGCTTGTTCTAAAAATTGTCATTGATAAAATTATCAATCCCCAATTATCGATATCTGGGTGGGCTTCTCTGATGGTCACCTTAATATTCTTAGGCGGCATTCAAATGATATCAATTGGCATCATTGGATTGTATTTAGGAAGACAATATAGTGAGGTAAAACGAAGACCAATTTATGTGGTTTCAGAGACATATGGGATCAAAAATAATGTTAATGATTCAGAATATATAGTCAAGAGGCAGTAGGTCCCAATAGCCCAGAAGCTTAGAGCTAAAAGGAAATATATGATATCCCCAGAATCCTAATAAAAGGATAATACGTTGATTTATGTTGCAGGCACCGCGATTTTAACTATTTTATGCAGTATTTTTTTTATAAAGAAAGAAGAAAAACTGGCTCGGAATAAACTTTTTTTTATTGGCTTAATAATATTCTACGTAAGTATATTCACGCTGCAGATAAATCAACCCCCTTTTGAAAGATATCCTGGTTGGGATTGGTTCTGGGGGGATGTCACGCAAGCAGGGAAGTTGATTTCTTTAAAATTAGGTCTTAGTAACTTTGAACTTCCAATTATTAGCCCCTATGTAAATTTCGGCTGGAATTTTGCAGGCGATACTAGCCCTACTTCGTTCTTATCCCCCCTCAATCTAACGATTTTGGCTCTCTCTGCTCGAGACGTTATTTTTATTCGGACAATGGTTTTTTTGATATTAGCTGGAATTGGAGTTTATTTATTTTTAAGGTTTCTCACTGGTGATGATTTTTTATCTTTCTTTGGGGGAATAAGCTATGTCAGTTTGCCAATTATCATAGGTTTATTTTATTACACTAATACCCTTAGCATTTTTTGCCTAGTGCCTTTTCTCCTCTATCTCACCCATAAAGTAATGGAAAATAATTCAATAAGGAACACTCTTTTTATTGTTGGATTTTTAGTTTTTGCAGTAAGCTCAGGAGATGTTTATACGCTAGTAGCTTTTCCAATAGTAATTGGAGTGTATTCATTTCTCATGTCTTTAGGTTTCTACCATAATAGTCTAATCGGATCCTTGAAGAAAACGGTAACTTTATTGATCCTTTTTTGTCTGTCAGGTGCTTTTTATATTCTTCCCCTTTATAAGAACCTTCATACAATTTCTATGACAGAAAATCTTCTTAAAAGAGCGGGTTTTCTTCCTCCTTCAATAAGTCTAGGATTACGCGGATTTTTGAGGTTTTTTTATCACTACGGGTTTGAATCTTTATTCAAACCCATTGAAGGCTCAGGATTTCTTTTGTATGCTCCTGTATTTCTATGTGCAGGGATCATCATTTCTCTGGTTTTTAAACGTGTAGTTTTTATGGAGAATTCAAAGCAATTTATCGCTTCCACAGCCCTCGTTTTGACTGGTTTGTCTATGTTCCTTGTTAGTGTGGCCTTCTATTTAATTCCAAACATATCCAAATCGGGAAAAGGAGTACTTCGTTATCATATAAATTTATTTCCATTTATGATCCTGTTAGCCGGATTTGTCTGCTTTGCAGCCATCACCAAGTTAAAAAACGGAAAAAAAATAAAAATATTCGCTTTAATAGCCTTTTTTTCTTTTGCCATTGACTATTATCTTTTTGTAATACCTCATCCAAGTCCCGATACTTATTTATTTAACGTTCGTCACGGCCTTTTCGATGGATTTCTTCGAAGTTCAGACTTAATAAAAATTCGAGTCCTGGAAGACATGTGGCTCATTCTTCCCTGGATTAATATCTTCTTTATCTTATTTATTACCTTTTATGCTTTTAACAATAAATTTTTTTCGGCTAAAAAAAGCACTCAGGCAATTTATTTAATTATCGCTATGGCCCTTCCGCTATTTAGTATTTCTATTCACAATGAATTGCGCTTGCAACAGCACCGTTGGCAAATAGTTTTTCGAGATCCAAGTAGAAGGGATAGTTACCTAAAAAGAAAAGAGTGCATCGACAGCCAAATTAATCGACAGGATATTAATTATAGGACCTTGTTTGTCGGAAAAAAGGAAATTGATAATTCTGGGCAAAACTGGAAACTCCTTGCAGAAACAGAACTTAATGTATGGGGCCGTGAGAAAGCTCTATTTGCCTATAGAGAAACGATGCATCCTTATACGGGTTTGCTGTATTCTCCTTTAAGTTCATATAGCTATTTTGCCACCTCTAATTTATGGCCTCCCGTCAGTACGAAAGCAGCAGAAAATATCGATATGCTTAAATTAATGGGAGTAAAATATATTATTAGTGCAGAAGAAAAAATTGAAAGTCCCTTTTTAATTTACAGAGGAGAATGCATGACCGAAGATAGTCGAAATTCAGTTATTCTCGGTAGCGATGGAGGCTTAACATATCTGTATGAATTAAAAAATCCCTTCGCTATCGCTTTTCTAGTTGATCGATTCAAAAAGTTAAACTTTGGTAAATCAACAAGAGCTATCTGGAAAAAAGGGGAAAATCCGTGGATGAATAATGAAGTCTATCTCGAAGAAGACCCTCAAACTAATAAAAATCTACTTAAGGACGAAATTGGAGTTTTATCCACAAATTTCCGAAATGAAACAAAAATAGAGAAAGAAACATTTAACTCAATTCAGTTGAATGTAAAATCGAATGCAGAAAAATTTCTTGTTTTGAGTTATATTTATCGCCCTTTTTGGAAGGCTTACATTGGATCAAAAAAAGCCAAGATATATCGAGCTTATGGCGGTTTTATGTGCGTAAAGGTACCGCCAGGAGAATCAACTGTTCGATTTAAATATGTTCCAAGGGATGTATATCTTGGCTTATTACTGACTCTTTCAGCATTCTTTCTACCATTTATGCCTAAATCAATCCATTCAATATGGGAGAAATATAAGAGAAAACGATAGTTGCAACAGATGTAAGCGGAGCTTCAGATATTATTGTAGATGGAGAATCAGGGTTTATTGTGCCTGTGGGGAATATGGATTTATTTAGAGGGTAGTTGAATTGTTAAGCGACAATAAAAAAGCAGAAAGAATTTCCAAAAATGTAAGAATATAAAGCGATAGAATTGTTCAATTATGAAAATATGATAAAAAAACAAATTAACTTTTGGAGAATTGTTTACAACAGTTAACATGATAAATTTAAAAGAACATTATTTTAACAAGAAAGTATTGATTACCGGAGGGTTAGGATTTATAGGAAGTAATATTGCCCACAAACTTGTAGAGTTTAATTCAAAAGTTACCATATTGGACGCTCAGTTTGCGCTTTATGGGGGTAATAAATCTAATTTGCGCGGTATTGAAAACAAGGTTGAGTTTATAACCGGTGATATTCGTAATTTCAGGTTGATGGAAAAACTAATTGAAGACAAGGACATTATATTCAATTTAGGTGCGCAGGTAAGTTATATAGACAGTATTGATATTCCTTTTGAAGATATGGACATAAATTGCAAAGGCAGTCTGATAGTCCTGGATTCATGCAGGCACAGAAATCCGAAAGCGCGCATTGTTTTTCCGAGCTCAAGGATGGTTCTTGGAAAAATTAAGTATAGCCCCGTTGATGAAAACCATCCTACTGAACCACTCAGCATATATGGAATACATAAGTTGACAGGAGAGAAATATCACATAGCATACAATAAAACATATGGACTTAATACGGTCATTTTAAGAATAACCAATCCCTATGGTATACGGCAACAGATGAAACATAGTAAGTATTCATTGGTAGGGTGGTTTTTAAGACAGGCAATGGAAGCCAAAACAATCAAGATATTTGGAGATGGCAATCAGTTGAGAGACTATATATATGTAGATGATATTGTCCAAGGGATTCTCTGCGCTGGAGCTGATAATAAAAAAACTTGTGAGATATACAATCTTGGTTTTGGAAAATCAGTGAAATTCAGAGACATGATTGAAATTGTAATTGATACTGTAGGACAGGGAAAAGTAGAGTATGTTCCATGGCCCGCAGATTATGAACACATTGAGACGGGTGATTTTGAGATAAGTATAGAAAAGGCAAAGAAAGACTGGGACTGGAAGCCTTCGATTGAACTTATAGATGGAGTCAGGAAAATGTACAAGTACTACAAGAAATATCAAAGTCTATACTGGTGAATATGAAAATCTGTTTGATTTCATCGATATATCCTCCAAGAATTGGCGGTCCTTCCACCCAGACACTGAGTGAAAAGGACCTGGGCGCGGGCGAAACCGCTTTGGGGGTCACGGACGGCAGGTCTTCAATGTACCTTCAGAAGGCCTCTAATCTGTCCAAACAATGGGTCCACCTCAGCTCAGCGTTGAGGAATTCGCTTCCGTTATCGGTATCTATCCCAAGGATCGGAAACGGAATCAATCGACGCGCATTCTCGAGAGCATGGACAACGGCCTGTTGGCTCCGAACTTTCCCGTCGTTTTGAAATTGAATAAAATGCCAAGAATAGCCGCTATTAAGAGAGCCATTGAATAATGTAACTTCAAAAATATCAATAAGGTAAATACTGCAGTTGAAAACAGGGTATTTATGGCACCCGCGATCAAAAATCTTATAAACTTATTGCTAACTATTGAAGAAATCATTGAAATTGAACTTTCCTTTTTTCTTGAGAATAAATTTGTAAAACATGTATCTCAAGAAACCATTCATATCGGCCTTAATTTTTCCTAAAGTAGAATCATACCACGTTAAATGAAAATCTTTATTTCTATACAACTTGCTAATAAAATCTTTGAAATCGTGACGCTGCAAGTGCCTGATATTCACACTCCATGATGTCGAAGAAATGCGAAACGTGCATAATGGATCATGAATGATAAAAATATTGCCATGCAATAACAACCGGCACCATAGATCCAAATCTATAAGATAAGGGATACTTCCATCAAAGCCACGGCCAATCTTATTCAGGGTTTCTGATCGAAAAAGAACTGATGTGGGTTCACCAATAAGATTTGTACCTGATCTTAATGTTTCTTTAATTATCTGAGGTCCTGGAAATTTGCCCTTCTTATTTTTAAAACCCCTTTTTAGAATCTTTTTCCCACTTTCGTCAATAATATCCCGGCTGCATGACACTAGTACAACATCTTGATGATCTGGATCATCAAGGATTGAGACCTGTTTTTCCAAGCAAGTTGGATACAAAAAATCATCATGGTGTAATAACTTGATATATTTCCCTCTTGCTTGAAAAATTGCTTTATTCCAATTTTTTTCAGATCCAAGATTCGTTTTGTTCTCCATCAAAATAATTCGAGAATCCTTGAATTCTCTGATTATGTCAAGTGTTTTATCAGTAGAGCAATCGTCTACAATAATTAGTTCAACATCTTGATATGTTTGGGATAGCGCTGACTGAATTGTTGTTCCGATATACTTTTGACTGTTATATGTTGGGATGCAAACAGAAGCTATCGGTGGATTGAAATTATTCATGGTCAACAACTATGGCACAGAGAAATTATATAAATTTTAACTATTCCAGACAATATTTTGAAGCTTGTAGAAGCCCGATTTTAAGAATCCAAACCATATATATAAGTAACGTCATTGCATAACATCTTGTTTTTATTATATTTTCTTGAATTTTTTGTGATCACACTGCTATCCAAAATAACCTGAAATCATAGAAAAATCCATACCTCTACAGGCATGTTGGACAGCAGTGCTGGAAAAGAGACTATGAGCAGATAGTGGCAAACCGAGTGCATTTCGGTGATTTCAATGATAGGATTTTCCTTTTTCCGCGGCGTGGCGAATTTCCGCTCCGGGCGATGAATATCCCCTCTCGATCACAAAAGAAACATGCCGCTGCGGCGCGGCGATGACCCTTGACAACAAAGAATAAGAAAATAATTGTTACGGCATTAACCAGGAATAATCCGAAATGAATTCCTCTTATCGATTGGCCAAAGAAAGCCATGCTTATCGCGTATAACCCATAGAGTCCCGGCATTTCTAGGCCAAACGATTCCCCATAAGGCGGAATCCCATGCAAGATGAGTTGTCCCACATAGGCGGAGGCGCCTTCGTTGCGTTCGAGGGGAACATCCAGAAGACGAATGCGAACAACTGCTGTCGAGAGAAGAATGAAGAGAAGTGAAGTCCAGACCAACCATTTGTGCAGGACCTTTTTCCTGTTGTTATTGTTCCTATGAGATTCGCTGTGCATTCCCCTCATTCCCGCCGTTGTTCAATTATTGATTATTTTATACCAATCGACGGTTTGCTTTAGACCATCCTCAAAGCCAATAGCCGGTTTATACTCTAAAAAGCGCTTCGCTTGGGAAATGTCGGCTTGCGAATGTTTCACATCACCGGTTCGAGCATCTTTGTAAATAGGATGTATATCGGTGCCTAAGATTCGATTCAGCTTATCAACCAGATCATTCAAAGAATATCTTTTTCCGCAGGCGATATTGAATATCTTTCCCGCCGCATCAGAAACCCTCGCTGCCAAAATATTAGCTTGCACCGCGTTCGCCACGAACGTAAAATCGCGCGATTGAGTCCCATCGCCGAAAATCGTCGGAACACCGCCTGTCATCATGGTTTTGATGAAGAGGGGAACAACCGCAGAATATTGGGAGGAAGGATCCTGTCTCGGCCCGAAGATATTGAAATAGCGTAAAATCACCGTCTCCAGCCCATAGACCGAGTGAAATACCCGGCAATAGTATTCTCCCGCCAGCTTGGAGACCGCGTAAGGAGAGCGCGGATTGGGCGGCATCATCTCCGTCTTGGGCAAGACCGGCGTATCGCCATAGATCGACGAGGACGACGCATAGACCACTCTTTTGACTTTAGCATCTCTCGCCGCCGTTAAAAGGTTAAGCGTTCCCATGGTATTCGTTTCATGCGAAGCTAAAGGGTCCCGTATCGAACGCGGTACTGATGGCAGGGCCGCCTGATGCAGAATTAGATCCACGCCCGCGACGGCCTCTTCGACGATGGAGAGGCTTCGGAGGTCTCCCTCGATGAGTTCGATCTTGTCGAGAAAAGGAATAACGTTTTCCCGCCGGCCGGTGGAAATATTATCCAAGATCCGCACGCGCTCTCCCCGCTTTAACAACTCTTCGACGATGTTGGAGCCGATGAAGCCGGCTCCGCCAGTCACTAAATAAAAGGCCATCTATTTCTCCATGGTCTAAGCCGCTTCAGCCGTTCACTTCGATGAGTCTTTACCATTTTATTGAAAACGACCGTTTTTTCAATCAAAAACAACGGACATATCTTATCGCATTTTTCAGCCAGGCCACGGCTTGACAGAAAGGAAACCTCATGATTATAATCAAAGTAAGGTTTTTTAGCCTCTTTTTATACGGAGGGAACCATGAAGACAACAGGGAAATCGGCATTATTTTTTTCTTTTATGGCTCTTCTCTTTTTGATGATTGTTCAAAGTTCTTGCGAAAAGACCCCCGTTGAAAAAACGACCTTCAACTCCGTGGAACAGCGTGTTACGGAAATCGATGCAACAAAGGTTGAATTAACGACGAGCATCCCCTGCAAGATCCTTAAAACCGAAGATATCGGTTATATGCCGAAAGCCAAATTTTTCTGGGTATTGCTGAAAGAAAGAGCAGACCGCCAAAAACTCGAGCAAATCGCCTCTGGGATCATTGAAGAAACGGTCGCCAAAAAGGGTAAGATATATCACAGCTTTACCTTTCATTTCTTCGGTGAAACCGGATTCGTAGGCAGCCCTGAACGATCAAAGGCTTTCGCCAAGATCAATTTCTTTCCTGATGGGAGCCAGGACAAGGTCGGACGAGTTCCCATTGACGATTACAAAAATTATCAATTCGTCTGCCTCTTTATTAAATAAGAAATGTGTTATGATAATTTCTCTTGAAAAAAAGCAAGAAAATCGATAACCTAAAACCTTAAAAGGCGATTATCATGGATGAATTCCAAAACGAAAAAGAACTCATGGACTACCTGAATGTCATCTGGAGAAAACGATGGCTGATCGCCGTGCCTACGTTTCTATGCGCCGTCATCGTCGGGATCTGGAGTTTTACCCTGCCTCCGACCTGGGAAATCAACGCCATTATTCAACCCGGGAAATTTATAACAGAAACGCAGACGGGCCAATTTACGGAAGTATCGGTCATTGAGGCCAGACAACTCGCCGGGCAGATCAATCAGGAGTCCTACAATTCTCTGATCGCCGCGGAACTCAATCTCAACCTGCGCAAGTTCCCAAAACTCAACGCTGAAAATTTGAAAGATACGAAACTTGTTAAAGTCAGCCTCAAGTCCGGAAATGTCCAGGCAGCCAAAGACATTCTCCGTTCGCTCTTCGAGATCATAAAGAGCGACCTGGATAAAAAAAACGACATCGAAATGAAAAGCATCGACGCACAGATCGTCAATATCGAAAATGCTATCAAAACGAAGAATCTCGATATCCAATCGAATGAGATCGAAAAAGCTTCGTTAAAAAGAGACATTACGTTCTGTCAAAACAAGTTGCTTATTTCGGAAGAGCGGGCTAAAAGTATCCTTGATGAGATGAAAACGGCCAAGACAACGATCGAGGACATCGAGCAGCAACAGAAAAAAGCCCTGGCCGAAAAAAAAGAGGGGGCCGAGGCGCTCGGGCTATTGCTTTATTCTGAATTCCTGACCAAGGAAAAGATCAATCAAGAAGATTTAAGGCTGGAGATCAGCGAAAAAGAAAAAAATATCAGGCAATTTAGCAGTCAAACCGAAAAATTACAAAATGAGATAGAGAACCTAAAAAATACGATAACCTTGATGAACGAAAAAAAGGCGAGGATCGATTATACGACCCTCCGCAGAGAGCCGACGTCTTCCTTAGATCCCGTATCCCCCCAAAAAAAGAAAAACGTATTGATCGGCGGGTTATTATCCCTCATCGCTTTCACCTTTCTTGCCTTTTTCATTGAATATATACAGCAAAAGAAAAGCCAAAGACGAGAATAAGGTTTTCCATGAACACTCAAGCTCGCGAAATTGAACTGATGGATTTTCTCCTTATCCTCTGGAAGCGAAAATGGTTCGTTCTTCTGCTGACGCTGATCATAACGGCGGCCGCCGTCGTCTTCGTCCTTATCTCGCCCAAACGATGGGAGGTCAGCACCGTCATGGTCCCCAGCAAATTTCTCGTCCAAATGGAAGGCGGGAAATTCGAGGAGGTCGTCTTCGTTGATCCGAAGCAGATCGCGGGGCAGATCAATCAGGGGTCATACTCGTCCCTGATCGTCTCTGAATTGAACCTCAGTCTTCATCAACTCCCCGAGATCAAGGCCGAAAATCTCAAAGACACTACGCTCGTCAAGATCTCCATAAGAGAGAAAGACGTTGAGGAGGCCAAAAACATCTTGAGATTATTGCTCGGCCGATTGATCAGCGAGCTGAATCAAAAAGCCGACATCGAGATCAAGAATACCGACACTTTGATCAAAACCAGAGAGATCGAAAAGAACATCCTGGACGAAGAGACCAAGACTCTCCAGAAGAAGGTCGTGGTCATAAAGCAGAGGGAGAAAGCGATCGAGAACGAAATGGAGAATACGAGAAAAAGGATTGAGGCTCTGGACGCCGAGCAGCGGGCGAGCTTGAAAAAAGAGAAGACGTCCGAGACGGAGAGCTTGGCTATGCTTCTCTATTCCAATGAGATCCAACAAAGCTTGAGATATCACGACGCTCTCAATGAGCTTTTGAATAGCAAAAGGATCGAAGAAGAAGATCTCAATCTGAAGATCGGGAACAACGCGCAATTGATCAAACAAAAAGACAACGAGATCGCCAACCTGACCGAAAGAAAAGGGCGGATCGAATACGCCCAGGTCAAAAGGGAGCCCAGCGCGCCTTTGAATCCTCTTATGCAAAGGAGCCTGATCGTCTTCGCGGCGTTTCTTATGGGATTGGCTATTTCCATTCTAATGGCATTTTTCCTTGAATACTTAGAAAAGAGCAAAGCTAAAACTTAGTGTCCATTCCTTGGACATTCGACCCTGCCTTTCTTCTTGACTCCCTCCCTAAAAATCAATAGAATTTAGCCATACGTTATGCTTGGGACTGAAATGAATTTTTCATGTTTAAGCCAGTAATCGCGGGCCTCGGGACGTCAGTTCATTGTTTTCCGAAAAAC
>Ga0315279_10008179_pt1 | contig 12720 bp, 11 predicted proteins | sample YL17G06_20_MG_FD_203694 | JGI IMG/M metagenome (GOLD analysis project Ga0315279, IMG submission 203694) | Sediment microbial communities from Yellowstone Lake, YNP, Wyoming, USA - YL17G06_20 | ecosystem: Environmental > Aquatic > Freshwater > Lake > Sediment | place: USA: Wyoming | collected... | reverse complement strand
TGGACAGGTGCCTTTCCTCCAACGGATGAATTCGATTCGCCCGATAACAAAAGCTTTAATTGCCTCATCGACTTCCCATACTCGGAAGAAAGGCGTGAATGGTGTCCCCGCAAGCAAATCGGCATTAGAAATACTTTTCTCAAATTCGTCTTCCGTCCATTCCCTCATAAGCGGCGTAGAATCCTTATAGGATTCTAAAACTTTTATACAAGCACCAGTATCTGCTGGCTCTCCATCTCTAATACTACCCCTTTGCATCCTATCTTTTGGGAGACCTGCAACTGTCTTCACCAACTGTTTCATAATTGCGCCATACTCTTTGAACATTGCGGCTTTATTTACCATATCGGAACCCAGAATCCGTGCCATCTGATAGGCATTATCAATTTTTTCAGTAAATCCGCATTTGATAAGGACTCGATAATCATTCAATTCTTCATTACAAATTCGATAAAGTAATCCAATCCCATTAGATGCGGCGATTTCCTCTAATTTATTTACAATCGATACTGCTATTCCTTTCCTTTGGTATTGGGGAAGAACTCCGCAATTAGATATAGCCATTGTGGATATTTTCCCCAATTCTGCAACATTCCAATCATTAATGTAACCAAATCCAATGCCAACGAGGTCCTCTCCATCAAAGGTCCTCTCCATCAAAGGTCCTCTCCATCAAAGGTCCTCTCCATCAAAAGCCTCTAGGCTTAATGTAAGTTTTATCCAGATACTCTACATATTCGGCGCTCCATTCTGGCGAACCTGCAAAATCCCATTGTGGAATATAGCTTTCATATAAAATTCTGGCTGTTTTCCCATAATCTACATTATCAATTATTTCTACTTGCATATTTTTGCCTTCTAATATCAAATACTTTTATTTTCTCATTAAATTTATAAATAATTATCTGATTTTTTAGCAAAAAATTTAGTATCAATCATAAAAGGTCTCTCAAAAATCTTTGACAATTCTATAAAGAGGATCGGATTATACGTCTCCAATCGCTTTTATAACCTAAATCGGTCAATTTCCCCGAGTATTCATATATCATTGATTTTTTATTGTGTCTATATTTTTGATTTTCTTATTTTATTTCCCCATTTTATTTTCTTATTTTATTTCATTAGATTTATTTCAGAAAATAAATTTGCAATCATTACGATTAAATAGCTTTTAAGTATAAGTATCTTGAATTCGCCAACATCTTGGAATTTAAAAATGTCTCATACTACTCTTTTAGCAAAATTTGAGTAATTCTTAATGTGATAGTGAAAATTTTATGGATGAGAAATTATATTATCAAATGGATAGTCAAATAGTCATAAATGAAATGGCATCGAGCGAAAAGGGGATTCCAGAAGAAGAGGCGATAAAAAGACGAGCAAAATACGGATTAAATGAATTACCACAAGCAAGGAAAACTTCCCTTATTAAATTATTTTTCGAACAATTTAAAGACATTCTTATTCTCATTCTCATTGTTGCAATAATTATCGAGTTAATTGTCATAGTATTAGAGAAAACTTATGATTTTACTGATGTTATTGCGATTGGTAGTTTTGTTATTATTAATTCACTAATTGGTTTGATATCGGAATATCGCTCAGAGAATGAGATGTTGGCATTGAAAAGAATTACGGCGGAGCAGGCACGTGTAATTCGGCCAGAGGGCGAACAGATTCTAGATAGTAAATTATTGGTTCCTGGTGAATTAATCTATATTGAAATGGGGAATAAAGTTCCGGCAGATGCGCGATTGATTGATGTAATGAATCTCCAAGTTGATGAATCAAGTTTGACAGGTGAAAGCAGGCCGGTAAAGAAAGATCCAGCAACTCTGCAAAAGGATGTCGTAATAGGCGATCGTCGAAATATGATTTTCAGTGGGACCATTGCGACCTATGGTCGTGGGATTGGCATTGTTGTAAGTACGGGACAAAACACCCAAATAGGGCGAATCGCCCAGTTGCTCCAAGAAATTGAAGAAACTGAAACACCTCTTCAGAAAAAAATGGCCAAAGTGGGCTTTCAACTTGGAATTTTAATTATTATTGTTTGTATTTTAGTTTTTATAATCGGAATTTTGAAAGCGGTTATTATCGGAGAGGCCATTGATTCTAAACTTATTATTAGCTTTATGTTAACAGCCGTAGCTTTAGCCGTTGCTGCTATGCCTTCCGGGTTGCCGATTGTAATTACGACAAGTTTGGCTTTAGGTATGCACCAAATGGCCAAAGAAAGGGCAATAGTAAAAAAATTGAAATCTGTTGAAACATTAGGGTCTGTTAACGTAATTTGTTCAGATAAAACGGGGACGTTAACGAAAAATGAAATGACCATTAGGAAAATTTTTGCAAATGAGACAATAATTAAAGTAGGTGGAGTTGGATACGGTCCCACAGGCGAATTTTCTTATGAAAATAAAGATATTTTTCATCCTTTAGATGATCCGCATTTTGAATTATTATTTCGAATTGGAGCACTATGTGGAACATCTAAGATTGAGCAGAAAGAAAATAATTGGATAGTGATAGGAGATCCCACAGAAGGATGTCTTCTAACCCTTGCTATAAAAGCAGGGATCAATCTAGATGATTTAAAAGCACGATATCCTCAGATTGGCGAAATTCCATTTACTTCAGAATTAAAACGAATGACGACCATTCATAAAACACCTGAAAATGAGATCCATGCTTATGTAAAGGGTGCCATCGACATTCTACTGGATAGATGTAATACAATATACAGGAACGAAAAAATTGAGTCATTAACTGAAAATGATTCCATAAATCTTCTTAAATTGAATGATGATCTGTCTTCCCAACAATTACGAATTTTGGCAATGGCTTATAGAGTATTAGAGAAAGAAAAATCAGGATCTTATGAAGGAATTGACTCAGATCTTACTTTTGTAGGCTTTGTCGGAATGATGGATCCCCCACGAGACGAAGTTCCTCCTGCTATTAAAACCTGTCATACGGCTGGAATTGAAGTGAAAATGATTACAGGGGATCATCTCGCAACTGCAAACGCTATTGGAAAAGAAGTCGGACTTATATCTGAAGGGGAAGAGCAAATATCAGTAACTGGAGTAAATTTTGATCAACAATCTAAAGATCAGATAGAAAAAACCAAAATATTTGCCCGAATATCCCCCGAACATAAATTAAAAGTGGTAGAAACCCTTCGTGAAAAGAACTATATCGTGGCAGCCACAGGGGACGGGGTCAATGATGCACCCGCATTAAAAAGTGCGAATATTGGTGTTGCGATGGGCAATATAGGCACCGATGTAGCAAAGGAAGCTTCAGACATGACATTAACAGACGATAATTTCGCTACAATCGTTTCAGCTGTTAAAATTGGTCGTAATATTTACGAAAGTATTTTAAAAACCATCTTTTATCTGCTTTCAAGCAATATTGGTGAGATTTTGATTATTTTTGTTTGGATTCTAATTGGATCGACAGTCTTTTCATCCCCCGCGCTTGCCTCAATCCTTCCCTTATTACCTCTCCAACTTTTATGGGTGAATCTCATAACAGATTCACTTCCTGCTATTAGCTTGGCAAAAGAACCGTATGATTCTGAGTTAATGCAAAAACACCCAAGGCGTGTGGATGAGCACGTATTTACGCGCCGATTTACAATCAATATTCTTCTACTTGGGGTCCTTATTTGCATTGGGACTTTATGTATGTTTTATTGGGGATTACTTCATGGTAAAGAAATGTGGGCTGATGAGGATCAAATTTATCGATATGCCACGACTTTATCATTTATGACAGTGATAATGTTTGAGAATTGGAATGTCCTTTGCACACGCTCTCTCAAAAAATCTATTTTTAAGGTTGAAGGCCATAATTATTACATGTTTTTATCCTTAGTAGTTGCAATTCTCCTTCAATTAATTGTTATATATATACCTATCCTGCAAAAACCCTTTCACACCTATTACTTGGACTTTATAGACTGGATCATTATAATTGCAGTATCATCTTCGATTATTTGGGTCACTGAAGGCTATAAATTATTTTGGAATTGGTGGGATAGGCGAGTAAGCAAAGCTCCTCTCAAATCTTAACTTTAATCACTTGATTTCTTAAACCATCAATTCTTTATCGCGTTTAGCTTTTTTATTTTTCCGGTAGCGGAAGAATATCAGGAAAAATATTAGGAGCCCCAGAATTAGAATGATAATTAGGCCAATGGCGACGTAATAAAGAATTGTATAATAAATAGAAATCGTTATTAGATGGATTAATGATGCCTTGAAACCAATTTTGAAGAATAAAGAATTACTAAATTTTTGTCCATGCTCTTCAGTGATAGATCTCACAATTATCGTATCGCCCAGCGGGGTTAGATTATCGCCAAGGCCCGCCCCAAGCGTTAAGCTGTAGTAAGCAGGGGTGTATCCCCCTGACATAATACTCACAATTGGAAGTAATACCTTAACTACGGGTATGTTATCCACCGCACTACTTAATAATGCAGAAATCCATAGAACTGAGAGAAGTATAGCAAATGTATTTGAACCAACGAGAAGGCTAAATGCCTGCCCAACTGTTTCAATGACACCAATTTCTTCCATGCCCCCTGTTATCGTGAAAATTGCTAATAAATATAGTATAAGTGTTAAATCGATTCTTTCGATAATTTCTTTGCTATTTATTTTGCTGATCACCAGTAAAATGAGAGCACCTGTTAAAGCAATCATATCAGGAGTAATGGGCGGTGGTACTATTACGAAGCAAATTAAGACTGCAATAAGAATGAAGAGTGATTTATAAAAAAGGGTTCTGTTGGGAACATAATTCCAAGCATTATATTCCATTAAAACTGCTACTAACCTTGGTGCAGGAGTAGTCAATTTGTTATGAAAGGATAAATTGAAATAAATTACAGTAATCCCGAAAAGAAGAAAACAGAATAATCCAATATTTAAAAAATATTCAATAAATGTAAGTCCTGCAAAAGTGCTTATCAAAATAGAAGGCACAGAAGAAATAGAAAAAACAATTTCTCCCACAGGTATCGTAACCGCCAAACAGACTATGTAGGGGCCTGGATCTATTTTTAAAATACGAGCTGCATCAATAGTTAAGGGAATCATTATCAGAACCGTAAGTATATTGCCCATTATTGTAGCAACTAAAAATGTTATAGCGCTTATTACGATTAACAAACGAATTGGAGATCCTTTAGTTGATTTAATCAATTTAAACGCTATATACTGAAAAACTCCTGCCGAAATACAAATTTGAACTATAAATAGCATTCCCAATATTAAAATAAGTGCATGAAGATTATCCTCTCCAAAAATTAAGGTAACAAAAATTGAAAATGGTCGTCCCTCGATAAAAATCAAGGTAAAATAGACAATTACTGCGCCAATTAAGGCTGTAATAGCTCTATTTAACTTATCTGTTAAAATTACAATGAGGACGCCAATAAAGCATGCGGTGATTATGATTTGACTTATAATTTCGCCGGGCATTTTTCATTAACCTTTATGCCAATTTCCTAAGTACAATTTTAACTCAGAGAATATAAACAATCCTTTTTAATTTCTAAAACGAAATAAACTGCATAAAGAATTAAGTATGAACCAACAGTAATGATAATGCCAATGAGAGAGCGCTCACTCGAATAATTTTATTAAAATTTGGGAATGAAAGTGAACTATTTTAATAAAGTAGAAAACCTTACTCACTATAGCATTAAATCTCTTATGTAAAGGTGACCGAGAATGATCATAATCAAGGTTGAAAAAGTGGATGATTTCGTTGCATTTCTTGACCGGCGCATTGGAAATGAAATTTTTTATGAATTTTCCGATTCAGGTGACCCATTGGGAACAACCGCAATTCTCTATTATCTCGCTAAAATTGATGTCCTCACTGTCATCTATCAGGTTGATATGTTTTTCCCAAAAATCCGTGAAAAAGCCGAGATTCAGAAAAAATTAGATGAATTTGAATTTGGAGAGATTCGGCTGATCCCGGGAAAATTACGTGAAATTCTTATGTCTATCTCATCATAACTTTACTATTTCGTCTTCTTTCAATTAAAATTTTATTAAAAGTATATAATCGAACGAATTTTCTATTGTAATAACTGTTAGATAGTTCATTCTTCAGGAAGAATTCGCGCGCGAAGCGCTTTTTCTGCTTTTTTGAAAGCTTCTTTGTTTCCTTTCAGAATATAATCTAATAATATTCCCAGATCCGAGCTTAAATCTTCTTGAATATTGCATTCTCGCTTATACCGAATGATTTTTTCATGTGTTATTTGCATTATACTAATAACCTTTTTCATACTTTCCATAATACTCATAATTTCTTGGTTCCATAATTTTTCCAATTGATTAATTGTTAAAACAAAATCTTCTTGGGCTGCTTTTGAAAAGAGGCTGATACTTTCCTTTATCTCCTCTGGCGCCAATGTTTCGCTTTCAATGGTGTCTTTAAGGCTTGAGATTAAAGTGCTTATACTATTAAGCGCATTATTCCGAAGCTGGAAATAATTCTTTAATGGGTTAATTCCCTGCTCTACTTTTTTCATATCTTCCTCAATACTTTTGATTACTAAATCCACTTGCTCCTTTAATTGCTCTTGTTTCAGAATATCTGGGCTTCGCAGCCTAACACCACTTATATCCTTCTCAATCAGTAAAACCAATTCCAATATCTTATTTAATGAACCTTTTAGGTCATTAAGGGTCTGTTCTGGCATGAAATAATCCTTCAAAATACTAATATCAAGTTGAGTTAACCTACTAACTAATACTAACTATAGAAGTAGTTTTTAAAAATCCATTACATAAAATAAAAAAAATTTTAAAAATTAAAATAATAAAAAAAAATCAAAAACTAAGAATCTTCAACGCCGCGCTCCGTGATTTCAAAGATAGCTTCCCCCTCAGGTAAGCAAGGGCTATCAATTAGGCGCGCAACACGTTTATTTCCCTTCGACTTTCGTAAATATAACCTATAGGTGCTTGTATGTGCCAGCACATGCCCTCCAATAGGGCGTATGGGGTCGCCGAAGAAGATTCCTGGCGAATCCATAACCTGATTGGTTATTAACACTAGAATATTGTATGCTTCGGCTACTTGCAGCAATTTATGGACGAATTTATTCAATTTTTGTTGGCGCTCACTTAATGTTCCACGGCCCACGTATTCTGCACGGAAATGGCTCATTACTGAATCGACCACAATCAATTTAATGTTCTTCTCTTGAATCAGTTTCGTTGCGCTGTCAATAATTAAAATTTGATGATCTGAATTGTATGCCCGTGCGTAAAGAATTTGTTTAAGCACATCCTCTCCCTTTAATTCGTAACGTTCTGCAATTTGGAGAAGTCGCTCAGGTCGAAAGGTGCCCTCGGAATCAACATAGAGTGCTCCACCTTCCAAGCCCCCTTTATCGTAAGGTAACTGGACTGTAACGCATAATTGATGTGCAATCTGAGTTTTGCCGGTCCTGAACTCCCCAAATAATTCCACTATTGCTCGAGTTTCAAGACCTCCTCCAACGATAGCATCTAACTTTTCGGAGCCTGTGGTTACGCGCTTCACACTTTTCCGATCATTTAAAACTTTTTCCGCTGTCATAAATCCAATGTTCAATTTACTTCGTGCTGAAAGAATTATTTTTTGCGCGGTAGCTTCTCCGATGCCTGTGGCTCCCGCAAGCTCTTTTGGAGAGGTCACTGAAATTGCTTCAAAGGTATTATATCCTCCTTCATGCAATTTTTCCGAAATAGAGGGACCAACCCCATCAAGTTCTTTTAAATCTACCTGATCAACCCCTGAAGAAGAATCCTCTTCTATAGTCTCTGTATCATCAAAAGGCTCCATTGGATCTTCTGGATATCCATCTGGCTCATCAAAATTTTCTTCAAAATCATTTAAAACCTTTTTTTTGATGGTTTTTCCTGAACTCTTTGCCATTAAAATCCCATTGGAAAACTTAGTTAATGATCAACCACGATTATCTCCTCTTAAACTGATAGGACCGTCTTTTAAAAGTAAATCTTTTAAATTACGGGTCTAAATTCTTTGATTTTCTATCTTTTTATGGAGTTTTGCTCTAAGGTTATGGAGATGAAAGAATATCTGAAATTTTCGAAATAGGAAAAAAGGATCACCATTACTACGTTCCTGACTTATTGCAAAAACACCCCAAACCACTGAAAAAATGAAAAATCCATCATTCGTTATTTTAAAAATGTATATATCTTTAGATTTAATGAAAAATCCAGTTTTTTTAAAAAAGTGAAATAACTTGATTTTTCCTATAAAAAACAAGATTTTTCTCCTATTTTTTAAAGATTCTAAATTTTTGAAACTTATTCTTTATAAAAATTCCAAAGAAGCTTAAAGAAACGATTTCAGGAAAATTATATTTGTAAAATAAATATGGAGTCGAGTAAAATGAAGTTAATTACAGTAAATATTCCAAAGAATTAGTTAAAGTGGGAATGTACAGCTCGAGGAGCGAAGCAATTAGGATTGCAGTTCGAGATCTAATCTGGGATGAGTTCTGGACTAAATCAAGTTAAATCTTTTTTCAATTACAAAACTTTTCTTTATTTTTGTTTCTTCTTGGGTAATAAAAAAATACCCTTAAAAATGCGTTATTTACTTTTTTTCTATACTGTTAAGGTCTAAAATTATGTTTTACTGCCTATCCGAAAAAATTATTTTATGTCGGACTAACTTGATCGTTATCCCAAGAGAGAGAATTATGTCGGATTCGGAGTGCTAATATCCTCAATACCTTGAGATGAATCTGCACCCACTAACCGCCTCTAAGCAAAATATTTATATACTGCTTTTATGAGCAGAGTATTTATGAGGAAATTAGTTCCTCTGAAAAAAATTATTTCCAAAAATAAAAATTGAGGGAAAAAATATGGTTAAAAGAAGATATTTCGCATGGAGTCCCTTAAGGGCTCTAATGGCAACGGTTGGCGCAAAAATAGTCGCACGAGAGGCAGTTAGCTTTCTAATTGACCATTTGGAAACAAAATCAGTTGATATGACCAAAAGAGCTTTAACTTTCGCCCGCCATGCCAAACGAAAGAAAATAACAAAAGGCGATATTTCTTTAGTCATCAAAGGAATTTAAGTAAACTTAACTTTCTCTTTTTTTTATTTCATTTGCCTTCTTTTGTAAGAAAAATCCTTACTTAATTTAATAGGTTTCTTAAAAAATAGAAAAATTAATAGCTTCTCTCTCTTTTTTGTGGCTGGACTGTCGCTACTAATTCATCTCGCTTTTGCTCCATTTCTTCTTGGGGCGTGCACCAGATGACATTTCCTTCTAAATCCGCATACATTTCGCCCACGAATCCGTAGCCATACACACCATCTTCTTCTAACGCGGTAAAGTCTATCTGTAATCGAATGGCTTGAGTTGCATCCTCAAGTTCAACCAATGAGGCACAACAAGGGACATATCCAGCCCCACGTTCAGCAGTTAGAAATTTGGCGAGATTCCAATCAATTTCATCGGAAACCTGTCCAGATTCGTGTAAAATTTTACTCACTTTTGGTGGTTCCATAACAAGTTCCTCAAAAACCTATTTTCACAATTTTAATATATTCTAAGTAAGGCTTTCTATATAATTCTTCACTAAACCTAATTTTATGGATATATTTATTAAAATAGATTTTGCTGTTCAGAAAGAGATACTCTTTCCTAGAAGATTCCAATAATCAAGAAAAATCGTGCGGAAAATTGTGGTATTCATGAAATACAACACCGTCATTTTTGATTTGGGATTTACGCTTGTCACCTTTGACAATTTTACGATTCAAAGTTATTTAAATACACTCAATCGCGGCTTGGATGAGATGATTCAATATCTATTAGAGCAGAAAATCCTCACTGATCCTTCCTCCTTCAAGTCTCGGTTCAAAAAAATTCGGAATCAGAATTTCGAGTTATCATTAGTAAATAATATCGAAACCCCGACTGACAGTACTTTAAATCAAACATTAGAATCACTGAATTTACCGGAGTTAGACCCCGAGATAGCGCGTAAGGCTATCCTAATCTATCATTCCACGGAAGGCACTTTTTGGAAGGTTCGATCGGATGTTGCGCCCTTATTAAAGTACCTCACTGCTAAAAAGTTTAAATTAGCGGTGCTCTCGAACGCTCCCTTTCATGATGGGATTCTCTATATCTTAGAAGCAAATAAATTAACAAAATACTTTAAAGTGATTGCTACTTCAGCCCAAATCGGGTTCTGCAAGCCCGATAGACGGTGTTTCGAATATGTTCTCAATAAATTAAAGAGTACTCCTGAACATGCTGTAATGGTCGGAGACGATCTTAAGAATGATATATTAGGAGCCCAGCAATTAGGCATAAAAACGATTTACATGAAAAAGAATTTTAAAATCACTCCAACGGGCGATCCTGAAAATGTGATACCTGATGGAGAAATCTCAAATCTTACGGAAGTCGTCCCAATAATTGATGAATGGAATAATAGTTAACGGAATCGCAGTTAATTTAGGTTCAAATCAACTTAAATTTAGTTTAAATATTTAAATACGTCCAAGTATTTCAAATATTAATTAATATTCATATACTAAAAACACTCAAATAATAGGATTCCCACATAAAAATGAGGGGTAAATAATTAAATGTCAGGCGTTCGGGAAACTTTTCAGCGAAATGTCGATGGATTGAATGATCTATTGAATAAAAATAAAAATGAAATTAAGATGGGCATTAAGGAACTAACAGAAACGAATAATTATGAAGATGCCTTACATTATCTCGGAGATAAGATTGCAGCCGCCGTGTTAGAAATTGAAAAACGAAGGAAAAGTGTAATTGAAATATTGAGTACGAAATTAAAGCTTTCCTTTGATTCCGCCAATGAAGGAATTACCTCTGAGTGGGAAAACGCCATTATAGATGCGAAATCTCAAATTGAAATGTTTGGAGATAGTTTAAAATCCGAAATCAACAAGGAATTCACTGATGAAATTCGAATTCCCTCCGTTGAAAAATTTTTAATAGAAGCGGGTAAAAAAAAGGCATTTACACGATTAACCTTCGATTTCATAAGCAATCGGTTAAAGGTTCCTAAGAACAAAGTTGAAGAGGTTGCAGAGAATTTAATTTTTGATGGAAAGTTAGAAGCCAGACTTGATCTTCCCACTGAAACGCTCATTTTCGTGGAAGAAATGAAATCCATGGAACCAGCACCAACGAAGCCATCAGTTGTAATGCCTCCTCCTAAGCCATCCCCTATTACAAAACCCCCTCCTAAGAAAGAAAGCCCACAGTCTATTCCAATTTCTGAAGGACCCCAACCCATTGATCTTTCAATGGAACCTACTGAATTGAATTTAGATATTTTGGAATCGCCTCCTGAGGCCTTCGAACTTTTGCCAGAAACGGAACCTATTGATATTTCAATCGAACCAGAAGTTCAAGAATCGGCTCAAGAACCTCTCAAAGGGCAAGAGCTTCCTCCTGAATCTCTCAAGCCATCGATTCTCGAAGAGGAAGAGGAAAAGGAAGCAGCTAGTATCATCTCTTTCTTTAAATCTTCTGTAGAGGAACTTTCTGAGCAGGACAAAGAAGAGGCAAAACGCAAAAGAGAAGCGAAAAAAAAGGAATTAGAAGCCCGTAAAAAGAAAAAACAAGAAGAAGTTAAAGAAAAAGAAGAAGAAGCCTTAGAAAAAGAGGAGAAAGAAGTAGAACTCCCAGAAAAAGTGGAAAGCGAGGGAGAAGCTCTAGAAAGAGAGGAGAAAGTAGAAGAAGTTTCAGAAAAAGTGGAAAAAGAGGGAGAAGCTCAAGAAGCAGAGGAGAAAGTAGAAGAAGTCCCAGACAAAGTGGAAACAGAAGAAGAAGCCATAGATGAAATAGAAAATGCCATTGAAAAAGTAGATCAAAAGAAATTTCAAGATAAATGGGTTGCAAAACCTACCAAAGCCTCAGATTTATTGAAACCCGAACCGAAATCTGAAATTAAACCTTCGGCACCACGTAGTCCCAGTGTCCCCCCTTCCAAACCGCCTATATCGCTGGGTTTCAAGCCTCCTGGCAAGATTTCTGACGTAAAACGATCTAAAATTCAGCCCCCTACACCAACTAAAGCGGTAAGTGAGCTTATTATTCCTTCTCAACCAACGGAGGAAAAAATTCCTTCAAATGAGGAAGTCTTAGCCCCCTCTGATAAAATTTTCCAGTGTATCTTTTGTGGAAAACCAGTCTCTCTAGAGGATGCATCTGTTATCCTCTGTCCGCACGCATGTGGTGCAATGGGACACAAAGAAGAATTCTTAAAGAAAGGTCGCTGCGCAAAGTGCAAAGCAGAAATTAAAAAAATTGATATTGAATTCAGTGAGCTGCTATGAACTTTTAATTATCGCTTCCTTATTGAAATATAGATTAATCTATCTCAATACACTCATATTGCAGTTCTTTTTTAAAATTGAAAAGATTTCAAATTTTTTCTTCGCCCGCCTCAATTGTGCGAATTCTGACATCAGAAATATATTTTTTCGATATTTCCGCCAGGTGAACGAGATTATCATATGGCGTCATAGGTATCTCTGAAAAATCCTTATTTAGTGTTCCTCCCAAGGTGCGGAATTGTTGAAGAATATACCTAGGCACATTAAATCCCTTAAGTTTCTTTGCAATTTGTTCTACTTCCTGTTCTGAATCATTGCAGTTTG
>Ga0315279_10008177_pt1 | contig 12721 bp, 8 predicted proteins | sample YL17G06_20_MG_FD_203694 | JGI IMG/M metagenome (GOLD analysis project Ga0315279, IMG submission 203694) | Sediment microbial communities from Yellowstone Lake, YNP, Wyoming, USA - YL17G06_20 | ecosystem: Environmental > Aquatic > Freshwater > Lake > Sediment | place: USA: Wyoming | collected... | reverse complement strand
CCCTCTTCCGGGGGGAGAGGGGCCCCCCGGAAGGTCCCCCCCTTCCCTCACCTGTATATGGATTCGCTGAGCCGAATCACCGGACCGTGCGTTGTGTTCAACGGATGAATGAGGGCTAACCATGACCCACGGCCAGACAACATTCCGAGCGGCGACGCCTAACGGCGCGCGCGTGTTGCTCGCCGCGGCGCTGTCTGCCACACTCGCCTGCGGCTGGGCCCTCGGTCAAGCGCCGACCGCGGGCACGCCCGAGGTCGCCCCCTACGTGCTCGGGTTGGGCGACGTGATCCAGGTGGTCGTCACCGGCGAGCCCGAGCTGAGCCGCACCGCGCCGGGGCTGGTCATCGGCCCCGATGGCCGAATCGCCTACCCGCCCCTCGGCATGATCGAGGCTACGGGCAAGACCTGCGAGCAGCTTGCCGAGACGATCCGCGCGGGCCTGATACGCATCGACTGGCTCAAGGATCCCCAGGTCACCGTCGGCGTCGCGGAGTACAACGCCCACAAGGTCAACGTCATTGGCGCCGTCAAGAACCCCGGCAGCTTCCCGCACCGCCCGGGGCTGCGAGTGCGGGACGCCATCGCCCTCGCCGGCGATGTCGTGGTGGCCGCCCTGGGCGGCGCCTCGACGGTCAGGGCGCGAATCGTGCACAACGACGGCACCTCATCGCCCGTGCGCCTTGACCACGCCCTGGAGGGCTATGGCGAGGACGGCGCTCTTGAGCTCCAGCCCGGCGACACGCTCGTGGTCGAGCGCCAGGCCAGGATCTCCGTTCTCGGCTATGTCCGGAACCCCGGCTACTTCGAGGTCAGCGACAGCGCGAGCCTGTCCGAGGTGCTGGCCATGGCCGGCGGCGTCACACCGGACGGCGACCTGCGGCAGATAGTCATCAACCGCAGCTTCGGGCTGACGGAGCAGGTGGACTTGCAGGGGGCCCTGACCGGCGGCAAGCAGCTTGACCCGGCTATCTCCGCGGGAGACGTCATCTTCGTGTCGCGCTTGCGCAAGGAGGTCAGCGTCCTCGGCTACGTGGGCAACCCGGGGCAGTACGCCTTCAACGAGGGCGACAGAGTTAGCGACCTGATCGCTAAGGCCGGGGGCGGGGAGAAGCGATCCAGCGGTGGCGGCACGACGCGTTACAGCGCGGGCGACCTCACGAAAGTGACTCTGACCCGGAGCGACGGGACCGTCATCACCCTCGATGTCGCGGCGGTGCTTGGCGGTAAGCAGCCGTCGGACGCGACCGTCGACCCGCTGGTCCAAGCCGGCGACACGATCTTCATCCCCGAGGAGCGCTATGAGATCGTCATCCTCGGTCACGTGCAGAACCCCGGTCGCTACGTGCTCCTGCCGGGCGACAAGGTCTCCGACGCCATTGCGATGGCCGGCGGGCCCCTGCGCCCCACGGAGATCCCTGCTCGCACGACCAGCGCGGACCTCGCTCACACGACCCTCTACCGCGCGTCCGGTGAGAAGATCGCGCTCGACCTGAGCGCTCTGCCGTCCGGCTCCAAGGAGTTCGACAACCCCGAGCTCCTCCCCGGTGACACTCTCGTGATCCCCGAGGCCTCGAACCGCGTGTCAGTCGCGGGCTATGTTCGCGCGCCGGGCTACTACGAGTTCCGCCCCGGTGAGACCGTGACGGCCGCCATCGCGATGGCCGGCGGAGTGGTGCCCAACGTAGGCTCAGCGGCGAAGGTGCGCGTCCGGCACAGCGGAGGCGCGGCCGAGGACGTTAGCATCGTCGACACCGACCCGGCACTGCAACCGGGGGACGAGATCATCGTCCCGTTCGCCCGGAACCGCGTCGCGGTCATCGGCTACGTGAACGCCGCAGGGCTCTACGAATGGCACGAGGGCGACAGGGTGCTCGACATGATCGCCCAGGCCGGCGGCGCCATCCCAACCTCGCGCACCGCGAAGGGTGGGAACATGTTCCACGCCCTGGTGGTTCGGCGGGTCGATGGGGAGGAGCAGTACCTCGACATCGACCTCAGCAAGTACTACGACAAGAAAGACCCGGCGGTGAACATCCTCCTGCAGCCGGATGATGTTGTCTACGTGCCGCGCGAGGACGGCGTGAACTACGTTAACTGGCTCAGCAACATCCGCGAGATGCTCACCATCAAGAACCTGATAGACATCGTGTTCTAAGAGGCCGACACCAATTGGACGCGTTCCCGCAGACAGCTCAGGCTCTTCCCGGCGAGGCCACGGTCGATGTCAGAGCCGTGAAGGCGATCATCAGCCGCCGGGGAGTGCTCGCCGTGAGCGTGTTCGGCCTCGTGTTCGGCGCTGTTGTCGCGGTCACTTGGACGCAGCGACCCACCTACCAAGCAGAGGTGGCGCTGCTGGTCAACAAGGAGACCAGGCCGGCGGGCGCGGTGGAGATACCCGGCCTTGAGGAGATGGCCACCTTCGGCCCGCGCACCGTCGAGACCCAGAGCCGGCTCCTCGCCAACCCCGACCTATACCAACAGGCGGCGGCCGACATCGGCGCTGAGCCGGCCGCAATCGGTCTCCAATGGCGAGTGGACAACCCCAAGAACACAGACACGCTGGTCCTTCAGGTCCAGGCCGACAACCCCCAGGCGGCCGCCGACATCGCCAACAAAGCCGCGGAGCTGCACATAGAGAAGATGCAGACCGGCTCCCAGAACGCCACCCACCGGGCCGTGGTGTTCATCGAGGGGCAGCTTGAGCAGGTCCGCGAGCAGCTTACCCAGACCGAGGAGGCGCTCCAGGTCTACAAGGAAGCCCACGGCGTCGCCGACGTGCCTGCGGAGATCGTCAACCGCACGAACGCGGTGTCCGCCCTATCGTCCCAGGCCGCGACCGCCTCGGCCGAACGCGCCGGGGCGTCCACCCTGGCCGCGAACTACCGCCAGCAGCTTGCGGGGCAGGAGGAGACGCGGATCGAGTCCTCCACTATCGCCCGGAACCCGATCGTCCAGCAGATGGAGTCGGAGCTCGCGACCCTCGAGCTCCAGCGCGCACAGCAGATCACAACGCGCGGCGACGCTCACCCCGAGGTCAGGCAGCTTGACGACCGCATAGCGGAGGCGCGCAAGAAGCTCAGCGACGCGATGGCCACGGTGATCTCGGCGGAAGTGAAGACCACCAATCCGCTCTACCTCGACATCGCCACCGCGCTCGCGACTGCCGAGGCCAACGCCCGGGCAGCCCAGGCGCGGGAGAGCGCACTGAACTCGGTCGTGGCGCGCGAGCGCTCGCAGCTTGGGCAGATGCCGGCCGTCGAGACGGACTTCTCCCGACTGCAGCGCGACGCGTCCGTCACGCAGGACACCTACACGACGCTGCTGCAGAAGTGCAACGAGATGCGGATCCAGGAGGCGATGATCCCTCCGATCGTCGAGGTGGTCACATCGGCCGACCCGCCGACCTCGCCCTCGAAGCCTCGCAAGTCGCTGAACCTGGCCATCGGACTCGTCCTCGGCATCATCCTAGCGGCGATGGCCGTCGGCGCCGCGGAGGTCATGGACGACGCGATCCGCACCTCGTGGCAGGCCCAGGCGGCCCTCGATCTGCCGTCTCTGGGGGTCATCCCGAAGGTCGCCCGCGGGCAAGAGCTCCTGACCGCCGACAGACCCAACCCGCGGCTCGCGGACGCCTTCCGCACCCTCCGAACGAACCTGCGCTTCTCCGCGCCCGGCGGGATGCCGAAGGTGATCCTCGTCACGAGCCCGCGGCGGGGTGACGGGAAGACGACGGTCGTGGCGAACCTCGGTGCGGCGCTAGCGCAGACGGGGCTTCGCACGCTGATCGTTGACGCCGACATGCGCAAGGCCGAGCTACACGAGAGGGTGGGGGTGCCGAACGAGACCGGCCTCTCCAACATCCTCACCGGCCAGGCCAACCCGATGGTTTGCATCCGCGAGACCGGCGTGCCGAACCTGCTCGTCTGTCCCGCCGGCCCCGAGCCGCCGAACCCGGTGGACCTCCTTGATTCAGAGATGATGAAAAACACGCTTGGGGCCTTGCGCGATCAGTTCGATGCTGTTATCATCGACACAAGTTCGTGTGACTATCACGCGGATCCCGTCGTGCTTGCCCCCTTCTGTGATGCCTATTCACTTGTCGTACAGGTGGGCGCCACCTCGATCCGCGTCGCGCGCGGCGCGGTCGCCAAGCTCGACCGCACGGAGTGCCGCGCAGCGGGCATGATCGCGAACGGCATCAAGCTGCCCAAACGTCAGTAACGCCTCCCCCCGCCCACGGGGGGAGGCGGCACCCGTAGGGGCGACCGGCAGGTCGCCCGCGGTTCCCCCCACCCCGGCCCTCCCCTCGCGGGCGAGGGGAGGGAGAAGTCCGCGCTAACCCGTTCGTCCTGAGCCGGCGGCCGCTGTTGGCCTCCGTGACGAAGCATGTCCTGAGCTTGCCGAAGGGGGCCGGCCCGACATAGAGACAATGGGCTTAAGCCCATTGCCCGTATCTCCCCCTCTCCCTAGGGAGAGGGGCGGGGGGTGAGGGCACGACTGAAGACAATGGGCTTAAGCCCATTGCCCGTATCTCCCCCTCTCCCTAGGGAGAGGGCCGGGGGTGAGGGCAGAACTGAAGACAATGGCCTTCAGCCCATTGCCCGAATCCCCACCTCTCCCCTCTGGGGAGGGTTAGGGAGAGGGCGCCCTTGCTCCCCCCGTTTGCGGGGGGACTGAGGGGGGGGCGCGGCGCGGCCGAACTGAAGACAATGGGCTTAAGCCCATTGCCCCAAGACCCAATACGAACAACCCTTGTCCACCACCACCGACCCATGCTCACCCGACGCCACACCCGAGATCGTGCCCATCGACACGAGCGCGCGGCGCTTCCGCGCGAACGTCCTGGCGAACCTGCTCTACTTCGTCTTCAATGCGGGGCTGCAGCTTTGGTTCACGCGCTACCTGATCGACCACCTGGGCGTGGCGACCTACGGCCTGGTGCCGCTGGCCACGAACATGACGAACTACATGGCGATCCTGACGGTGGCGCTGAGCGGCTCGGTGGGACGGTTCCTTACGATCGACCTCGCGCGGGGCGACGTCGAGACGGCCAACAAGACCTTCAACACGTCGCTGTTCGCGACGATCGTCTTGGCCATCGCGTTGCTGCCGGTGGTGGGGGCGCTGTCGTGGTTCTCTCCGCACATCCTGAACATCCCCGAGGGCGAGGAGAACGGCACCCGGTTCCTGCTCGTGTGCACGGGCTTCGCGTTCCTGCTGAACACGGTGGGGAGCAACTTCGCCTGCTCGACATTCGCGAAGAACCGCTTCGACTACCAGCGTGCGGTGGACGTTGTGGGCCAGGCGGTCCAGGTCGGTGTCGCCGTGACGCTCTTCTCGGTCCTCGGCGCGAAGCTGTGGCAGGTCGGCATTGGGATAGCGGCGATGTCCGTGATGCGGCAGGCCGGCTACCAGATCACCTGGCGCAAGCTCACCCCCGAACTCCGCATCCGTCCCCGCTCCTTCGACCGCACCCGCCTCCGCGAGGTGCTGGGGATGGGTGGGTGGCTGACGGTGGACGCGGCCAGCACGATAGCGCTAACCGGCCTCGATCTGCTCTTGGCCAACGTCCTTCTGGGCAGCGAGGCCGCCGGGCTGTACGCGCCCTGCTTGCAGCTGACGATCATGGCCCGCACAGTGGTTGGAGTGTTCACGAGTGTCTTGGCACCCACGTATGCCGCGGCATTGGGTGCGGGGAACCGCCCACGAGTCGCACGCTTGGCGGGCGAGGGTATGTGGACCATCAGTTGGGTGATCGCGCTCCTGGTGGGCGTATTGGCCGGATCGGCCCCCCTCGTGCTGCGGATATGGCTGGGCCCCAGCTACACCTCTATGTGGCCGCTCGTGCTGGCTCTGGTGCTGCCACAGACCGTGACGATGTGTGTCTCACCATTGTCCCCGGTCTTCCTTGCGGCGAACCGCCTGGCTGTGCCTTGCATGGTGAACCTTGCCCTTGCGCCGGCGGCTATAGCGCTAACCTGGGTGCTGGTGGGGGCCGCGGGCTTGGGCCCAGTGGGGATAGCGCTAGGTACGGCCGGGCTGCTGGCGGCTAGACATGTGGCGTTCACCCCATGGTACGTCGCCCGTGTGCTTGGCCAGCCCAGCCGCCCGTTCTATAGGGCTCTGGCCGGCGTCGCTGTTGGTACTGCCGTGGTCGGAGGTTGTACGGTGGTGATCATGCAGTGCCTATCAGGTCTCGGCCTCGCTTGCACCGTTCTGGCGCTTGCCGCCCTGTCGGTGCTGTACCTGCTGACGGTCTGGGGCTTAGTGCTCCGTGATGGAGACCGCTGCCGGCTTAGGTCGTTGTCCACCGGAGCCTGACGGCTAGCCATGGGTGGTGTACCGCCAAACTACCGTACGGGGGCGCCACGCGGCTGAGCGTCTCGTGTGTGGAGGATAACATGGGTTCACCGGCGGACGTCACTGTCATTACGCCACTGTACGACTGTGTCCTGTACCTGGAACGATGCGTCGCCTCCGTACAAGAGCAGACGCTGCCGCCGACGAAGCACATCATCGTCGACGATTGCTCGACCGATGGGTCCTACGAACTGGCACTTGCGCTGTCAACGAAGTACACCCGAGTTCCAGTGCGCGTGCTGCGTACCGAACGGAACGGGGGCCCAGCCTGGGCTGCGTGCTCGGGGATTGCGGCAGCCGAGACCAGCCACATCGCCCTTCTAGGCAGCGACGACAGCGCTATGCCCGACTGGTTGGAGGTCTGTGTTCAGGCCATCGACGCGGACCCGGCCTGCGGTGCTGTCGGAGGGGGCTACTGGTCAAGGCACGAGGCCTACCCGGATGCTGTTGAGATCCTCACGCCGTGCGTCCGATGGGCCCTGGGCCCCACAGCCGCAGCGCGTCGCGGGCTGACCCCGTTCGCCGACTCCGGTTGCCTCATCCGGCTTGCAGCATTCAGAGCAGTGGGCGGGTTCGACTCTTCCCTCAGGGCCGGGCCCTTTGCGGAGTTCCTGTCGCGACTCGCCTACTCCTGGCGGCTACGCCACGTTGGCCGCCCCCTACTTCACGTGTTGGTGCGGGACGGGTCGGTCAGTCGCAGCCGCGCCACGTACATGGTCGCAGCGAAGGCTTACATTCGGATGAAGGCGCGCCTCATGGCGCGCGGCTACAGCTTTGACGCTGCCAAGCACGCCTGCTCTGACTGGCATCCGAACGTTACGCGTCGCGAGGCCCCGTCGAGGGCGCAGAGGGTGTCCGTCGGTGCTGCTGAGTTTCACCGCGCAACGATGCTGAGTATCGCAGGCAGTACTAGCGAGGCCCGCCGCCTGCTCAGGTGCGCTTGGGCTCTTGGATACCTGAGGGGGCCGCTCGCCATACACCTAGCGCTCGCCTATGTGCCCGGCGGACGTCATCTGAGGCTGCTCAAGCACGCCTGCGCGTCATTGTGGGGCAAGTGGGTCTACTCCCGGCTGTCGTGAGGTTCGTCAAGACACTGGACGCGCTGATAGGCGGTGAGACGTGCGAAGACGGCTGATTCTGGCTGCGTGCGTATGGATTGGCGCGGCCGCCGCGTATGCGTTGGCGATGTGCGCACTATACTTGCGCTTTGGCGAACACGTGTTGGCGTGGGCATCCATCGGAGTCCTCTTTGCAGTAGCCCTCGCCCACCTACACCACCTGTACGCTGCGTGCGACCACCTTCGTGCGCTGCGTGACGAGCTGGACCGGGACGCAGAGCAGCTTCAGCACCTCCTGTTCCTGCTGCGTTGCGTTGACATCACGCGGCCCCTGCCTCCGCTCTCAGGTGGTTGCGCGGTCCGCCCTGACGTCGCCGCCTACCTTGCCGGGCTTATCCTCGACATGCGCCCTCGGGCCGTATTGGAGTTGGGAAGCGGCGTCTCATCGGTTATCATCGGGTACTGCCTGCGCCAAGCCGGAGGCGGCACACTGCTAAGCCTCGACCATGATGCAGACTACGCAGCGCAGACCCAACGCTGGCTGTGTCAGCACGGTCTTCAGGACATCGTGACCGTCTACCATGCTCCCCTCACCCAGGTCCCCGTGCGGACGGGCGTCCATCAATGGTACGATCTGCGCGCCGTGGGCCCGCTACCCTCGCTGGATTTTGTGTTCGTTGATGGCCCTCCCTGGAGCACCCAGGAGCTGGCCAGGCTCCCGGCCCTGCCGTTGCTTGAGCAGCATCTCTCCGAGGCCGCTGTGATCGTGGTCGATGACTACAAGCGCGGTGACGAGCGCGAGATGGTGCGTCGCTGGTTAGCTGGCCGGGACGACTGGCAGGTGTTGGAACTGCCTACCCAACGCGGCATGGCAGTGCTGTCGCGCCGCCTCCAGAGCCGCAGTGCCCGCGCGGGTAAGGCGCAATGAGAATCGCCTTTGTGGTCCCCCATACGAAGCACGCCACCGGCCGCGGCGTGCACTACTGGATCGCGCGCAGCCTCGAACAGGTCGAGGGTGTGGAACTGCGCCGCTTGGGCCCGTTCCGGCGAAGCCGTGCCCCGCGCCTGTACGCCCGGTGGGTCTGGCACAACCTGGTCGAGCGCAAGACCTATGAGCGGCAGCATGACCCGATCGACCTCAAGGCCATCGCCAGGCAGACAGAGCGAGAGTTGCGGAAGCTCGACGTGGACCTAGTCTTCAGCCCCAACCCCATGCACCTCGCGTACCTGGGCGGCGAGTGGCCCTGTACGTTCTGGCACGACGCCACCTTTGCCAACCTCGTCGACTTCTACTTCGAGGCGTCGAGAGCGTCGGGCATCACCCTGTCGCAGGGCCACGAGCATGACCGGCGGGCCCTGGCGAGGTGTGCTGTCGCTATCTACTCATCTCAGTGGGCCGCCGACAGCGCCATTAGGGACTACGGGGTGCCGCCCGATAAGGTGAGGGTCGTGCCCCGAGGCGCGAGCATCGAGGACCCGCCAACGCGCGAGGAAGTAGGGGAGTTGATTGATCGGCGTGACCGCGAAGTCTGCAGACTGCTCCTCGTAGGCCTCGAGTGGTTCCGAAAGGGCGCCGACATCGCTGTCGCGATCACCGAGCGCCTGAACCGGAATGGGCTCAAGGCTGAGCTTGACATCGTGGGGTGCGATCCGCCATCGGGGACTATGCTACCGGACGGTGTGAGCCTGCAGGGCTACCTCAGGAAGACGGTTCCCGCAGAGGCGTCCAGGCTGAGGGGCCTCTACCTCGATGCGCACTTCTTCGTGATGCCCTCGCGCGCCGAGTGCCAGGGCATCGCGTTCTGTGAGGCGAGTGCGTTTGGGTTGCCGAGCCTGGGCCTCGATGTCGGCGGTGTATCCGATGCCGTGCGCGACGGCGTGAACGGACGGTTATTCGCTCCGGGCGCCGACCCTGCGGAGTGTGCCGCGTGGATCGCCGAGTTGTGGAACGACACGGACCGGTACCGCGAACTGGCGCTGTCGTCGTACAATGAGTATGAGACGCGCCTGAACTGGCGCTCAGGCACCGAGAAGGTTGTCGAGTACCTCCGCGAAGCGCTCGGCCGGGAGTAGACCCCCGATGCGCATCGTCTTCTGGCAGAACATGATGGCCTTCCACCAGTCCGCGCACATCCGCGCGCTGGCGGATACGCCCGGCTGGGAGGTAGTGTGGGTTGTGCAAGAGACACTGCGCCCCGAACGTGCCGCGATGGGGTGGCCCATCCCCGATCCTGGCGGGGCGCGAGTGGTTGTGGGCCCGTCCGCCCAGCGGATTCGCGAGATCGCGGACGAGTCCGACCGCGACACGGTGCATGTGTTCGGGGGAACGCGCTCCTACGAGCTGGTGCGACTGGCCGTGCCGGCGTGCCTACGGACACCCGCCACCCTCGGCATCCTGTCGGAAAGGTCCGATCACCGGGGCGTCAAGGGCCTCGCCCGGCTGCTGAGGGGTCGGCTCGAAGCGGCGCGGCTTGGGCGCCGGGTTTCGTTCATCCTGGCAATCGGTCGTGGTGCTCCGGAGTGGTTCCAGGCCTGCGGCTACCTCCGCGAGCGCATCTACCCCTACGGCTACTTGATGGAGACGCCGGAGCGCCTGAGCTTCCCTGAACGTGACCCCAACGGTGTGCTAAGGCTGCTGTTCCTCGGGCAGTTCATACCGCGCAAGGGCGGCGACGTTCTGCTGCGCGGCCTGGCCGGTGTCGCAGCCGGGCCCTGGCGGCTGCGAATGGTGGGAGGCGGGCCCACGAAGGCCGGGTGGTCGGCTCTCGCCGACAGGCTGGGGCTGTCACCGCAGGTCGAACTGACTGACGCCATGCCCCACGCCGAGTGCATGCAAGAGCTAGAGTACGCGGACCTGTTGGTCCTGCCGAGTACGCGCAAGGAGGGCTGGGGCGCGGTCGTCAGCGAGGCGCTGATGAGGGGCGTGCCGGCCATATGCACCGACGAGTGTGGCGCGGCAGACCTACTGCGGGAGCGGTGGCGCGGCGAGGTGGTGCGTGCGCGCTCGGTGCCCGCGCTGAGCGCGGCACTGGAGCGGTGGATCGCGAAGGGGCCACGCACTTCCGAGCAGACCGAACGCATCGTGGAGTGGTCCAAGTGCATCCGTGGGGAGGTCGCTGCCGCCTACATGCTGGATGTGATACGCCACGCCAGGGGCGATGGCCCGCGACCGGAGGTGCCGTGGTGGGCAGGCACTACGCCGCCCGACACGCAGCACGCGCCGTCGTCCCACGGTATCGGCGTCACGACGGCAGCAGGCGCCGGTCAGGAGGATCCGCGTGCTTATTGTGAACGCCGGTGATCTCGGATTGTCCTGCGAGGCCAATGCCGGAATCATGGCCGCCTTTGCTAGCGGACTGATCTCGAGCGCGACGCTGATGGCCAACATGCCGGGCTTCGAGGAAGCGTGCCAGCTCGTTATGGACTACGGGTGTGGGAAGCGCGTCGGGGTCCACGTGAACCTAACGCAGGGGCGTCCCATAACGGCACAGGTACAACGCCTCCGTGCCGTCTGCGACCGTGAGGGCCTGTTCCACGGCCATGTTCCGCATCTGACTCGGCTCACCGGGTCTGACCGTGCGATAGTCGCAGACGAAGTCGCGGCACAGGTGAAGCGTATTCGCGAGCATGGCATTGAGCCAACGCACGCGGATGCTCATCATCACGTCCACACAAGGCTCGGGCTCCTAGAGGTGGTATGCACAGCACTTCGGGAACTGCGGGTCCCAGCGATACGGATCTCGCGCAACCTGGGAGGCCTCACGCCTTGGGCCAGCGCAGCGAAGTACGTAATAAACCGCCGCATTCGCAGCTACGGGTTCTGGACCACTCAGTGGTTCGGCTCAGCGAGTGACAGCGAACTCAGTCCACGTCACCTTGCGTCTCCCATTGAGCTGATGACCCATCCTATATCGGTTCGCGGTCGGATTCTGGATGGCGCCGGTGAGGTGACCTTGGCCGCCGTGATGCGGCGACACCTCGCAATGTGCCCCGGGCTCAGCCCATATCCGGCATGTCACACAGGCTGAGCGTTGAGGAGCTCCGGTGCGTAGTGGAGCGGTTCAAGCACACTCGTCGGGAGGTCGCCGCCGCCTACATGCTGGACGTGATACGGCACGCCAGGGGCGAAGCGCCAAAGCCGGAAGTGCCGTGGTGGCGTTCCGCCACGGTGCCCGAGTGAAGATGGTGGCTGCAACGCAACACCTCCGACACCTACGCTACGGCAGGCAGTTAGCTCAGCTCGCCGGCCGGGTGGACGTGCCGCGCCACCGCATCGAGGCAACAGCGAGACCTGACTGGGGCGCAGTAGCCCTGTTTGTGGCGTGGGCGTGGTTCCCGACGTGGACGATAGTGGTGCTTCGCCAGGGCGGGGCCTTTGGCGACTCGCGGAGCCAGATGCTCACTAGCGTACCGCTGTCGCTGTGGCCACTCGTCTTAGTCCGGATGAGCCCCCGTTTCCGTAGGGGCGTTGCGAACCTCCTGCTGCGCAGTGGGATGCTGTGGCAGTTCATGCTGCCGTACATCGTCGTTGCGGCCCTCGGTGGGTTCGTAAGCGGCGACGTCTTTCTCGCCATCGGGAGGCCGGTGAGTGAATGCGCGGCTCTTCTCGTCGCGGCCGGTTTCGTCTCACTGATCGGGGGGTCGAGAACGGCCCGGGAAGCCCTTACTGGCTACGCGCTGATCGGGGCCGCCTGCGTCGTGTACTACGCGGTAACGACTCCGCACGAGCTGGTGACTCGCATAGGAGGCGCGCTGAACCCGAATTCAGCCGGCCTGCTAGTCATAGGTGTTGCCCTGGCCGGTATGGCCGTTGGCCGCTTCTGGGTGTGGGGCGGCGCGGTGTTGCCAAGCATGTACGTGTGCTGGCTCACAGCCTCGCGTTCGTCGCTCCTGGCGATCATTGTTGGCTTCGCAGCCCTGTGGACGGTGCGGGGAGGCCGACAGCTATGGGCGGCTGTTGCCCTTATACTAGTCGGTACGCTCATAGCGTTGAGCGTGCCGATCGCTCCGCTGGCGACTGGTTTCCTCGAGGATCGTCTCGCGCTGCACGATCCTACTCGCGGCGTCGGCTCCGGCTTCTCGGGCAGAACATCCGACTACGAAGCGGGGCTCACGGTATGGCGGGGCAGCCCGCTCATCGGCGTGGGTTCGCACGGCCGCACATACCACAACGCCTACATTGAGCTGCTAGCCATGCACGGTATCCTCGGTGCCTTGCTTTTCGGCAACCTCTTGACCAGAGCCGCGTTGGGGCTGCTTCGACGTCGCCAGACCATGCTCCGGACCTTGGGGCTTGCCGTCAT
>Ga0315279_10008176_pt1 | contig 12722 bp, 18 predicted proteins | sample YL17G06_20_MG_FD_203694 | JGI IMG/M metagenome (GOLD analysis project Ga0315279, IMG submission 203694) | Sediment microbial communities from Yellowstone Lake, YNP, Wyoming, USA - YL17G06_20 | ecosystem: Environmental > Aquatic > Freshwater > Lake > Sediment | place: USA: Wyoming | collected... | reverse complement strand
ACCTCATAATCAAAATATTCCGAGATATCCTGCATGGATTTATCCAGTGTTCCTGTTTTCTCTCCCGCCTCCATAAGTTTAATCATGATACTGGGAATATATCCCTTGGCGGACCGAAATCCCTCGGATAATTTTTTCCCCCCCAACACCATATCGCGTGACGTCCGAATAATCTCTCTGGTCTTTCGTTTAATCACCACGTCGCTCGTCAACTCCAGCGCCTCGGTAATGGGAAGACCTGATGAAAGCAGGAGGTGGAGACTCCTTGAAAACCGGGTAATGTCGGTCTCCTGTATGAGCGTCGAGACCAACGGCAACGAGTAGAATAGCTCCAGTAGTACGCTTCGCTTTCGACGATAAAGAGCAATGACGCCCGCCACTACTACTGAAAGTCCGATGATGAGGGCAAACGTGTTTTTCACCAACAAATTAGAAAGAAAAATAAGAATTTTCGTCGGCAGCGGCAAGTTGACGTTCAGGCGCATAAACACCGTGGATATTTTCGGAACCACAACGACAAGAATCATAAGAAGCACTCCAAAAAAAACAACACTGATAAATAAGGGGTATATCATGGCAGACCGCACTTTATCCGAAAATTCAACTTCTTTTTGAACGGTGACCTTTATATCACGCAGTGTGACGTCCAGCGTCCCTGCCTCTTCCGATGCTTTAAGGACGCTCACCGTCACCTTATCAAAGACCCGCGGAAATTTTGAAAATGTGACATACAGATGTTTCCCCTGTATGAGATCTTCGTGAAGCGTCTCCAATATTTTCCGCTGACCACCTTTGGAGTCTTCCAACAGCGAATTCACAACGTCAAGAATCGGGATGCCCGCCGATAGCATCGTGGCGAGACTACCAATGAATGCAATCTTTTCGCTGTTTTTCAGCGTAACGTTTTTCTCGTTCATAACGATTCCACCTTCGTAACCCGAATGACTTCCTCGACGGTCGTCACGCCTTTCTGAACTTTATCCAATCCGTCATCCAGCATGCTCGTCATGCCCTCCTCTATTGCGGCTTTGTTGATGATATCTGAATCATTCCGTTCAGTAATCAGGCGCCGGATTCCTTTGCCCACTTCCAATACCTCAAAGGCGCCTACCCGTCCGGTATACCCGGTATTGTGACAGATTTTGCATCCTTTCCCTTTATACAATGTGAGTTCGTTTTGATCGCCGAAATGTCTCTTCACGATGTCTGCCGGCAGATGTTTGGTCAGTTCCTGCTGTGTTATAGTTTGAGTCGTCTTACACATATCGCAGATTTTACGAACCAGACGCTGGGCGATAATGATGTTCACGGTGGAAGCCACGAGAAACGGTTCTACCTTCATATCAGTTAAACGGGGAATCGCCGTTGCCGCGTCATTGGTGTGCAAGGTAGACAAAACTAAGTGACCGGTGAGTGCCGCGTTGACGGCAATACCCGCAGTTTCCGAATCGCGAATCTCACCGACAAAAATGATGTTGGGATCCTGCCGGAGTATGGACCGCAGTCCGTTGGCAAACGTCAGATTCGTCTTCGGATTCACCTGAACCTGATTGGCTCCTTTGATGCGGTATTCTACGGGGTCTTCAATGGTCGTAATATTGCCTTCCCGGGTGTTAAGAATCTTTAAGATTGCGTAAATGGATGTTGTTTTTCCCGAACCGGTCGGGCCGGTAGACAAAATCATACCGTACGATTTGTTATATGCAGCGGTCACTTTTTGTAAATCTTTCTCATTCATGCCCAAATCCGCAAGCGTATATTCCCGGGACCGGGATGATAGTAACCGCAGAACCGCTTTTTCTCCTTCGGTAATCGGAATAATCGATACGCGGATATCCAAATTTTCTTCTTCCAGGCTCAAACGCATTTTCCCGTCCTGCGCGCTCATGTGTTCGTCGGTCCTTAAACCCGACAATACTTTAATGCGGGTAATAATGCGGTCATGAAGCACTTTCGGCATACTCAGTACATCATGCAATACTCCGTCAATCCTAAACCGGATAAGTAAATTATGTTCTTCCGGCTCAATATGGATATCTGATGCTTTATCCTGGTAGGCTGCATCAATAAGGACGTCGACAATTTTGGCAATCGGCAAATCATCATACATAGAGACTGTTGCTTTTTTAATATCCTCTTTGAGAAGCTCATCAATCGTCTTTTGCAAAACCTTTTTGTATACCTGCAGCGTATTTTCTATATCGCGGTCCGTCGCATAATACGGCAGCACCCGTTCATTCGTTTTTTTGGCAACCATCTCCAGGAGTGTCGTATTTCCCGGATCCGCAATGGCCACTTTGACGCCGTTGGTATCCCGGGCAAATGCAATCGCTTTCTGCTTCCGTGCTATTTTTTCCGGAATGATGTGAAACACCGGCTCCGGAATGGAAATTTTGGACAGAGCAACAAAGGGAACTTTAAATGATGCCGCAACGAGAGTACCGATTTGTTCATCAGTGAGCACTCCTTTTTCTACCAAGGCGGCCGAAAGCGGCACGTTGGCTCCCTTGGTAAACTCAATCGCTTCTTTGAGGCGTACCGGATCAGCAAGACCGCTTTGAGAAACAAGCACTCTGAGCTGCTCGTTGGACAGGATCATAGATCTATCATACAACAGATCACAAACTAGGTGTTCGCTCTCGCGTGCCGGACGCGGTCGATGCGGGTGAGGAATTTCTTCCGAAGGCGCAAAGCACGCGGCGTAATTTCCAATAACTCATCGTCTTCGATAAAATCTAAGGCTTGCTCCAGACTCAAGACAACCGGCGGATCGAGTTGAATCGCAATGTCCGCATTGGCTGAATGGATATTAGTAAGTTTTTTCGTTTTACACACATTAATATCTATGTCCTCTGATCGGTTATTGACGCCGACAATCATTCCGGTATATACCGGAACTCCCGGTCCGATAAACGCCTGCCCCCGTTCCTGCACGGTGGTAAGAGCATACCCTGACGATTTGCCTGTTTCGAGCGATACTAATACACCGTTTCGGAGTTTCGGAATGTGCGCCGCTACCGGAAAATAGCCGATGAATCGGGTGGCAAATATGCCGTTCCCGCGGGTTTTTGTAAGGATGTCGCCGCGAAATCCAAGTAAATTGCGGCTGGATACTTTATAGACCATTTTAGTCACTCCACGCTCATTCGTATAGGTATCAAGCATCACCGCACGGCGCACCCCTAGCTCTTCCGAAATAACACCAACATGTGCATTATCAATTTCAATCGTGACTTCTTCAAATGGTTCGGCAAGCTCACCATCAATTTCTTTCAAAATTGCCTCCGGTTTCCCAACCTGAAATTCATACCCCTCACGGCGTAAATTTTCAAAAAGAATAGCTAAATGGAGCTCTCCCCGGCCGGCGACGATAAACCCCGTTCCTTCCGGATTTTCCGTAATGCGGAGTCCGATATTCGTTTGCTTTTCTTTAAGAAGCCTCTGGTGAATTTGGCGGGCTGTCGAAAACTTCCCTTCCCGTCCGGCAAACGGCGAGGTATTGGCTGCAACAAGGATTTTAAGTGTCGGCTCTTCTACATGGATCGCCGGAAATCCCTCGGCAAGCTCGGGATCAGTGAGCGTCTGCCCGATGGCAACATCGGGAACTCCGGTGACGGCAATAATATCTCCGGTTTCCCCAATATCTGCCGGCACGCGCTTAAGACCCACGCTCGTAAAGACTTCCAAAATGTTACTTTCTCCGAGTTTTTTATTCTCCAGCATCTGAAAAACGCGTTGACCCGGTTTCACCGTCCCTTGGGTAACTTTTCCGATCGCAAATGATCCCTTGTGCGTATCGAAATCCAGTGTCGATACGAGCATTTTAAAAGGTTTCCCTGAATCAACGGTTGGCGACGGGATATATGTGAGAATTGATTCAAACAGCGGCGTCAGATCTGCCGGTGCATGCATATCCTCCGGATACGAATTCCATGCTTTTTCCTCACGACCGATGGTATAGAGAACCGGAAAATCCAGATGTTTTTCGTGATGAGCAAGGTGTAAAAATAACTCTTCCGTTTCCTTAAGTGCCTCTCTGGGGCGGGCGTCTTTACGGTCAATTTTATTGATAACGACGATAATTTTGAGGTTATTTTCCAGTGCCTTTTGCAGGACAAACTGCGTCTGCGGGAGTGGTCCTTCCGCAGCATCGATAATAAGGAGCGCTCCGTCTGCCATGTTTATGACGCGCTCTACCTCGCCGGAAAAATCCGCGTGACCCGGCGTATCAATGATGTTTATTTTCGTATTGTGATACCGAACCGCCGTGTTTTTAGCTAAAATTGTAATCCCTTTTTCCCGCTCTAAGACGTTACTGTCCAGGATCGTCGTCTCCCACATTTCCTTCTCATTCGCACGGAACGTATGGGTCTGCTTTAACATCCCGTCAACGAGCGTGGTTTTCCCATGGTCCACATGGGCGATAATAGCGACATTTCTGATATCCATATAAATAGAAAAACCCGCAGTCCATGCGGGATTTCCGTAGAGAGAACTAGGCTATTATACACTATATAGGTATATAATACCGCTGCATGATTCTTCTTATTGGTGCACTGTGGCTTTTTTTCTTCTCTCCGTTTTTTACCAATAACTCTGTCTATGCCGCAGTCGTTATCAATGAGCTCGTACCCAAAACAGACCCTGCAACCTATGAATGGGTAGAGCTGTATAACACCGGCTCTGAATCGGTATCGCTTGACCGGTGGAAGCTCGATCATACCGCCGGCGATGCCACATCCTATATATTAAACGCCGGTGCCATTATCCAACCACATGGCTTTTTGACATTTTCCGGATCTCAAACTGCAATCTCTTTCAGTATCGAAGGCGATACAGTGAGATTATTTGATGTAAACGGCGCCATTGTTGATAACCAAAGCTATCCGGGGACGCTGGGCTACAATACCTCTGTCGGACGAAGTACGGACGGGGTAGATGGGTGGGTCATCTGTGCCCCGGATCCCTACGGCGCCACACCAAATAAACCTAATAATTGCCCACCTGCACCCACCTCAACACCGACACCTACGCCGTATCCGACACCGATAGCAACTCCGACACCATCACCTACAAACACACCTACTCCGAAACCGAGCCCAACTCCGACCCGACAGACATTCGGATCACTCCTGCCGTCACCGACAATCACTCAAATACTCGGGGTAGCAGCGCAACAAACTCCGACGCCTACACGAACAGCGGACGTAGTGCGATTTGCGGTATCCAAAACGCGGATCGCGTATATCCTCTTGGGTATTGCCGCCACTGCACTCTCTCTCATGATTATCATGTGGCTCCGCGAGCGGCTAATGAGGAAAAAGAAACTCTCCGAGTACAAATAGGAGAACGAAAAGTCCGATTGCAGTTGAGAAAAATACAAATACGGACCGTTCTTTACTTTTTATAATACTTATTATGCCTGTCACACATGCTGCGACACCGCATATACCCGCGGGAATTATTATTATTGGCATCAGTAGTTGAAACACATTCAACGAACTGCTATCGAATGCACCCTGGCTCCGCCCGACAGCCGCAATAATTTGCACGAGGATAAACAGCGTAAAGAAAACGAGAATTAGCTTTATCGACCATTTCCCAAGTTTCGTTTTTGGCATCTTTATAAATTATGAAAAAACGCCGGTAAAAAGCATCGTGAGGACAAGAACGGTTATGCACGCAAAGACGAGCACTGTTTGCAGAAAAAGTTGGACGGCTTGTTTTTTCTTTCCGTCAAAATAGAGCTGGGCTGGCTGATAGCAAAAGAGATAGCCCATGACGGCCGCAGAGAGTGTAAAGAGAGAAATCACCGCAACCGGGGCCAGAAATGTGTTCGGGTGAGAAACCATTTTGGTCCCCCAATTCATCACGGATGCGATGAGTATAATGTACGCCGAAGCAGCAAGCCCGTTGATCACTGGATTTTTACTCATACGTACGATCAGTATAGCCGTTCCATCATTGGCTGACAAGATTTTGGCTCCTAGATTTCTACACCCAATAATCCTACGAGCAACAATGTAAGACTAACGAGAATGACGGTGTAGTAATATAGCCAAGGCTGTTTTGTACGGTACAAATAGTACAACACACTAAGACTGAATAAGCCACCGAGAGAATACGCGGCGACCGGCCAACGGTATAAAGACATACCGCACGTTACAAAAACCACGGAGAGCGGCACGGTCATATACACCGCTTTGAAAAGCACCCGCAGTTTAGAGCGAAAAATCTGCCATGAAATCATGCCAATCACAACCATAAACATGACATGCTTTATTGGTGCAAACCAATGCCAGGTCATATTGAAGTCAATGTGCGTGAAAAGCGCAACGAACGTATCTATCAAACTTTGAAAGAGAAAATCAAACAGAAATGTAATGTTTAACAGGATAAAACCGAATACCGCGACAGTTGCGGCAATGAAAATGTTTTTCACTGCTCTCTTAACCCTCATGCTTTTTCATCATCCAATGCTTCTTTGCCATTCCAATCAGAATAAGAACAATGCCCCCAATGATCCACCCGGCATACGGCGGCCAAGAATAAAATGTGCGCAAATAGTTCACTACGCCATAAACCAACGCCAGTGTTCCGATAAGTAAAAATATGTGGGCTTTCCCTCCATGGTGATGCATGCCTGGGCAGCAACATTCCGTGTCTTTCTCCTCTTTCATGATAACTCACCTCCTTCTGGTCTTAGCGTAGAGCTTTCAGGTAGGAATATCAAGAAATTAGTCGAAATAAAATTGCCTTAGCTTCTGCAGGGGTTGTTACAGCGCTCTATTTTACTAGCTCCGCGGGATAGACGATGTTCGAACCTTTTATCGTAACTCAGAGGTATTAATCAAAACGGTGGTCTACTGTGGAAAATGAGGAAGATGTTCTCTACAATAGACCCAGTTCTATGAAAAAGGCAGTTCTTTATAAAAACCTGGGTCATGCCACTGTCCAGTGTTTGGCTTGCGCATGGTACTGCCGGATTGCCCCTGGCCATACAGGAGTATGTAGCACGCGGTATAACGATGCCGGATCACTCTATTCCCTCGTATACGGAAAGGCAATAGGATTGCATATGGATCCTGTTGAGAAAAAACCACTCTACCATTTTTTACCCGGGAAAAACCTTCTTTCCTTCGGTACGGCTGGATGCAATTTCGGTTGCTTATTTTGCCAAAATTGGGAAATGAGTCAAGCGACAAAATCAAAAACAATTCAAAACATTCAACAAGCCATCAATCGGTTATCAATTACCAGTACCCCTCGCAAGATCGTTGATCTGGCTCTAAAAAATGGAGCCAGCGGTATCGCGTATACCTACAATGAACCGGCTATCTTTATTGAATATGCCTGTGATACTGCCCGGCTTGCCAAAAAGAAAGGTTTGAAAAACGTATACGTCTCAAACGGCTTTGAGTCTCATGAGTCTTTTGCTTATATCGGTAAGTACCTGGACGCGATCAACATAGATCTCAAAAGTTTCCAGCCGCAGTTTTATCGAAAAATCTGCAAAGCTGCTATCGAACCGGTAAAGGAAAATATCAAAAAATTTTTCAAAAGCGGTATCGAAACCGAAGTCACTACGTTACTCATTCCCGGTTACAACAATAGCGATAAGGAACTGCAAGAAATTGCCGGATTCTTATGCAAGATTTCTTCTGACATCCCTTGGCATGTTTCTGCTTTTTATCCCGACTACCGCATGCGTGATGTTCCGCCCACGCCGTATCATGATTTACTCCGTGCGTATCACATCGGGAAAAAAGCTGGTTTAAAATATATCTATGTAGGCAATGTCAGTCCAACAGAGTATTCCGATACGCGGTGTCCCCACTGTCATGAAGTGTTAGTGCAGCGGGCGGGGTATGTGACACGCGTACGGAAGCTCGATACGCAAAAAGGTGTTTGCGGCAGATGCGGAGAACACATTTATGGAATCTGGAATTAGACCACCAGCAGTTTCCGGAAGTTTTTACCCAGCGGAAAAAAATGAGCTTGCAACCGTCTTATCTTCTTTGTTTGCAGGCACCAGAGTTATGTTAAAAAATAAACACATCAAAGCGCTGGTCGTGCCCCACGCAGGATTTATATATAGCGGTCAGACAGCCAGCTGGGGATACCGGCAATTACCCCAGCCACGTGCCCACCAACATTTTATTTTGCTCGGCCCCAGTCATTATGAATATTTTTTGGGTGTCGCGGCGGACGCGGCTGAATTTTGGGAAACGCCGTTGGGGCAAATCAGACAACGTTCTGTCAGCGGCAAGCCATTACGATCGGCAGTCATAGCGCCTTCGGTGCATGCTCTGGAACACAGTCTTGAAGTACAGCTTCCATTTTTACAATATCTCTATCAGAATCATTTCAGCTTTACCGCACTGCTTACCGGCGGCAATCTCAACACGCATGACGTTGCTCATGATCTTGCTGCCCACCACACATCGTCATTATTCGTCATATCGTCTGACCTATCTCACTATCTGCATGAAAAAGATGCGCGGGAGAAAGATAAAAAAACTATTGAAGCAATACTTCATTTAGATCCAGACTATTTTGACCGAGAAGAAAACGTTGCGTGCGGGCAAGAAGCGATAAAGATACTGATAGAAATGGCGAGAGTTCAAAAATGGCAAAGGCAATGTATCCATTACGACACGTCCGCATCCGCGTTCGCGTCGGGCGACAAAAACCGGGTTGTCGGGTACGCAGCAATAGCTTTTTATGTATAAGAACAAGGACAAACTCGCTTTATCTGTCATTAAACAGTACGTAGAAACCGGTCGCAAGCTGCGGGTCGAAGCAAAAGAAGTTGACCGGGCTCTACGGCAAAAAGCTGCATGTTTTGTGACCGTGTATGTAAACGGAGGGTTGCGCGGCTGTACCGGTAATGCTGTTACCGTTGGACCGTTGTACAAAACAATTATACACAATGCCGTTGAAACCATTTCTCATGATTATCGCTTTGTACCAATAATCAAAGAGGACCTGCCGGATTTGACGGTAGAGGTTTCGGTCTTAACGCCGCTGACAATATATCAACCAAAAAATAACCAATCATTACTGACGTTTCTGGCTCATCGTAAGCCGGGACTGGTATTAAAAAAATTCGGCCTGGGCGCACTTTTCCTCCCGCAGGTTTGGAAGGAACTTCCCAACGCAGAGAATTTTCTTTCACGCCTGTGCCTCAAAGCCGGCCTTTCTCCGAAAGCATGGAAAGAACATACAAGCTTCTGGATTTTTTCTGTACAGTAAAATGATCTTAGCCTCGAAGAAGTAAAGCGGGAAAACTTGCCGCTATTTCTTTTTTTAATCTTACTTACGTTTCGTAATTTTATCAAATTCCTCTAAATTGATTGTACCTGAGGCAAGATCAGCCCTAGCTTTTTTTGTTGCACCCAAATTCAACTCTCTATCTAGTTCTACTTGTCTTGCATCTTGACCTTTACCACCAATTATTGGCCTAGTTAAAGCTTCTCTTTGGGCTGCCCTAGTCAAATTACTAATTGGTTTTGGTTCCGTATTTACTGACATATGTGTATTATAATACCAATACGAGCAAAGGGCAATAGATTATGAGGATGCTTTGCTCCCCCGGCTGGATTCTCTTCGGCTTCGCTCAGAGTAAACTCACCAAAGATTCTCTCCTTGCAGGAGAGCTACGGCAAACTCAGTGCAAACATTTATGCCAAGCTTCCCATCTACAAGCATCTGCTTCTTTGCGCGAGACCATCCTTTTAGTTGTTTTTCTCTGACGGCTGCCTCGTGTTCCGATTTATATTGTTCACAATAAATGAGTCTTATCTGAGAAAACTTTTTTGTAAAAAATGAATCTTTTGCCTTATGTTGTCTTATTCTATTTACAAGATCAGGTGTAATTCCTACATAAAAAGTTTTCTCATCGCAAAGAAGCATATACACAAACCATCTTTCATCCGTATCCATAAGTATGCAAGCCTGCCCTTCAGCTACGTTCAGGGCCTGCACTGAGCTTGCCGAAGTGCTCCCCAGTCCTAAGATTACTATACAGAATAGTTTCATTGAAATATATCACGCCTTTCAGAACCTCGTAATTATGGGGGAACTTCGTCAACGATGGGAACAGATTAAGAAATTACAATCAGCGCCAAGCCTTGCGTTAGCAATGACATAATATGACAACTGACACAAATACAGCCGGTAGAGAGCCTTACAGTGACCAACAGTATTCAAGTTGGCTTGATGATATGGCTCCTTTCCTAAAACTTGGCCAATCTCTCTACCACGCGATAGAAAAAGCCGATTTAATTAAACACAAAGATAGTATTTATCGTAAGTTCAGGCTAAACGACTGGTTTTGCGAAAAAATCGAGGCATACCAGAAATATCCGGGTGAAATCGTCAATAGCATATTCACACGCCTTGTGATGGCCACAGACGACAAAATGAAGCGGGGTACCGTCGTATCCGATGAGGAATGGCGAAACCTACGTTTTTTTGCCATAAAACACAAAAGTTGCCAACCATTTTTTGCGAATAGACAGGAAGTAACTGCAACTGGAATTGATACAATAGGCACAATTCTTGATAGCCTTGATGAAACGACAAACTACGAACAATTGGCACAAAAGGCGGGTCAACAACTTGAAGCGCTTAAAAATCAAATAAATCCCGTACCTGTACCTTCAATCCTCGTGAAAGTTTAATCAAATAACGTACTGTGGTATTTACATACCCGTTTTCTATCTTGGCTAAATACGACACAATTAATGCTTGCCTTGTCCGCCAAGTCTTCTTGGGTCATTTTACGGTCTTTGCGTAACCGTTCAATTGTTCGACCAAGAACCTCTCGTTCTCGCTGAAATGGATTATCTTGGCTATACCTTGTTGGCATAGCCAAATTATTAGTAAATTAGCACTATATTGCCATTCCATATATGGAAAGAATATGCTAGTATATGGCTGTATATATGGAAAATCTATTTATTATCCTATTTATTTTCTTCTTAGTTTCAACAATTGCTGTTTATAAACTACCTTCACAATTTCTAAAAAATAAAACTGAACCAGAAATTAAACAAGCCAAGATTGGACTAATAGTGCTGACAATTGTTTTTTTCATACTTTTTGGTGTTTCCTCTGATGCCTCAAAACAAAACGTAACCCAAAATAAACAAAATACTATACAACCCTCAATAACTTCGCAAAATAATCCCATTCAAATCAATGAAGCAAATAAGAATAATAATTTGATAGAACATGAGATAATACCTGACGAAATACACGGAACCACAAGAAGAATTATTGTAATTATCCCTACTGATACTACACAAGAACAAGTTATTGCTTTAAACGATAAACTGATTGACGATTATGCTAAGGGCTTAACACATTTAAGCATAGAATATTTTGATGATAAAGCAATTTCAACGGATTATTTTCAAAAACTTTCGAAAGTAGAAGAAAAAGTGGCTGATGAAATGTTTCGTCATTATAAAGCCGGTTACAGATTGAATAAGGTAACAAATTATAATCAATTACAATTTAACGTAAATAACGACTGGATAATTTTGAAAAAATATTAAAATCTAATTGATTTTATCATTGACAATGAAAAAACAAACATTAATTATTCTAATCATGCTAATTATTACTGGTGGTTTAGTAGGTAGCGTATTTCTTTTTTTAAATTTCGGAAGTAAGAAAACTGTTGAGGTTAAAAAAACATACGAGGAAATTGTTACTAAAAATCGAGGTTCTTATATCGTTAAAAATATGATATATACGGATACAAGCCTTGATTTTACAAATATTGAAAAAACGATGAAAAATATACGTTCGACCTGCAAAAAGCCGTGCAAAATCAACCTATACTCAAATCGCGAAGCGTATGATTTGGATATTATGGCCGGGGAAAGTAGCTTCAACGGCTACACAAATGAACAAAAAAATTACCTGTCTACCCATATACTCGCATTTTGGGGAATAGATAACGGTGACAACATCGAATATTACCCGGCAAAATAACCCCAATATTCCTTTATAAACGACTTGATATTTATTTATTGATTAGCTTCATTATTCGAAAAATCCAATTATAGGGTGTATCATGTTGATGAAATAATCAATAATCACAGTTATGATTGATACAACTGCAAAAAATAAACTTGTTTCATATATAAAGAAACGCCACCCCAATATTGATAATCAAGATATTCCTCGGCTACTCAACGACGTTAGACGCTTCGTCACTGTGGTTCAAAAAATATATATAGAACCACAGGCAAAAATATTAATTAAGGAAGTAAACAAAAACGGAAAAAAAGAAAAAACACGATTTATCAATACCAACATTGAGGAATTAAAAAAGATAAAACGGCCTCCGGGTGAGCCAATAACTGTCAACACTATAAGAGAAATGTATCAAAAAATAACAGGCAATAAATCAAAATAATATGGATAACGAAAAAGTTGAACCGAAAAAAGTCGTAGCATATATCCGCAAATCTTCAGAGGACAATATACAGGGTGAAACCAGTAAACAACTAAATTCAATTGAGTATCAGAAGCAATTTGTAATTGATGCCTACGGCAAATTTAATGTCAATGTTATCGCTACGTTTCAGGACGATAAAACCGGCTATGAAGCATTTATACGGGACGGTTTCAATCAACTGGTTGAATACCTGAAAGAGAATAAAGGCAATATTGACGGAATTGTTTGTACTGAAATAAGCAGATTG
>Ga0315279_10008175_pt1 | contig 12722 bp, 9 predicted proteins | sample YL17G06_20_MG_FD_203694 | JGI IMG/M metagenome (GOLD analysis project Ga0315279, IMG submission 203694) | Sediment microbial communities from Yellowstone Lake, YNP, Wyoming, USA - YL17G06_20 | ecosystem: Environmental > Aquatic > Freshwater > Lake > Sediment | place: USA: Wyoming | collected... | reverse complement strand
GGAATACCCTTTTTCGTCCGCGTGAGCGTATTTAGAAGGTTGGGGGATTCCTTTTCGTCGGGCATCAGTTCGATGGGGGGAAGGCTGCCGAGCGGCCGCTTCCAGGCACAGGAAGGGATAGTCCAAGCTGTTTGAGTTGGCTGTTGAGACCTCTTTTCGTGCCGGGTCTCCTCCTCTGAAGCGGCCGGCTGGACGGTAGCCGCGAGAGGATTCCCCACCAGCATCAGGCCAGCCGCACTTGACGAACCACGCATGAAATTGCGTCGAGATATTTGTTGTTTCTCCATGAGACCCTCGCTTTCTCTCCCGACCGAGGCTGGCTGATCATCTGGACGTACTGGGCTTTCCAGATGCAGTGCATTGCCGCCCCGGGTCGGCTGTCGTCAATCATTGACTGAAGATCATCGCTCCCCGCGGAGTCTTCTGGCAGATTGGGCCGCGCTCTATGCCTTCTGCGGTTGCGCGGAAGGGCTCGAACGGCCTTTCCGGCGTGGAACGGCTGGAGGAACTGCGGCCGAGCTTCGGCGGACTTCCTCCGACTACCCGGGAGCCTTCTATACCGGATCCTCCTTACCGGAAGGACAGTAGGGTCCGCAGAGCGGTAAGTGCAAGCGCGCATAATAATCACTCGAGCTCGCTTTTTCCAGTCCTATAAGACGGACAACCGTCTGACCTGCTTTGGCCGGTTCCACGGATGAGAATTTCCTATTCTCCGATGCCTACCGACAGACTCCTTTCCTACCTGCCCTTTCCCAACTACTATAACATAGGGGGTGGAAGGCGTCGCCACGGAATGAGAGCGTAGAGGACGAAAACCTCGGCTGCCGGCTTTTCTGCGGGCCAGGGACGATAGAACTTGAATTCTCCCCGCAAAGTGGCGATTATAGGCGCCATTCTTAAGCGGGTCAGATATTGTCCCACCACGGGGCAAGAGGGATGGGGCGATTCGCACTTCACCGCATAGGGCTTCAGGCGGCCGTCACTGGCGGCGACATAGATGGTCCGCCGGAGGCCGAAACGAGGCGACTGACGGTCGCAAACGTATATGCGAGGAGGAAAGCGGTATTGTCATGGACTTTCGAGGCAAAGTGGTAGTAGTGACGGGCGGGGGTTCGGGGATTGGCCAGGCGTGCTGTCGGGAGTTTGTGAAGCGGAGCGCTGCGGTGGCGGTCGTCGAATACGACGTGAATGCAGGCCGACAGACCGCTGAGGAACTCCGTCGCGGTGGCGGCGCCATCGAGTTCTTTGGAGCCGACATCAGCAAGGAATCGCAGGTGAAGGCAACGACGTCGGCGATCGTCGCCCAGTTCGGCGGTATTGATATCTTAGTGAACAATGGGGGCGTCCAGCGCTTCGGGATGGTAACAACGATCTCTGAGGAAGAATGGGACGAGGTGTTGAACATCAACCTGAAGGGCGCGTTTCTGATGTCGAAGCACGCCATTCCCGAGATGACCAAGCGCGGGGGCGGGGCTATCATCATGATGGGGTCGGTGCAGTCTTTGTCAGCGCAACGGAATTCGGTCCAGTACGTGGTGAGCAAGCACGGGATTTTGGGGCTTGCGCGCTCGATTGCCCTCGACTACGCGAAGCAGAACATTCTTGCCAATTGCGTCCTCCCCGGAGCCATCGACACTCCTATGTTACGGTGGGCAGCCTCCCTCGACGCCAATCCTGAAAGGGCGATTGCGGAGTGTCATCGATTGCATATGAGGGGAAAGATGGGACAGCCGGAGGAAGTGGCGCACGTGGTCGTTTTTCTGGCGAGCGACCTCGCCTCGTTCGTCACGGGGTCGGCGGTCACGGTGGATGGCGGGTTCCTCGTGCCTGCTGGCGGCATGGCATTCCAGGAATCTGGCACCGGCGCAACGAAGGGATAACACCATGGTCGTAGGACTTTTATTGATACTCCTGGCAGGAGCAATGAATGCTGCTTTTCCAGTGCCCATGCGCTACATGCAGAAATGGGCGTGGGAGAATATTTGGACCGTGTTTTCGGTGGTCGCGCTCGTTGTAGTGCCCTGGCTGCTGGCTGTTGCGACCGTGCCGAATCTCGGGTCCGTTTACGGACAGGCCGGTGGCAGTGCTGTCCTTTTGGCGGCGTTGTTCGGTTTCCTTTGGGGCATCGCACAGTTCCTCTTCGGGCGCAGTATTGAACTGGTGGGGATGTCGCTCACGTTTGCGGTAGTCAACGGGCTGTCCTCCGCCATCGGAAGCTGGACCCCGCTAGTTGTGCAACATCCCGGCGACATTTTCAGTTTGGGCGGGTTGATTGTTTCCTCTGGAGTCATTGGGGTGGTGGGAGGAGTCGCGATTTGCTCCTGGGCGGGGCATCTGCGTTCCAAACAACAGGCAGACGCGACGGGCGCTAAGAATTCCCTCGAAAACCAAGCCTCTTTTGGGCGCCGACTCGCGGTAACCATCGCCTCCGGGGTTTTGGCTCCCTGCCTCAATTTCGGCTTCGCCTTTGGCCAAAAGATTTCGATGGCTGCCACCAACGCGGGAAGTTCACCGGCGGCTTCCACCAATGCGGTGTTGGCCGTGGTACTGACCGCCGGCTTTGTCAGCAACATCGCGTATTGCCTCTACCGCCTCTCCAGAAATCGGACCGTCCGGCTGTTCACTATTCCCGAAGCAAAGAAATACGTTCTGCTAGCAACCCTTATGGGGTGCTTGTGGATTTTTGCCTTTGCCATCTACGGCTCTTCAACGTCCTATCTCGGCGCTTATGGGACGGTGGTGGGTTGGCCGATGTTGATGGCCAATATCACAATTCTCTCCAGCCTTTTGGACGTTGCATATGGCAATTGGAGCAAGAGACCTCTTCGCGTCATGGCCTTGGGCGTGGTTGTTCTGATTGGAGCGGTGGGGGTGATGAGCTACGGCATGTATCGACTCCAGCATGTGTCGTGAAAGAATCCCTGGCTGAATTCGACGGCGGGCACGAATATCCTTCCTCCTACAGCCTCGACTTGAGTGCTGCAGGACAATGGCAGAGGTTACAACATGGACCAAACAGATCAGTTGGTTTGCCTGAAAACGAAGTGGCAAGGCCGTGAGGCCTACAGGCTCTGTAATGACCTCGTGGAACTCATAACCCTAACGGGCGGAGGCCACATCGCGGAATTTCGCTTTGCGAGGCAGAGCGGTTTGCCCACCCTCAACCCTCTTTGGATCCCAAACTGGAAAACAATTGAACCCTACCGGTACCGCCCAAAGCTGCATGCCGCGCGGTATGGCCCACCGACTACTGGCAAGTTGATTTCTGGGATTGTGGGCCACAACCCCTGCTTGGATTACTTCGGCCCACCGTCGGACGAAGAAGCCGCCCAGGGGCTTTCGATTCATGGCGAAGCGCCGAGTGCCCAATGGCGGAAGGCCCAGGCGCATGTCACGTCTCGTCGCATGGCGTTGACGCTCGCCGTCCGCCTACCGGTCGCGGGCCTGCAGTTTAGTCGCGCGATCTAACTGCGCCGTGGTGAATCTGTTGTCTACTTCAAGGAAACCGTCACGAACGAAAGGAAGGCAGAGCATTTCTTCCACTGGACGCAGCACGTGACCCTGGCCCCTCCCTTCCTCGCACCTCAAGCCAGTTACGTGGCAATCTCCGCGACGAAAGGAATGACCTACGCTCACGGATACGAAGGCAAGGCCCTGCTCGCAGCCTCAAAGGAATTTCGATGGCCCTATGCACCCGCAGAGGCCGGGGGGAAAGTTGGCTTGACCCGCCCCTTCACGCATCGAGGATTGGGGCTGCTCGCTTCGGCACAACTGGACCCGCGAAAAGGAGTTGAGTTTGTTGCCGCCCTCAACACCGAGCATCGTCTTCTCGTCGGCTACTGTTTTCGCCGTAGAGATTATCCGTGGGTCGCAATCTGGGAGGAGAACTGCGCGAGAACTGCTCCCCCTTGGAATGGACGCTGCCAGTCGCGGGGTCTTGAATTTGGCTCGACCCCTGCGCCGGTAACGCGACGCGAAGCGTTCGCCCGAGGACCGCTCTTTAACACCCCGTCGTTTTCCCCGGTGCCCGCCCGCGGCAGGAAAACGATTCAATACGTGGCCTTCCTGGCCCAAGTACCTCCGGATTTTGGAGACATACGGGATATCCGCCTCCTGCGGGATGAGATTCTTGTTTTGAACTCCCGACGGAGGCCGGTGGCTCGCATCCACGCTTCGGGGCTCGCGGCAGCAGGCCTGACATAGACCAGCAAATTGCCGGGGGCTTTCTGGGTGCGGGGCGGCACCTCCAGTGTCATCCAGGCAGTTCGAGGGGAGAAGTATCAATGGACGGCAATCAGAACCCGGCTGTCGACTACGATGTGGAGGATGTGTGCAGACGTTTTTCCCTCATTTACACCGGAGCGATATCAGACGTGCTTGATGAGATGGGCCACCGAAACCAGGTCTTGCCCTCCGCGATTCAGGGGCTGACTCTCGAACACCGAGTAGCGGGGCTTGCGATGCCGGTGGAAGGGCAGGCGACGGAAAGCCTGGAACCGGAGGAAATTTACATCCCGATTCTTCGGATGCTCGGTGATCTGACACACGGCGACGTGATTGTCTCTCAGCCCCACGACGATATCAGCGCGCACATCGGAGAGCTGTCGTGCGAGACGGCCAAATTTCGCGGCGTACGCGGCGCGGTGATTGACGGCGGAGCGCGGGACATCGACTACATCCTGAAGCTGGGGTTTCCGGTCTTCTGCCGATATCGGACCGCCAGCGATGTCATGGGACGATGGAAGCTGGTTTCCTATGGGCAACCCATCAAGATCGGGAACGTCACCATTCGGCGAGGGGACTTCGTAGTGGGTGACAAGGACGGCGTATTGGTCATTCCCCGTGAAATCACCCTCGAGGTTCTCAAAAAGGCAGAAGAAGTCGTTCACACGGAAAACCTTGTTCGGAAGGCGATCCTCCAGGGGGTTCACCCCGTGGACGCTTATCGGAAGTACAGGCGGTTCTAAGACCATCCAGAACCCTCGAGCTCGAATCGAGACGGGCGCGCCGAACCCATGAAAATCACTCGACTCAAGACCGCCGTGGTGGAAGGCAACTTCGACTGGACGTTTGTTCGCGTTGAAACCGACGAAGGCGCGCAAGGCACCGGTGAATGCTTCTTCGCCCCGGGCCTGACCAGGCTCCTGCGAGAGTTAGAGCCGGTGTTGCAAGGGGAGGATCCGCGGGACATCCGGCGCCTCTTCCGGAAACTGCAGCTCGCAGCTTCTGGCGCGGGCTCCGTGGCAGGCATGATTTATAACGGAATAACCGGGATCGAAGTAGCACTGTGGGATCTGCTTGGGCAATGGCTCGGAACACCAGTTTACCGCCTCCTGGGGGGCAAGTTCCGGGATCGCATCCGCATCTACGCGGACTGCCATGCGGGTGAGGCGCTGGAAAGTTTGGATGCTGTTCTGCGCTCGCGCCGACCGTCGTGGGCCCCGCCAGAGGAGCACAAGCCGTCTGATTTCTTCGAAGAAACCGCTGAGAAAGTCATTTATACCCCGGAGATGTATGCTCAGCGCGCCCGGGCCATGGCGGCAAAGGGGTTCACAGCTCTTAAATTCGATATCGATGTTCCGAACCCCTACGGGCTGGACCGGTACAATCGGTGCTTCAGCAATTGGGAAATCGATTACATGCTCAGCCTGGTGGGCGCCGCCCGAGAGGCCCTGGGGCCGGAAATCGATCTTGCCGTGGATTGCCACTGGCGTTTTAACGTGAACGACGCGCGCAAGCTTGCCTCGGGCTGCGAGCCATTTCGGCTGATGTGGATGGAAGACCCAATCCCTCCCGAGAATGTGGACGCGCTCAAGGAACTCAAAGCCGCCACGCGTACGCCCATAGCCAGCGGGGAGAACCTTTACTTGTTCGAAGGCTTCCGACGGATTCTTGAGAATCAGGCACTGAGCATCGTGGCGCCGGACCTGCAGAAGGTTGGCGGTCTCGGCGAGGCGCGCCGAATCGCGGAATTTGCAGATAGTTACTACGTCGCGGTTGCCCCCCACAACATCAGCAGCCCGCTAGGCACGATTGCCTCGGCACACTTCTGCGCATCGATCCCGAACTTCCTGGCCCTGGAGTTTCACGCTAGCGACGTCCCATTCTGGGATGAGCTCGTGGATGGCATCCCCAAGCTCATCATCCGGAATGGGTTCATAGCCTTGCCGGACAAACCCGGCCTCGGTATGACCTTGAATGAAGAGGTGGCGCGCCGCTTTGCCCGGCCCGGTGAGCCGTTCTTTCAATAAAGCACATCACGAAAGGTCCAAGGCGTGGCTGAAGGCCTCAGCGAGACCCTCATTGAGAGTTCCGCAATGTTACATGCAGAGCGTCGCACTCGCAGGTGACCGGGGCGGTTTTGCTTCCTGATTGCCAACCCCGGCAGGCCGTAGTCACTGAGCGCAGCGTGTCTCCAGCCTCCTGCCGGCCGGGACACGACCGGAATTCTATTCCACGTCAGCGACCCCGGACACCATGGCTTGATGGCTCTCGGCAGAAGATCGGCGGAGGTCTTGCGACCGTGCCAGCGCTTTCTCCGCCCGCTCGGCATTGCCGAGCTTGCGGTAGGCTAAGTATAATTGGTAATGCACGCTTCCGTAATAATCGAACGGGGCAGCCCTCTCGAGTTCGGGGACGGCGCTGGCAAACTGCCCCAGACGGACATAGGCAGTCCCCAGCAAGCTACTGGCTTCAACCATGTCCGGTTGATGGCGTAGTGCCTTCTGCAAGTACGGGATGGCTTTCTCCTCTTCACGCTGTCGCACGTACAATCGACCCAGCAGACACAGGGTGCGAGCGCGGGAGGAATCCAGCGCCAGGCTCTTTTCGAGTTCTCCCCTCGCTTCCTCGAAGGAACTTTTCATGAGGTAGAGTTCACCCAGCGCCTCATGAAGTTCCGCCGCGTTCACCTGCAATTGGATGGCGAGTTGAAATTCTCTGATTGCGTCGTTTGTTGATTCACGTAACGCGTAGCCTTCACCTCGCAGTTGGTGGGCGCGCCAGGAGTTGGGAAACGATTCTTCCAATCGGTCAAAACAGTCGGCACCCCGCGCATGGTAGCTTCGCGCCAGCCAGTAGCTCGCCTCCACGTTGTTACTCTGGACGGCCAGCAAACGCGCCAATGTATCCGCAGCGGGTTCGTATTGTCGCAACGTGAATTGGGTCTTGCCCAGTACCAATCGGTCCGAAACCGTCATTGGTTTGCGTGATTGAAGCAGATCCGCGCAGGCTGCATATCGGTGGGCGCGGCAAGGCTGTGGAGCCGTCTTCCCTTTCGGCCCGGAGTCTGCCTTTTGCCACGCATCGAAGTCGGCTTTGAAAGATGCCCGCTGGTCGCGCGCCTGGGCCGTCTCTCCCAGAGTTTCATGGAGAGCGGACAACAAGAAGTATTTAGCCGCCCCCGCCGGAGCCATCTGGAGGTCTGTTAAGAGCGCTCTGGCTGGCTCTGAAGAAAGTTCAATAGCCGGGAATTCTCGTTGCAGGGCGAGGAACTCGGGAGAGATTTCCCAAATCCTCCCGACCGATTCCAGGGCTGGCGTGGCCAGGCCTTTCGATAACTGCGTTTCAGCCAGTCCGAGCCACGCGGGTTCATTCTCCGAGTCGAGTTGGAGTTCGAGGCGAAACTCCGCCTCGGCTCTCTCCAATTTGCCTCCATGCAAATAGGCCTGGCCTAACGAAACGTGCAGGCCTGGCTGCTTGGGCTCAATGGCGAGCGCCTGCCGGTATTCTTGCGCTGCGTCGGCCCAACGGCCACGTTGGGCCAGCATGTCCCCAAGGAATCGGCGTCCCCAGGCCGAACTGCGATGAACCCGCGCTCCCCGAAAGGCCAGTCGAGCGGATAGATCCAGATAGTCGTGGCCGAGCTTAAACCATACCTCCGCCTTATCGGGATTCTGCACCGCGAGCTGACGGAACTGTTCGGCGGCGTTTCGGTAGTCCTCCTGCGTCAGGTAGCAACTCGCCAGGGCTCGCCGCGCTTCCTGGTTGGTGGGATCCAACTCCAACGCGCGCCGAAGAAACGGTATCGCCCTGGCCGGAGAGCCCAGTTTCAGGTAGTCGATCCCCAAGATAATGTTGGGGCCGAGCAGGTCCGGCCTTTGGCGCACAGCCCCCGTGAGGTGGTTTACCGCCAACTTGTATTCGCCGAGGCCGTGATAAGCGAGGCCAAGGTTGACCTGCGCCTCGAGGAGTCCTGGGTCGAGAGCCAGCACCTTTTTGAATTCATCGACGGCTCGCGCCAAGTCTCCTAGCTTTAGCGCTTCCTGCCCGGCGCGAAAGTGGGCGGCTACCTGGGCTTCAACGGTTTCGCAAGTCGCGCGTCCAGGAGTGAGGAACCATAAGCCACAATAGACCGACAGAATGGCCAGAGCCGACAGCGTCCAGTGATGACGTTTGCGCCCGCTGGCGACGGGGGGCCAAGGCGTGACATTGGGCATCCAGTCGCTCGCGAACTTCGCTATGTTTCGTGACAAATGCATCGACAAGACGCCCCGGAGCGGGCTATCACGTCCGCGGACAAAGCCGGAACCACTCCCCGCCAGTCAACTCTGACACCGCTCTTGGTGGATTGTACCTTACTCGAAAGCGTCCTGCGGAGGCAGTGGATATAGACGAAGCGTTAATTCTGTCGGCGGCGTTGGGGGTTCGAAGCATTGCACCGTTGAGCGCGGGCAGTGCGCCTACCAAGAAAAACCGGGCGTACGACCCATCCCTGGGCGCTGAGCCGCGCTGGGATGGATCGTGCGCCCAGAAACCGCTGTAAAGCCCCACCGGGGCTCTAGAAAGTAAACCTCAAAGCAAACTGCACAAGGCGTGGGAAGTTCGCTTGTGAACTGATCACGCCAAAGTTGTCGTTCGAGCCGCCTTGCGCCGTTCGGCAGCAACCCTGATCGGGGTAGCCAAACTGGGTTCGGTTGAACAGGTTGAAGAACTCGGCTCGGAACTGTACCCCCATCCTCTCACCTGGCCCGAACGTCGTGTTCTTGAAAATCGCGAAGTCAAAGTTGTTGATCCCGGGGGTGCGCACATCCGGCAACGTGCGGGACACGTTCCCGAAGGTGAACGGCGTCGCCGGGGTGAATACCGAGGTGTCGAACCATTCACCCAGCCGACTCTGCGCACTGCCCGACTTCTTGGCGCTCTGGCCGTTGTTATCGGGCCGGGCACCGCCACCACCAAAGGAGTGCGACTGGTCTGGGCCACCCAGGAACAGGGGGAAGCCAGCCTGGAGGGTCGTGATTCCATTGATCCCCCAGCCCGAGATCAACTTGCTGGCAACCGGGTTCACGTCCTTGCCCCACCTGTGGCCCCTGCCGAACGGCAGGTCCAGAACGTAGCTCAGCACGAAGCGTTGTGATACGTCGAAGGGGGCCACCGTGCGCTCAGCGCGAATGTCGTAGCTATTCGTATCGCCCCATTCCGGTGATCCGGCCGCTTCCAGCCAACCGGTGAGCGTGTCGGTATCGGTAATGAGCTTGGAGACTGTGTAAGCGGCGAGGATACTGCCGCCGCCGCGCAACCGCTTCTCAACCTTCGCCTGAAGCGAGTGGTAGATCGAGTTGCGGTTGTCAATCTCAGAAATCCCAATACCGGTGTACTGGGGGAAAGGCCGCAGCAGTTGTCCACGGGCTACCGTGGGGGCTGACAAAGACCCCGAGGTGATCAGGGCCGGTGAATAGGGTGCTGAGGTCGTGTCAGTTTCGCTGGTGCAGGGCCTATAAAACGGATTACAGACCTGATTCTCAAGGGCAGCTCCCAACGAGAGATAGTTGGTTGGCATCTGGTCGATCTGCTGACCATGGGCGGGCAAGTGCACGCCTTTCGACCCGGCATACGCCACGTCGATCAGCGTGCCATCGGGAAGCTCCCGCTGGATGTTGAGATTCCACTGTTGCGCGTACCCCCAGGGGTTATTGGCCACGGGACCACTGATCCCTTGCCCGAGAAGAGTGTTCTGGAATGCCGGGTCGCGATAGCCGGGCTGAATAATCCCGCCCGGGAAGGGGTTGCTCAGGACAGTGTACGGCGTGCGCCCAGCATCAATGGTTGCCGTCCATTGCGTGTTGAAAGTATTGATGACCATGTTGTGGGGGGCGTCGTTCCACTTCACATCGAGTGGGAGCCAGAAGATCCCGTACCCGCCCCTGAGGACCGTTTTGTCGTTCAGGCGATAGGCGAAGCCGAAGCGGGGGTTAAACTGCTTCTTGCTCATATCCATGGGGTTTCGGCTTGCCCGATCGGGAGAGTTCACCAAGCCTAGCCTCCCCTGCAGTGCCCCCAGAGGCGTTTGCCCCGACAACTGGTTGTCCGCATTGGGGAGAAGGAGGATCATCCGATCGAAGCGCTCTGACCACGGCCCCTGCAAGTCGTATCGGAGACCCAGATTCAAGGTCAGCTTGTTCGTAACCTGAAAGGTGTCGCCGAAGTACAGGCCGCGGTAAATGATCTGCTCAGCCATGAAGCCGGGCGTGGTCGCGCTGCCGCCGGTCCCGTAACCCAGCAGGAACGAGGCAAATGGGTTCCCCGTAGCCCCGGGGGTAATTGGATCAACAGCTGTGATGACATTGTTGAAGTTAAATGCCCCGGATGGGCTGTTGCTTTGAGCATAGTTGTTAGTGAGCCGCCGTATCTCGCCACCCATCTTCAGCGTATGCCGCCCCTGGATTTTCGTCAGACTGGGATTGACGCTCCATGTATCGTCCCGGGCAAAAATCCCACTCCCGGTACCAGAGGTCCCCCAGGCGTCCTGGTAGTTGGTCACATTGACCTGGGGAATATGCCGCCAACCCACCTGCGAATTCAAAAAGGCGGGCCAACCAAAAGTCGTCAGATCGACGCCCAGGCTCTTCGGAGCGCGATCATAGATGAAGCGAAGCCAGCTCACGTGCACGTCCAGAATCGTGGTCGGCGAAAACGTATAGACGTCGCTGAGAACGAATTGGTGGGTATGGAACGTCTCCTCGCAGCGGTCCACGCAAATCCCGGTTTTGTACGGGTCGAGCGCCAAGCTGAGGTTCGTCCAGTACGTGTATCGCCCAAAGATCCGCTGCTTGTCGCTGAGGTTGTAATCGACGCGTTCATTGATCTGGGTATTGTTTCCGCCCGCGCTGGCATTGGTGGCGTAGTTCTGGGTGTGCGTGTATTGAGTCCCTGCCAGATTAGCCGGAGCCCAGTAATTGGTGAGAATCTTCGCGGTGGGATCCAGCCGCTCAGGCGGAATGACGTTGAGCACACCGCCAGACTGAAACTGCGTGCGCGTGGCCGGAACCGACTTGCAGAGTCTTGTTACCGGATCCCAGTTGGCATCGCCTCCGCACGGGTCATAGATCGGGATCACATTCCCACTCGAGTCCCGCAAATCTGTGAAGTTCCCTTGCCTCATCAGATCGGTAGGCACGGTGTACAAGAAGGACTGCCCTCGCCGTTGACGGTAACCCTCGTAGCTGCTGAAAAAGAACAATTTGTCACGGAGGATTCGCCCGCCGAGATTGCCGCCAAATTGGTTCTGGGTAAAGGGAGGCCTGCCAATTCCAGCCTTGTTGTTGGACCAGTCATTGGCGTTGAGCACCTTATTGCGCAGGAATTCGTAGGCCGAACCGTGAAACTCGTTCCTGCCCGACTTGGTTGTGAGGTTGATCACGCCGCCTGCAAACCGCCCCCACTCAGGCCCTAGGTTGCTAGTCTCGACCTTGAACTCCTGGATGGCATCTTGCGTCGGCACCAGAGCGAGCAGGTTAAGGTAGGCCGTATGGACGGGGCCACCGTCGATATAGGTTACGCTCTGATTGGACTGGCCACCGCCGATTTGGAAGTTGCCCCAAGCAAAGATGTTGGTGCCGGTCGGGTTGCCCAGTGCCGAGTTCTCCCTGTTGCCTTGAGGTACCACGCCCGGCACGAGAGCCACCAGGGCGAGGGGATTTCGCCCGCTCAAGGGCATCTCAATGACTTTCCGTGATTCCACCACCTGCCCCAATGAGGAGGTCTGCGGTTGAAGCAAGGGGGTTCGTCCCGTCACCTCGACCGTCTGGGTTAAGGCCCCCACTTCCATCGGGATGTCGACCGCGAGCGCGTTTTGGACCTCCACAACGATGGGCTCACGAGTAAAGTGCTTGAAGCCGCTTTTTTCTGCTTCGAGCCGATAGCGGGCTGGCACTAGGTTAACAAATCTGTATAACCCCGCGGGATCTGACTCCATAGTGCGTTTTTCCGCGGTCCCGATATTGGTCAATGTGACCGTTGCACCGGGAACTGCCGCTCCGGACGCGTCCAGCACGGTCCCGGCAATCGATCCGTAGAAGGTCTGGCCCCATCCGGTTGAAGACCAGAGTGCCAAACCTAGGACTGCTATGCCCAAGGATAAGTTCCGTAACTTTTTGTACATCTGGCTCCTCCGTTGCTGGAGATCGTGAACGTTCAACTTTGGCGTTCCGGGAAGGACGAAAAGGCGAATCAGAATCCACCCGGAGGGTTTCAGCACGTTTTATTCCATATAGGCTCTCACGTTTTTTCAATTACTTACGGACGCTTTTTCTGCAATAATACACAAAACTGTAAGAAAAAATATGAACTTCCAAGGGTTGTATATTGGACAAGCGTGTCCGCACGCAGTCAAGTCCTGAAAGTTCTGTAAATTCGCATTTCCTTGGTGAGCTAAGTGGCGAAGGGCGTAGCCCGAAGCCACTTAGCTCATGCGACCTCGACCCTCTCCTCCTCGCTGACGG
>Ga0315279_10008173_pt1 | contig 12724 bp, 7 predicted proteins | sample YL17G06_20_MG_FD_203694 | JGI IMG/M metagenome (GOLD analysis project Ga0315279, IMG submission 203694) | Sediment microbial communities from Yellowstone Lake, YNP, Wyoming, USA - YL17G06_20 | ecosystem: Environmental > Aquatic > Freshwater > Lake > Sediment | place: USA: Wyoming | collected... | reverse complement strand
CTGTTGGGCCTGGACGATCTTTGGGTCTTGATGGGTACCACCGATGCCAAGATGCCTGCAGGTGGAAGCATACCACCATAATACCAGGCAGTGTTCGTTATCCGTGTTCAGGTTTACGTGCAGGTATATGGGGACATTACAGCCCATATTATAATAATAAAGTGCCAGGCACCTACGCTCTTTTATGTCATTAAGAGGACTCCACATCAACTCAAAGCCCCAGTTGTCGTCATAGCTGCCCGACAAACCGTATTTGTAATAAACCGGTGTTATCCGATGAGTGGTACCTCCCGCCAGCATGTCATGCATCTCAATCAGAACATCGGGGTACTTGGCGTGGACTCTCTGGGCCAGGTCGAGGTTGGCCCGGATATGATCTTCCATGAGATAAGGAATGGGATGGCCATGCTCAGGATTATCACAACCGCCGTTCCACCAGTTGCCGTCATACATCAGGTAAACCACTCCATCAGCACAATTAGCCAAAAGGCGTTTTTCCGCTTCATCCAGATACTGTTTCGAGCCGAGACACAAACGGACTTTGGCTGATGTTGAAGGTTTTGGTCCGCGTTTTGCAGCGGCTTCGACAGCGGAGATGTCATTTTCCGGGGTGAGTTTGGCCTCGAAGATTTCAATTTCATCCAGGCGTGGAGCGGTTTCCAGGATTTTTCCTGGGGTACTTTGGGTAATGTTTACACGAATCCATCGGGCACAAACCGGTTCAAAAACAAACTCTTTCAAGCCAGTAAATCCATCGCCCTTATATTCAGCCACGGTTTTCCAGGAGTTAGCAGCAGTATCGGCATCATAGTCCGTTGCCACAAGGATACACAATTCCGAGGGAAGACGATCTTGATACTCCAGCAAATGATCATTACAGAGACGAACCTTATTGATTTCATAGATTTGGCCAAGATCGATTGCGGCCCAGGCCGGCATAGAGCCGGCAATCCAACTGGCTCTATTACCAAACCAGCCATCGTTAAGGTGTTCGATTTTATGGATGGCATAGCCTTCGATAACCGAGGAAGCATTAGCCTGGGCTTCGGGCAGAAGGGCAAGGTTCCGATGGTTATCCAACCGTGCAGGAACCTTGACATTTTCCAGGTCCGGGTCTTCGGCAGAAAGGATTCGTTTTGCTGCTTCGGGCCAGCTGGAAACCGCATCCGGGCCCATCGGCCAACCGATGGACATCCAGGTTGCCAGGGGACAATGCAGAGAGACATGGAGACCATATTTCGCTTTTATATCCTGGACAAACGTTTTGCGTGGTCCAAGCCAATTCTCACCCCAGAGAAAGGAACCAAATAGGGTATCCCAGCCCGGATCAAGATAGAGGGATTCACAACTGTAGTCTTTGGCCTTGGCGGCCTCTTGTTCGACCATCGCCTTGGTATATTTATTTTGCCTATCATCCCAGGCCCCCCACATGTTATAAAGCTGATTCCAATGAACGGGGGGATTAAAGCCATCCGGGAAACGACAGCCTTTTTTGTCCAGCATACAACGAAAAGCGTAGAGGGTATCATAATAATCACCTTTTACACTCTGGTATCGAACCAGACCCAGGTTTACGCTCATACCCGGCTCAATACGGGTCAGGTCCGCCGGTTCATCCATATACATACCAAAACCACCAAAGTTGATCATTGCTCCCTGGGAGGTTGACTGCTTGGAGATAAGGCTGAAATTCATGTTGTCCTGATTGAAGCTGAAGATGCCTAAGCAGTAGTCGCCATGCTTCCAAGACCACCCCTCCGAATGACGATAAGGTGATGGGGGCCTCTGGTATTGCAGAGACTCATTAATGCTTATTTCATATCCGGGAGCAGTTGTCACATCGTTGATGGAAAAGTCATTGAAATAACCCGGAGGATCGTCAGCACAATGGCGAAAAGGAACTGCTATCAAACGGTCCTGGGCAAAGACCGGCAGGACGTTTCCTTCTTCGTCGGTAACAAGTCGCTGGAAGGAGGTTTGTAAATCTACCAAGGCAATTTTGGTGTCTGTAGGATTGTTTACTACGAGAGTTTCCTCCATAAAGGATTGGTCCGATGGTAACGTGAAAGTATGCCGCAGTTTAAGGCCGGCTAATTCGCCTTCAATCTGGATGGAATTATCTGATTTTCTAAGGATTATCGATGTTAGACCTTTAAAATCGGTTTGTTTTGAGCCTATCCAGCGTTTAGCAGTATAGAGGTACGGTCCATCGGACCAGGTAAAATCCATGGCCACATCCAATAGCTTTATCTGCAATTCGTTTTCGGCCTTTGTGACTGTCAAGCGATAGGTACCGTTACTGATTTCAAAACAAACCGTTTTAGTTGTTGGAGAAACAGTCTCTTCGGCATAACGGGAGTTCTGCTCCTTTTTGCAACCCAGAATCGCCAACATAACCAACATGGAAATAATAATTTTTTTAATCATAGCATTCTCCTGCATCAGCATCGCAGGTAACTTTCGTTCCAAGAAATTCCAGCTTCAATTTTCGGTCAAAAGTGACTCGTAATGCGTCCTTGCCTTGCTCACCCACTGGGTTACTCCGTTTTTCAAGGGAAATATGCCTTAAAATGCCTCGTATGTGCCTATCCTATCAAATTTCACATTTTCTGCAAAGGTTTATTTGGGAAATCCAGGCTAAAAAGTCCCTCTTTACAAATTCTCTCTGGTTACCATCGCTGTCGCTCCTGATCCGCAAGGATCACTTGTAGGGAAGTTTATGCAAGACCGTGAACACATTGCGGTGTTGAATCCGCGACGAACAAAAACGATTAACAATTTGTCAACAATCGCCGCCGTAGTGAATACCCACCTCGCTCCGTCTGGCCTTTTGAGGGGCCACTTTGCTCGGTGGTTACCTACTACGGGAACGATATCGGTTTATGAGGGCGATCTTAAAAATTAACTGATGGATGTTGAATACTTTGATTCTACTGGTGAAAACCAGAAATTAGAAGCCATAGCAGAGCAGGATGAATCTGAACCCTCGATACCTTTGGGGCACAGGATTTTCCGAACAAATTCTAAAGGCTTGAAATTGTTTTAGCACATACAACCTGACTACAACCGCGAAGCCCGTTACCTGCCAATTCCGAAAAAATTCTGGTTCTATAAGTCTTTCTTTATCAATGAGTTACTAAAAACATAAAAAACGCAACCATTTTATATATCCGGTAGTTCCACTTGAGGACAAACTCAAACAGGGATTAAGCTATCATTCTAATAGCCGAGAAGATTTACGTAACAGGGACGATCTAACGAATAGTTACTGGCTTTATTCGCACTTAAACACTTTTCGGCAGCAGAGGAGCACCGTGTGGCAGCAAACAGGAGCTCGACAGCAAAGGTTTGCGGTTCTTACGGAAAGTAAATGTTTTTTGTTTGGTTCGCACCGGGAGGTGTGGCTATTTTATATGCCGATTTTTTCAACTCCCCCGTGGCTGTTTTAGATGCCGATTACCAAACGACAAATATGGCTCGCCAACGAAGATTTTATCGAGATAAGGACAAGTGAGCGAGGAGGAGTTGGGTAATATCCTGGTGGCGCGGTAGCGCTCAAGACCGCATAGAGCAGTTGATCCCAGTTGGGTCGCTGCAAATCCTCAGCTTGGGTCAGCAAGGCCGGCACCTGGTTGTATTCAGATGTCCGTTCCTTTTGCCGGACTTGGTCACTGGTGGATTATCCCGAACGTGGCAAGTAATCTACACCAGGCACCTGTAGCTCGGCAGGATGAATGTTGGCTCCCACAATGTGTTCTTGCCCCGGTCGCATATGACCATCGGCTGTCTATATAAGAACGGGATACCGTACTGGTCCAATAGGCGACCTATATTGATTAAGAGGATAGGCAGATATCCAGGGTGGTCCCATTGATGCTTAACAGGCGCACGCATTCGCCAATAACGCTCAATCGCATTTTCCCCCGTCCCAGGACTTCGCAGGGCCGTACCTACATCGCGTCGCGGGAATAGGGGGACAGACCTGCGGTCATACGACTTCCTCGTTTTTTTCGTTCCAGCGGACGGTTCGATTTTCGCGGTAGGATGTGATGGCCATGTAGCAGGCGATCGCGGAGCGGAAGCCTATCTCGAAGGGACAATTCGGCTCCTTGCGGCTGCGCATGCAATCGAAGAAATTCTGCATGTGCGCCAGCGTCGCATCGCCCCCGCCCACGATATCCGCACTCTTCTTTGCGGCACCCTCCGGCTCGGCGGATTTCGCCGACCTGGGCTTGTCCTGGGGTTCGTAGCGGATCTGGTCGTGGTCGTCGCGTAGGATCGTCCCCTTGTTGCCCAGGACCATGTCGTCGCCTTCGCCGAAGTAGCGGTTGCCGAACATGGAATTCCAGGTGAACAACAGTTGCTCCGGCTGGCTCATGGAGACGTCCATCGTGTCGGGACACTCCATTTCCGGGCACAGGTAATTGGCGCCTGTCATCGTCACGCTGGTGGGGATCTTGAGACCCATCAGCTTGTACCAGAAGCCCACCTGGTGGACCATGTTCTCGTAGACATTGCCGCCGTCGTAGTCCCAGTAGAATCGCCAGTTGATGACCCGGTTGGGATCGAAGGGGTATGGCTTGGCCTCGCCCTCAAAGCCCGGCCAGTCCACGTACTGCAGGTCGCAGTCGTCTGGGATCGCCCGCTTCCAGCCGCCGTAAGGGGCGTTGCGGAAATGGTGTGTGTGGATCGCAGTGATCGTGCCCATCTTCTCGGGGTTCAGGTACTCGTGCACGCGTTCAACGGCGTCGCTGCTGGTGGACTGAATGCCGATCTGGACCACCCGGTCTGAGCCATTGAAGGCCCGCCGCATCCGCTTGGCGTGGTCCGGGTTGAACGCCATCGTCTTTTCCTGGTAGATGTCCTTGCCCGCCTGGATGGCCGGGACGAAGTTCAGTGCGTGCTGGTGCTGGGGTGTTGCGATCAGCACGGCATCGATGCTCTTGTCGTCCAGCAGCTTGCGGAAGTCTTGGTAGGTCTTGACCTGGGGTGCGAATTTCTTCACTTCGTCCAGGCGGCGCGTATAGACATCCGCCACGGCGACTACTTCCGTGTTGGGGCATTGCAAGGCCGACTTGAAGATCTCTTGGCCTCGGCCGCCGGCGCCGATCAGGCCGATACGAATGCGATCGTTGGCTCCCAGGACACGGCGGGAAGCAAAAGTACCGGTCACGGCCAGCACAGCAGCACCGGCCAGCACATTGCCGACAAACTCACGACGGGTAGGCATAAGTTTCTCCTTAGACGACTGCCGTTTCACCTTTTTCGTCATGCACGAATTCTACACACGGCCATGATGAACGTCAACTATAATTTCCCTTCCCGTTGCCTCAACTATGAATGTTACTATAACCAGAACCCATAAGTAGGTCAACGCCTCTGGGTAGCGACAGTTCATCCTGCATGTTGAATTTCACTCGCTCCGAAATCCATAAAAGCCGCTTTGCAAAAAATCGGCGTCGACACTTCTGCCTCTGCTTACAGCCGCGTGGTCATTAATAGAGGATCTACTTCGACGGGACACCCATTTCTATGAAAACATTTTCCGGCTCGCTATCACACTGAACGACGTAGCACCCTGGCCCATCCAGGTCTATTCTTTTCCGGTTGAGTTGGCCGTCAATTCGGTATCCATGCACAATCCGTATGCCGGTCTGAAGCAAGCCTGTTGGAAGTAGGTGTAGACAAGCCCGAACTACATTCAGCCCAGGGTCTCCTGTAAATTTTACATATACCTCATCCGCTGGCTTGTCTAAGACAACGTCGGTATCCCAGTTATATCGCCAGTGATTTACCCACGTCGGAATCGATGATTTATATATCTCCCGGAACTGTTCCGGCCTGCCAACGGCATAGGCGATCCGGTTGTTGGTTTTTCCAGCCTCCTCTCCTTGATACGTGCGGAAGGTCGCACCAATAGTGAACCAGGCGATTTTCATCCCCACAGGAGCAGCCAAATGCAGGATTGCATCACCACGGATCCGGCAAGTCTGCCGCTCGGGATCATAGTCCTCGGGCATAGTAACCAGATACTTTGCCAGGTCCTTCCGGTCAGCCATGTTTGGAGCTACTAGCATTGGGACCGTCTGCAGACCGTAGCGATCACCTATTTCATACTGGAGACGATTCTCACCTTTTTTCAGGCAAGGCAAACTAATCGGTGCCACCTGAACCCAGGTATCAATTGTCAGGGATTTGAACGCCGCCGCCTCTTTCACACCGGAAGTGGAAAGCTTTATGAGGTAACCATAAGTGCCTTTAACCACTCCGGTCAGATCAACAGCCCTTCTTTCGTTGGCTCTGACCATGCCCCCAGACTGCCACGTAAGGCCGTGATCTGATGACACGGAAAGCTCAACAGGTAAAAAACATTCTAAAGTAACAACAGAAGCCTCTGTATCGTCCGTCAAGTCATCCAAGTCCTTCACTCTGCCAACGATTATGTAAGGGGTGAAAACCTCAAAGATAACTTCCGCATCACCATCCTGAATGATATGCAAGCCTTTCTTCCCAGAAGCAAGATTATTCACAGCATAAACGCCATTCTTGAAATCTGCGGATGTCTCAGACAAATTCGGAGCATAGTGAAAAAACCCATTCCCATGGTTCCAGCGCGAGAAGTCCCTGTGATTAGGTTTCATGCCAATGGGCTCTGTCTGAATGAGTTCTTTGATCCATTTGGTGCGATTATAACGTGGCAGATGATGCCAGCGGCCGCCTTGTGGAGTCCACCAGCGTGTGAAAGACTCACCTTGCCGCAGGTAAAAATCCATAGTGTGCGTCCCCTCGAACCACCGGTAATAGTAATCAATGTTACTGTCACGATAAATTTCAAAGACCTTGTTCTTGTCTGAATCCTTTGGGAAAAAAGGTTCTATGTGAATTGGTGGATTAATCCATAACTGCCGATTGCGCCTGGCTTCGTCTAAACTAACTACCGTTCCCTTCGCATCCAGCAGCGCTCCCCTGACGTCCAAATCAAAGTAGTGCCAGCCGCCATCATACCAAACTTCCGTGGCGCAGTGGCTCCACATTTCAATACCAAACGAACGTCCTTGTTCGAAGCCCACGCCTTGAAAGATACCATCCAGAACAGGGCCAAATATGCCACAATACGCCATGTTGTAGACATTAAGAATCTTCAGCGGATCACGCACCGTGGCGTATTCATCAAAGGGATCTGTCCCCTCGAGGATCTCGTTGAAATGGTAGAGCCCTGTTTCATAACCGCACAAATACTTCCATATCTCAAGTGCGAACTCATTGCCGCGTTTGTCTTTCCATGCAGAGAAATTCCGAAAACGTTTCAAATCTGTGGTGTCAGCTGTGTGCTCACTTGTTACCCGAATACAGGTGACCATTGCTGGAGATGAATTGGGGAGGATAATATGAAATGCTACAAATATAATTATGCAATACGTCAATCTCCTATGCCTGTGCTTATAAAACGACATTCCTAACACCTTTTTCTTTGTGGTGCTTTAATTTTTTTATGTCATACGTTTGCAGAATATCAATTTTTATGTAAGCTGGCACTGCCTGCGTATGCTGATTTGTCTATTATCAGTTTCCACCATTTCTACTCGTTGAGAAGACCCAATTGACGCAACTTTTTTTTCAGGAAATCTATCTCTATCGCCTGCTGACCAATCTTCTGATGAAGCTTTTCCTCATCGACAGGCTGAGCATTTCTGACATCTTTGCTGCAGCCGTCTGCCATCACTTCTGGCAGTTTTTCGAGGGCAAGCTTTTTCCATTTGACTACTTGGCCGGGGTGAACCTCGTAGATTGAGGCTATTTCATTTATGGTCTTTCGCCCCTGATGGCCTCGATGGCCACTTTTGCCTTGAAATCCTTTCCAAAATTCCTGTGTTGTGCCATAATTCCAATTCCTTTCTCCCGAATCATCGGGATTCCCGACAGAATTATACCACAACTTCCACCTTATATGCTGGCCTGATTTTCGGGTAGTATTATAAGTCTTTAAGATACTTGCCACCGCGCTCCCTTCAGTAGGAGTACCGTATGTTCGTCAGATCCCATTGGGTGTAGCCGCCTCTCAAAGCATAAGCCATTTGTGCAGATGTTCCCCAACAAAATCATCGTCAGTGAGATGTGGATAATCACGTATGATCCTATCGATCTTTGTAGCCTGCCCAGGGGATAGCCGGTCTCGGGGGTCCAAGGTCACTATATGGTCAAATAGACCCTGCTTTTTCAGGACGTAGGATACGCCTGCAATACAGCCAGCGAAGCTGTTGTCAGCATCGAAAATCGCCTTATTCGCCAGAGTCAACTGGCTAGCCAAAGTCAACATCTCCTGTTGAACGCCTGTCTTTGCTTCGCGAATCTTCTTTATCTCAGCCAAACACTCGACCGCCTTTTTTGTCCAACAAGCCCACTGCCCCAGCAATCCTCCGACAATGCGAACCAAGACCTTCTTACCTTCAACGTTGAATTCATGTCGTGTGAGCAAATCAAGGATTATGTTGTCGTCGTTACCTGTGTACAAGGCGATTTCAGAGGCCCTCCCAGAATGAGCAACAGCTTCAAGAACATCCAGTGTCTGATATCGATTGAAGGGTGCGATCTTTATGGCAAGCACATTGGGTATTTCAACAAGCTTTACCCAGAACTCGGCAGGCAGTACCATCTTACTTATGGTCTGTTGCAGATAGAATCCCATAATGGGTATTACCTCGGACACCTGTCGGGCATGCTCGACAAGCTCATTAATAGATTTCTGTATGAGGGCTGTAAGGGATACCAGTCCCACATGGTAACCAAGATCACTGGCTAACCGAGCCTCTCTGACAGATTGCTTAGTATCCCCAACTATTCCTGCTATCATTATGGGGGGCGTAAGGTTCTCAGCGATACTGAAGTCTCTTGCTGTCTCTGCCACCAACTCCAAGACCGGCCGATACAAACCTGGTTGCGGGTCATGTATCACAAACTGAGTTGTGTGTACACCAACAGCCAAGCCCCCTGAACCCGCAGCCAAATAATAACGGCTTAGAGCTCTTTGGCGAGACTCATCTATATCATGATCTGGCTTCAAGGCCAGAGGATGGGCAGGGATAACACAACCTGACCGCAACCTATTCACAACTTCTGAATCAACCATTACAGACCTTCCTTAGAATCTGCCGTCCCTCGCGTCGTACTTTGTGGGTTTGTTCAATACCCTCTGGCCGGATTTTACCCATTGGACGATATGACCGATCATTTCATCAAGTGTTGTGGGCGGATAGCCAAAAAAACTGAAGCACAATGAAGCGTCTGAAAGCAAAGCAGTCTGTGCTTCCCAGGAGACAAAGTTCGGCGCCTTGCCCAGCTCCTTTCCTATCTGGTCTGCAAGTTCGCGCACAGACACTGCCCCAAGGCCTGTGACATTTAGGATAGTTGGCGGCGATTGAGATATACTTGCGGACCTTATGATATAATCATTGGCATCCCTTTGCCAGATAAGATTCACGGCACCCATGGTCAAATCAATGGGTTCATCACTTAGTATCTTCATTGTCAAGTCAACAATGATTCCATACCGAGGCTCGTTAGCATAGTTCAGTCTTATCAGACTTAACGGTGTTCCATGAACCATAGAGAAGTGTTCAAACATCCGTTCTCTGCCGAGACATGATTGCGCATACTCTCCTATCGGACTGGGTTGTGTCTTCTCTGACGCACCACTACTGTCGATACTAACTAAAGGATATACGTTTCCTGTAGACAAAGCCACGATGCGTGAGTTCTTGTAGCGACGTGCAACCAGAGTTGGCACAAAACTGTTCAATGCCCACGTCAGCGGCTGGTTTGCCGTCGAGCCAAACTTCATCCCAACCAGATAGAACACATTCTCAGCATCGGGCAGTTCAGCGTAAACAGATTCCTCCAACAAATCCGCTGTAATCGCATCGATTCCTGCATCTTCTATCTTGGCCTTGACACTCTTGTCGCTGAACCGTGATATGGCGTAGATTCTCCTATTCTTTGATGCCTTCTTAAGCATCATGGCCAACGTCGGCCCCATCTTGCCACCCGCGCCAAGCACAACAACATCACCCATCAAGCCCGACAGCACCTCCTTCGTAGCATCGGTGGGTTCGCTAAGAGCATCGTCTAAGCTGTGCTCGTCGGTACCAAACATACGGTTCATCGCAGATCTCTCCCCAAAACCGCCGCGGCGGTGCTATCAACGGCCAACACACCGTGCAGGTCGCCAACTGACTCTTGCTTGCCTCTCAGCAGCCACATTCTTTTGTGACCCTATTCATAAGCGTTTGTGAGGAGTGATGCTCAACGCCAATTAACCAAGTTCTCGCCATCGCGTCTCTGTTGGCGAGCTATGCCAGGCTCCTGTTCTCACTGCAAACCAGCCGAAGGCGATCACCAAGTAGGCACATGTTTTTACCTACCTGACACTTGGAATATACAATATCATGCCTATGCAGGCAATACAGGTGATAAGATATTTCGCTCATAGGTGAAAATTGAAAAAATGAAAATGATGCTCCGGATGGTCCATCACCCCATGCTTGCGTAGGAGGGAGACGATGGAGATGTAGCTTTTCACCGATGTATTAGTCACGGCCGCCCTTCACGAATCAGAGAGCCGTTCGTTGTGTCCGAACTGTTGTAGTCACTTGACCGACTTTGGCTGGAGGAAGAACACCACTGGCTTCATGGAACCAGCTTTGGAGGGGTTGCACACGACACTGTGGCGCTTAAGTGTCATCCCTTTTCGGGACCTGAACTAGCCCACATGGCCTCCACACAGTGTTTGGCCCTTTCGCCTCGATACATCCTCATGAAACATCGTTGAACTCTCAGTCCGCTCGTTTCGGCCATTCTCAGCGCATGAGCATTGTCACATGGAATATCTATGAACACTAACTGGCCGGCACAGCGGCCAAAAGCATCACTAAGCAACGCAGGGCCTGCATGAGGTGTCGCCATACATGGACCTATTTGGATCGCGTTGGAGCCGTGGCGCAAGGTGACGAACCCCTCAAGTTGACCATCTTGACACAGGACGTGCACGGCTTGGGGGGATTCCTCAAATAGTCGAGTGAGCAGCTTCCCGCGATGCGTGCCTGTCATCCGACAATCGAATGCGATGATTTCTGCAAACAAGCTCGTTGTTGCCTTGATCACATGTGGCTGCTCGCCGGTATGCGGAGCTATCCCCTCATATCGAGTTAACTGATATTCTGGTGTAAACCCCAACTTCTCATAGACAGGTAGACCGGCAGCAGTTGCATCTATACGAATGGTTTTTACCCCTTGTTTCTCCAAGAAGTCGAGGGCATGCTTCAGTAGTGCTATTGCGACACCCTTGCGGCGCGCATTCACCTCCACCAAGACCATAGCTACCCAAGCCACGGGTCCAAAGATGCAGGTCGTAGTCGTCCCAACTGACGCCCCGTCTAGCTCAGCGACAAAACACCCTTCCGGCTGTAGATCCATGAATCGCAGCCAGTCCGACTCAGTCTGGTTCCACCCTGCCTGCCGAGTCAATCTCAGGCCGAGCTGGAGGTCAGCAACTCTCATTGGTCGAATCTTTATCATGGCCATAGAGCTTATCAGGTTTTAGGATAATAGAATAGCTCTGATTCCCAAAGTACGGTCGTACAGGCGTTCCCCCCTGCACAGAACTCTGACTCACTCACTTGGTACAACGGCATCATCGGCGCCCAGCGCAGATGATGGGATAATACTCGGTACGCTTACTGCCACAGCACTCGCGGCCGTACTACTCCTTAAGAACGGACGTCGTGAAATCTTTCCCATAATAGGCAGTCCTTCCAGCCAAATTCCTTAGCATAAATTCCAAGTTTAGCACGGATCCAACTCCGTTGTTAGATTTTTCTTCCATAAAAATACCGAAGACCGGCGAAGCCAGTCTTTTACAGGCCCCTTCAAATAGAAAAACGAACGCCGCTACTGATCTGGTTACGGTGGTTTTGGATGCCAGTACCGCAGAAGACGTTCAGTCACGTATAGACCGGGTACACCCTCGTCAGTGGAGGTTGCGCAAGGCAATTCGAATGTGCCGACAGGCATACGAGCAAGGAGGCTTGCCCCTGTTCTATGTACCAACTGTCAATATCTAATTGAAAAGTTAAAAATTGTTTATCGCTAACAAACTGCAATTTCACTCATTCTTGTAGGAAGCTATATCTTTGCCGCAGTGTGGACATTTTATTGAATCCTTGCGGCTTTCTGCTTCCTGAATAAAACCTGCACCAATAATTGCAGTTGGAAGAGCAAACATGCCAATACCCAAAATAGCGATGACTGAAGCTATGATTTTTCCAACAGGTGTGACTGGATATATGTCACCGTATCCGACGGTAGTTAATGTGGAAACTGCCCACCACATCGCGGCAGGAATGCTGGTGAAAACTTCAGGTTGGGCTTGATTCTCCGCATAGTAAAGTAAGCAAGCTGCAATAATATTAAGCAAAATTAAAATAGACAAAGCACTTACGAGCTGTTCCTTTTTGACTACGATGACCCTCTGCAGCATATGCAATGAAGCAGAATACCGCCATATTTAAAAAACGCGGAGCACTCTCATCATACGGGCAAGTCTTAACCCAAGTTACGCAGTTACGATGAATTTCTAAAAATATTTGCTGCGAAAGCAGCCCTCATGGGGGTAAGAGATGGACTGCCCGCTGCAAAAGTCAATGTAGTCACGACCTTGCCTATTGCATCA
>Ga0315279_10008172_pt1 | contig 12725 bp, 10 predicted proteins | sample YL17G06_20_MG_FD_203694 | JGI IMG/M metagenome (GOLD analysis project Ga0315279, IMG submission 203694) | Sediment microbial communities from Yellowstone Lake, YNP, Wyoming, USA - YL17G06_20 | ecosystem: Environmental > Aquatic > Freshwater > Lake > Sediment | place: USA: Wyoming | collected... | reverse complement strand
GCGGGTGCGGGCGTTCATTTTGGCATCGCGTCCTCGAGCTTGCCGTCGGCGAAGCTGGTGATGTTGTCGAAATCGGCGTTGGTGATGCCCAAGCCCGTCACCTTGTCGCGCCAACGCTCTGAAGGTTGACCGAACGAGTTGTCCATACCGGCCGTGATGATCTGGTACTTTTGGCGTTCGCACCACGGACGATCCGTGGTCGCAGCCGAGAGAACCGCGGGATCGCCCGGGTAGCCATCCATGTACGGATAGCACATGTCCCCCGATGGGGTGCGATAGGAGAACAGGAAGAACGTGGTCGTGGTGGGGATGACCGCGCCGTACTCGAAGCGCCCCGTAACCGCGTCGCGACGGGCGCGGAAGTAAACGTACGGCGTTTGGTCGATCGACGGGGGGAAGCAGGCAAAGCCGCCCTGCGCGCCGGGCCACGGGAGAAGGCGTTCGCCGTTGAAGGAGAAGAATGGCTCCGTGCGAGGCGCGCCGGGTTGGAAAGGCCTGGCCTTGTCGGCGTGGAAGCCGGCCGGGATCCACTTCTCGCCCGCCGCTGGCAGTTGCTCCGGAAGCCCGCCCAGCCAGAAGACCAGGGCCGTTGCCGCATCGAACTTGGTCGCGTCCAGTCCGTAGTTGTTCCTCAAGTCGGCTTCGAAACGACTCCATGCGTCGAGCGCGGAGCCGTCGTAATCCACGGGACGGTCCTCCAGATAACGCGGGAACGCATTGCGCAGGTGCCGGACCACTGCGATCCGGGCGGCAGGTGGAAGGCTGCCCATGGGAATGAACGACGCAAAATCCGGCGGATATTCGCCGTATTTGATCTTGTAGGCCTCCAGCGCCTGCTGGAGGTCGCTGATCTCCTTGCGCACGGTGAAGACCTTGACTCCGGCGCGGGCGTGGATCACGGCGGCGGTGATCAGACTGGCGAGGATGCCGATGATCACGATCACCGTGAGCATTTCGACCAGGGTAAAGGCGCGGCGTAAGATGACGGGGTGACGGGGTGAGGGGGTGACGGGGTGAAAGCCCTCACCCCCGGCCCCTCTCCCGAAACGGGCGAGGGGAGGCGTTGTTGGACGGGCGCGAACGATGCGGCGGACCCCCATGATGGCATCTCCTCCCGGCCGAATGGGCGGCCGCGTTGGACACTGGACTAGCGGAAGAAAGGGAATTGGGGAGATCACGAAAGTGCGAAACCGCGAAAGTGTGAACGTGCGAAGGTGCGAAAGGCGGAGCCCTTTTTCGCCGGCACTTCTCTCCCACTTGGGGACCGCTACGCCCGCACTGGCCCGGCGGGACGCAACGATCAGCTCAGTTTGGTGATCAGGGCGACCAGGGGCAAAAACAAGGAGATCACGATGAACCCCACCATGCCGCCCAACACGATAATCAAAAGCGGCTCCATGAGCCGCGTCAGCGCCTCGGTAATGACCTTCACCTCGTCGTCGTAGGTGTCGGCCACCTTGTAGAGCATGGTGTCCAGCTCGCCGGTTTCCTCGCCCACGTCCACCATGTTGACGACCATGTCGTCGATGATCCGGTCGTTCATGCGGACCATGTACAAGAGCACCCCGATGGGCCCGCCGACGAACATGAACCAGAAGAAGAGCGCCACGGGATGGAAGCCCGGCTTGGAGTGCTCCTTGAGGGGCGTGGCCACGGCCTCGCCCTCGCGGATGGCCTCGTGGACCTTCTGGTAGAGGTTCTCGAAGACGGCGTTGCCGGAGGTCTCCTTGGTGATGTTCATGGCTTCGAGGATGGGCACGCCGCTGGCGACGAGGGTGCCCAGGGTGCGCGTAGTGCGCGCAATGATATTCTTCTCGATTAAAGGGCCGAAGACCGGGAGCTTTATGAGGAAGAGGTCCCATCCGTAGCGTCCGGCAGAGAACCTCCGCACAAGTTTGACGAAGATCCAGACGCACAGCGGAATGCCGGGAAGCAGGAACCAGTATTGCACCACGCCGTTCGAGACGGCGATCAGGACCTTGGTCATCGGGGGAAGGTCGGTGCCGAAGTCCTTGAAGATCTTCTGGAACGAGGGCACGATCCTCCACATGATGAAGACCAAGATGCCCACGGCAAACAGCACCACGAAGATGGGATAGACCAGTGCGCCGCGGACCTTGCGCTTGAGGCTTTGGGAGCGTTCCTGGAAGTCGGCCAATCGCTGGAGGATGAGCTCGAGGGCCCCGCCGGCCTCGCCGGCCTTGACCATGTTGACGTAGAGGCGGTTGAATGCCTTGGGGGACTTGGACATGGCCTCGGAGAGCGTGGCCCCGCCCTCGATCTCGTCGCAGACGTCCATGAGGCAGTTTTTCAGGGCCCCGCCCTTCTCCTGGTTTTCGAGGATGCGGAGGCTCCGCAGGATGGGCAGCCCGGCGTCCTGGAGGATGGAGAGGTTCCGGGTGAAGGTGGTCAGCTTGGCGGAGCCGACGCCGCCGATGGCGAAGCTCCGCTTGCGCTTGCCGGATTTCTTCTTTTCGGCGGCGGTCTTGCGCCCCTTCTTGACCGAGATCTTGGTGACGAAGTAGCCCATCTGCCGGATGGTCGCCTGGGCTTCCTCCTGGCTGGGCGATTCGATGACGTCCTTGATCTCCTGACCGGTGGCGTCCATGGCCTCGAATTGGAACGTCGGCATGGCTGGATCCTCGCTAGGCCTCGATCGTCGTTTCGCGGACCGCTTCCTCGATGGTGGTGACGCCGTCGAAAACTTTGTCCAGGGCCGCCTGGCGCAGCGGCCTCATGCCGCTCCGCAGCGCGGCGTCGCGGATCTTCTCCGACGACACCCCGCGGTGGATCAGGTCCCGGATCAGGTCGTTCATGGGCATGAGCTCGAACAGGCCGATTCGCCCGCGGAATCCGGTGTTGTTGCACGCCGTGCAGCCGCGGCCCCGATAGAACTTCTTGCCGATCACGTCCTCCGGCGTGAGGTCCAGATCGGCCAAGGTCTCGGTGCCGGGCACGGTTTCCTCGCGGCATTCCTTGCAGATCTTGCGCACCAGCCGCTGGGCCAGCACCGCCTCCAGCGTCGCCGTGATCAAAAACGGCGGGATTCCCATGTCGCGGAGCCGCGTGATCGCGCTGGGGGCGTCGTTGGTGTGCAGGGTGCTGAAGACCAAGTGCCCCGTGAGCGACGCCTGCACCGCGATCTCCGCGGTCTCCAGGTCGCGGATCTCGCCGACGAGGATGATGTCGGGATCGTGGCGGAGGATCGAGCGGAGGTAGTGGGCGAACGTGTTGCCGATCGCCGGATCGACCGGGAGCTGCACGATCCCGTCGATCTCGTACTCGACCGGATCCTCGGTGGTGATCAGCTTGTCTTCGATGGAGTTGAGCTCGTTCAGCGCGCCGTACAGGGTGGTGGTCTTGCCGGAGCCGGTCGGCCCGGTCACGAGCACGATCCCGTTGGGCCGCTCGATGATCCGGCGGAACGCGGCCACGGTGGAGGCGTCCATGCCGACCACGTCCAAGTCGAGCATGACCACGGAGCGGTCGAGGATCCGCAACACGATGCTCTCGCCGAACATCGTGGGCAGCACGCTGACCCGCAGATCGACCGGATGGCCGCCGACGGTCAGGCGGATGCGCCCGTCCTGGGGCAGGCGGCGCTCGGCGATGTCGAGATTGGCCATCACCTTGATCCGCGTGGTGATCGCCACCGCCAGGTGGCGCGGCGGCGGGACCATCTCGTACAGCACCCCGTCGGCCCGGATGCGGATCTTGAATTCCCCCTCGAACGGCTCGAAGTGCAGGTCGCTGGCATGATCCTTGATTGCCAGGAGGAGCACCATGTTCAGGAGCTTGCGCACCGGGGCGGTATCGGCCAGGGCCTCCACGGCGGTCAGGTCGATGGGCCCGTCCTTTTGCAGCGCAGCCGCCGCGGCGGCCAGCTCCTGGTCCGTCTCCATGTCGGCAATCAACTGCTCGACGCTCTCCCCGCCGCCGGCATAATACCGCTCCAGCGCCCGCAGCACGTCCTTCTCCGCGGCCACCACCGCGCGCACGTCGTATCCCAGGAAGCTCCGCAGCTCGTCGATCACCGAGAGCTTCTGCGGGTCGCACATGGCGACCGTCAGGGTGTTGTCGCGGAAGCTGACGGGGATGATGCGGTAGAGCTGCGCCATCGGCTCGGTGATGTGGGCCAGGACCTCGGGCGGCACGACGACTTCGCTGAGGTTGACGACCTGGAGGCCCATTTGCTCGGCCAGGCCTTGGGTCAACTGCTCCTCGGAGATCATCCCCATGCTCAAGGCGACCTGTCCGAGCAGTTCCCCGCGGCGCTGCTGCTGCTCCTCCAGGAGGACGCCCAACTGGCGGTCCGAGATGAACCCCAAATCCACCAGAATCTGACCGATTCGCCGAAGAGCCATTTGCGGTGAGCCTCGCGGTTGCCAGTCGTCTCAGTTGCCGGACCTGCGCGTTCCAGTTTCCCCGAAGGTCCCTCAGTCCCCTACTTCTTCCTTCTGCTCGTCCTCCACCCGCCGCTTGGCCTCCTCCTCGTCCTCCAGGATGCCGCGCTCGGCCTGGGCGATCTTGGTGGCCAGCTCGTCAGCGTTGTTGGCCTTAATCAGGATGTCCTTCTTGTCGACCAGACCGGCCCGCCAGAGCTTGAACATGTGGTCGTCCAGGAGCTGCATGCCGAGTTTTGCACCGGTCTGGATCGAAGAAGTGATCCGGAAGACTTTGTTCTCCCGGATCAGGTTGGCGATGGCCGGAGTGACCACCAGCATCTCGAAGGCGGCGATCCGGCCGCCGCCGATCTTCGGGAGCAGGGTTTGCGAAACGATTCCGATGACCGACGTCGACAACTGGGTGCGGATCTGCTCCTGCTGGTTAGTCGGGAAAACGTCGATAATCCGGTTGACGGTTCCCTGGGCCCCGGTGGTGTGCAAGGTGGCGAAGACGATGTGGCCGGTCTCGGCCGCGGTGATCGCGGCTTCGATGGTCGTCAGGTTGCGCATTTCCCCAACGAGGATCACGTCGGGGTCTTGCCGCAGCCCGCGCCAGATGGCCTCCTCAAAACTCGGGACATCGACGCCCAGCTCCCGCTGGTTGATCGTCGACTTCTTATTCTTGTGGTAGAACTCGATCGGGTCCTCAATCGTGATGATGTGGTGGTCCATGTTGTCGTTGATGAAGTCGATGGCCGCTGCCAGGGTCGTCGTCTTCCCGCAACCCGTGGGCCCGGTGACCAGGATCAGGCCCCTGGGACGCATGATGAGCTTGGTCATCACCTCGGGAGCCCCCAACTCCTTCAGCGACATCAGCTTGGCGGGGATCTGACGCAGGACCATGGCCACGGTCCCGCGCTGCTTGAAGATCGAGCAGCGGAACCGGGCCAGCTCGCCAAAGGCCATGCCGAAGTCGGCCCCCCCAACCTCCTGCAACTCCTGCTGACACCGCTCCGGCGTGATGCTCTTCATCAACGCCACGGTGTCTTCCGGTTCCAGCACCTTGGTCTCCAGCTTGATCATGTGCCCGTCGACCCGAATCACCGGCGGCTGCCCCACGGTGATGTGCAGGTCGCTGGCCTTCCGGGCCACGACGGTGTGCAGGAGCTTGTCGATCAGGATGGATGCCACGGTACGGGTTCCTCGCGGTACAGGATTATTCGCCGGTCCTTCAAGCCGCTCAAGGCGGCGGCCCAATGACCCCCCAGTGTTTGCAGTCTGTTGCCCGGAGGCACTTGGATGGGGGGCCCCCCGAGATCACTCCCCTTCAGTCTGCTTGGCCGTCCGAACCACTTCTTCGAGGGTTGTTACGCCTCGGCAGACCTTGTTGAGGCCGTCCATGTAAAGGGTCTTCATCCCCTCGGAGATCGCCGTTTGTCGGATGGTCCCCGTAGGGGCCTCCTCAAAGGTCAGCTCCCTCAGTCTGGGGGAAATCAACATAAGTTCAAAGATCCCAAGGCGTCCCCGATATCCGGAGCCAGCACAGTGTCCGCACCCAGTGCCTCGAAAGTAGGTCGCGCCGGCGAGCATCGACTGGGGTACTCCGGCCGCTTCGAGAGCGGACTCGCTGGGCTTGTACGGCTGCTTGCACTTTTGGCAAACGACGCGGACGAGGCGCTGAGCCATGATGGCGACGACGCTGCTGGAGACCAGGTAAGCGGGTACACCCATGTCGATCAAGCGCGTAATGGCGCTAGGCGCATCGTTCGTATGTAGTGTACTGAAAACTAAGTGTCCCGTCAAAGACGCCTGAATCCCCATCTGTGCGGTCTCTAGGTCCCGCATCTCGCCCACGAGGATCACGTTCGGGGCCTGACGCAGCATCGCCCGGATCACCCGCGCGAAATCGAGCCCGATCTCGTGGCGGATCTCCACCTGGTTTACCCCCGCCAAGTAGTACTCAACGGGGTCCTCCGCGGTAATGATCTTCCTATCCGACGTGTTAAGCTCATTCAGGGCCGCGTACAGCGAGGTGGTCTTCCCGGAGCCCGTCGGACCCGTCACCAGGATGATCCCATTTGGCCGGCGGATGAGTGCCTTGAACCTCTGATAGTCCTCATCCGAGAACCCGAGCTGACGCAACCCAACCCGGATGTTGTCCTTGTCCAGGATCCGCATCACGACGGCCTGACCGTGGTTGGAGGGGAGGATACTGACCCGGAGATCCAGCTCCTTCTCCCCCACGTTGGCCTTGATCCGCCCATCCTGGGGGCGGCGGCGCTCGGCAATGTCGAGCCTGGAGAGAATCTTGATACGCGACAGGATCGCACTCAACAACCTTCGAGGGGGACTATCCCGCTCCACCAGGACCCCATCGATGCGGTAGCGGACCCGGATCCGGTCCTCGAAGGGCTCAATGTGAATATCCGACGCCCGCAACTGAACCGCCTCGGTAATGATCAAGTGGACCAGCCGGACCACCGGCGCGCTATTCTCGTCGACGACCTCCTCGCTACTGCGGCTTTCCTCATCGGTCTCGGTGAAATCGATGGCCGTATCGGTGAACTCCTGGAGCATCGAGTCGGCGCTTTCCCCCACGGTCTGCCCGTAGTATCGGTTGATCGCCTCCAGGATGCTCTCCCGCGGAGCCAGCGCCGTTTCGATCCGCCGATTGAGGATGAACCGCAGCTTCTCGATCGTGTCGTAGTCGTCCGGATCGCTGGCGATGACCTTCAGCATTCCATCCTCTTCTGCCAGCGGGAGAATCACGTTCTCGCGGGCCAGAGACTCGGGGACCAGCTCGACGACCGAGGGAGGGATGACCACTTCGTTCAGATCGACGTAGTCCAGTCCGTACTGCTCCGCCATAGCGCGCATCACCTCCTCGCCGGTGGCATAGCCCAGGCGGATCAGGGCGTCCTGGAGCCGCATGCCGGCTTGGTGTGCCATCTGGTCCGCCTCACGGACCTGCTCGGCGCTGAGAACCCGCTGGCGGATGAGGATGTCGGTGTAACTGGTCTTCTGCTTGGTAGCCATGAACGACTCCCCACACAAGTGCGGTCGGCTGGCCGGCCCCTACGGGAGCTCGGAGGTGTCCACTTAAGAGTCAACAGCCCGAGGCGAGCGCCCCTGTAAAAAAGCGCGCAAACCCTTGCGCATCTTTAGCCTAATGGCCCCCGCGGTGCCTGTCAACTGAGCACACCGGCGGGATAGGCGGCACCGACCTCCCCGCTACAGCGGGGGGTCTTGGTCCGGATTGACACACCACGCACAGTTCGGGATAATCCCGCCCTCCTGGTGCAGGGCCGCCGGGCAACCTCCACGACGCTCGTCTCGCCCCCGGCCTCACCGTGCCCTTCGTTCCTTGCAGACCTCACCGGACTGCCCATGAACCGTCCTGGGACTCGTTCTGTCGCAATCGGCGTCGAGCATGTCGCTCCCGCGGGGTGGCGCCGTCCCGTGCAATGGGTCTTGGGAGTCGTCTGGTTCTGCATTGCGCTGGCGCCCACAGCCGCTTTGGGCCAGCGACAACCCGGCGGCGACAGGCTCATCCAGCCCAGGACCGCCGCGCTTGCCGTGCCTGAGCCGGGACCGGGCGATTACGGGGTGAAAGAGATCCGCCAGGACCGCGGCATGAGCCCCGACCTGCCCGCGCATCCGAATCCGCCCGGACTGACTTCCGCTGGGATCGACTCCGCACCCGACGACGGCGGCCGGCCCTTCTTGCCGGGTTTCTTCCGTTTGCCGGAGGAGCGTTTCCGCGGCCCCGGGCAGCCGCTGATCCAGGAGAGCTGGCTCGGCCGGCCGTTGAGCTTCGGCGGGTTCTATGGATTTGTGCAGGGGAGCCAATTGATCGACGATTGGACCTACGAAGAGCAGGGGATGTTCGCCGGGATGACGCTGGGCTGGGATTTCCACCACTACTTTGGCTGCGAGATGCGGCTGGCGTTTGGACGCGTGGTGATCGGCGACAACTTGCGGGCGATCGAGACGCAAATCGCGGCCGACGACGCCGCGGGGCTGGGCGCCGCCGATCCGGCGCGCCGGCGGTTCGAACGCGGCCGCGAAAACGATCTCCTGCTATGGGAAGTGAGCGTGCTCTATTACCCGTGGGGCGACTCGCGGTGGCGGCCCTACGCGACCCTTGGCGTGGGAGTGACCAGCGTGGACTTCATCGACCGGCTTTCGACGGTCTACCAGGACGCTTTTTTCACGCTGCCGTTCGGGCTCGGGGTGAAGTATCTCCACAGCGACTGCCTGGCCTTCCGCCTGGAGCTGATGGACCACCTGGCCTTCGGCGGCGGGAAGCCCATCGAGACGATGCACCACCTCTCGATCACCGCGGGGATGGAGGTCCGCTTTGGCGGCGCCCGGCGGGCCTACTGGCCCTGGAACCCGGGGCGCCATTACTGGTAGCCTATGCCTTCTTCAGCCGCACGGGAAGCCGGTCGATCTTGGCGGCCAGAATGAGGTCGTTCTCCGACAAGCCGCCGATTGCATGGGTCGAGAGCTCGATCCACACGTGGCGATAGCCGTCGAGGTGGAGGTCCGGGTGGTGTCCCTCGCGCTCGGCCAGCTCGGCCACCTTGTTGAAGAAGTCGATGCCCGCCGCGAAGTTCTTGACGATCCAGTCCTTGCGGATCTGCTTCTCATCGTCGGCGAGGCGCCATCCCGGCAGGCGGGCAAGCCCCGCCTCGATTTCGGCGGGGGTCAACTTCGAGACGCCTCCTTCGCAAGGGACGCACTTCCTCGATTCCAGCTCCATTGCGCGCTCAGTTGGCATGGCTGTTCGATCCAAGCGTCAGGGTCCAGAAGGTTCATAGACGGCCGCGAGCATTCTCAATGAATTCTCTCACGGGCGTCGGGTGCGTCAAGAAGACGGGGATCGCCTGCAATCCGGCACGCGGCCCACGGGGCCGGGACACCTTGGCCAAAAATCGCAGTCCCCCGGTCATCAAGCCGCCGGAGCCCGCTCGGCCCCTAGCGCGGAGCGATTGCCGCGTCGAGCACCTTTCCCGGCTCGTCAGTCCATTGGTGCTTCCGGTAATCGTAGGGAAGGACCAGGAGGCGGCCGCGCGCGATGCGGACGACCGTAAACTGGCCGGGACCGTTCGCGGCAGGCGACGGAAGCTGCACGAAGTTGAGCCCGCGGTACTTCTGCACCGTCGCCTTATGGTAGTGCCCGCCGAGGACGAGGATCACGTGGCCCTTTCCGATCGCCTCGACCAGCTCGTCGCGATTGGTGATCGCATCCAAGCAGAGGTGCATCGCGAGCACGACCGGAGTGCCGGGCTTGACCTTCTTCAGCTCCTCGCGGATGAACTTCAAAGCCTCCTGCGAGATCGCCTGGGCCGGGCTGTTCAGGCTCTCGTCGTACTTCGAGAACGCGGCCACGAAGTGGACGCCGCCGGAGTCGAACGCGTAAGAGAGCGACTTGTGCCGAGCCGCGATCCAATCGAGGACCGTGCGGCTGGGCACGTTGCCCCCTTCATCGTGGTTGCCCGCGATGTCGTAGGCCGGGAACTTCAGCCGCTTGGCGACCAGCTCCGCGTAGGCGTTCTTCGCGGCGGCCGTGGGCCATTCCGTGATGTCGCCGCAGCCGAAGACGAATGCCGGCTTGTCCACCACCCCGCCGAACCGCTCAGGATACTTGGTGCCCGGCAGGGCGTTCATCGCGTCGATGGCGGGCAGCAGGTGCTTCGCATCGCCGCTGGTCGCCACGTGCTGATCCGACCAGCCGAAGACGGTCAGGCCGGTTTCCTCGGCAGCCGCCGGGAGAGTGAAGGCCAAGAAGAACGCCAGGCCGACCGCACCAAGGGCGGCAAGCGGCTTTCGCAAACGCGCTGTGAACATTCTCGTCTCTCCCGTGCAACCACGATCTAAAGCCCACGGGCTGCAACCCGTGGGCTTCTCGTACGATGCCGGTCACGGAGTGCCCGGCCTACTCTTGTGGTACTCCGCGTAGCTCATCAGCCGGACGCCGCGCCGTTTGATTGCTTCCTTGACCTTTTCACTCGTAAAGGCCCGCGTGACTCCCGCGCGGTCGGCGGCAACGTTCTCGTAGCCGACGTGGCCGATGGCCCGCATTTCCGGCGTGTCCAGCCCCGGATGGTCCACGAAGAGCCAGGTGCCGGGCGTGAGGTTCTCGACAATGCGGACCATGGCCGCTTCCTTTTCCTCGGGCGTGGCGTTTGGGCCGCCCAATTGGCCCGCCGGCTTTGTCCCCGGGGCCTCCAGCGGCAAACGGTACTTCTTGGCGAGCTTCGTCACGATCGCCCGAAGCTCGGGCGAGGCCGTGGGAGTGCCCATGTGGGAAGTGAGGTGGGAGACGTTGGGCAGGTCGGCCAGGGCCAGCTCGATCTGGGCCCGCAATTCCTTCTCCACCTCGTCGAGCTTTGGCTTGGCCTGGAGGAATCCCGTGTTGGGCGGGAAGTCGCGACGCTGGCTGGTCGAGGGGAAGAAATGGCCGTGCGGGTCCACGAGGCTGGGGGCGTGGGTCACGGGCCCCCACTTGTAGAACTGCCACTCGCTGGTCAGGGTGAGATGGACGCCCACGTCGATGCCGGGATTCTCCTTGAGCATCTTGACGGCTTCCTTGTACCAGGGCGTCGGGACCATGATTTCCAGGCTCCGCACGATCCCCTCGCGGCAGCAGCGGATGCACGCCTCGTTGGCGGCGTGGCAGGAGCCGATGTCGTCGCCGCGCACGATCAGCCGGATCTCCTTGTCTTGGGCCGCCGCGACTGCGGCAAGACCCGGGCCAGCCACAATCACCAAGAGCGCTAACCCAATCCACTTGCAGGTCGAGAGCCAAATCCTTCGCGGCATCGCCGATTCTCCGATCCAGACGAGTTTCGTGGAGTCCCCCAGTCTACAGGCCCCGGCATCCTGCCGCAACCAAGACGCTACGGCACCCGTCCGACTATAATGGCGGTCATGGCATCCTCTTGCGAAAAGGCGCCCGGGGCACTCGCCCTGCCGGACATCGCCCTGCTGGTGTTGGCGGCGGGGCAATCCGTGCGCATGGGCTCGCCCAAGGCCCTGGTGGAGCTTGAGGGTCGCTCATTGTTGGAGCATCTGCTTGCCGCCCCGCTAGTCCGCGAGTTCGGCGACGTGGTCGTCGTGCTCGGCCATCATGCCGATGCCTTGCGCCCGATCGTGGACCGGCTCGGCTATCGGTCCGTGCTGAATCCCGACCCGGACCGGGGCCGGACCGGCAGCGTCCAGGCGGGACTCCGGGCCCTCTCCGCGGCCGTGCGTGCCGTCTTCGTGCAGCCGGTGGATTGCCCGATGATCCTGCCGGAGACGTATCTCGCCTTGGCGGCGGCGATCGGCTCGGACGATGTCGCGATCCCGAGCCACGGGGGAAAACACGGCCATCCGCCGCTGGTTTCGGCGACGCTCATTCCCCGGATTCTCGCTGCCGGGCCAGACGAGCCGCTCCGTGACCTGCTGCAGGGGCCCGTAGGACGACTTTCCAAGTCGTCCTACGAGGTCCGCTGCCGCATCGTTGAGGCCGATGATCCCGGCGTGCTGGTGAACGTGGATCGGCCGGAGGATCTTGCGCAACTGGCCGCCCTTCATGGCACCCGGCGCGGAGAGGGGGGTGCCGATGAACGAGGTCAGGCGTGAGAGGCAGTGAAAAGCAAAGAATGCAAAATGCAAATTGTAAAATGCAAATTGCATATTGACGAGCAAGCCGGCACTCCCCAATGGAGCAGGCCCTACAAGCCGTCGATCTCAAACGGCCCCTCGACGGCCCGAAAGCCTTCGGCACGCCGGACCTGGATCAGCTCCGCCGCGATGCTCACGGCGATTTCCGGCACGGTCACTGCGCCGATCTTCAGTCCGATCGGGGTATGGACCCGTTGGAGCTTCGCGCGATCGACGCCAAGATGCTCCAGGTCGTCGAAAACGACGCGGATCTTCCGGCGGCTGCCGATCATCCCGAGATACTTGGCCGGCGAGTCGATCACCGCGTGCAGGGCCCGCCGGTCGTGGGCGTGTCCGCGCGTGACCACGACTACGTAGGTGTTCGCGTCCACCGGCCACCCGCGGAGAGAGGTTTCGATCGGGCCGGCGGCAGACTCGATCGGGGGCGGCAGGCGACGGGGGTCCAAGAGATCGCTCCGGTCGTCGAAGACCACCACGCGGAAGGCGAGCCCGACGGCCAGTTTCGCCAGAGCCGCGCCGACGTGGCCCGCCCCGGCCACCAGCAGCGTGGGCGTGGGCTCGACGTTCAGACGGTACTCGATCATCTTCCCCTCGTGCTGGACGCGGAGCGGGACGCACGCCCGCTCTTGCCGCCGGATCCGCTCGATCGCCTCGCGGAAGGGCTCC
>Ga0315279_10008171_pt1 | contig 12725 bp, 9 predicted proteins | sample YL17G06_20_MG_FD_203694 | JGI IMG/M metagenome (GOLD analysis project Ga0315279, IMG submission 203694) | Sediment microbial communities from Yellowstone Lake, YNP, Wyoming, USA - YL17G06_20 | ecosystem: Environmental > Aquatic > Freshwater > Lake > Sediment | place: USA: Wyoming | collected... | reverse complement strand
ACCTTACACCGGAGGAATTTATCAGGAAGGAAACGGAAAATTTTTCCACAGGCATGCCTGTGGAAGCAGAATCAATTAACGCTGGATACTCTAATATGTAGTGGTACAATAAACGGGGTAAGGTCAGTGGGGTTAAAGATAAGCACAGGCGAATTATACGGTTTGCTTGCGGAACGGTCTTTTCTTTATATCTTTTCAGAGCTTTTCACTTTTTTCTCTGTTGTTAAAAATACAAGCGGAAAAGCGTTCTTGAAAGAAAATGCTATAAAATAGTACAATAAAGTAAACAGGAGATGAAGTCGCTTTCTAAGTTAAAGACGAATTTGTCTCATATTTGCTGACGACATACACTATTAGCACTTGTGCTAAGGTAGCCGGGTTTGACATAAAGCCCGGCAAAATTACCCACAAGAGCTTTAAGACTTACGTAGTAGATGTCGCTGATGAGAACGATGTCAGAGCGGCGGAAATTGAGGTGAGGTACAGATGCTTTGCAAATATGTGTATCCGGGTGTCTTCTTCGCACTTGATACCATTCTAACTAATGAACTCAGTCAAATTGAGTAATAACCTTTACCAAGGAGTACGACAATGTATAAAGGAAAAGTGAATATCCTGGTCATAAAACCTGTGACATTGAACTGGGTACTGCCATTATGCCTGATAATTCTTGCTAGTCTGACATACCAGAAGGCGGTTGGGCAACCTCGCAACACGCCAAATTTGCAGCAGGAAAAGTGGAAAGCCGGCGTTGCCTCAGTCGTCATTACACCGGAGCAATCAATGTGGATGGCCGGCTATGCAGCCAGAACAAAACCATCCGAAGGGAAAGTCAATGACCTCTATGCCAAGGCATTGGCGTTAGAAGACGCTCAGGGCAGTAGATTGGTAATTGTCACGGTCGATTTGCTCGGCATACCCCGGTATTTACGTGACTGGCTGGAAATACAAGTAAACCAGCTCTACAAATTACCCCCGGAGAATCTATTGTTAAATGCGTCCCACACCCATTGCGGTCCGGCTATAATGGAAACCGACTATTCTATCTATGGAGATTCCTTCTATGGTTTATCACCGGAGCAGGTTCAACAAAGTAAGCAATACGCAGAGTCCTTACAAAAGAAGTTGCTCCAGCTCATCGGCCAGGCGGTAGATAATCTATCCGAGGCACGACTTGGATATACGCATGCCCGGGCTGGCTTTGCTATGAATCGGCGATTGAAAACTGAGCGGGGTTACCAGATAGGCCCTAATCCTGATGGTCCGGTTGACCACGATGTCCCGGTGTTGCGCGTTGATAATCCTGACGGCGGATTGCGGGCAGTGTTGTTTGGATATGCCTGTCACAATACTACGCTTAACTTCTACAAGTTCTGTGGTGACTACGCTGGTTTCGCCCAGCAGTATATAGAAGAGGCACATCCTGGAATAACGGCTTTATTTGTAATCGGCTGTGGTGGTGACCAAAATCCATATCCGCGGGAAGAACCACGTAGTCTGGAGTATTCTATGCAACATGGCCGAGCCCTGGCCAACGCGGTGGAAGCAGCAATTATCTGTAATCCTCGGCCTGTCCGAGGACCTATTAGAGCAGCAATAGAACAAACTATGCTGGAGTTTGCAGCGCCTCCGAGCCAGGAACAGCTTGAACAGCAAAAAAAATCTGAAAATAAGTACGAACGCCGGCACGCAGAAGCGTTATTGAACGAGTTACAGCAAACAGGCAAGATTCGCACCACATATCCGTATCTGATACAGGTTGTCGGATTCGGAAATGACCTGACGATGGTGGCGCTGGCCGGCGAAGTGGTAGTTGATTATTCGCTGCGATTGAAGGCTGAGCTTGCTGGTTCGCCGGTCTGGGTGGCCGGCTATTGTAACGATGTATTCGGTTACATACCTTCGCTTAGAATATTAAATGAAGGCGGTTACGAGGGCGGCGGCGCTATGCTATATACTCCTCTGCCGGGTCCTTTTGCACCTTCAGTAGAAAAGAACATCATAGATAAAGTGCACGAGCTGGTCAAGAAAGTGCGAGCACCGAGAGGCAATTGAAATTAGCACAGTTGTAGTTGCATACCGACTGCTGCACATTATAATAAATACAAAGAAGGTAAATAATGGTCGTGAGCGATTAGAGTGGATATTTAAATGTTATGTAGAAAAATTCCTATAGATGAGAGGAGTTAGAAATGAATAAGAACGATTTAAGCAGACGGCAGTTTATAGCAGCGGCATCAGTAGGGTCTCTCGCTGCAGCTACCTTGAAGACGATTCCCGCATATAGCAATATAAGCGAGAAGGCAGGCAAACTCGCGATTCTGGGTGGTCAGGCGGTTAGAACCAGGCCCTGGCCTTCCTGGCCAATCTGGGATAAGTCGGCTGAAGAATCCATCCTGTCAATACTGCGCAGTGGAATCTGGTGCCGGCTCGGCGGAACGACAGTTTCCGAATTCGAAAAAAAGTATGCCGAGCTAATCGGGGCAAAGCGATGTGTCTGTACCGTAAACGGAACTAACGCCTTGATGACCGCTTTGCACGTGCTTGATATAGGGGTTGGCGACGAGGTTATTGTATCTCCATATACATTCATTGCCACATATAATGTGGTTATCAACTCTTGTGCCTTGCCGGTCTTTGCTGATACCGACCCCGAGACCTTCCAGATAAATCCGGACAAGATAGAAGAGAGAATCAACGAAAATACCAGAGCGATTCTGCCGGTTCACATTCTTGGCCTTCCGGCCAATATGGACAGGATAAATGCTATTGCTAAAAAGCATAATCTGCTCGTAATCGAAGATGCCTGCCAGGCCTGGATGGCGGAATGGAGAGGTAAAAAGTGCGGCACAGTGGGAGACCTGGGGTGTTTCAGCTTCCAGAACTCCAAGCACCTGCCCTGTGGCGAAGGAGGCGCCGTTGTTGGAAATGACGATGAAATAATGGACAGATGTTTCTCATACCATAACTGCGGCCGACCTTATGGCAGCGTTAAAGGAACCAGCGGTTACCCCATCATCGGCACCAATCGCAGAATGACCGAATACCAGGCGGCTATATTGCTTTCCCAGATGAAAAGACTTGAAAGTGATACCCAGACACGTAACGAAAACGCCCGTTATCTGACATCGAGAATCAAAGACATCCCTGGTATTATCCCCCACAAACTGTATGAAGGCGTAACCAGAGCGGCCTATCATCTGTATCCGTTCCGCTATAAAAAAGAGCACTTTAATAACGTTCCAAGAAGCAAATTCCTTGATGCGCTGCGTGCGGAAGGCATTCCCTGCTCAGGAGGTTATGGCCCGCAATACAGAGACGGCTTAATTGAAATGACCTTAAATTCCAAAAACTTCAAGAGGGCTTTTTCAAAGGAAAGACTGGATAGATACCGCCTGGAGCTTCAATATCCTGACAATGACCAGCTTTGCGAAGAAGCAGTATGGCTCAGCCAGGAGCTTTTTCTGACGACCAAAGAGGATATGGATGATATAGCTGATGCCATCTCGAAAATCTATGAGAATCGAGATAAACTGGCATAAGCAGAAAAAGCCTTCACGGCCAAAGTCCCCTTTATGAGAGGAGATAGAAGTGAATAAGAACGATTTAACCAGGCGGCAATTTATAGCCGCAGCCTCAGCAGGCTCGCTCGCTGCTGTTGCCTCAGGGACCATTCCTGCCTATGGAAACATAACCAAAAGAGCCAGCAAACTGGCAATCCTTGGCGGTGAACCTGTAAGAAAAAACAAGAGCTGGCCCAGTTGGCCATACTGGGATGAAAAGGTCATAAACAAGGTAGTCGAAACTACAAAGAGCAGAATATGGTGTAGAATCCAATCTGAGTCGGGCACTGTCCCTACATTTGAAAAGGAATTTGCACAATTGATGGGGACGAAATTTTGCGTGGCCACAGGCTCTGGAACCCAGGCATTGCACACCTGTGTGGAAGCGCTAGGAATTGGTGCAGGAGACGAAATCATCACATCACCCTATACCGACCCCGGCACCATCGCTTCCATTTTGTCTGCCAGGGCTCTGCCTGTTCTGGCCGACCTTGACCGTGAATCTTATCAACTCGACCCCGATGACGTAGAAAGAAGAATTACCGAAAACACCAAAGCGATTATGCCGGTGGATATGATGGGGCAGCCCTGCAACATGGAAAAAATCATGGCGATTGCCAAAAAGCATAATTTGAAAGTAATCGAAGATGCCTGTCAAGCACACCTTGCCGAATATCAAGGCAAGAAGTTAGGAACCATTGGCGATGTCGGGTGTTTTAGCTTTCAATCCAGCAAGACAATTGCCTGTGGCGAAGGCGGTGCAATCATAGGAAACGATGAAGAACTTATGGACAATTGTTTCACCGTCCATAACCACGGCACATCCCGCCGGGGGCGCACGGAAGTGGCCGGGCCGAAATACCGTATGAACGAGTTCGAAGCCGCCGTTTTACTGGGCCAGTTTCCAGGTGTGCAAGGACGCTTCGCCCGCCGCAATCAAAACGCTGCCTATCTGACCTCCAGGCTCAAAGATATTCCAGGAATTTCCCCTCAAAAACTTTATGAAGGTACTACCAGTGGCTCTTTTTACATCTATGCTATGACATATCGAAAGGAACACTTCAATGATGCCGACCGCAGCAAGTTCATCAAGGCCGTGCATGCAGAAGGCGTTAGTCTCGATGGATATATCAGGCAAGGATTGCATAGGGAACCATGGATAGACCATATATTGAATTCAAAGGTTTATCAGAAGATGTTTTCCAAAGAGCGGCTGCAGAGATACCGCCAGGAGAATACCTGCCCGAACTGCGATCAGGTATGTCAGGAGTTGGTCATGATTTGGGCTTCTGGCCCTCTGCTTGGAACCAGAGATGATATAGATGACGTCGCCAATGCCATCCTCAAAGTCTATGAGAATAGAGATAAACTGAATTCGATATAAAGTGAAATCCCGCACCGATGGTTCGAGGTAGGTTTTTATTTCAACACCGGCGGGATGCTCATCAAATCGGTTCGCGTCTTACCGCCCTCGGTAATCCTCGACAGAGCATAGACAGTTCCGTCCTTGCCAACGGCGATTGAGTTAACATACACCGGCCGTTGTCCATTCTGGAAAAAGACGGCCCCGTGGTCAATGTATTTGCCGGTGGGGATATCGTAGGTAATCAGATGAAGGTTCTCCAGGCCCTTGGATTCCCCCATAGCAGTAGCCGCTTTGCCCGCTAATCTTTTCCCTTCGACGTAAATCGGCCCGCCGGTGAGGTAGTATAACGTGCGCTGGTCAGGACCCAAGGCGAAGCCGAGATATCCGTAGCTGAACTGATCAAACATACCACTTCGCTGCGAGGGCTCCGAAGTAATCCGCTGCAGTAGCTCGACGCGAACCGCTCGTGGGTCAAAGCGGAAGAGATATCCCGAATTGCCGTGGACGCCGTAGATCATTTTCTCTGCCGGATGCCAGACCACTTGTCGCCAGTTATAGCCCATGTGGCCGGGAGAAGTGGGGTCGTACAGCCCGAAGTAGTCCTTCTTCAGGTCATCCCCTTCCACGGTCTCGATGGCGTCTTGGTCGTACCGGTAGCGGCGGATATCGCCGGTGGAAACGGTGAAGTAGGCCGAGCCATCGTCAAGGTCAACGGCAATTGCCCGGCAGATGGTGCGGTATGTAGGCCCTTTGCCGTTTTCGCCCTGCTCGGAGGTCGGGCCAAGATTCTTCATCTCCCTTTTGGCCAGGTCATACCGGAAAAAGTAGCCGGTAGGCCAGGTCAGCCCGTAGATGCGGCCGCGCTGGGTATCCATATTCATAGTCAGGATGCCCTCCCGATGCGGCGCTACACCCAGGTCCTCGAACTTGCCGCTGGCCATCTCGTATGCCAGCAGATGGCCACCCGGATACGGTTTCCAGCCCGCAGGCGGCACGCCCATCTTCTCCATACCATCGATGATGCTGTAATAGCCAATGTGCGTGGCAAAATACAATTTGCCGCCACATTCCACAAATAGCACGTGGCTCTTGCCCTGGACGATTGTCTTCTGCCCTTTTTCGCCGCAGGCTTCGGTGATGTCGCCCAGGTGCTTGATTAGCCGTGTGGCAGGGTCGAAAACGAACATCTGCGCTCCCACTTCGTAAGATTCTGTGCTCATTACATAGTAGATATTTCCATCGCTTGCACAGGAAAGACCGTTGTAAGTATCGTGGGCCAGCTCAAAACCCGAGTTGTAGGTTTGTGCGACCAACTTCGGTGGCCCAGACCCAGATGTGGACTCGGCAGCTTCGATGCCCCAACAGCCAAGATACACAAGCAGCAAACTTGACAATACGATAGATCGGTTCATTCGGCACGTGCTCATACTTTATACCTCACAATATTGAACAGCAAACCTGCACTTCGGCAGGATTAGATAACCACGGTTTATTGCCATTTTTCATTTGAACTCGCCCAGCGACTTGATATACGCCACGGACTGGGCGATGTAGCTTTTCGTCTGAGACTCGTCCATCTCCACGTCCTGTACACCCTCTACCTCGATAGTGAGCGGGCCCTGAAAACCTTGTCGTTCGAGCAGCCGCAGTACAGATGGAAAGTCTGCCACTCCTTTGCCCAGCACAGGAAAATTCCAGTTCTTATATTTCCCATCGTGATCCTTCAATTCCACAGTGGCCACATAGTCGATGACTTTCTTCAACTCCGTGACGGCGTCGGTCCTCTTGTTGTAAAAAGTGATGTTACCCGTGTCAAAATTCACGCGGATGTTGGGATGATTGACGTGTTTCATCGTCTCCCGATGCACGTCTCCATTGGTCCCCAGGTCCGGATGGGTTTCCAGGGCGACCGTCACACCATGCTTGCTGGCAATCTCGCCCACACGATGCAATCGCTCGTACGCCGCTTCCTTTGGCATCCCGGTGTGTTTTGGAGAGAGGAACATATACTTGACACCCATCTTTTCGCAGATGGCCAGTTGGGCAGCCAGTTCGTCCAGGCTGTGGGGCTGGCCAAGGTCGGTTTCGCCTCGCAATACCAACGGCGCCAAGCCATGCCGGGCGAGCCGGTACCTGGTCATCACCAGTTCTTCGGGCTTGGGAACATCGATGAACACATAGTGCAGCCCTATCAAAGGCAGATGTGTCCAGGCAGCCTCTTGGAATTGGCCGTAGCTGGACAGGCGAATCGCAAGCGGATTGGTCATGCGAGTTGTCTTGGCGGATTTGCCCTCTTGCACTGGCCCGCTCCAGCACCCAGCGATAGCCAACACTAACACCACTGCCAAGATACTGCCTCTCTCCATAATGTATCTCATCCTCGCAAGTGGCCACTTGGAGTAATAGCACACTCTTCGCAGACACCCACTACCACCGCACAAAATAACGTTTTTTACTTCCTTACACCTTATTATAGTTAAACGCCTTGTAAAAAGTCTCCTATTTTCAAATCATTCAAAACAAATTTGTTGTATGTTGTTGTAACAATTTGTATTACTTGGGCCTACCAATTGATTTGATTTGCATCGCTATTACCTCCATAAGCTCCAACAAATATTTGCTCAATAGCATCACCTGTCACAGTATATGTTCACAGGTCAATACTGTCAACTAATTTCCGCCTTAATGAGAAATGGGGAGCAGTGCCAAACTAATTGCGACTGATTGTTTGACGTCAGCGAAAATGGCACAAGATAAGGCTTTCATCGGGCCGTCGTACGGAACACCACGTTTTTGGTGTACTTACCTATTCTCAGCCGGGCGGATCCCTCTTGGAGTTTCGAACTGGCGATCGAGATGTCCTCGAAGATCACATCGTTCACATCATGTTCGGAATCGGCTCCCTCTATCTGAACAAGACAATCACCAGGTTGACCGTCAACGGTCACATTTCTGAACCGGATATTGTGTATGAAGCCCGGTACCTTCTTTTGCATATACTGATTCACTACGGGGCGCAGGCGGATGAACTCTCCTTGGCCTTCCCCATGAATCCGAATATTTTCGATAGTGATATCCTCCAGCCGCATGTCCTCACCCGGCTCCAGAAGGAATGGTGTCATGCTGAAATGGATAATGTCGAGATTCCGAAGTGTCACGTTGCGCATAAAAGCGGCACGGCTTTCGTGTCCAAGCAGGAAGATACGAGCCCGGTCACACCAGAGAACCGAGTTTTCGACCGTTATTCGTTCAACATTGCTGTTCGGAGCGCTGAAATCAAGTCCCTTGAGAGCAACACAGTCATCATCGCTCCTGATAAAGCAATCGGTGATCAACACATCTTGGGAGTTGCACGGGTTGATGCCATCATCATTCTGAACGCGAGAGTTGCAGAGCTTCACATTTCGTACCGTCACGCGCTGACAGTTCTTCGGGACGATAGTCCAGTGGGATGAGCCGCGCAGCGTGATGCCATCTACTTCAACGTCTGTGCTGCTGCGAATCGCAATCAGGTTGCCCACCGGTCCCTTGCGCCACTCCCAGTCCGAGCCATCCAGAATACCTCGTCCACGAATCCGAATGTTAGTCCCTTCCGCTAACACCTCGGCCTTCACAACGGCGCCACCGGCAAGGTAGAGGATCTGGTTGCTATGCAAAACTATCTTCTCCGGCTTAAGCACTCCGGGACTGAAATAGATTACACCCTCATCGCCCGGCTTTGGTGCATTCGTTTCCAGAGGGTTCGCAAACAACAACAGAGGGCCCTTTTTGCCATCCGGCTCTACGCTGAGTTTGCGCGGCTGGTCCAGAGTAAGACTCAGTGTATGGTCATCCAGCAGTGTTGGTTGGACCCCGGGGTATTGAGGTCGGACCACCACATTCCGAAGCGACCGCTTGGAAACAATCTGGACGACTACAGGTCCTGACATGTCAAAGTTGGCAAACGAATAAGACCCACCGTGGTCCCATTGCTTTCCCGCAAATGGCGGGTCAAGCACACGGGCCAAGTACACATCAACTTTCTGACCAGCAGCCTGCACTTCATAGTCGGCCGACAGGACTTCCCCAGGTGGAGCGGAGTAGGTTACGACCTTGCCTCTGCTTGTTGTTTCGCATGGATCAGCGTTTTTCCTGTTCAAGGCCGATTTCCTACCGGCCTCAAACAATCCAGCCAATTCACTTAGAAAAGGAATTGTCACCACTCCGCCCTGTTCCTGAACTTCATGAAACCTCCGAATCCGTTTCTTCCATTCACCAAACTGCACAAGATCGGCAGCCTGGAAGACTTCCTGCTTGCCTACCGAAAGCCAGAGCTTGCCCGTCTGCTTTGAGGGAGCATAGGCGACAACATAATACCGTCCCGTAGCAGGCAGGACTACCGTCTCACTGCGGAGAATCCACGAATCTGTGCCGGTGAAATGCTCATGGAAGAACCTTGGCTCTTTGACGTTGTCAGTCGGAAGGTCCTTCACTCCCATTCCTTTGGGTACAGCAACCTGCAAAGGTTCTTCCGTCAAGCCCGGTCCAACAACCATCATAGCAGGCCTGAAGCTCTTCAAACGGTCGAGGGCTGGAACTCCGATCTGTATGAACAATTCAAATCCCTCATTTGCATCAAAAGCCAGCCAAATCTGTGGGGTCTTTTCCGTCATCTCATGGTATATGACCTGAGAGACAGCAGGCTCGGCAACCAGAACAGCTGTTTCCGGACTGGTCGCGGCCTTCTCACTGAATATGGGCCGGTGAGCCTGCGCTGTAGAACACAGTACAGCTAAGAACAACAGGCCAGATAGAATGATGCTCTTTCGCATTGGGTACGCCTCCAAAGTGACAATCTCTTAGGTTTTGCTCAAAAAATACTCAGAGATATGAATGCTGCAACAGACGGCCTAATTATCACAGAGCGGGTACGCCTATTATACCGGGAATCCGCCGCACTGTGAACAGACAAGGACTCCTAACGCAGGCTTCTGGGCGTATTTTTACCCGCCATTGCTCAGGTTAGGTTCGCAGTCAAATCGTAGCAAAGTCTTGGATCGGTCCTGCCAGCTTTTTGAGAGCCAGTGCGCTCGCACGAACCTTTCTCATCTGGCGCTTGTGCGGCGCTCGCCTGGCGCTCGGCCAGTGTTATAAGTCTTTGTTGACATTAATGTAACATTCATTCTCATAACAGCTTAGAAAAGCCGACATTTGAATTATGAGGTTTTGGGTCTTATCCTGCTTTTGGAAAAGGTGATTTTCTGAGATTAAAAAGCATCGGACATTGAAAATGTTGCCAAATTTTTACTTTTCAATAACTCACCGATGATAAAGGGCTTACGAAATGAACATTTTTGTCGAATTGGCAGATAACGAGACTTCTGGTTGTAGCGGAGTTGTATGGTTCAACTCGCGAAAAACGGACGCTCTGATTAGTGCTGGTTTTCAGCAAGCCATTTCAAGAGCAGTTGCATCCGCGCGGTCGGTGTCACCGTTGGATTGTAATCGTTCGGGTCAGTGCCGTGCTCCGCACTCCAGCAATCCCACTCCCGAAATGCATGGTACTGCTCGTCCATTCCCCGATGCGCCGCAACCGCTTCAACGTGAGTGGAACCGGCGCTCTGTCTGAGCGCGTACCGTCTCAAATCACGCATGCGCGACACAGCAACGTAGAGTCCGTCTCTTGGACGCCAGGATAACCCGGCAACGCGCAACGAAGTCTCAGTATTCCCGCTGTTTAGTGATGCCCGGCTGAGGAACTGGATATTTGCCATCTGACCCGGCCTGCAAGGGCGCAGGAGAATCCATCGTCAACTTGTCCAGGCCGGGCGCCATCTCGTGGTCGCAGTTGAGGATCCCGTCGTATGTGATTTCCTGGCCGGTATGCGCGGCCATGCGGCCCATGCTCGTCACGAGACTGGCCTGGATGCCGCGCTGGGCTTCGTTGTAGGGCTTGTTGTTGCGGATGGCATCTATCAGGTTGTTCCATTCGTTTTGATATGGATCCTGCTCGCCCGGATTGACTTTGGATTCCCAGAGCAAGTTTGAGCGCGTCGGATTCTGGCCCTTGTAAGTGCTGGAGGGCATCCCACAGTCACCGCTCTTTGAGACGATCGCCATGCCTTTGCTGCCCTGCGCGTAGCTGGAGTAAATGTCGTTGCAACCCATGATGCAGCGTCCATCCATGATGAACTTGCCGCCGTCGGCGAAAGTGTATTCCACTGAATACGTATCGAAATTCTGGTCCACGTAAGTGATGCCTTCGGGACTCTGCCGATAATGGCGACCGCCCAAGGCGTGGGCCTTGACCGGCCAGGCGTTCTTCATCCAGCAGAGCTCGTCGATGTGGTGGATATAGAAATCGCTGAAGCACCCGCCGCTGGCCCAGATGAAGCTGTGGAAACGCTGCACCTGGTAAAGCAGTTCGCTGATACCGGGTGGCTTTGGCAGCGAGGAGAAAAACCCGATTGGTCCATGCATCCGGTAGCCGCGCAACAGAATGAGGTCGCCGATTTCGCCGTCCTGGATGCGTTGGTACAGTTCCTGAAGCGCCCGGCTGTGACGGGACATCAATCCCACTCCTACTTTTAGGTTCTTCGCCGTTGCCTCTTCGGCGAGCTTGAACATCCGCCGACTGGTCGGACCGTCAACGGTAACCGGTTTCTCCATGAAGACATTGAGGCCCTTCTTGATGGCATAGGTGAAATGCACCCAGCGGAACGCCGGAGGCGTCGTAAGAATCACCACATCACCGGCATCAAGACAATCCATCGCCTTTTTGTAAGCATCAAAGCCGACGAACTTGCGATCCTCTGGCACGTCCACCTGTTTAGAGTGCGAATCCTTCAAAGCATTGTAGCTGCCGGTAAGACGACTCTCGAAGACATCGGCCATGGCGACGAGCTTGATCGGACCGTTCTGGACGGACAGAGCATTAGATGCTGCGCCACCGCCACGGCCACCGCAGCCAACCAATGCTACCTTGATGGTATTGTTCTCCGCCGCGTAGATGTGCGGAACAACCCCCGTTACCAGAGCCGAGGCCGCTGCCATCTGACCGGTGTGCTTCAAAAACTCACGACGTGATGTAGTTTTTTTAGTAATTTCGCTCATATCGGTTCTTCTCCTACTGATTGGTTCCTACTTCAAATGCCAAGTTTTTTCCAGGAGTTACTATTCGCTCCCGGCACGAGTGTCGTTAAAATTCCATTGCTCCCCATTATAGCCATGGTCGGGCTCTTCGCAAGCGCGTTTTCACGCATGAAAGCCTTGAACGAATTGATATCGTTTTGGGGAACTGGCACGCTCAGACTGTCAATGACCAGGGCGGCGCCGGGTTCCAAGCCGAAGCACAGGCAACCGGCGTCAGAGGGCGCACAGTACTTGATAATCAGCACTGCCAATCTCAAGCCAATCCAAGACGCCGCGGTGAAGGAAAACGCCACCGAGGCGTCCAAGCTTATTGAGAGACTCGTTGCCTGTCGGGGTCCTTAGGTGCCGATGATACCGGCGGAACTATAGTCAAAAGGCAAAACAGCAGTAAGTAATGCGAAAGTCAATTAGAATTTGCACAAGTACTTTCTGTCGGATTGCGATCTTGATAGTGCTCCGATATTGCGCAAGAGATCGCATCGGTCATTGAATCCGACAGTAAAATCAAAAGTGCAGATTGATTCCCAAATTATGAGTTTTTATGTCAACTTTTCTTGTCTCCAGCGCATTCGAAAGGAAGATTTTACATAAGTAATTGCAATTTCGTCCATCGTGGAAACTACGGGTTTTTGCAAGAATACAAAATAGTTAGCATCAGAGGGAAA
>Ga0315279_10008170_pt1 | contig 12726 bp, 11 predicted proteins | sample YL17G06_20_MG_FD_203694 | JGI IMG/M metagenome (GOLD analysis project Ga0315279, IMG submission 203694) | Sediment microbial communities from Yellowstone Lake, YNP, Wyoming, USA - YL17G06_20 | ecosystem: Environmental > Aquatic > Freshwater > Lake > Sediment | place: USA: Wyoming | collected... | reverse complement strand
ACCTTCTCCCCTGTGGCGTATGGTCAGGCAGTGCGGTATCACCCATGTCGTCGGCGGGATGAATTTCCGCCCCGGCTGGGAAAAAGCCGACCGCGAATACCTGCCATGGAGCTACACATCTCTTTTACTGGTCAAAACCGCCTACGAAGACGCCGGCTTTACCTTCGATGTGCTCGAAAGCCGTCCGCCGATGAACAAAATCAAGCTGGCTCTGCCCGGGCGTGACCAGGAAATCGAGTACGTGATCGACTTAATCCGCAACCTGGGCAAGCTGGGCGTGCCAGTGTGGTGTTACGAATGGATGCCGGTATTCAACTGGATGCGCACTTCCACCACAGCCCCCGCCCGCGGCGGCGCCCTCGCCACCGCTTACGATCACGAGCTGATGAAAAACGCACCGCTGACCGAATATGGGATCGTGACCGAAGACCAGCTTTGGGAAAACCTCAAGTACTTGCTGGAGATCATCATCCCGGTGGCTGAAGAGGCCAATGTGAAGTTAGCCATGCACCCGGACGATCCTCCAATCTCACCGATCCGCGGGCTGGGCAGGATCATGCGCTCCGTAGATAACTACCAGCGCTTGCTCGATCTCCACCCCAGCCCGGTCAACGGCATAACCTTATGCCAGGGCAACTTCACCCTGATGACCGACGATCTACCCTCCGTCATCCGCCACTTTGGTAAGCAGGGCAAGATCTTTTTCGTCCACTTCCGCGACGTGCGTGGCACAGTAGAAAAATTTGTCGAGACCTTCCATGACGAGGGCAAGACGGATATGCTAGCCTGTATGGAGGCTTACCGCGACATTGGCTACGATGGAGTCGCCCGCCCTGACCATGTTCCCACCATGGAAGGGGACAACAACGATAACCCTTCCTATTCGTCCATCGGTCGCCTGTTTGCCATTGGCTATATCAAAGGCCTGCGCGAGGCTGTTTATCGCAGCAGATAATTTATTTTGTACCCGGGCTGGATTTATTCGAAACTGTGCAAAACTGTAACCGGGTAGAAGAGTGAAATAAGGTCAATGAAGAAGAAAGACAGGCTGCGTGCGGATAAATTGTTCCACTCCCTCGAGGCCATCTCCGCGACCCGCGATGGCGAGGAGAACACTGATGATCTGGCATCCATCCAGGGCCAGGCAGTGCAAATGGTTGCCGATAGCTCCCGCTTGCCACGGTTGAAAAGATTCCGCTTTCAATTGCTGCACCAGTGGCTGATCCACAACTTCGCGCCGTGCTGTGCAGCCGACATCGGTGGCGGCAAGGGATTACTCAGTTACCTGCTGATCCAGAGTGGCTGGCAGGCTACTGTGATCGATCCGGTAGCCCAATCGCTGCCGGAAAAATATAAAGATATAGTCACCAACATGCGCCTCATGATTGAGCCGTCTGCCCGTGTGCCGAACATCCCCGCGGAATTTGAAATACAGCATGCGCGGGGCTTCGATTTGTTGATCGGTATGCACGCCCACGGCTGCAACGTGAAAATCATCGAGGCCGCTGCCCATGCAGGCTGCGGGTTTGTGCTCTTCCCCTGCTGCGTGATCGACGAGCCGTTTGTGCCTCCGCCGGGCGTGCACTGGCTGGAAAGCCTGGCCGATTACGCCGTCCGGCAGGGACATGCCGTGAAACCTTTCCGCCTGAATTTCAAGGGTCAGAATATTGGTATATACGCCAGGAATGAAAGGATTACAGGTAAATAAAAATGCAAGCCACCATTCTTGGTAGAACCGGGTTAAAAGTCAGCCGCCTTGGTGTTGGCGGCGGTGGTCCCAGCCAGTTGGGGCAGAGTACAGGCGTTCCTGCAGATGACTCGACGACCATCGTCCGTATGGCACTGGATTCAGGCGTCAATTTCATCGACACAGCAGAGGCTTATCGCACCGAAGCCATCATCGGACGGGCCATCCGCGGCATCCCGCGCCATCAACTGGTGCTGTCTACCAAAAAAACAACCTGGGGCGAACACCCCATTACGCCTGCCGAGGTGCGCCTCAGTCTCGAAGCCAGCCTGAAACGTCTGGAGACGGACTATGTGGATATATACAGCCTGCACGGGGTCAGCGCGGAGCAATACGATTACCTGGCGAGTGAGATCATTCCCGTCTTTCAGCAGTTACAAACCGAGGGGAAAATCCGCTTTATCGGCATTACCGAGGCCTTTCATTCCGATACCGGGCATGTCATGCTCCAGCGCGCCCTGCAGGATGATGTTTGGGATGTAATCATGGTCGGGATCAACATCCTAAACCAGTCGGCACGTCCACGCGTTCTGGCCGAAACCATCCGCAAGAACATCGGCATTCAGGTTATGTTCGCCGTGCGCCTGGCTCTAAGCAGACCAGAGCGGTTAAAAGAGGTGGTGCGTGAGTTGATCGCCAAAGGGCAGCTGGATGCCTTTGAGATTGATATGGATGATCCCCTGGGGTTTGTGATCACCGAAGGCGGCGCAGCCAGCATACCCGATGCGGCCTATCGCTTCTGCCGCGATGAGCCGGGAACGCATGTGATCCTCAGTGGAACAGGATGCGCCGATCATATGCGCGCCAACCTGGAATCAATCGAGCACCCGCCCCTGCCTGAAGCTGTTACCACCCGGTTGAGATCCATCTTTCGCCGCGTCGATTCCATTTCCGGACAGTGAAGGTAAGGAGTACCCGTGACCATTCCCATCTTCCTCGCCATCGATGCCGGAACCACCTCCCTTAAAGCGGCTCTGTTCGACGCGCAGGGTCACATGCTAGCTCTCGACCGGCAGGAATACCTTCTGTTAACTCCTGCGCTGAATGTGGTCGAGCTCGATCCCCAAGTCTATTGGCAGGCATTGGTGAGTGCTGTGCGCAGCGTACTCGCTCAGAGTCGCGTGGCAGGGCAGGAGGTTACCACCCTGTGCATCTCTAGCCAGGGTGAGACTTTTATCCCGGTAGATACGCAAGGCGTTCCGCTTTCGCGCGCCATCGTCTGGCTCGACAACCGCGCCAGCGAAGAGGCAAAATTGATTGCTGAAAGGTTCGGGATCGACAAAATCTTTCACCGCACCGGACAGCCTGAAGTGGCCCCCACCTGGCCAGCCTGTAAAATGCTGTGGATGCGCAGCTGCACGCCAGATATCTTCCAGCGCACGGCCAAGTTCCTGTGGCTGGAAGATTACCTGCTTTACCGCCTCACCGGCCAATTCGCCACTTCGACCGGCCAGCAGACCTCCTCGCTGCTACTCGACATCCAGGCGCAGGATTGGTGGCCGGAAATGATGGCTTATGTGGGTCTCGCTTCGGACAGGCTGGGCAAGTTAATGAAACCAGGCGAGCCTTTGGGCACCCTACGGAGGCACGCTGCCGAGGAATTAGGACTTTCGACCAGAACCTTGGCAGTTACCGGATCGATGGACCAGGCTATCGCCGCACTGGGAGCGGGAAACATCGCCCCAGGCATGGTGGTGGAGAGCACTGGCGGAGCACTGGGCATCGTCGCCACATTAACCGAACCTCTTTTTGACCCGCAGCGCCGCATACCCTGTTATCTGCATGCCGTGCCCAACACCTACTGCCTGCTCCCCTGGGGCCAGACAGCTGGCATGGCGCTCAAGTGGTTCCGCGACCAGTTCTTCGCTCTCGAAGCCGAATCGGCCCGCCAGGCTGGCCGCGAACCTTACAATGATATGACTGCCGAAGCCGGGCGCGTTCCCGCGGGATGTGATGGGCTGGTAGCGCTGCCCCACCTGGAAGGCGCTTTCTGCCCCGAGTTCAATCCACTCGCCAGGGGCGTTTTTTTCGGCGCCACCTTACGGCATGGACGGGCTCACTTCATCCGCGCCATCCTGGAAAGCGTGGCCTTCATGCTTAAACGCAACCTCGACCTGGTGGAAGGCTTAGGAATACCCGTAGAGACTATCACCAGCCTGGGAGGCGGAGCGCGCAGCCCTCTCTGGCTGCAAATCAAAGCGGATGTGCTGCAAAAGCCTGTGCAAACGATACAGGTGGAGGAGGCCGCCTGCCTGGGCGCTGCCATCCTGGGGGCAGTGGCCGCGGCTGTATATCCTGACATCCCATCAGCTGTGACACAAATGGTTCAGCACAAAGAAGCAGTCCAACCGAATCCCGCACACTGCCAGGTGTATCAGCAGCGGTACGAGGATTATGTTGCGTTGTTTAATCACCTGACGCCCATGTTTACGGATAAATAAATGGTGAATGATATGAGAAATGGTGAATGATATGAGAATCGATACAGAAGACTTGACTGGCAAACATGTTCTGGAGGTTGGCAGCGGGCGTGGAGATACCACGCGCACCCTGGTTGCCCTTTTATCTAAGTATTCCGGTACAACACTCACGGTTACCGATATTTCAGGTACCCATTTTCAACAGCTACAGAAAGAATTTTCCAACCAGCCTGTTCGGATTCGATTTATTCAAACAGATGCCTGTTCTTTGAGTGGGATCACATCTGACTCGAAGGATTACGTGGTTTGCAATTACACGCTGTGCGCCATCAACGCCCAGTCCGGGCAGGCTGCACTCGCCTTGAAGCGGTTCTGGGATGTCTTGCGTACTGGCGGGAAGCTGTTTGTGGAGGAAGAATTCCCGATCGATAAAAAAGATAATCCAGCGCAAGGAATCTGGTCCGAAAAGTGGCGCATTTTGAAAGTCGCGACCATCCTGCGCGGGGGCTTCCCATATAACGAACTTCAGCCTGAAACACTGGCAGAGATGTGCCGCGCGGCGGGGTTCGAGGATATCGAATGGTCAGCATCCACAACATTTTTTCCTGGAGCAAGCAGCCTGGATTTCTTCAATACGCGGCTGAGGAGATTGCTGCAGGATATACCCAACCCTCATCTGAAACAAGGATTGTCGGAACTGGCATCCGAGCTGGCACAAAAAGTATCCCAAACCGGTGGTATGGAAATACCCTATTACCAGTTATGTGCCAGGAAAGGCATCTATGGATAAATTAACTGCCGGTTACGTTTCCCTGGGCACCGAATTCTATGTGCCCGATCGCCTGATTGCCATCAGCGCCGATGCGGAGCGGCAGATCGCCGCGGCTGGCATCGAGCAGGTGCGCACGGACCCGGTTTTTGCATTAGGCCAGGAGGAACGCGCTATCCGCGAGCTGAAAACCCAGCCGTGGGATTTCTTGATCGTCAATGTGATCAACTGGATCGACCCGCGCGCCGCTACCCGACTTCTGTACGAATTCCGCCACGAGCCGATCGTGCTGTACAGCAAGGGCGGCTTCACCGAGGGGGATACGCTCATTTCTCCGGCCGCGGGGGCAGGTTCTACCGCGCTGCGCTTCCCCATGGAGCGTTGGGGGATCAAGTTCAAATACCTGTTCAACGGCCCTGATCAGCCTATGGATGTGGAGGGAATCGTCAAGTTCGGTCGCGCTGCTCAGACGATGAAAAAACTGCGCAGCGCCCGCGTGGGCATCCTGGGTTTCAATGACATGGGCCTGTACACCACCGGTTTCAACGTGACCAGCCTGCGCGGTGTAACCGGCGTGGAGGTCGAGTCGTTCGACATGCTCCAGCTCGAGCGCCAGATGGCTGCCATCTCCGACGAAGCCGTAGAAGCAGAAGTCACCCGCGTCGCTGCTGACTGGCAGTATCCGCTGGGCAAGCCGAAAGAAGCTGCCGTGGAGCGCGCCATCCGCATGTACCTGGCAACGGTGGAGATTTGCAGACAGAAGAACTTCAGCGCCGTCTCGTATAAGTGCGTGGAGGGCATCCCGGCCTTCATGAACGCCGTTCACAGCGTGCCGTCGGCGCTGGTCGCCACTGCCGGTTACCCCTATGTAGATGAAGACGATGTAGGCAACCTGGTGGCTGAGTTGATTCTCAAATGGCTGTCGGGAGGCAAGCCGGTGACATTCCTGGAGCATTACGAACACCATCCCGATTGGATCTTACTGGGCGTGGACGGCTTCGCGCCCATGCAGCTGCTGGCTGGTAAACCGCAAGTCAAGCCGATCCAGACCGTGCTGCTGGATGGCCTGGTGTTCTGTGGCCCGTTGAAAACCGGGCGCATGACTCTGGCCTGCTTATCCGAGGACAATGCGGGTTACCGCATGCACATCGTCACAGGCGAAGGTGTGCCCCCACCGCAGTGGGTCGAGATGGGCGTACCGCTGCCATCCTGGCCCTCGGTGAAATTCATCCCCGACACCAACGTGCGCCGAATCCTCGATCACGTGCAGTCGCAGCACTTCGCCGTGGTCTTTGGAAATTACGCCCAGGAGCTGATCGAGCTGTGCAATCTTCTAGAGATCAAGACGGTGATCGATTAGGGGCCACATGGGAACTATAGACTTCAACGATTTCCAAAACCTGCTCAATGGCCCGATGGGAGCTTACTATATCGGCCGTTGGGAATATTTTAAGGTGGTGATCGATATCGTCGACCGCCTGAAGCCCCAATCGGTTTTGGAGTTGGGGCCCGGGCAGCACACGATCGTAAAACTTTGTGATGTGATGCTGAAACCTGAAGATGATGCCTGGGGGAGACCGCTTAATCCCACCGGGCAGGTGATCCTTCACAATGCAACGGAGAAACCCTGGCCTGTCACCGATAAGCAATATGACCTGTTCATCGCGCTGCAAGTCTGGGAACACCTGGACAACAAACAAAGCCGCGCCTTCCGGGAAGTGATGCGTGTTTCCAGGGCAGCCATTCTTAGCTTTCCTTACCTGTGGGATGTTCCACCGGAGAGCCGCAATTACCCCGCCCACCATCTGGTTGACGAAGAGCTGATCGGCGACTGGACTTTACAGGTGCCGTCTGAACAGGTGGTAAAGATACCCCGTACAGGTCCCGAGGTTAGTAAAGGACCGCGCATCATCTATTTTTGGCAGTTTCAATGAAGATGAATCTCAACACCCTTGTCCTTTACAACACTTCCAGCCAACATCATCGTGAAGCAGTCGAGTACGTACTTCCCTATCTCGACCATTTTGGGATACCCTATCAAGAGTGGGATGTAAACCGCAGCCCACTTCCGACGAATTTAGGAGAATTCGCTCTGGTGTTGATCGCTCATCGGCAGATCGATCCGCGCGGCCACCAGCTCTCACGCCATCACCTGCGGAAAGCCGTGAAAGCAGGCACTGGTCTGGTGACGTTTGACCCTGTTTTCGGTTTGGGTCGACATCCGGAATATCGAAAATCCGTGAGATCAGATTCGAATGAGGCAAATCCGCATCAACAGACTTCGGAAGCGCAGGCCGGTGTTGAGACACCAGGCATCATTGTAAAGTTCACCCAGCCCCACACCATCACCTCCCGCCACGCATCCGGTGAAACCATCACCCTTACTGCACCCGTGCACCTCCAGCCAATCTCCGGCGACGAAAACCTTCTTGCTGTGGATGGTGCCCCTTTGCTGGCGGTTACATCCTTGGGCGCAGGACGTGTTGTCCAATGGGCAACGGCCGATTGGATGGATACCCACTTCCTGGGTCCTCTCGGCGGTCTGGACGATGTTCTCTGGCGATCACTGGCATGGGCAGCGCGCAAGCCATTTGTCCTGCGCGGATTACCGCCCCTGGTCACCATGCGTGTGGACGATGTTGCTGCGACCGGTCACTTGTGGGGGCAATCGCCGCTGTGGTGGGTTCGCATCGCTAACCGCTACGGGTTCAAACCCTGGCTGGGGTTGTTTCCCTACAACCTGACGGAAGCTGCCATTACCGAACTGCGCGAGCTGCTTCTTAGTGGAAAAGCCACTGCCTTCCCGCATGCTTTCGGACGACCCCAGCGTTCCCTCTCCCCCAACCCGCAAATGTACCCCTCACCTGACGAGAGAGGGGCCAGGGGTGAGGGGCTCTCGGACGATCCATGCCCTTATTACGATTCTACCAGCCTCCCCCTGCGCGCTTCCTCCTACGATGAATTCATTTATTACGATCACGAGAACAAGCGCCCCTGGACGGAGGCTGAAGCCGCCCGGGGGTTAACGGCTGTAGATGCATGGTACGCGGCCCATGCCCCGTTGCCAATGTCCAGCTACGCCATCCCCCATTGGGGCGAGATGGGCAGCAACACCCTGGCGCACATCCACGATCATTGGGGCTGCGAGTTCATCGCCACCTACCACGGCGCGGATGCCCCGCTCGAGGGCGCGAGCTGGCTGGTTGCCGGCCCGTTCCGCCAGCACGAGACGCCCGGCAGCGCCCTGTTCGATAAAGCGGATCGAGGGGCAAGTGCGATGTATTACGCTGATTTCATCAACTTCGCAGAAAGGCAGTTCTTCCTGTGCTGCACCGAAGTCCGCGACGAAACCGGCTATGAGTGGGCGCCCGGCGGAAATGTGGAAAACAGCGCAGCCCGCGGGTTGCGCCAGCTTAAACGCGCCCTGGACAGTTTTGCCCTGCCGGTGCTCTTCACTCACGAAACGGACTTCATCTACAAAATCTCACCAGAAGCCTGGGAAGGGCAGCTTGCCAGTATTGCTTCTGGGCTCTCTGGCTATAACCCCATTTATGTCACCCTCGACGAGGGCATTCGTTATGTGCGGGCGACCAAAACCTCGCGACTCGTCGCCGCGGCCTACAATCCCATTACCCGGGAGGTCACTGCCCATTTCACCGGGCAGGCTGATGTACTCACCCACTTCCATCTGTTCACCAGCGGGCAGGAAATCACCTCCCAGCTGGTAGAAGTACCGTCGTTTGAAGATGGGTGTGCCGTAAAATTTACGAACGAATGATATATCTGAAAGGGCGATTTTGATTTTATGAAACGGTAGATCCGTTTCATAAAATCAAATCCCCTTTATCCGTAAATTTGGAGTATGAACGGGCGAATGCCCGTTCATACTCCAAATATTCGGGAATCTTATATACAATCTGCACCGCAAGGGTATATCAGTTGCCCGCCCGGTGCCTATGAAGGATGGCAGCTTTATCCAGGTTATCAACGCACCTGAAGGACCGCGCTGTATTGTGGTTTTCACCACTGCGGTGGGTAAAGAGCCAGATTATGACAAGGAGCCGGAAGAAAAAGCTTATCACTACGGAAAGGCAGTTGCCCTTCTCCATCAAGCCAGTGATGATTTCACCAGCGCATACTCCCGCTTCACCCTGGATGTCGATTTTCTATACCGTCAGAGTATCGAACCAATTCGCCCGTATCTTCTCCACCGTCCGGATGATTGGTTTTTTCTCCAGGCCTACACTGAGAGGTTTTTCCAGCGCCTGTCTACATGGCCCGCCAGCACCCTCGATTGGGGCTTTTGCCATGCCGATTTGCAGGGTTCCCATGCCCATGTCGACTCTGAAGGCAAGTTGACCTTCTTCGATTTCGATTGCTGTGGACCTGGCTTCCGCGCCTACGATCTGGCTGTCTTTCGCTGGATATCACGGCTGGTTGAATGAGGAGTATTTCGATCGATTCCTTAAGAATCTGCGCGCGGTAGAAGCTGACTACTCTCTGGCGAAATGAGGTAGAATCTTCAAAACTCCTCAAGCTCCCAACCCCTTTCACCTCCATGTACGGGTTCAGGGGCGGACAGGTTGCCCCTCCCATTCCCTGAACGCGATGTAGGGGCACAATATATTGTGCCCCTACGCTGCGTCTCCCCCTTCCCCCATTTGGGGGAAAGGGGCAGGGTATGGGGGTCCGCCCTTGAGTATATACAGGGAAGGAGGGAAATAGGGAAAATGGGTATGAGATTACGTAAATCATTTCTTGTGGTGGAGGAACCACAGATAGCGGAAAGGTATTTCACAAATAGGTAAAGATAAGTATGACTATAGTTTCCAGGTTAGCGAATTTATCGGCAGCACGGGTCAATCGTATCCCCCGCGAGCTCAAACTGTTCGCAGGGGCTTCGTTGGTATTGGGTGTCGCTTACAGCATGTTCGACTCGATCTTTAACAATTTCCTCGACCAGCGGTTTGCGATCAGCCCGTTCCAGCGCTCATTTTTGGAATTCCCGCGCGAGCTGCCGGGCTTTTTGGTGGTATTCGTCTCTGCGGCGCTGTGGTTTTTATGTAGCCGGCGTTTAGCGGTGGTATGTATGTCTCTGGGCGCAGTCGCTGTGCTTTTTATTGGCTTCGCCTCACCGAGTTTTTATGTGATGCTGCTCTGGTTATTTTTCTACAGCATGGGCCAGCACCTGTATATGCCCCTGGCTTCGGCTATCGGGATGGAACTGGCCCGCGAAGGCCAGACCGGGCGGCGTTTAGGACAGCTCAATGCCATCCGCAATGCCGCCGCCATAGGGGGAAGCTTCCTGGTCGTCATTGGTTTTCGCTCCCTGGGTTTCCACTTTGAAACTATTTTCATACTGGGCGCAATCGGTCTGGTGATCGCGGCAACGTTTATGTTCGCCATGAAGCCTACCCCCACCCACAAGGCCGGCGCTTACCTCCAGTTGCACAAAGAATATAAGCTGTACTATACCCTGGCAGTCATTTCCGGAGCGCGCAAGCAAATATTTATCACTTTTGCTCCCTGGGTGCTGGTAAAAATTTTCAACCAGCCCACAGAAATTATGGCCTCGCTGTTTTTGGCGGGAGGTATCATCGGCATCATTTTCCAACCGTTTCTGGGCTGGGCAATCGACCATTATGGTGAGCGACCCGTGCTGGCCTCGGAGGCGGTCATCCTGGTTTTTATCTGTTTCGGCTACGGATTTTCGAAATTCCTGCTTCCCGAAAGGATTGCCTTTCCGGTGGTGGTGGCCTGTTTCCTGCTCGATCAGATGGTTTTCTCCGTTAGCATGGCCCGTTCCACCTTTATAAAGAAAATCGCTAAACAACCGCAAGACGTGCAGCCCGCCCTGACCGCCTCAGTAACTATTGATCATGTTTTCTCGATCAGCGCCGCTTTGCTGGGCGGCCTCATCTGGGACCGTTTTGGGTTCCAGTACGTGTTCTTGTTTGGTGTGGGCATTGCCCTCTTGAACCTGGTTGCCGCGCTGCAGGTGAAGGTGCCTGAAAAGGAGCCGGCATGACCGCCACTATCCGCACCCGTACCGCCGAGAGCGCAGACGCTGCCGGATTAGCCCAGCTGGTAAGGTTAAATGCTCTCTTCAACGGCGCCAGCGATTCGGCTGAGCAAATAGCTGCCCGTTTGAAAGATCCGCGCCGTGTGGAAACGATCATCCTTGCCGAAACCGATGACTGTATTGTCGGGTTCGCCGCACTCCGCATCGTGCCGTGTGTTTTTTTCTCTGAGCCGTATACCGAACTGACTGAACTCTACGTGGATGAAAGTTACCGCCGGCGAGGCGTGGGACGGGCGCTTGTCGCCCACGTAGAAAAGCTGGTGCGGGAAGCGGGTGCACGGCATATGCTCATCCTGACCGATTTCTACAATAACGCGGCCCAATCCCTCTACCGCGCCATGGGTTACGTACATTATGATATTGCCCTGACCAAGGATTTTTTTGAAAAATGAAAATCATCTGCATTCGTATCTACCGGCCTAAGAAAATCAATCCCCATTTTAACCAGAGCGATTGGATCGTCACGGTGGAGACAGACACCGGCCTGACCGGCATCGGCGAAGGTGGCACCCACGACACACTCGCCCAGTGTGCAGCTATGCTCATTGGCGAAGATGCTGATCGTATTCAGCATCTCTGGCAGTTAATGTACCGCGGATGGTTCTACCCCGCTGGCCGCGAAAAGCTGCATGCCCTTGGGGCAATCGACTTGGCGCTGTGGGATCTAAAAGGGAAATTATATAACGCCCCCGTATACGAACTGCTTGGGGGGGTGACACGGGATTATGTTGAGTGCTATTCCACAGGCTTTCCCTGGCAGGGATCACTGGCTGAAACCGCCCAGGCCTGTGTGGAGGCAGGTTTCCGTGCCTACCGCACCGCTGTGGCAGATCCTGCCGATGGCATTTTCGATGCCCGGCGCATGGTCGAACAGACTGCTGCGAACTGCCGCGAGATTGCCGAGGCATTGGCTGGCCACGGCGATTGGACGATTGATTTTCACACCCGCCTCGATCTGGCTGACGCGGTGCGGTTGTGTGGGCTAATCGAACCTCTCAACCCGTTGTTTGTCGAAGATCCGCTGCGTTCCGAAAACGCCAATGTTCTGTCTACACTTCGTACCCAGGTGAAAATTCCCATCGCGGTTGGAGAGCAGTTCGGTGACCGTTGGGACATCCACGATCTGATCGAGCACCACCTGATCGATTACATTCGCGTCACGCTGCCTAATGTAGGCGGTATTACCGAGTGGATGAAGATTGCTGCCTTGTGTGAGACTCACTACGTGGGTATGGTACCGCATTTCACCGGCCCGATCTCGCTGGCAGCACTGGTACACGTATTATGTGCGCTGCCAGTCCCGGCAGTGGTGGAAATAGGCGGAGCAGCTCCGAAATTGCCACCTCACCTTTCTCAGGGGTGTTCTTTTCACGATGGAAAGTTGTGGCCCAACTCACGCCCTGGCCTGGGTGTGGAGTTCAACCCAGCGGGTGCAGAGCTTATCGCTGAGATTTCCGAGCGCCATGCGCCGATCCCCACCTACCGTCGACCGGACGGATCGTACACCAACTGGTAACGCATTATCTGTCTTATTTCGCCCGCTAGCTAATCGAAGAACCAATCTACAATTTTGGAGTCGCTATGTCCCCTTTCATAACTCGTCCCGTCATCATGGGCACCCAAGGAGTGGTCACTTCCGGCCATTACCTGGCCAGCGCTGCCGGGTTCCGCATCCTTTTGCAGGGCGGCAACGCCATTGACGCCTCTG
>Ga0315279_10008169_pt1 | contig 12726 bp, 10 predicted proteins | sample YL17G06_20_MG_FD_203694 | JGI IMG/M metagenome (GOLD analysis project Ga0315279, IMG submission 203694) | Sediment microbial communities from Yellowstone Lake, YNP, Wyoming, USA - YL17G06_20 | ecosystem: Environmental > Aquatic > Freshwater > Lake > Sediment | place: USA: Wyoming | collected... | reverse complement strand
GTTTTGCCGCCGGGCAGGCGGCCGCATTTACCCTCGAAACGCAGATTTATATCGCACGCGGACAACTCGCTTCCAAAATTGGACAAACGCCGCCCCATGTCAGCACCCGTTTGCAGGTCAGCCTGTTCTGGATGGGCAAACAGCCGCTGGTCAAAAACAAGGAATACCTGTTGAAAATCGGTGCTTCCAAGCAGGCGATGGTTGTTGAGGAAATCCTCAATACAATGGACGCCGCACAGTTATCCGGCAAAAGCCAGGGGGATTGTGTTGAATATCACAATGTGGCGGATTGCATTATCCGCACAGAGCGGGCAGTGGCATTTGACACCGCCGATGCCTTTGCCGGTACGGGGCGTTTTGTTATTGTGGACAACTATGAAATACGCGGCGGCGGAATCATCCGCCAGGCACTGCCCGACAGCCAGGAAGACCTGCGGCAATCCGTGATGACTCGAAATCTCAAATGGGCGGTCAGCGGTATCAGTCGAGAACAACGGCAGCAGCAATACAGGCAAAGAGCATGCCTGGTTCTGGTCAGCGGGCAGCGGAATGTAGGAAAAAAGGCTCTGGCCCGCGCCATTGAACAACGGCTGTTCCAGACAGGACAGTTTGTATTCTTTATGGGAATCGCCAACGTGCTTTACGGCGTGGACGCCGATATTAAAAAACCAGGAACAGACGAGTCGCATCGTCCTGAACACCTCCGCCGGCTCGGTGAAGTCGCCAATGTCCTGCTGGAAAGCGGCCTGATTGTCATCGTTACGGCTATCGGCCTGACCCAGGATGATTTGAGGATTATTCGAAATGCCGTGGATTGCGAATTAATCGAAGTTGTCTGGCTGGGTAAAAATCGTACCGATATCGATACCTCAATACATATTCCCGGCACGGACAACCTGGATAAAGCCGCAGATGCAGTGTGTCAGTTGCTCAAAAAGAAGGGCATCACGCAATAATTATTTTTGCAGGATTTGCTGTCATGAATTTAGACAGAGATTTAGAAAAAATACATCACGCTCTTCTGATCGCTCAACGGTGTGCCTCCACTTACACTCCTGGAAGCATCGAGGTCAAACGAAAGACCGGCGGCGACCCGGTGACGGAAGCAGACCTTGTCCTGAATACAACATTAAAGGATGTCCTGCTGGAAGGCGACGACGGCTGGTTATCGGAAGAAACCGCTGATGACTCGAAACGGCTTGACAAAAGACGCGTTTGGATTGTCGATCCCCTTGACGGGACAAGAGAGTTCGTAGAAGGGACCCGGAGTGGTGTATTTCAATCGGCCTTGTAATTGATGGCAGGCCTGTAGCAGGCGGCATATGTAATCCGGCGATGAATCAGATTTTTGTAGGTTCCCGGGAAAGCGGCCTATTTCTTAATGGTACAAAAGCCAGGGTTAGCAGCAAGGACACTCTTGAAGGAGCAAGAATTCTGGTCAGCCGCAGTGAGATCCGCAAGGGCCTGTGGAAATGTTTTGAAAATGCGCCGTTTGAAATCATTCCCTGCGGTTCGGTTGCTTATAAACTGGCCTTGGTCGCGGGCGGTCTGACGGATGCAATCATTTCGCTGGCACCGAAAAATGAATGGGACGTGGCCGGAGGCATAGCATTGGTTGAAGCGGGAGACGGTTCCGTATTTATACCCGATCGGGAATTACTAATAATGAACCAGCCTCGAACCCTCATTGCAGGCCTCGCAGCCTGTGGAAAACCGCTACTGGACCATTTAAAACCACTTCTTGCGTCTCATTTGTCAAAATAGATCGGGCCATGCTTCAATAATTTCTTTATTTTTCCTGCCGGTTTAAGTATGACGCCAAGCATCGGATTGTAACCTGTCCGGCCAAACAGATATTGACGTATGGCGGTACAAGCGAGAAAGGCGATACGTATCGCGCCAAGGTGAAGATTTGTCGGAAGTGTTCACTGCGACCGCGTTGTTTCAGCAAGCATGCCCACTGTCGGACCATTCTCATCGTGCCGGGCTATGAAGCGTTACTGCGGGCACGTCGAGTTCATGCCAAACGTGATGAACGTTATAAGGCATTGTACACAAGGCATCGCTGGCGGGTGGAAGGAGTTCATGGCCAAGCGAAAACCCAGCATGGATTACGTCGAGCTGCGCGACGTGGATTGTGGAATGTGGCGATTCAGGCGTACTTGACGGCCGTGGTGATGAATCTCAAGCGGCTGGCGGCCGTTTTGTTATGTTTTTTGCGTTTTTCAGGCCATGATTTCGTGATGAGTGACTACCAAAACGTTTCGGGTTCTGTTGGAAGAAGAAATTGGACATGGACCGACAAAATGTTATCGAGGAAAGCGGCATGATAGAAATCATTTAATCAGGGGACTTTTTCAACAGCCCCACTGTCCCCGGTTTTATTGGAGGGAGCAATGACAGCCACCTGCAAGGAGGCCCGCCGCAGGGTGCGGACCAGCGAAAATCCTGTAGGACCGGCTTCATAGACTATCTTTCGCAGGGCCGGCTGGAGACGCTGCATCTGGCGGACAAGGGCCCGGTTATCCGAAGGGGTGACGTAGGTCAGGGCGATTGCCCCGTTGAGTCGGATAGCGATGTGACAATTTATTTTGTGGACATCAATTCCGACATAGACCTCATCGTTGGAGGTTAATTTTACCTGGTTGAAAAAACGCTCTTTTTTTGATAGAATTTGGTTCATGGCCATCCCTTTCTTTTTTGCGGTCATTATAACCGCTTGCAAGATGGCCTACATGTTATCTATTTCTCAAATGGACATAGAAAGAATTTCTTGACTCTGCAATAGGCTTTTGGTAAAGCCATTGATATGTTAACGAGTGAATCGTGTTTTTTGACCGTTTCAATAGGTATTGTCAGAGGACTTATCCCGAGGGAACTTTTATGAGGACGATAGGCGGCTATTTTTCGTTCAATAAAAGTAAGATTAATCCTGAGCAGATTCGGGCAAAACTTCTGTCCTTTCAAGCGTCTTCTATGCCGGAAGACACATCCACTTCCGTTTTGATCGAGGAGTACGAATACGGACATTTGTTTGTCAGCCAAAAAGAACATGCACGCAGTATGATCACGACTGCCAAACTGGCTAATCGGGACTTGTTTTTCAGTCTCGGTTATCTGACGATGAATAATTTTGAGGATTGGGATGCCGACCAGTCAAGATTTCAAATCCCCAATCCTGTACCGGATAACTTTGGCGATTTGTTGACCCGTGCTGAAGGTGAATTTAATGCATTTTACTGGGATGCACTGCGACAGCAATTGCATATTGTGAATGATCGTTTTGCCGCCCGGCCCTTATATATCGTGCAAACGAAGGAGCGTGTATTCTTTTGCACGAATCTGCCGGTTTTGCTACACCAGACGAAGATGCCGGTGAAATTGGATCCTCTCGGAATGATGCAGTTGTTCATGTTCTTGCATACCGTGGATACGTATACTCATGTCGAATCCGTTATACGGCTTCGCCCGGCAAGCCGGATGATTCTGTCCGACAAGGGCGTTTCCTGCCGGCCATACTGGAAACTTCAGTATGATGTGTCTTATGATTTAAACCCTGCGGAATTTGCCGATGCTGTTTTTTCGGCGTTCCGGAAGTCTGTTGCAGACCGAACTGCTATTGCTCAGGATGGGATATTGGCTCTCAGCGGCGGTCTTGACAGTCGGCTTATTGCAGGCTGTATTCCGGAGCCGAGTCGATTTCCGGCCTTTACAGTCGGTTCCCATAACACCAAAGAGGATATGGAGTGTCGATGCGCAGCTGAAATCAGCAGGGTGTATGGTTTTCCCCATCAGCAAATTCTGTTACCGCCGTCAAATCTGCCCCGTTTTTCACGGGAAATCTTTATGTTATCCGGAAACGTTACCGGTATGCACGCAGCAGCGAAGTTTATGCATCTCCCGGAAATGCAAAGTGAGTTTACCTTTTCCGGAGCTCCGGGTGATGTGATGGTGGGCGGGTATATCCCAAATCTGTATTATACATTACCATCCCGAACGGAAGACCTTCTGAAATCCCATACGGCTCTTCATAATGACTGGATGATTAAATTTCGTCAGTTTTTCACATCGGAATTAGTTGACGAATATGCCCCGAAGATGCAGGAATTATTGAAGGAGACATACGCGAATGTCTCCGGTCCTACTGCCGCCCATAAGGTGACGGCATGGTGGATGACTCACTATGTTCCGGCATTTTCATGCAGCGGCCCGTTCAACAGCCATCCCACCCAGTCGCGTTTCTATCCTCATCTCGGATATGCCTATAATGATCTATTGCTGAAACTGCCTGCACTATGGATTTATAAAAAGGCATTTTATAAGTATATGATTTATCAAAGCCTTCCGCAAATACGTCATGTTTGCTATGCCAATACCGGCGAATATCTTCATGATTCGATTCCGGCGACTCGATTACCGATGATATCCTACAAACTCTGGGCGATGCGAAGGCGATGCAGGGCTTTTTTTCATAAGACATCTAAGATCCAACCGCAGCAGGCGTTCGAATTTCATGTGATGCAGAAAAACCCGAAATTGTGGGCAGACGTTGAAGAGATACTTGCATCATACCCGGATTTAAGCGTGTATTTGAACATCTCCGGGATAAAAGACTTTGTCGGCCATTTCAAGCAAACTCAGCCTCATGACCAGTCCAAAACATTCGAATACATTAAAGCGACAAGTTTTTTGACGGCGGTGTTGTATTTTTATAAATATATGCATGAACTTTAATGGATGACCGTTTCTTGTAATTTGGTATGTTTGACTCTGCAGTAAATTACTTTCAAAAGTAATTTACTTTGCTGTAATCCCGATGGTGGCTATATAAAGCCGGCCGATGGCACGATGGGTGAAACAAAGAAACCATGAAAGCCAGACACTCGGGGACGCATATGTTATACTGGTCCCCCAAGTGCTCGTCGTCGGGACGGCATAAAATGGATTGGAGTAAATTGATTTAAGGAGTATCTGGCCATGGAGACTATTTTAGCCATTGACCGGTTTGACGCGATTGGCCTGACGTTTATCACGCAAGGAACGATGAAATTTTTCAGTTCGGCTTTTTCTTCTTTTGACAACGTATAATCTCTCATATACACTATTTATCGGACATAAGATGCTTTCTGGTTGACAAATTACGGGATTTTTCAATCAAGAGCAGTATAGTACGACCTTTGTTGTCGTGCATAAGGAACCAAACAGAATCTAAACAAGAGGACTCTATACCGTGTTTACTCTACAGTTACAAAAAAAAATTTTATTCTTTGTTCTCCTGTTGCTCATTGTGCTGGGGGTATTTAATACAGCATCTGCCAAAGACATTACCATTTTGAATGTCTCCTATGATCCGACACGGGAGCTGTATCAGGAGTTTAATGCGGAATTTGCGAGCTACTGGAAGGACAAGACCGGCGATACAGTGACGATTAACCAGTCCCATGGCGGCTCCGGCAAACAGGCGCGTGCCGTGATTGATGGTCTGGAAGCGGATGTGGTAACACTTGCCCTGGCTTACGACATTGACGCGATTTCGGAAAAGGCCGAGCTGTTTCCAAAAAATTGGCAATCCCGGCTGCCGAACAATAGTTCACCCTACACCTCGACGATTGTGTTTTTGGTGCGGAAGGGAAATCCCAAAAAAATCAAGGATTGGGATGACCTGATCCAGCCCGGCCTATCCGTCATCACTCCCAACCCCAAGACCTCCGGCGGCGCTCGCTGGAACTACCTGGCGGCGTGGGGCTTTGCGTTGAAACAGTACAAAGAGATACAGCCTGACCCAAACGATACCGCCAAGGCGGATCGCTATGCACGTGAATTTGTCAGCAAGATTTTCAAGAATGTGCCGGTTCTGGATTCCGGCGCACGAGGTTCAACCACTACATTTGTACAGCGGGGCATCGGGGATGTTTTACTGGCCTGGGAAAACGAAGCTTTTCTGGCGGTCAATGAGTTTGGAAAGGATAAGTTTGATATCGTGGCTCCTTCTGTCAGTATTCTGGCCGAGCCTCCGGTAACGGTGGTTGACAAGGTGGCCGACCGCCGCGGGACGCGCAACGTGGCCCAGGCGTATCTTGAGTTTCTTTATACGGAAAAGGGACAGGAAATCGCCGCTCGGCACTTTTACCGCCCGCGACTGTCGTCTGTCGTTAAAAAATACGCCGATCAGTTTCCCAATGTAAAACAGTTTACTATTGATGATGTATTCGGCGGCTGGCAGAAGGCTCAGAAACGTCATTTTGATGACAGCGGCGTGTTCGACCAGATTTACAGTGTAAAATAAACCTGCATAAAGGATGGGCGGTTGGGCGAAAGGTCCGGCCGTCTTTTGCAATGAAATCAAACGTTAAGCAAAGAAATGTGCTTCCCGGCTTTGGGCTGACCTTAGGCTATTCCGTGGTCTATTTGAGCCTGATCGTGCTGATTCCGCTGTCGGCCATTATTGTATCCGCTGCACGGATGGACGCAGGGCAGTTCTGGACTACCGTTACCTCTCCTCGCGTTTTGGCGTCATACCGATTGAGTTTCGGAGCGTCTTTTGCGGCCGCAACGATCAATGCGGTGTTCGGGCTTCTGGTAGCCTGGGTGTTGGTGCGATACCGATTTCCCGGGCGAAAATTACTCGATGCCCTGATCGATCTGCCCTTTGCGCTTCCGACGGCCGTGGCCGGCATCGTGCTGACTACGATTTATGCTCCCACCGGATGGATGGGGCGATGGCTGGAACCGCTCGGTTTCAAAATTGCGTTCACACCGGTCGGTATTATTATCGCGTTGACCTTTATCGGCCTTCCCTTTGTGGTGCGAACTGTTCAGCCGGTACTTGAAGACCTCGGCAGCGAACTTGACGAGGCGGCGGCCAGTCTTGGGGCAAGTCGGTTTCAGGCCTTCCGGCTCGTTATCTTTCCCGAATTGCTGCCGTCGCTGCTGACCGGATTCGCACTGGCGTTTGCTCGTGCGCTGGGTGAGTACGGCTCGGTCGTTTTTATTTCGGGCAATATGCCGATGAAAACGGAAATTGCGCCGCTGCTGATCATTACGAAACTGGAGCAGTACGATTACGCCGGAGCCACGGCGATTGCGATGGTGATGCTGGTGCTTTCGTTTATTCTGTTGTTGGCGATTAATCTTTTGCAGCGTTGGGTGGCTCGGAGCAGACAATGGTAGATAAAATGCAAAAAAAGGTCGCCGCCGTTTCGTCCAAAGAAGGGCGATGGATTCCTGCGATGCTCATTGCGGCAGCGATGCTGTTTCTGGGTCTGTTTCTTTTGATGCCGCTGGCGGCGGTTTTTGTCGAGGCGTTTCGTAAAGGCATCGGTGCCTATGTTCTGGCGTTTTCCGATCCGGATGCGCGTTCGGCACTGCGATTGACGCTGATTGTAACGCTGACGGCCGTTCCGCTGAATCTTGTGTTTGGCGTTGCGGCGTCCTGGGCAATAACCAAGTTTGAATTTCGGGGCAAGGGCATCCTGCTGACCCTGATTGATCTTCCGTTTGCGGTTTCACCGGTCATTTCAGGGGTCATTTTTGTCCTGCTCTTTGGGCTGCACGGCTGGTTTGGCCCGTGGCTGGTTGCGCATAACATGAAGATTATCTTCGCGACGCCCGGTATCATTCTGGTGACGACTTTCATCACGTTTCCGTTTATCGCCCGTGAATTGATTCCGCTGATGCAGTCGCAGGGAACTGAAGAAGAGCAGGCGGCATTGGTGCTGGGCGCCAGCGGCTGGCAGATGTTCAGAAGGATTACATTGCCCAATATCAAATGGGGATTGCTGTACGGCATTATCCTGTGCAGTGCACGGGCCATCGGCGAATTCGGAGCGGTTTCCGTTGTGTCCGGCCATATCCGTGGCCAGACCAATACCCTTCCGCTGCATATTGAAATTTTGTACAACGATTATAATTTTGTCGGTGCCTTTGCGATGGCGTCTCTGCTGACACTGCTGGCCCTGGTGACGCTTGTGATCAAGATACTGGTGGAATGGAAGACCCAAAAAGATCAATCCAATGCGATAGCCGGAGAGATTTAATGAGCATTCAGATCACCCATATCAGTAAAACCTTCGGAACTTTTGCCGCGTTGAAAGACGTGAGCCTGACCGTCAACGATGGCGAACTGGTTGCGCTGCTGGGGCCTTCCGGCTGCGGCAAGACCACGTTATTGCGTATTATCGCAGGGCTTGAATTTCCCGATCCCGGCAGCGGTTCTGTTCTGTTTCACGGGGATGATGTCAGCTCGCACGATGTCCGGCAGCGCAGGGTAGGGTTCGTTTTCCAGCATTATTCGCTGTTTCGACAGATGAATATTTTTGAGAATATCGCCTTTGGCCTTAGAGTGCGTCCGCGTCAGTATCGTCCCGGCAAAGCGGAAATCCAGGATCGTGTCCACGCATTGCTCAAGCTGGTGCAGTTGGAACGGCATGCCGGGCTTTATCCGTCGCAGCTTTCCGGAGGTCAGCGTCAGCGTGTGGCGTTGGCCCGGTCGCTGGCCATTGAGCCGAAGATCCTGCTGCTGGATGAGCCGTTCGGGGCACTGGACGCCAAAGTGCGTAAAGAGTTGCGGCAATGGCTTCGCCGACTTCACGATGAAATATCCCTTACCAGCGTGTTTGTGACGCATGATCAGGAAGAAGCGCTGGAAGTGGCGGATCGCGTTGCAGTTTTGAATGCCGGCCGTATCGAACAGATCGGCACGCCGGAAGAGGTTTATGATAATCCCGCCAATCCCTTTGTGTTCAACTTTTTGGGCAATGTTAATATCTTCCATTGCAGGGCTGACGAGGGTCGGACTCCGGTGCGGCCGGAGGGTACGGCGTCCGTGCCCGTTACGGCATATGTCAGGCCGCACGATATCGATATTTCAAGGACCCCGAACAAGGAGGCGATCGCGGCCAAAGTCCTTCGCGTAACCGCCGCCGGGCCGGTCGCAAAAATACAGTTGGCCCGATTGGATACCCATGAAATCGTCCATGTCGAGATTACCCGGCAGTGTTACAGCCAATTGGCCCTTCGCGTGGGCGAAACGGTCTTTATTTGTCCTCGCAACCCGCGATTTTTTGCCGAAGATTATGTCATTTGACCCCATCCTCTACAGTTGGCTGTCTTTAGGCAGGTAAAAATCGTTGTTTGGGGGCTAAAAATAAAGATTTTGTTGTTTGAGGTTCAAGAATGTAGTGCCGCAAAATGACTTTATGGAGAACTTATTTATTGACGTTAGCTTTTTTGTATTCCATTACGCGTAAAAACCGCCATTGATTTCTGCCCGCAATTGTTTTCTAATAAACCTCCGGCGTTTGTAAGTCGATAGTCTCTAAACACATAAAAAAATAATCTTGACTTGAGCTTTTTCGATGCAAGAGGGTTCTGGTCCTCAGTTGAATAGATTAAATACCAAAGAACACCCCGACCTTTATCGCAGATCGATAAAGGGGGGATACTGGGTCATCTTTCTGCAATTGGTGATGAACCTTCTCGGATTCGGAAAAGTCCTCATCATCGCCAATTTTTTCTTCCTCGAAGACCTTGGCATTATCAGCATCGCACTGATGATGATGGAGGTCTTGTCAACATTCACCGAAACCGGTTTTGACGCCGCCCTTGTCCAGAAGAAAGAAAATATCCACAGTTATCTCGATACGGCTTGGACGGCTGGTCTTATCAAAGGCGTTATTCTGTTTTCCATTTTGTATTGTGCAGCTCCGTTTTTGGCTTCGATTCGAGTGTCGCAAGACAAGGTTGCCATGACGATCTCAATTCTGCGGGCGATGAGTATTTGTTTTTTAATCAACGGAGTAAAAAATGTCGGCATCATCTACTTCCAAAAAGAATTGGATTTTAGAAAAGTGTTCATGATAAGCTTTGTCTTCTCGCTGGCCGACATCATCCTGTCGGTAGTGTTTGTCTTTGTTTTCCGTAGCGTCTGGGGCGTTATCATGGCCCGTCTTATCGCTGCCGCGGCAAGCTGCATCAGTGGCTACATCCTTTCCCCGTACCGTCCCAGATTGCATTTTGAAATCGCCAAAGCCCGCGAGCTATGGGGGTTTGGTAAATGGATATACGGAATCAATATCGTTGGGTATATAATAAGTCGGGGTGACACATATTTTATATGGTCCTACCTTGGTTTGCCGCAGCTTGCCTTGTATAAATATGCCTTTGATTTTGCTACAATGCCAGCTACGCAGATTGCCGGAGTCGTTTCATCCGTCTCTTTTCCGGCTTACTCCAAGATACAAAACGATATACCCCGCCTCCGCGAGGCCTACCTGAAAGTGCTGAAGGTGACGATTCTATTCTCCGCTCCGGCATCATTTTTAATTTTTTTATTGGGGCCGGACTTTGTTCATTTGTTTTTACCCCAGCGTATGTACCCCATGATTTTTGTATTGCAGATATTGTCATTCAAAGGGCTGATGGCTTCGCTGAATGCGACGTCAGGTCCTCTTTATCAGAGTGTTGGGCGGCCGAAAATAACCTGGGCGTTGGTTGCGTGTTTTTTGCCGATATTCGCAGTTCTCATTTATCCTCTGACAAAAATGTGGGGTATTGCGGGGACCGCTGCAGCGACAATCATTCCCGGTTTATGCATCAGTCCCGTCAATGTTCTGATGACATGCCGGATTTTAAGTTGTCCGCTATCAACTATAGTGCGAGCTATCCTGCTTCCTTTGGGCGTTTCAATCGTGATGGCCTGTCTCGTATTTTTGCTGAAAACGCTGGTTTTTGTACGTACTGACTATGTATCTTTTGTAAGTTTAGGCATAATGGCAATAGGTATTTACGGTCTTTCGGTGTGGTTTTTGGATGGCGTAGTAAAGCAGGGGGTACGGGAAATAATTTATGAGCAAATTAACTTAGTAAAGCAGAGACTTGGTGTGTAAATGTGCGGAATCGTTGGATATTTTAATCCTCAAAAACCCCAGGAAGATTTGCAGGGGCTTTATACCGCCACGTCGCTGATCGCACATCGCGGGCCGGATGACGAAGGCTACGCGGCGTTTAATCTTCAGACGGCCCAGCGGCGGCAGTATGTCGGTCCGGATTCCCCCGACATTCTGAAGGCGCAGTTTCCTTCGATCTCGGATCGCCCTGTCTTTCCGCACCATCTGGCGTTTGGATTTCGCAGATTTTCAATTGTCGATCTATCGGAAAAAGGACACCAGCCGTTTTGGAGTCAGGACAAATCAATCTGTCTGATTTTTAATGGCGAAGTCTATAACTATGTCGAGATTCGAAACGAGTTGCAAAAACTCGGTCATTCATTCCTGACCCACTGCGATACAGAAGTTCTGCTGGTCGGCTATCAGGAGTGGGGTATGGATGTACTGACGCACTGCAATGGCCCCATCGCTCTGGTACTCTATGACAGTCGTAAAAAAAAGCTGTTTATGGCGAGGGATCGCATCGGCAAAAGCCCCCTTTACTATGCTATCCATCAGGGAACACTGTATTGGGCCTCTGAAATTAAAGCGATCTTGTCGATGACGGGACAATCCGCATTTCCAATCAGCGAGCAGGTTGTCTATGACTACCTGAATTTCGGCTGGAGAGATTTAGACAACACGACCTTCTGGGATGGGATTCGTACACTGGATGCAGCCTCCTGGACGTCTCTGGATGTGACGGAACCGCCAACCCAGGAGCGACTCAACGCTTCTTTGCATCGCTACTGGGATTTCCCCCGCCAGCGTCTTACGCCCAAAGACATTACCTTGAAGCAGGCGGTCGCTCATTTTCAGGACTTATTTACCGATGCCGTGCGGATTCGCGCCAGGGCCGATGCCAAAGTGGCTTTTTCTCTCAGTGGAGGTCTTGATTCCAGTTCCATAGTCGCTGTTGCGGCAAACATACTTCCCCGTAAATTTCGAACCTACTCTCTTAAATTCCCCGGATTAACAGAGGACGAAGAACCGTTTGCCAGAAAAGTATATGAAATGTACCCCGATAAAATCGACTATCATACTTACACCCCCGAAAACGAGGACTTCTGGCAAGTGGCCAATGATTTTATCTGGCTTCAGGAAGAACCGTTTCATTGGCCGTCAGCCGAGCTTTTCCAGGCCTATTTCCGCCATGCCCGCAGTGAGGGCTATAAAGTAATGCTTATCGGAACCGGAGGAGATGAGCTTTTGGCAGGCTACAATGATTACTTTTTTCCTCTTCTGATGCTTTTAAGGAAAAATAATGCCGTACTGCCGTTGTTGGGGAATCTTTTCTTGAAAAGACGGTTATGGCCGAAGTACTGTATCCGCAAGCGTCTTAAAATCCTCCATAATCTGCTCCAAAATCGTGAGGATTACATGAAACAGTATTTCTCCGTTGCTTATTTCAATCAAGGTGGTCAGGAATGTGCAAACCCATACCTTAAGGAAAAACTGATTGCCGGATGCACCCGGGAAACGAAACAGAACGCACCGGTGGATTTTCATTCCATGGCAGTCGGGTATATGTCCCAATGGCTGATGAACTACTGGATGCGCAATTCCAACCGGGCGCATTTTGGTGTCCCCATGGAATCCCGCAGTCCGTTTTTAGACTATCGACTGGTCGATTTTATTTATCGGCTCCCGCCGGAATATATTGTTTACAATGGATGGACAAAATATATTTTACGCAAATCGGTTAGCCAATGGCTTCCCAAAGAGGTAGTCTGGAGGCGGATAAAGCAGGGGATGCCCTTTAATACCCAGTCCTGGTTTACCCATGCAAAGCCGATTGTTG
>Ga0315279_10008167_pt1 | contig 12727 bp, 13 predicted proteins | sample YL17G06_20_MG_FD_203694 | JGI IMG/M metagenome (GOLD analysis project Ga0315279, IMG submission 203694) | Sediment microbial communities from Yellowstone Lake, YNP, Wyoming, USA - YL17G06_20 | ecosystem: Environmental > Aquatic > Freshwater > Lake > Sediment | place: USA: Wyoming | collected... | reverse complement strand
AAGTCTGTAATGGGGAATCTCATTATGATACACTCTCCTTTTTTCGTTGTTTATTCGTTGTTTATTAGTTATGGAGAGTGTATCATATTTGTATTATCTTTTCACCTTAAAACCTATATGAGCCATATTATTTAGGACTGGGTTTGCCAAATATTTTGGAGGATTGATGAGATGAACGAAAAGACAAATGGAAACGGGAAAATTAATAACACTCAAAGAAAGGTCTTGGCAACGCTTGCAGTGGAGCTTCTTGATAAGAAGGTACAACGAGCCAGGGATGAGTCCGGCGATCTGGTGGCACAGATCAAGGCAAAGGTGAAAGAGGAACTCGGTGTAGTTGCAATGGATATCGAGATAGCAGACATGGAAAAGAAGATAGCAACACTGCAAAAGAAGAAGGAGGAGATCGGATTCAGCAAATATAACAACGACACACTAATCTATGGGTCAAAGGCAAAGCTACTGGTGGACCAAAGGGCTTCCTCCGCTAACGAGAAGGTCAGGTCTCTGGAGGACAAAAAGACCGAGGTGGTCAGCAGGATATGGACATCCACCACAATGACCGAAGCGCTGGCACTCCTCGATGAGGTGAAAGGGGAATAAATGTCACATTTCACGAACGTTCAGGTGCAGATAAAATCAGCGAAGGATATTATTGAATGCTTAACAGAGATGGGCTATCAGGTTATTAATATAAAGACGGTGACTGGATACGGGAAGACGAAGGAGATGGTGGACTTCGCTGTGAAGACGCAAGGTTATGACATCGGCTTCAGACGCAATGGTGAAGGTGTATTCGAAATACTGGCTGACTGGTGGGGAGTGAAAGGTGTGACGGAGAAGGAGTTCGTATCCAAGCTGTGCGTCGCTTATGCAGAAAAGAAGGTTAAAAAATTCGCACAGTGCAAGGGATTCAGGCTCGTTGAGGAGTCCGTACAGTCTGGAAAGCAGTTTCTGCTCGTGAAAAGGAGTTACGGATGAAAACGATAGACACACTGATAAGGGCGGCATATCCACTCATTTATATAGTCACTTACGAGGAGAAACGTGTGGAATCGTGTATCAAGGACGTGGCAACAGAGCGTAGCAGGCAATTCCTCACATGGTCGTGTATCGATGGGATAGTGAGGAATAATACAAGTGACGAATCCACAAAAGACCCATTAGCTGCATTGGGCTATGTCAGCGGATTCAGGGAACCGGCAGTATTCGCATTCATGGACTTCCATCCCTTCATGGACGATCCCATGATAGTGAGAAAACTGAGGGAGCTTGCTGATACGCTCAAACCGCAGAGCAAAACGTTGATCATCGTATCGCCAATGTTAAAGTTGCCTTCTGAACTTGAGAAACAAATAACCGTAATTGATTGGTCATTGCCGAGTAAGGATGATATATCCCGTCTTCTGGATGACGTGACGGAGAAGATGAAGCCAAGACTCAAGCTGAGTTTCTCCCTGGATGAAAGAGAAGGGATCATCAAAAGCAGTATGGGGCTTACGCTGGATGAGATAGATAACGTCTTCGCCAGATCGCTCGTGAAGCACAGGAACGTAATCCAGGAAGAGATCGTGTCGGAAAAGGAGCAGATAATCCGTAAGAGCGGGATACTGGAATTCTTCCCTGTCAGCGAAAGCCTTACCGATGTGGGTGGCATGGATAACCTCAAGCGATGGCTGACAAAACGTGGTCATGCCCTCTCTGAGAAGGCAAGGGAATTCGGATTGCCGCAGCCAAAGGGCATACTATTACTTGGCGTCCAGGGATGTGGCAAGTCATTGATATGCAAGGCTTCTGCATCACTGTGGAAAATGCCGTTGTTACGATTTGACGTAGGCAAAGTGTTCTCAGGCATAGTAGGAAGCTCAGAGGAGAACATACGCAAGGCGATAAAGACAGCAGAAGCCATAAGCCCTTGTATATTATGGATCGATGAGCTTGAAAAGGGGTTATCTGGAATACAATCAAGCTCGTTCTCTGATGCTGGAACGACAGCCAGAGTGTTCGGAACGTTTCTGACGTGGCAGCAGGAGAAGGCTGTACCAGTGTTCACCGTAGCCACCTGTAACTCGGTGGAGAATCTGCCACCCGAACTGCTCAGGAAAGGGAGATTTGACGAGATTTTCTTCGTTGATCTCCCATCCGATGCCGAGAGAAAGGAGATATTTTCCATCCACATCAAAAAGCGGAACAGAGATAAGAATAGCTTTGACCTCGATATGCTGTCGAAGGTATCATCCGGCTTCAGCGGCGCAGAGATAGAGCAAGTTGTCATCTCTGGAATGTTTGACGCATTCGATGACGAAACCGATTTACAGACAGAGCATATATTGAAAGCTATATATGACACGGTGCCGTTATCCGTGACCATGAAGGAAAGTATAGAGCATCTCAGGAAATGGGCAGCTACGAGAGCTATCCCCGCTTCCGAAGTCGTTGAGATCGTAAATGAAAATGTAAGGAATGTAGAAATTTAAAAAACACCCAATTAGAAGGGAGTGATAGACATGGCGATACAGGATGAACTGGCATTCGAACTGGACATTGAACCGCAGGCGCTGACGCCGATAGACGAAAACTGGGTTTTAAGACTGATGCAAAAAGGTGTTTTGGTTCAACTGCACATTGGCTACTGGAGACCATATTCCAAATTGAGCGAGAGCGAATTGGGCATCTCTGAGGATGGATCGGTCAAGGAATACCTTCAACTCGGCAGGAAGAAACTCCTTCCGCCAGAGGTAGTTGCGCGGCTTGAGAACATAGAGAAGCGTGCAAGATATGCGCTGGAGGAGAACAGCTTCAAGTGCTTCTGGGGCAGGTTTGTCCCTGTGACCGCATGGAGTAGATGGCGTGATGAGAATGAGGAGATCAAAGGTCAGTTCTACAACATAAGGGATGAGGTGATCTCGAATCTGCCTGAGAGCATAGGACAATTAAGGGACATATATGCACAGATGGCGATAGAAGCTTACAAAAGGTCAACATATAATCCCGATGCAAAGGTTCCTGAGAGTTTCATTAGTGGGTTTATAAATAAGTGCCTTGAAAGGATACCGTCACCGGATGATATGCGAAGGCTGTTCAGATACGAGGAAGTGTATACGTATATCCCTTTGCCAAACCAGCTCAAATTACAACAGAGCGGATCGCTGGAAGATGCAATGCACCGTCAGGTGGCTCGGGAAATGAACCAGCACAAGCAGGAGATGGTAGCGGATTTCCTCGTAGAGATAAATACCAGTCTGAGAAACATGATAGCTGATGCTTGTCAGAGCGTTAGGGACAGTATAAGACGAAACGAAAGGCTTGTACCCAGATCAGTCACGGGGTTGAGAAACCTTCTTTCAAAACTGGAACGGCTCAACTTCCATGATGACGATCAGCTTTCAAAGATGATGGATGATATACGTAGTGAGATAAACAAGCCTTCTGATAAGAGGGATATACCCAATCTTGATGCAGTCCTGAACGAGGTGCTTGCTTCATGCAGGGAGCAGATACTGGAGATAGAGTCATGGAGGCCATCGAGGTACGAGACATTAGAACTCGTTGATGTTCTCAGCTCCGCTGAGTCGGGGAAGCACTGAGATGACAGCAGGTGAATTAGCATCCAGACAGAGAAAGGCATCTTCACTGAGCATAACTGTGGTTGAGGATGGATACTCAGTGCCATCCCCGCTTATGCGGGGACCAGATGGCGGAGAGTATATTGTTTCATACTCAGATGACGGAAGGCTTGTCTGCAAGTGTGTTGACTTTGTCATACACAAAGCTGATAGCGAGTGGAAATGTAAGCACGTTCTTGCAGTCATGCTATTCCAGCAGAGAAGCAATATATCCCATCCATCACCGACCAAACAGATCAAGAGGACGAGGTATGACGTCATTGATCTGGGTTAGACATAAAAAAGCGAGGTGATGAAAGTTTGAGAGAAGAAAAGATACGGATAATTATTATGCCTGACGGAAGCAGCACTGTGGAAGTGATTGGCGTCAAAGGCAAACGGTGCCTCAAGATAACCGAGGAACTGGAAGGGGAGTTAGGAAATGTCACAGAGAGGAAAGCGAAAGCGGAGATGCAGGAAAAAGAAACTGCAATCGTTGGCAATAAGCAGCAGGATTTACATAGACGATGACAGCAGCGTGACAATCACGTCACTCTTTGGTGATCTTATTCCCCTTGTGAAGGATCTCGGTTATATAAGCACAAACAACAAAAATGAATGTGAGGTGAGATAATGGAACTGACGTTTAGAAAAGAGGATATGATGGCACAGATAAAGATAGTGAATATGGCAGTGAGCAGCAGTCCAATACCTATACTATCCAATCTGCTTATATCCACGACCCATGACCCCCTTGCTGGTCTGCTTGGTTCGACAGCAGATGGGAAGATATACCTTGCTGCAACGGATCTTGAGATAGGGATAAGGGTTTCTGTAAACGGTCAGGTGACTGATGGTGGATCCATAACAATCCCTGCAAAGAAATTCGCTGCAATGGTGAGAGAGATGCCTGATTCTGCTGAGATACACCTTGTAACCACACCTGAAGGTAAGGTAAATATTACTTCTGGGTCAGCGAAGTTCAGGATAGCTGGTATGCCAGCGGATGAGTTTCCGTCACTAATACCTGACGTAGAAACTGAAAAACAAAAGGAACTAATAGGGAGTGGAGAAAACAGCCAAAAACTGCATTTTGTGTGCATGGACGCAGATAAGCTGTTGGGTATGATCCATAAGACATCGTTCGCAGCTTCTAGGGAGGAGGTTAGGCATTTCCTTAACGGCGTTCACGTAAGTTTCAAGCCGGAGAAGACCGTAAGGATGGCAGCTACTGATGGCAAGCGACTGGCTGTGGCAACAGAAAGTGCCAATGACACTATTGAAAAGGAGAGACAGGGAATAATTCCCATAAAGACTGTGGAGCGGCTCAGGGATATGCTCATTAGCAGCAGTATCGTGAGGATATGTCTGGACGATAATAGGATCATCTTCGATGTGGGCGATATTACCCTTGTGTCACGACTTATCGAGGGCGAGTACCCAGATTATGAAAAAGTGATCCCCTCTGAGAACAGCATAAGGCTGACGATGGAGACAGAGAAACTGCTCTCCGTAGTTAAGCGAGTAGGGACGATGGCTAACCCGAAAACGCCGGGTTTGATGATAGAGACAGTTGGTGATGTCCTGAAGGTGAAAGCATCAACACCAGAGTATGGTGAAGGATACGAAGAAACGCAAATAAAGAAGGAAGGCGATGACATAAGCATCGGTCTCAATGCGCAGTATCTGATGGACATCCTGAAAGCTACTGACAACGAAGAGGTGATACTGAGTATGAGTGACCCATTCAAGCCTGTCCTGATGAAGCCGGTCGGAGATGATGGTTATGTCTGCGTGATTATGCCGATGAGATTATAGGCTCGTTAAATAGCTCATTAACAAAATGTTTAGAGGCTTTAATATGGAAGCCTTTAGCGGAAAAATTTATATAGCGTCAATGACCTTATGGTTGTTGACGCTTTTTTCTTGTTTCAAGGACTACTGAAAATTGTTTTAAATCCCAGTGGTGTGTCGGCGGTCGGAACGTCATTCCGGAGGATATAACGGGAAATTGCACGTCCTATTGTAATGTGGCTTCCTTGGCTCGCTTTGAAGCAGCGAAGATAAAATAATCTCTAATATCTTGGCCTACCAAAACCAAAAAATAATTCTAGACATTAATGAACATCTATGGTATTCTATTGGCAATTATGATAATCATAATTAATTTCGAATATGATTGTCAAAAAACAGAAACACTAATCCATCCTATGTTTTGGTGATTATTTGGTTATATTGACATCCATGCTCATTTGCGAAACCACCTCACAACGACATGGTATACAAATAAGGAGTGAATGGAATTGGTTCAGAACGCACTAAATAGCGAAAAACTTTTAACTTTAGAGGAAGTATGCGAGATACTGAAAGTTGGACAAAGCACCTTCCGTAGATGGATGAATGAAGGAAAGGTCAAGGGGATCAAAGTAGGCAGACAATGGAGATTCTCTAGTAAAGTACTAGCAAATATCTTGGAAAATGGAATCGACATAGAGAGCAAGAAGTCTTGACTCACCAAAAGTTCAGACACTAAATATGCTAGGGCATAGCCAAACGGTTAAGTCAACATGGCTATACTTACTTAGGGAGGGAAGATATGGTTAAAATAGCAATAGCTAACCAGAAAGGGGGAACAGCCAAAACCACAACGGCTGTGAATCTTGCAGGCTATCTAGCATCCTGGGGAAAGATGACATTACTGATCGATATGGACCCTCAGGCTCATGCGACACTTGGCCTGGGTTTCAATCCAGAGACAAATAGTGGTTCCATGTATAATGTTATGGTAGAAAACGAGCAATTAGCAAGCATTATACGAACAACCTCAATTGACACATTAAGAATAGCAATGGCAAATATTGACCTAGCAGGATTGGAATTAGCGCTAGCCAATGAATGGGATCGGATCGGAATTCTTAATCGAGTCCTATCTGAAGTAAACGAATACGAATATATCATAATGGACTGTCCACCGACTCTTGGGCTATTGACTGTAAACGCGCTGGTTGCAAGCAATAGGGTAATAGCCCCAGTGCAGACTCAGTTTTATGCTTTACGTGGTCTGAAGCTCTTAATAGAAACGATTGAAAAAGTGCAAAAGCTTCATCCCGATAGTGCAAGGCTTCATTTGCTTCCAACAATGTTTGATTCACGCCAGGTAGCAGACAAAGACGTATTAAGAGTTATAGAAGATCGTTTCACAGGGAACCTAGTTAAATCGAAGAATAATACTATCGTAATACCAAAAAACATTAGATTATCAGAAGCTGCAAGTGCTGGTCAACCCATTAATATATATGACCCAGAGTGCTCCGGAGCAAAGGCTTATGAAGCACTTGCCAAAGAGGTACTATCATGGTGAAACAACGAGGTATACAGCAGAGGGGTATAGAGCTGATCTTCGGAAATCCTTCTCCTTTGGCTCAAGAAGATACTGAGAAAATGATAGAACCAAAACCGAAGATTATCTTATACCTTAAAGATGGACTGAATGGAGCTGAACGTAACTTTACAAAATATCCAAACGAGATTCATGACGTAATGCGTGAAAATCTAAAAGAGGAAGCAGAAGGGATATTGTATATTTATCTGTGGAGGCAGTCATGGGGGTACGGTCGTAATTACTGCCGCGCCAGTCATGCAACTGTCGCTAAAAAAACAATAATAGGATCTCCGAAAACAGCCCAAAGAGCAATGTCTAGGTTGTTGGAGAAACATTTTGTAGTAAAGGCATTGCTAGAAGATGGCCAGGCAAATGTAACAAATGATGGAGGATTATATAGAGTTGTCACCCCACAAGAGATAAGAAATGGGAAAACAGAAGAGGGAATTCCATTGAATAATATTCCTATCGAGGGAGCAATTTCGATAAATATGCCCAGCGTAAGTATGGTCAAGATGACTATGGCCAAAATGACTAACCAAGAAAATACTGATAAAAATAAGGATTCACATGGTATAGCCAAAATGACCAGTGGTCAAAATGACCATAGCCAAGATGACCATACCCATATTGACCAAGCAAGTATGGTCAATATGGGTATGGTCAAAATGACTAAAGATAAACAAAACGAAGTATTAGCAAGTGACGACGTCAGGCATGGTCAAAATGACCATAGCCAAGATGACCACCATTTAAAAGACAGACATTTAAAAGACACTCTCTCTCTTCGCGAGATCTGTACTTTATTTTATAAAGGGATCGGTCAGGAGAAGATATCAAAACAAAAAAGAGAGAGAGCTGAGAATAATATTAAAGAATTGTTGAGTGAGGGATTTACAGAAGAAGACATAGCATTTACCATTAAATGGACAATAGATAATTCAAGAGAAAAACCTTATGACTTCTCTCTCATAAAAGACACTATAGGCCAGGCAATGGCAGCTAAGAAACAAGAAAAAGCCAAAGAAGCCAGAAAACTCGAAATAGAACAAAGCAAGATCCGGAAGATGGAAGAAGATAAAAAGGCAAATGAGGACCGAGAAAAGATAAAATCCTATAAGGACAAAATGTTTGCTGAACAAAAATCAGAACTACGTGTCAAAGCATTAGATGAAATACGCCATACGAAAGGCATAAGAGAGGAATTCATAACAGAACTTCTAATCGAGGCAAAAGAAAACGAACTAATAAGTAAACAGCTTAGTATAAAACCATTAGAAAAGTCTTAGCCTGTTTTCAACACCCGGGTCATATTGGTCTTTGAAATACAACAGATCATGGTACTGAAAACAGATTTGGTAGGATTAATTTGTGAATCAGGTTGTGAGCAAACGTATAGTTGAAAAGCATGCAGATATGCTGAACACAACATAGTTTTCCATTTATGCTGCTTTTGGGGTACATTCTGGCATTACTTTTGTAACATATTCTCTAGCTTCATCCTCTATTAATAATTCCAGCTCTTTAGACAAAGCTACTACCTTATCATGGCAATTTATCAATGTCTCAATAGTCTCTTGAAAAGGCAATATCCCTTTTATCGCTACATTCTGTAAATGCTCTATCCTAAACGTGCAAATCAACGCCATTGGGTATGAAAATGGCGGATTAGTTTTGGTAAGGTCAATCTTAAAGGGATTGATATCGGCAAGTTCACAGGCAAAATCGTCTTTGAGATGCCTCTCGTAAGCCAAAACGTCCTCGGGTGGGAATTCAAGCATCAGCCTTGAGGTGACTTCCGCGATAACCAGTGCGGACTCATACTTCTTTGGCTCCGATTTCTGTAATTTTTGCATGTAATATTTGGCTGTATTTGTAAAGGGCTTCGATATGCGCCCGTCTTTAATATCGCCATGACTGTGTATCTCATCGTAAGATACTATTGCAGATTTATTCGGATAATCATCCAATTTTAATCCTTTTCGTATAAGATCATCCCGAAAACTCTCCACCGTTCTTTTTTGGTCCATCTCATCTGTCGAAAGTATGAAAATGCAATATTCATCAGGATTCTGCTTTTCAAGAGCATTTTTGTATATAAAAAGAAGGACATCGTAATACGTCAAATCCTTATGAGCCCCAGCATAGTCGAGAAATAATATATGATCTCCCGGTTTCAAGCTAAGATTTTTTATCTTTGTTGCGATATTGTCAAGTCTAGTTTTTTGTAACGTTGACCGTGGTTTGTTAAAGAGTTTCTCATTAACTAAGTCTTGGACCTGTTTCACCACTTTCTCGACATCAACTCCTTCTTCACGGAGTTCTTCCTTTATCTCTTCTGTGGTGAGATCATCCATGTCTGTAACCCATTCAATCAAACGATCCAAAAATTCTGATGCATTCTTTGGCTCCCTCATATTTACTATTCTCCTACTTTTTTTTATTGAATGTCATATACTCAATCATCTTTATTCAACTCGCGCAGCCTACGCTTAATCTTTCTTTTAAGTTGGTAACGTCGCTTAATATCTATGTCTATTTTAATTTCACCATCTATCATGGCCTCTAAAAAAGCCTCAAGTTCCTTATCCCCTTTAACAGCCGCGCGGAATTTTCCTAGAGTTCGGAAATAGCTTTCTTCTTGCGTAAGCTCCTCATCTTGTGTGGGTCCCGGGTCCGGGATTTTATTGATATCTATTCCCTCTTTTCTGGGGGAGTGTAAGAGCGGCTGTCGCCGCTTATGGTTATCTGATTCCACGAGATGGCTAATAAGGCTATCAACCACTGTTTTTAAGTGGATAAATATGTCGATTTGTTTATTGGGGTCCCACGTCCGTTCACCACCTAAAGTTTTTGCTATAGCCTCCTGGGCAATATCCTCTGGTGCTTTACCTTGGGATAAGTTCTGGTAATTTCCAGATTGCCAGTATAAACGCCCCGCTTTATAGGTAGCATACTCTATCAACTTTAACGTAATACGTTCCCAGTCAACATCCTTAAGCAAATTCCTTATGTATTCATCCAATCTGTCCAATCCTCTTATATTAAGTATATGCCAGCAAAAAAAGCAAATTTGCCATTAATTGTTGCAAAAAATTCTAGGTTGTCGGCAATACTATATTAAAGACACCTTGATCGTCTATTATGAACTACATCCATTTTGGTCAGAAAAATAGCAGCTATAGTCTTTCGTGATCCTATGTATAGCTGTTTAGAAAGTAAAAGAAAACAGGAAGAGCCCCATATAAGCCAGCAAGCCTAGAGAGCTCTTCCATTTGTGGAGTAAGATCAGCCTGAGTGGATTCTGACAGGTTTTTAGGTTTTAGGTTTTTTTATGCCCATCGAATCTCAATATTTTGGCTGGTCTCACCTATTCTTATTATATCAAGCGTCAATAAAATGTCAAGTGGATATTTACTGGTTTGTTTTCAAAGGGCAATCTTGCTTTCAAATTGAGTGACAAAGCAATACTAAAAGATGCTTTAATGCCTAAAAGGAGTTTTAAAATGATCTTTCCAGATCAGGAAATAAACGCTTATATCCTTAGACTTTATCTATCATTGAGCTATAATGTCATTTCGTTCTCTCATTCAACCCTATACAATTCTCAGTACAAACCTATGTATATATATGCCCTAACTACGCCTTATTCTGCCTTATTTTGCAGACTAAGACCAACAGAGGATCATTATTATCATGTCCACTTATAAAAGGTATCCGCTTAAATGGGTAAACATTTCTGATGGTGATGAAATGATATTGCAAATCGTCAACTCTTATGGAGTGGTAAGTGCCGAACAGATGTATGCTCTCTTGGGTGGTTCTATGCAGTATCTTAGTTGCAGACTTCAAAAGCTGTCCATGCCAATGTTTGATTATCTGAGACGACTGGAACAAAGACTGGGTTTTGGGCACTACCTCTACTTACTGGGTAAAGCCGGTGTGAAGTGGCTGGCACAACATAATTTCTCGTCGAAAAGGCGAGTTTTTAGTTTACATACGCTTTATCGTTCTCAAGTGAGGTCCTGTATAACAGTGGCTTGTAGAGAAAGTGACGTTGAATTGGCTTGGTATCCAGAAGATAGAATTAAAGACAGAATCATCCGCCATTTTCGCAACGTAAAAGGTCAAAAACTGAAGTTATCTTTAACTCTTGATGTTTTTGTACAAACTAAAGCTTTAAGTTTCTTCATGAGAGATAAAAGTATGGTGCATATATTCGGAGGTATGAAAAAGACCTGCGCTAAATATTTGGCAGGTCTATGAGGAAACATAATAGTTCTAACTTAAGAACCTTTATTTATATTCAAAATTAAAGAACTGTTCGTCAATGAGCGCGGAGCAAAGCAAGATACTATAGCTTGAGAGTACTTTTCCCGAAGCGACTCAAGCTGTAGCAGAATTGATTCGCTTTAATTATGCCAATTACGAATTACGCCCTTTTTTTGTTCAATGGCAGTTCCGCGCTCAATTAAAATTTAACATCTAATGGTTACGATGTCAAGGTGCAAAAATGGAAGAGAAGAAAAAGGTGAGAATTCTCAGGAAACTGTTTATAAACAGGTCAGATGCTTATGGCACCCGCTCAGTAAAGGATGACGAGGTTTGGCAGGTCAAGAACCCTCTGACTGATGCCATCCTAGTCGCTCATCTTCTGGGCAGAAAGCATGTTGGTGTGTATTCTCTAACACCAGATGGCAAAACAAAATGGGTTTGCGTAGATATAGACAGTGATGATTTTGTCAGTGCCCGCGAACTCAAGATGCAGTGTCAGCATTATTGTCTACCAGTTTACCTTGAGCGGAGCAAAAACAAGGGCTTTCACATATGGGGGTTCTTTCAGGGTCTGGTTCACGCGGATAAAGTCCGTGCAGTTTTCAAGCATATTTTATCTGAAATGAGGATGGAAACGACCGAGTTGTTCCCAAAACAAACCCATCCAAGGGCGGGTGGATTTGGAAATTTCGTGTGGTTGCCTTTATTTGGCTACCTGAGCAGGAGTGGGCTTGCTCAGACTGGCAGGACGGTTTTCGTTAATGATCACGCTGTTCCATATCCGGATCAGTTCGATTTTCTAAGCAACGTCAAATATACAACAGAGCTGAAGCTTGATGAAGTAATCGAGATAAACGATTTGAGGTTGGACGAGGTATCGGACCGGGATGATGGGAAGAAGCGTAGTTCCAACATTGGAATATTAGCTAAGGAAAACGGGGAAAATAGTCATTTTCTCGCTCCGCCCTGTCTGATGCAACTTATGGAAGGAGGAGTTTCTGAAGGGCTCAGAAACGAGAGCTGTTTTCGTATCAGTATCATGCTTTACCGGGCAGGTATCCCGGAAGAATTGGGACGGGTGATGTTGTGGCACTGGAATACAAAAAACCGCCCACCGCTGTCGGAATATGAACTGGAGACAGCGATTCAGCAAGGGTATTCAGGGCATTACAACAGCTATGGCTGCCGTAATCTGGAAGAATATTGCAACGATAGATGTCCAATATATCAGTACCGTAAGGGAAAAGGATGGGTATAGGTCAGATGGGTGGGGTAGGGGGATTGGGGATTAATGAACGTATACCTATAACACTATCCGCAGTTGTCGATTGTTGACAACTGGAGGGTGTTAAAAAATGGGGTGATGGATGCAATAAGTCAACTGGTGGAACATTAAGATGAAGGGAGAGAATTGACAGTTTGATATTTTCACATAAAAGCATCAATTTTTCATAGTCGTTGGACA
>Ga0315279_10008166_pt1 | contig 12728 bp, 14 predicted proteins | sample YL17G06_20_MG_FD_203694 | JGI IMG/M metagenome (GOLD analysis project Ga0315279, IMG submission 203694) | Sediment microbial communities from Yellowstone Lake, YNP, Wyoming, USA - YL17G06_20 | ecosystem: Environmental > Aquatic > Freshwater > Lake > Sediment | place: USA: Wyoming | collected... | reverse complement strand
AGTTCATCGTGCTGAACGGTCCTATTTTCTTGACTCCGAGATCATAATCTAGATTCAAGTACTTGTCATACCTGATTCCCAAAGCGTTCAGTATTTTTCTGGAACATTCATTGGGGCAACCGTCGATAACTATGAGGTGTTCAATTTTCTTGACGAGCGCAGCCTGTCTTGGCACGTTGTTGGCTAGTGCGGGCAATGAGCATATTCCGACTTTTTCGCTTCCGAGCCTTTTGACCACTTCGAGGGCAGCTAATCCTGTCAGGTGTCCAGTGTTTGAGGCCCCACTGTTGCACACAACAAGCCCATTTCTAGGCGTGTTCAATATTCACAACTCTTTCTCATGATGGGACGAGCAGTTCAGGATAACATACTTAAGTTTGTCGATATGTCCTACGACATATTTATTATGCGGCTGGGAGGATCGGTTCCCTAAGGTCGTGGGAAGGTTTGCCTGACTCAGTTCAGGTGGAGCTTAACCGTGATCGGGCTGGCGAGAAACATTCTGTGGAGTCGATGGCGAGGGTCGTCGAGAAGTGGCTGGACAACCCAGTTTCGAGAAGCATCTTACGGTTCTGCACGGTGCGAGATGCATGTGGACGCCGTGTAGAGCTCGCATTGAGGAAGTATGCTGGGGAAGACGTTAGAATCTGCTTTAGCTGTTCCGCAGCGTATCATATCATCGCAGGCATACTCGACTCGATAATCGGGAAAGCCAAACTTGACAGGCCTACCATTCGACTGCATCTTCGAGATCCCATGTGGAGGAAAGGTCTTGCGTCAGTGCTCGAAGGCATAGCCAAGTACGGCATCAGCCGTCCTTTCACAGGCTTCTCGCCGTTCTTGGTTGTCTGGAATGTAACGCGTGCCTGCAACCTCGACTGCGTTCACTGCTACGAAAGCGCACGCACGAGGGCGCCTGACGAACTTGACACTCAACGAGCGAAGGATGTCGTCAAGAAGCTTGCGGAGGCGGGCGTAGCATACGTTGCGTTCTCTGGTGGCGAGCCCCTAATGCGGCCTGACTTCTTCGAGATTGCAGAAGAGGTCAGACAGAACGAGATGGCATTCTCTCTTGCCACGAACGGCACCCTTGCGAGCCCTCAAATTGCCAGAGAACTCAAGGACCTAGGCTGTGCTTTCGTTCAAGTCTCCTTGGATGGCGCAAGTGCAGGAACACACGACGCCTTCCGCGGCACCACTTGCTTCAACCGAACAATCAGAGGCATACGGAACCTAGTGTCTGCGGGGCTCGATGTTGGCGTTGCGACAACAGTGACCAAGCAGAATCTTGCGGAAGTTCCGTCGATCGTTGACATGGCAGAGGACCTTGGAGCGATGCTCTTCATGCACTACAACTTCATACCCACAGGTCGAGGGGCCGTCATGAAGGAAAAGGATCTCGATCCGTTGGAACGAGAGGATTTGCTGACATGGATGGCAAGTCAGATCGGCAAGAGGAAACTGAACCTCTTGTCCACAGCTCCACTCTACAGCAGAATCTGCGCGGGAACCGGCAGGCTAAGCCTAACACACTTCGACACCTTCGGACAGAACCCGGAATTTGCCGAGTCAGCGAAGTTCCTAGCCGACTTTGTGGGGGGCTGCGGAACCTCGAGGCTTTACTGCGCGCTTGAACCGAACGGCGACATAGAACCCTGCGTATTCATCCCGATCGTCCTAGGCAACATTCTCCATGATGATCTGCTTGACATTTGGCACAATCACCCAATCTTGAAGACGATCCGCAAGCGAGAGAACTTCAAAGGATACTGCGGAATCTGCGAGCATCGAAGCATCTGCGGCGGCTGCAGGGCGCGTGCCTTCGGATACTTTGGGGACTTGACCGAATCCGATCCGGGATGCATCCTTAACCAGCAGATCTGGCAATCGGTCACGAAGCCAACGGTCAAGGCAGTGCAAGTCAAAGCTTAGCGAAAGTATCAGTCGTTGGCGCGCCACAAGAGCTCGTTTCGCGTGGAGAGCTCTACTCCTAGGTCGAAGTACGTCCAGACCATGAGTGATGTGCTTGCGCCAGTGGTGAAATCTATGTTCTGTGCGTAAAGCGGCACTTCTAGTCACGTATGCTTCGTCCCCCCAATTCTCATACCGGTGTTCAAATCCCCCGTCAAGTTCTGCGCCCTTGACGAACCGAAGTCATTGGCAGTCAAATCCATAGTGCATTCCTTAACTGGTCGTTAGGTCCGGCGGCCTTGAACCAGGCGTGTGGCCCTCGGCCTAGTACTTGTAGGCGCGGCCTCGCCAGCTTCGCAGGAGAGCCTCATTAGCGCGAGACCGGACAGAGGTATCAACGTGTCATAGAGAGTCCTTGGCTCTCTCCCCCGACTGAAGTCGGGAGATTCATGCTTCCACCACGGTCCTCTGTTGGGTGGGCATCCCGTTGCTGCGGTTCCACCCGCATCCATCCCAGTGTAGAAGCATAGGCCAAACCATTGGCCTGACAGCGTACCCGCCGCAGCGAGCCGCCCCTGCAAGTTCGAGAGGCTGTACGAGTTTCATCCAACCTTCATGCCCCAGCAGACGCTCCGTGACTGTTCAGGACTCGATCTCGCAGTTCTCGGTGAGGGAGAGCAGACCTTGCTAGAACTCACACGTGCCCTAAGCGACTTCCAGTGGAACCACGAAGGATGTGTTCTCTGCTGTCCTCATCAAATGCGTGAAGGTTCAGAGTACACAGGTAGACGGAGAATTTCGCCATAGACCAGGTCCGCCGACAATTACGGGAGGAAACGACATGTTTAAGAAACTAAATCTGAATCTGCTGGGAAGATCGCAGATGAGCACAGCACTCGTCCAAGACAGAATGAGGCGGCTGGTGGACTCAGGACTTCGCGGGTCTTGCCGCCCTGCTGCACTGACATCCAAGTTGAAAAAGAGAGCGAAAGAGATGGATGACCCGACGCTGACCGCGATGGAGCGGGTCTTCTTTGGTTTCGCAGATAAGACGCGCCTGAAGATTCTGAAGCTCTTGGCGGGGCAGGAGCTCTGCGCATGCGAGGTGATGGCTGCATTGGGCCTGACGCAGCCAACCACTTCCCACCACCTAGGAATCATGGAAAGGGCGGGCGTTGTTGCTTCTCGCCGTGAAGGAAAATGGGTCTTCTACAGACTATCCAATCCCAGAGTTGCAGAGTTGCTGACGAAGAGCCTCGCGTTGGTTAAGGCGGTGCCGTCATAAAGATGAGTGAGAGCCGCGGTGGTCTTGGTTGGATAGAGAAGCTCCTAGCGGTGTGGATTGTCCTTTGCATCGTCATTGGCCTCGTTGTTGGAAAGTATGCACCTCAGATTGCAGGGCATCTTGAGGTTGGGATTCCAATTGGGCTCTTTCTCATGATCTACCCGGCCATGACCAAAATCGAGCTGGGGGAACTCAAAGATGCTTTGAAAAGCAAGAGACAAGTCAGCGTGATTGTATTTTTCAACTACGCAGTCAATCCGTTCCTGTTGTATATTCTCGGTTTCATATTCTTTGAGCAGGTTCTCCCATACTTCGGTTTGATTACTGCTGAGACCGCGCGGTACCTTTGGACTGGTTTGATCCTGCTGGGTGTTGCGCCTTGCATTGCCATGGTTCTCGTGTGGACTGATTTGGCCAAGGGCAACGGGCCACTTGGAATAGTCCTGATGGCTTGGAACTCGATAATTCAAGTCCTCACGACGCCCCTGTACATTGCGTTGCTTGTTGGAACTTACATTGCCATAGACATCGTGCTGATTGGTCAAAGTGTACTTCTGTATCTTGGCTTACCTTTGCTGCTGGGAGTCATCACGCGCAGGGAGGTCATAAAGCGAAAGTCTGAGGAATGGCTGAACACCAAGCTGATTCCTTACTATAATGCAATGCAACTCTTGGCGCTCCTATTCACGATGGTGGTGATGTTCTCTCTGAGGGGAGGCGTCATAGTTGATAATCCAAATCTCATTTGGCAGATGGCCATTCCCGTGGTTCTCTTCTTCTTCCTGCTCTTCAACCTAGTATACTATACAACGAGGCGAATGGGCTATAACTATGAAGACGCATCAACGATGGGATTTCACTGCACAGGTAGAAACTTCGAGTTAGCCATAGCCATAGCATTAACTGCATTCGCGTCCATGCCAATGGTCGCTGTCTCCACGGTAGTAGGTCCTCTCATCGAAATTCCGGTCATGCTAACTATAGTTTGGATGGCTCTCCGAAGAAGGAACCACCTTCAAGTTATCGAGGTAGAAGCGAAATCGGCACAGAAGGTTGGCAAAGGTGGGATCCGCTAGCTTACCTATAGGAACGAGGGTTACACATGTTCAAGGATGAACCGAACCTGAAGGCGACATCGCGAGAACAGTATTCGTATTCCTTGGAATTCCCTTTAGCAGGAATAGTGACAAGGTTCGCGTTGATCCGGAAGAAGGGAAAGGAGTGGTACGAGGGCGCCTTCATGAAGAAGTTGAGCCCCACCGCATTGATTGGTCTGCTGTTTACGATCGTGGTGATGTTCTCGCTGAAGGGCGAGTACATTCTGGCGCTACCATGGAATGTTGTGCGAATCGCGATACCGCTTGTCAGCTACTTCCTCATCATGTTCGGCGTTTCGTTTCTGATGTGATGGGCTTTGAAGTTCACACATCCTGATACTGCAACGCTGTCGTTCACGGCGGCAAGCAACAACTTCGAATTGGCCATAGCTGTCGCTGTCGGCGTCTTCGGGACAAACTCGGGCCAAGCCTTCGCCGCCGTAATCGGGCCCCTTTTCGAGGTTCCCGTACTCATCAGCCTCGTGAATGTGTCGTTGTGGGCTAAGCGGAGGTTCTTCGCTGAGGAAAGGGTAGTCGAGGTCGCTGAGAAGGCAGCCGTGAGCCCACAAAGCAATCAGGAGGTCTCAACAAACGTCTGAGGAAGACCGAGAGCAGAAACCATGTGCATGCACTCAGGGTTTTCTCGACATGATGCGTGCTGCACCTCCGAAGAGGGACTGGCTCAGGAAGACGACTTGTCCCGTCTGCAAGAAGGTCTTTTGGACGAATAGGGATACAGACTACTGCTTCGATTGCGAACCAAAGGCATCAAAGTAGGCGATTGTCAGTTGAGCGAGTATCTTCAGACTGTTTTCGAGAAGTTCGAACTTCGAGTCCGCAAGGGATACTACTACACTGAAGACGGGCTCTGGGCAAGTGTGGAGGGCACCAAAGTTAGGGTTGGCGTCACTGACTACCTGCAGAGGACCGGAGGAGATGTTGCGTTCGTTGAGCTCGTGAAACTGGGTTCAACCGTTCAGAAGCAAACGGAGATTGGGACTCTGGAAACGGCGAAGACAACCGTCTCACTGCTCTCTCCCATATCCGGGACGGTTGAGGAGGTCAATGGCATGCTCTCCGAGAAGCCAGAGCTGGTGAATTCAGATCTCAGGCCGGTGATCAAGATCAAGGTCAAGGCCGACTCAGTCGACCGAGTAGCGAAGGCATTGGACTGGGCCCGCAAGTACAGCCTAGTTGCAAACTCGATCAAGCCGTCAGTCTCGATCGAACCGAAGATCGAGACCGAACCGTAGTCGCGGTGCATTCCCGAGATGAGCCAAGGAGCAAGTCCTTCAATTAGGAAGGCCAAGCCTCCACCAGAGTACCCACCCGAGGAAGGCCACTACCTCCGAGGAAACGACTACTCCCCCGCAGCTGTCGTGATACTGCTCCACACGTTCTACGATAAGATTCCAGATTATCTTGAAAGACTTGCGAGCGTCGCAATCGAAAGCGGATCCGCACTTGCGGGTATGTTACAGACTGAGAATGTCGGAATCGAGAAGATAGTCTGCAATGTCGTGGCCAACCCGAACATTCGGTATCTGATCGTCTGCGGAGTTGAATCCGCCGGCCATCAGCCCGGTCAGGCTCTATCCTCTCTTGTCAGAAACGGGGTCGACGAACGGAGGAACATCATTGGAGCCGAAGGGCCGACTCCGTACCTCTACAACATACCGCTTGAGAGTATCGACAGATTCAGGAAACAGATCACTCTAGTTCACCTAGTCGAAGAGAATCAAACAATGATCGCAACCAACCCCCAGCAACTCAGAGAGGCCATCAGGTGCTGCTACCAAGAGTCTCCGACGGACTTCATGAGCCTCAAACTCTACGATGTCGGAGCGTACCCCGAGCCACCGATCTGCTCGAAACTGACTTGGAGAATAACGAAGCCTTGGACAGCAACAACGGAAGCAGAAGCCCAAGTCCTCAAGTCCATCCAAGATTCGGCCAAGAAATCTCGAGAGCTGAAAGAGCAGAGCAAGAAAGGCAAGGAGCAGACAACTTGACCACGGTCTTATTCATCTGCATAGAGAATTCTTGCCGAAGCCAGATGGCGGAGGCCATCTTCAACCGCCTCGCTCCTAGAGGCATGAGAGCGATCAGCGCTGGCAGCAGACCCGCGAAGGAAGTGAAGCCGCTCGCATTGACTGCCTTGAAGGAGATCGGAATTGATGCGGATGCTCTGAGGCCGAAGCTGCTGACTCGAGAAATGGCAGAGCGTGCTGACAGGATAATCACGATGGGGTGCCCAGAAGCCTGCCCCGCGGTCGGAAAGCCCATGGAAGACTGGGGGATAGAAGACCCATCGGGCGGAGGCATCGAAGAGTACAGGAAAACGAGAGAGATCATAAGACGGAAGGTTGAGGGGCTATTGGAGGTCTTGACCTCTGAATCAAGCTAGCGACTTCGAGCCGAACACCTATCCGCAAAGAGGCAAGAGTTGAGTCAAGCATAGCTGGATCCCGCGGAGCGAGTCAACATGAAGAAGACTTCAGTCGAGGCCCCGTTGGAGGAGAGCTTCGAGTGTCTCGTGTGCAACAAAGTGATGCTACGCTCCGAGCAGACCTCAACCTGCTCCTATTGTGGCAAAAGCGAAGTGGCAGACTACCAGTGTCCGGACGGACACTATGTCTGTGAAGAGTGCAGGCTTTCAACAGCTGAGCAGCTCGTCAAGACCACCTGCAACCATACGAAAGAGACGGATCCTCTCAGGATCGCTAGCTTGTTGATGAAGCACCCAGCTATACCCATGCATGGTACCGAGCATCACTATGTTGCCAGTTGCGCCGCACTGGCTTCGATGAGAAACCTTGGACTATTTGACATCGATCCGCTCCAGATCGACAAGGCGGCGGCGCTGGCCAGAATGCCGCCATTAGGTTCGTGCGCGCTATGGGGTGCCTGTGGTGCAGCCATCGGCGTTGGGATCGCTTTCAGCAGGGCACTCAAGGCGAATATAATGTCAGGCGAAGAAAGAAGCATCGTCCTGAATTTGGTTTCCGAAAGCCTGGGGGAGATCTCAAAGCTTGGAGGACCCAGGTGTTGCAAAGCCAGTGTAATACTGTCCCTGCAAGTTGCGAGGAAGTTCCTTGCAGAACGATACGGTGCTCAGTTTGACGAGGGAAACCCAATTTGCGAGTTCAAGAACGTTGAGCCGTGCCTTCGAAAGTCCTGCCCCTTCTATCACGAATAACGTGCCAGTCGAGTGTCCCAAGAATGACCTGCAGAATCCTCCGCCACTCGAACTCCGATGCGAGGATGAATGAGGCAATCGAAGAGGCGATTCTGCTAGCTAGACATGAGGGGCAACCCCTGGATACCGTCCACATTTGGCAGAATGGCAAGACAGTAATTCTGGCAAGCAATGCGGATGCAAGAACTTCAGTCGATGAGGATGCATGCAAGAGTAATGAAGTCGCGATCGTCAGAAGAGCAGCCTCCGGCAGGACAACGTATCAGGACGAGGGTACCCTTAACCTGACTTATGTCATAGATCAAAAACGATTCTTTCCTGACACCGACAGCTTGACCGAAGCATATCGTCGGCTTTGGAAACCAGTGGTAGAAGTAATCTCTGGCTTGGGCGCAGGCGTTGAGGTTCCTGAGTATGGAGAGCGCCTAGTAGTGGAAGGTAGAACGATCGCAGATGCTTGGGTCAGGTTTTACTACAATCTGATGTTCCTTCAGCTGTCGATTAACGTACAGACTGACTTGAACGCGCTAGGCCGCGCCTTGAAGCAGGGAGCGAGGTTCACGACTCTGTCCAGAGAAGTGAACAGAACTGTGGAGATTGAGGATGTTCAAAGTGCTTTGATCCAGAGCATTGCCAAGCGGTTTGGAGTGACATTTCAAGAAGAGAACCCTTCACCGCTAGAGAAGAAACTGGCTGAGAGACTATGTGAGATCAAGTACTCCAGACACGATTGGAACTTTGAGGGCAAGGCACCGCTCTCACTCAAGGATGTACTCATAGAAGTGTACGTGGCTTATCCGCCTACAAGAAGTTGCAGAGAGATCATCGAAACCGTCCAATCCGCCATGAGCGATCTGAGAGACAACGTTGAGCTTAGAATTTGGATGCGTGGGAAAGGATTAGACGGACATGGATCCCCTCCTGGCGTGCCCATGTCATTTGCGCTGAGGGAAGCGGCGAAGAAATCAATAGTCCCAGCAGTCGTAGTCAACGGGCAACTGGCATTCTTAAGGGATGTACCGTCAGCTGAGGACGTAGAGAACAAAATACTGCTGGCCTTGGAGAGATAGGTTTGAGGTGGCGGTTACTCCTCGACAGTACGTTAGACCCCTCGGTCAATCTTGGCGTTGAAGAGGCCATTGTGAGGAGTAGAAGAGATGAGCTCTGCCCGGACACTCTCCGGATATGGAGGAACGATAGAGCCGTCATTCTGGGTTGCAACAGTAATGTCCAGGACGAGGTTAACATGCATGTCTGCAAACGCATTGGCATCAGAGTTCTCCGGAGAACTTCAGGCGGCGGAGCCGTATATCATGACATTGGAAACATCAACTACAGCGTCATCATGAAGGAGAAGCATGTGAATCCAAATCATGATATTCTCGATGTATATGAACGGTTCGCGAAGGCGATATTGAACGGCCTGGCATTTCTCAAAGTCAAAGCTGAGTTTCAGCATCCGAATTCCATTCTCTTGAATGGCAAGAAGATCTCAGGCATGGCTCAACATAGGTTCTACAACGTCATACTCTTTCACGGTACGTTGTTAGTGAACTCCGACCTGGAGCTCCTTTCGAGCACACTGCTGAATCCTAAACATGAGGTGACAAACATCTCACGAGAAGGTCTCGGTTGCCCTTCAAATGAGGCAGTTGAGGAAGCAATCATTGCCGGTTTCAGGACAACATTCCAAATCCAGTTTGACATTGGGACTGTGACTCCCTACGAGTCTAGACTGGCCGAGGAACTGGTCGCAATGAAGTATGGAACAGAGAAGTGGAACTTGGACTCTGATGTAGAGCTTACGAGTGAATCGATCGCCCATATGCCCGATCTTGAGATGTCGGCGAGGTGCGAGGCGCAACCCATCGGGTCTGCACATTCAATTCTGCAAGATCAAAGTCAAGAAGGTCAAGGCTCTCGCATTGGCCGTGTTGAAGGAATTGAGAATCAACACCAAGTCCTTGAGGCCGAAGCTGCTGACTTGGGAGATTGCTCAAGCAGCCGACAAGATAGTCACCGTGGGGTGCCGCGAGGCTTGCTTAGCTGTCGGCAAACCCATCGAAGACTGGGGGATAGAAGATCCGTCGATCTGAAACGTCGAGGACTATAGGAGAGTCAGAGAAACCATAAGGGAGAAGGTTGAGAGACTACTTGAAGCTCGGTCATCAGAATCAGGAAACTGACGTTCGGCAGGAGCGGGAGCTCGCATCGGTTTCCCTCACCACAATTAGGGAGTTGGGCATCGTAGGCACCTTCGGATGGAGATGCTCCGGGTATGGATAATCACGTGACGAACCTGGTGATGGGAGCTGGTCTCGGAGGGTATGTGGCCGCCATACGCCTGAGGCAACTCGGCCAAGAAGTTCTTCTGGTGGAGAATGAATTTCTAGGCGGCGTCTGCCTGAACTTGGGATGCATTCCTTCTAAGACAATAGTTCGCGCCGCGAAGCTATTGAAGGAGATTCGAAGAGTACGGGATTTTGGAATCGAAACATCTCAGCCTAAGGTTGATCTCCAAAGACTGCAAGCCTGGAAGACCAGTGTGGTCGATAAGCTCAGATCCGGCGTGGCCTACCTTTGCAAGGGTAACAATGTGAACCTTGTCTATGGTGAGGCTAGATTCCAAGGACCTCACCAAGTCGAAGTCAGGACCCAACATGAGGTGAGCACCTTTGCAGCTGACAACATCATTATCGCCACAGGCTCCCGCCCAATCGAGCTTCCTTCGTTCAAGTTCGATGGAAATTTCATTATCAGCACAACCGAGGCCCTCTCACTGAGTGAGGTGCCCAAGAATTTCGTCATCATAGGTGGCGGAGTCAGTGGACTAGAACTCGGAATGGCTTATGCCCAATTCGGCAGTCACGTCACGATCATCGAGATGCTTGACCAGCTTCTGCCTGGCGTCGACACTGAATTGGTGAAAGTTGTCGAGCGCAACCTGAGAAAGTTGGGGGTGCAGACGTATCTCAAAGCCCGCGCGAAATGGGCCCGGAATGGAAAGGTGACGGCCCAACTTGCTGATGGAGAGGAGATTGCAATCTCAGCCGACAAGGTGATGGTCACCGTTGGCAGACGGCCCAACTCAGACCAAATCGGCCTTGAAAACACAGGCGTCAAGACAGATGCATCAGGATTCATTCAGGTAAACTCGCAGATGCAGACCAACGTGCCTGGAATTTACGCGATCGGAGACGTTGTTGGTCAGCCACTGCTTGCGCACAAGGCGTCGAAGCAAGGAATAGTGGCAGCTGAGGTGATCTGCGGGCAAGCGAGTGCAGCGGATTTCAAGGCGATCCCAGGCGCCATCTGGACCGATCCTGAAATTGCTACTGTAGGCTTGACAGAAGCGGAAGCGAGGAAGCAAGGATACGACCCAATTGTCGGAAAGTTCCCGTTCACGGCGTTGGGCCGAGCGATGGCGGTTGGGGAGACAGAGGGGTTCATCAAGGTTGTTGCGCGCAGGGAAAGTGAGCAGATACTTGGAGTACATATGGTTGGAACCGACGTAACGGACCTCATCAGTGAAGCGGCCCTCGCGATTGAGATGGGCGCGACGCTAGATGACTTGGCGTTGACTATTCACCCTCACCCGACATTGCCAGAGGCCCTGATGGAAGCCTCCGAGGCAGCCAAAGGGAAGGCAATCCACATCCTCAAGTCGCCATGAGCGATGGCCTCGTTGATGCGCGACAGCGAGAGTGGCGACAAAGCACCGTTTTCTGACGGAATCGGCCCGCTTGCTGTCTGGTTTCAGACTTTCTGTTCAGGCAACTTTCCGTAACGGTGGGCGACGATCTCTGCCATTATACTGAGGGCGATCTCCGCTGGGGTCCGTGCACCTATGTCCAATCCTATCGGGGCTTTGACCCTCGCGAGTAGTTGTTGCGAAACGCCCTGTTGTTTCAGACGGGAGAAGGTAGTAGCAATCTTCTCTCTGCTTCCGATCATGCCGATATAATCTGGCATCCTTCCCTTTGAGAGAACTTCCTTGAGAACCGCTTCGTCGTGCTCATGGCCCCTAGTAATTATGACTGCACAGTCGTTTTCTCTGAATTCGATGGACCTTGTCATGCTGATGAAATCGCCTAGGTTCACTTCACCCGCCAGGGGAAAACGCTCCTTGTTTGCAAACTGCTCCCTATCATCAATGACTACTGTGCCAAACTCAAGAGACTTCGCGAACTGTGCAAGGGGGACGGCGATATGTCCTCCTCCAAAGATATACAGAACTGGATCCGCAAGAATAGGCTCGACGAAGATCTTGACTTTGCCTCCGCAGAGTACGCCAATTCCATCGGCGCTCTCCTCATCAAGCGTGAACTCCAGCAATTTTGGCTTCTTATCTCGCAGGCAACGCAGAGCTTCCTCGCGAACCTTCGCCTCCAGTAGACCGCCTCCCACCGTTCCTGAGAGTTTCCCATCAGGATAGACAAGCATCCGGAAACCGGTTCTGCCTGGGGTACCTCTCTCGCCGCCCACGACGGTTGCCAGCGCCGCTTCGGCTCGTTCTCGCTTCACTCGCGCGATCTCTTCAAAGATGTCGGGCACGATGTCCAACCTACACCTCCATGTATGTGTCCAGCTGAATCTTCTATCTTTATTCCCGAAATGTCATGGCGTAGGACGATACGTCTTGGGCTTTCGCAAACTTGAATAAGAGCACCGGCGACCTACGCAGAAAGAATTCGGAGAATTCTCAGGAGACGTGTTCTTGACAACTACAGTAGAAGTGAGTGACGACAACTGCCACCACAAAAGCTTGATAACGGTTTCCAAGATTTCGTCCGATCTCCTATCTCTCAACATCGAGAGCGGATGTGAGCACATCAAGAAAGCGGCTGCAAGCGTTGGGCAGAATCTGAATCGGAGCGCCGTGACCGGATCTTTTGATCATAACATAGTGTATGAGAAAGTAGCTGAAACCATGCCGGGATGTGTTGTATGCGCTGTGCCCTGTGCCATAGTTAAAGCCTCATGGGCTGAACTTGGTATGAACCTAAGGAAGGGTGCGCACATTCAATTCATATAACAAACTATCGTCATACAATCCTGGCTTGCTGACCGATTACGTGGAATTCCCAGAGGGGTCTTGTCATGTGGCCAGCGGCGGGAGTTCTCAGTGCACATCTAAGTTCTCAAGCTCCAGCAGGATCTCCCTTCCTCTGTATTGAGCGAGCACGAAGGAAGTGGGGACATGCAAGTGGGCCCCGGCGCTTCCTGACGGAGCTAC
>Ga0315279_10008165_pt1 | contig 12729 bp, 18 predicted proteins | sample YL17G06_20_MG_FD_203694 | JGI IMG/M metagenome (GOLD analysis project Ga0315279, IMG submission 203694) | Sediment microbial communities from Yellowstone Lake, YNP, Wyoming, USA - YL17G06_20 | ecosystem: Environmental > Aquatic > Freshwater > Lake > Sediment | place: USA: Wyoming | collected... | reverse complement strand
TCCTGAACCGATGATTTTTCCTCCTCGCCGGTGACTTCCACCCATCCGAGCTGCTTGAGCCAGTGGAAGTATCTCTGGAAGCTGTGGTAGCGGGCCTTTACCAGCTTATAGGGTATGCGCCTAAAAAACCAGTCAACCCGCTCGGCATATTCTTCCGGTGTGTATAGAGGAAGGTGTCTCTTCGCTCTCTCGTCATTCTCCCAGGCAGTGGCGTCTTCGGCATAGGCCCGGTGCAGCGCCACCTTGTAATGGTAAAAGATGTCCTCCTGGCAAGCACCCCTATCTGGGTCAATCTTAAGTGAGCCCTCGGGGGCATGCCCCAAAAGGAACTCCCTGATAAACCAGCCGCAGCCGAAGGGCCTCAAGAAACCGCCCCTGGCTGGTCTAAGCTGTATTACCATTCTTCTCTCCTATATTTCCTCCCCACAGCTTCTGGTACCATTCCTTTTGCTCCTCGCCCGATACCTTCCTATACTTCATCGTGGTAACGATGCTCTGGTGACCCAGATGCTCCTGGAGCATCCTTACACTGTCGGTGGAGTCATTCACCTTTATTGCATGAACGGCAAAGGCATCGCGCAGGCGGTGGGGACTGATACCCCTCAGCTCACCAGTTTCAGGATTAACCAGGGGGCCCAGGCTGGCTCTATTAGCGCATTCTTTGATGATGTTAGACGCCTGGCTCCTCTTTAAGCCAAAGAGGAGCTGCTTACCATTAGTTTGTATCGGGCCACCGCGGTCAATGTATTCCCGCAGCATAGCCCTGGTGTCCTCATCTACGGGCAAGGTTCTCTGGTGGCGGTGTTCTTTCTCTTCGGCTACCGCCTTCTCAACTTTAACACCGCAGCCCGGGCAGAACCGGGCCGTCTTGCTTAACCTGGTGGCGCACTGGGGACAGGACAACTTAACCCTCACCTTCAGGTGCTCAATGGTCACCGTGCCCCGGTTGAAGTCAATATCATCCACAGCAATGCCCAGCGCTTCGCTTATGCGGCAGCCGAGGCGAAAGAGCAGCCGGATAAGTAGCCTGTTTCTTAGGTATCCGGCTGCCTCTTCCAGCCTTTGAACCTCGTCTGGTTCTAGGTAAGCTTTCATAGCTTGCTCTCAACCTTCTTCTCTATTTTGTCTACGGGCAGAGGGAAGCTGCCATTACCGAATTTGCCCGCAATACGGTTGCCGAGGACATCTACACCAGCGCCGCCTAGGAAGGCGTAGAATAGGTCAAGAGTTCCTACGGTACCGGAGAGGTGATAGCCTACAGCAAAAATAATGCCAGCAATGAGAGAGCGAATGGCAGAGCCGCCAAACTTGCGCGGGTTAAACGGCTCATTGCATTCCAGCCATCCCAGCAGGGCGGCTACCAGACCGCCTAACAGAGTTGCCAGTGCAATATAGAGCCTGTCCATTGTTACGCCTCCTATTGCCGCCCGCCCTATCCAGGGCTAGACCTTTAGAAATGACCGAGTATCTCATAGCTGCTCCTTTACACCGTTATCTGTGGCACATAGGTTGCCCTTAATAGTTCGCCATTAAGCAGAGTAACGCCAGGACTGACCACGTCCCTGGCAATCAAAAACGACCAGCACTCGCTCGAATAATGCGTCCCCAGTGCGTATATGCCCACCTCGTTTATCGTCCAGCTACCACCACTAACATTGGTAAAGAACCGCCTGATAGTGAACTGACCATTAGGTGCGGCAAAGATTGGCATAAGGACTTCACACCCGCCGTATTCCAGCCCCTTAGATACATCCCTGCCCCACTCTTCAAAGAGGAACATGTAGTTCGCAGACGCATAGTAAGACCAGCTTGCTCCACTGTTGCTGGAATAGTAGACATATCCACCACCGTAGGTCTTAGCAGCATCGCAAATGACATGAACTGAATTTGTGGAGTTGCCCCCAGGCGCACGCATGACGATGTTATACTCAGTCAGAAAGTTAAGCTGGGGATGGGTGGCGAAATCTATATCTACCCATTGGCCGGCAGGGTCGGTGGTCAAGGCATTGCCATCCAAGGTCGCGGTGACTATATCAGCTCCTGCCCTATCTGTCCTTATGCCTATTGTTACCGTTCCTGGCAAGCCTTCCCGATACATTTTGAGCCTTACTCTCCAAAGCTCGTGGGGCCACAGACATTTAAATGCTGCGCAATACCAGTAGGTGCCATAGCACTCAATTTCACCTGCGGTGACCTGCTGTAGATAAAATTCACCGCGGGTATTACTCACCTCTGGGACATGACTGCTGTGAGGAATTCTACTGGTTAAGGCATAATCAGTAGGAGTAGGAGAGGCTGTTCCAGTGCCCACTTGAATACCGACTTGATTCCCAGCTATGTGGACCATGTTGTCATAGTAGGTGTAACCGACTAAATTAGTATCTCCCGGGGGTGCAGCAATCAGTAGAGGAACGCCCTGGTAGCGAACATCCACATTCCTTGCTTGGCCCAGAATGTCGGTCATGCTGTAAGGGCTGCCATAGGGGATGTTGGCGTGGGCAGTATAGAGTAAGCCAAAGAACTGTTTAACAAAGCTCTTGGAGACCTGCCCCCTTCTCTCAACTATCCTTCTTTCTCTGTCCAGTCTTTCCAACATGAGTTTTGTCGTAATCATAGCTCCCTCCCTATATCACTGCCTGTTCTCGGTAGTTGACGGTTAATGTCTGTCCATTAGGAACGGCAATTCCACCACTAATCACATCCCTGATAACCATGAAATAGTGGTCTTCATAGGAACCGCCGTAGGTCACTGCCCTGGCCCTAACATAGAGGCCAATCTCGTTAACCGTGATGGAGCCGCCACTGGCATTAGCAAAGTTCCTGGTAATAGTGAATTGCGATGTCGTTGGGTCACTGGCTGGCAGCCCAAAGGCTACGCCACCATATTGGAGCTGACCAGCACCGCTCCCGTGAATAATCCTTGTCTGAAGCTGATAATCATCTATGGTCGGGGCGGTAGTTCCCGTGCCCACCATGATGCCCTTAGTTTGGTCCGCAGCGGCAGCGGCACAATCAAATATTCCCTCGTAGGCAAAAACGGGTTTCCTCATCCCGCTCGTATTTATGACCTGCACCACTGGGAATTGATAGGGCTGGTCATTCTTCCAGTAGTAAACCCCCGCCACCTGCGTGTATAACAGCTCCAGGAACTGCCTGACAAAGCTCCCTGACTTCAACACCCGGTGCTCGGTTACCTTGCCCTCCTTGTCCTTTACTGTCAGCTCAAGAACAGCCCCCACCTCACCGGGGACAAGCAGATGCTGTATCTCCTCCTCTTTGATTACCTTCAGTTCTGGCTTTGCTTTAATCTGCGCTTTTGGCATCTTTCCCTCCTTAAGCAATAACCTCACACCAGCCCTGTGTGCCTAGAGGCTGGGTGGTATAGCTGACAACGGCGCTTACTCTGGCTCTTATCCAGTAGAGATTCATGCCAAGGATAGTTGTCTGTGCCCAGTCCCCCGGTCTTGTCCATTTAATATTTCTCTTGCCAGCGATGGTAAACTCACTGGTGTTATCAATAACGCCAGATAGTAGTGTCCATATTGAGCCATTATAGTATTCGTGAGACAGACTGTAGTTGCCCACCCCAGCCGAGCCGATATTAAGCCAGAGTTGGTCCCAGGGCTGACTAAGACCGAAATAAAACGCGTCATTTACTACCAGCGGTGCTACTGGCAGCAGGGGCACGTCATTAGCGGCGGGGCTGTTAATCTCGGCAGTATAGTCAGTCTGAACACCGCCATCATCCAGCACCGCTCCACCGACGGCATACTGAATAGCGCACTCGGAAGCCAGTGGTGAATTTCGGTTAGAAGTTCTATCCGGTGCCACTATTGCCTCGGCATCAGTTAGGGCAATTGTTGGAGTCAATCTCCTGATATTCTCCCCCGGCTGGTCATCGTAGGCCTTATTGATAGCAGTAGCCAGAGGGACACTCTTGTTGTAGGTGCGATTAACAGAGACGATAGCCTCGGCATGGCTGCTCTCGATTAAGACGGGGAAGTAATACTTCAAAGCGCCACCCGCCGGTCCCCAGATGGGCAGTTTCCCCGGTCCTCTTGAAGTCAGAACATAGCCATCAGGACCGGTCTGAATCCTAACTAGGATAGCGGTATCCTTAACCACCAAGTCGCCTTTGGCCATTGAGGCAGCAACTTGCTTGATATTGGTAATGCCCTTGACCTGGAAGTCCTTATCAACATCAATATCGAGTTCTGATAGCCTCTTAGCGCCTACTGCTCTTGGTGTAGAAATCGTGCCCACTTAATCCCTCTCTTTTAAGGTGGATACTCCCAGGTCGGGTCATTGCCTATGTCATGCGTCGTTAGGTTTGTCCCAATCGACCCGGGTGTTATCTTTAGCAGCTTCGTGCTGTCAAAGAAAAGCATATCTCCCTTGTTCATCGCCGCGGCCAGCTCCTTCAAATTCGTGATACCGAAAGCCCCCCAGTCCTTATCTGCATCTATATCCACCTGGGACCATTTGGCTATCTCTTCACCCGGAGTGCAAAAACCCGACACAGGGATAGTCATTAGATTTCTCCGTAAAGCACGTTGGCCTGATAGACCTTACCGGCAACTCCGGTGTTAACATTGGTAATGGTTATATTCGTTCCCCCATCTGCGGGAAGTCCTTCGTTCAACGCAATAGGGTCAACACACTCGGTTGTCCCCATTGAGCCAAAGATAATTCTTTTGGCTCTGGCAGCTCCTCCCGAAGTCCAGTTGAGAAGGAAGTCGTTAGCTTCTTGGACTGAAATGAAGAAGCCGTAGATGTAGCCGCTTTTGGCGGCGGTGACAGCTTGCGTAACTAGGGCAGTCCCGGCCCCAGGCGCAACCTGCTCGGCAGCATAAATCCAGGTCGGCTCAACATCGCGCCCCCAGCGCTGCTGGCTAGCTGTAGCGCCACCAGCTATAATCCTTACGGCGTATATGTCGCCAGCGACAACATTGACTCCGCCAGGCAAGGCAGCAAAGGTAATCTCCGTAGCGGTGTTGCTGGTGATATCACGGGTATACTCCTTGCCATCAGCCTTGATAACGTAAATCAGACCGCCAGCCCATTTGTTGACCGTCCAGTTCTTGTGGCTATCCTCAACGGTGGTATTACCGCCGCCAGTGGCAATGCCAACATTAAAGGCTGGCTCAGTCCATCTGGCTAGGGCGAGCTGTATGTTCTTGATTCCAATACCATCTCCACCAAACATACTAGCCCTCCTCTTTTACAATCTCACAGTCGCCTATCTTTTCGGCCTTGGGCTCGAAGGTAAGGTGGAGCTGACACTTTGGCATACCGGCATAGGAGCCTGGGGGATTATGGAAGGCCCAGCGCTTGCCCTCGATGATTAGGCGCACATCATGGGTTTTACATCTATACACCTCCACCGGCCACCTCCTTAAGCTGAGAATACATATAGTTCATAATCGGGGCATAGAACTCGTCATAGAAGGACTTCTCCATGAGGGCCGGCACTACTTCGAGGCTCAGGACAGCATTGACCGGGCTGCCGTTAGCCGTTGAGAAGCGAATATCGGTGTGCTTGACATAGAACTCACCGAAGTCAATGGTGGTTGCTCCGGTGAGAGCGACACCTTGGGGGGTCGCCAGCTCACCATCGACGAAGATATTAAGCACGATAGCTGGGTCGTAGAAATCTGAAGTAATACGGCAAATCCGTCTAGTATCAACATAATTAGCCGGTAGTGTTAGGGTAAAGTCGGTGGTCACCCCTGCTGGGCAGGCCCAGGCCAGTCTTGTTTGCGGGAACATCGTCTGCCCCTTTAACCTCATTGCCTGAATTGCCCCATTCAAGCCCTCGGGGTCCAGGGGCACAAAGACCATCCCTGGCTTCATCTGGGCGATTATTGTAATCGGTGGCGTCGGCCCAACAAACTTCTCCCCAATCTCGACAAGCCGGGCCACTCCCGCCGTTATTGCCTCAAGGAGCTGAATCAGGTAGTTTAGCCTATCCTCGGTGGGAGCGGCGGCTACCGGCCTACTGGCGAGGAGACCAATAACGAATGCCAGGAAGCCGCCGCCTAGAGCACCAGCGATTAGCCCGCCAGTTTGTGTGCCTCTTTCTTGAGCCATTAGAGCACCCCCGCCATAACCTTCTCCCAGACATCCCCAGGCAGCTCCGCTTTACTGGCTAGGCCAAACCTGGCTCGTAGAGTATTGGTCAGCTTGATTCTCTGGTAGGTGTAGCGGAAAAGATGAGCACCTGGGGCGACCGCTGCCTCAGTGTGCAGCCTAATCTCCCGGATAGCCGGGATAAAGCAGGCCACCTCACCGCCAGCGATTAGGGAAAGGGCAAAGGTTCTGACATCGGCATGGCCGATGTCATCGTCCCTATCAACGATGAACCGGACAACCTGAGCGGCAGCACCCGGGGCAGCCGCTATCCTCGTGAGGACGACAATTTCACCCTTCCTGGGGTAGATGCTCTCGATGGTATAAGGGGTATTGGCCACAGCGATGTTTATAGACCGAGAGTGTGTTTCCTCTCCAAGAACCTTATACTCCCGCTCAATCTGCTGGCTGATAGGGAGCGGCAGGACGCCTTTCTCTACCGAGTCAATGATGTTGTGCTTCTCCGCCAGCGCCTTCTCCTCCTCGGTCAGGGTCAGGCCGTAGAGGAGCTTGTGGGCGACGGTGGGCGGGTAGGCCCAGACGCCGTAGTGAGTCGCATAGTTAGCTACCAAGATAAGCCCAAGGAAATTAAGGTAGAGAATGTCCTTGCCTAAGAGTCTCCAGGCCCCGACCAGGGCGCTGAGCATGGCGGCGGTATTTTCCTCCACCCGGAGGTCATCATACCTACCCCTCAACACGACATTGGCGTTGGCGGTCACCTGGATATTGGCCAGCTCCGTAATATAGGGCTTGAAGCGTCTTAGGTCAAGCACCGGTGGCGTGACCTCAGCCCCTGCGGGCACATTGCCAAACCAGCTATCCGGGATGAGCTCCGGCGGAAACCTCACGTTCTTAATCGTTGCTTCGGTAATCATAGTACCTCCCCAAAGAATATTGCCCTATCACGGAGCTACTTGCCACATGATAGGGCAATACTTTTTGCTTCTCACTGGCAAGCCTCCAGCGATGGTTAGCTTATTCAGTTGGCCTTAGCCTTACTAACTGGTTTTTACCCTGACACCCTTGGCAACGACCCTGGCTAAGAGCATATCACCGGCGGCAAGGGCATCCTTCGCCTTCCACTTGCGAGCCGCGAGGTTGAACATGATGTGATGGGCAGTGGCTGGTTTAGTTGCATCAGCCCAATCAGTGGCGTTGTAAGCATCAATAGTCTGAGCCTGTGTTGCCGTTGCCGTTACACCTGAAAGAATAAACGTTTCCAGAATATCAGCCTCCGCCCCAATATCAGGAACGCCGTCGGGGAAATCGGTCTGGGTAAGAGTAGCTATTATATCCTTGCCCAATATGGCTAATTCAGTTTTCTGAGCCATTTTCTTTTACCTCCTATGCCCTCAGCTCTAGCCTTATCCCCGTTAGAGCCACAACAGCGGTGTTGGCAGCTACCGCCGCTACTCCACCATCCCTGATAGTCACATGGCCTATCTCATTCCAGATAAGGTAGGGCTGAATGAGCTTGGGTACGGCGGCGAAGTAGGGATGGTCAACCGGCGCAAACGGGAACAGGTGACCGAAGTTGAGCTCGTTAATACCGGGGGTCGTCGGGAAGAGACTGGTTCTGGTCGTTGGCCCCTTGGGATGGTCATTACCGGCAATCTTCAAGCCTGTTCTGGCCAGGTTAGCCGGCGCCTTAACCCCCAGGCCCTCGACGAACAGGGCATCCAGCTCATCAAAATTGAAGAAGAGGTTCTCGTCTGCATCACCAACCTCGCCATTAGCAAAGCGGAACTGGTAATCACCTTGCATACCATCCGTTGCCAGCAGGTTATAGGCATAGCGGACGAAGGGGTTAATCTTGGGGATGGCCTGGTCCTTACCACCGGGCAGGGTCAGCCAGCTTTTAGCAGTGATTGGGATTGACCCGCCAACCTTATCCAGCACCAGCGAACGCTGCCTGGTCCTCTCAGTCATGTAATAGGGGAATTCCATTGAGCCAAATCGGGGCAGCTCATCCTCCTTGTAGACATAACCCCAGAGGCGGATACGGTAGTCCTGGGTAATGGCAACTGTGGGGCCACAAAGGGCGGCTACCGTCACATTCTGCTTATACTTGAGGGTGGTGTTATGCAGCGGACTCTGGAGTGTCTTTTTCGGGTCAAGCGGCTCGCCAAAGGTATAGAGTTTCCCGGACCAGATGCGGTCCCTGGGCGGCGCCATGTTGATTGCTCGGATACCGCAGAGTGAGACATACTTCCCGTATTCGTCACCATCGAGGACGGGAATAATCTTCTTCAGCTCCTCCTCGACGCCGGCACCAGTCACCGGCGACCAGACTTCAGCTAAGACAATTTCGCCTCTCTCATCGGTTTCCAGTTCGCCAAAGACGGCAGCCGGGGTGGGCCTCGCCCAGACATTTACTGCCTGAGCACCGGTGTGAAGATAATCACAAAGACATCTTAACTCATAATGTTCAGCCATTTAGTTTACCTCCATGCTTTTTGAGTTTCTAAAGGCTAGCTTCGACCTCTCTATTTAGTTGTTGGCTGGCTAAAATTCCATGCCAGCTCTGACTTGGACCTGCGCTCTCTGAGGAGCATACGCTGGGCCTGCGGGGAGCTGCTTGACTCCGCCCCCACCACCTAGTTGACGTGCTCCCTGGCCACCTCCCGCCTGTCCAGCGGTCGGCATATAGGGCGCAATCAAGGAGGGTAGTGAGTAACCAAGGATACCAGCCCCGGCAGCAGCGACACCCTGGAAGAGGTCGCCAATCATGCCCCTGGTGAAGAGAGCACCAGCAACACCAACCAGGGGCACACCGAGCAGGGTCCCCCAGGTGATGACAGGTTGCAGGGCGCCCAGCCCTGGCGCAAATTTGATGACGACGCCTTCAGCCAGGCCGGTGACCACGGCGCCACCCAGGCCGACGGCGGCCTTCGTCATCTCTTCCGTTCTTGGGGCCGCAAATGCTAATGCTTCTGCCATTGCTTTTACCTCCTTTTTTTCTCGGGCAAGCACTCCCGGATAAAAAGAGAAGGGGCGTAGCCTTCTAACTCTCTATCCGAGAGTGCTACGCCCCTTTTTTCTCCTGGCTCGACTTACCAGGCGGGTCAGCAACCTTTCGCAAAAGTAAAGGGGTCGAGCCCTGAACCTTTAGCTCAAGGTTGCTCGACCCCTTTACAACTGATTATACCATAAGTTATGAAGATGTGTCTGTCAAGTCCTGCGTCTTTTTAGTTAGCAAAGACCTGACGAACTTTGCCAGAGCTCCCACCGTGACAAGGGGTATGTTAAACCTCTTGGCCAGGGCCTTCAGCTCCTTGGCCGTCATCATTTCACCATTGTCATTGACCAGCTCGCATAATACACCGCCGGGATAGAGTCCGGCCAGCCGACAGAGCTCTACCACTGCCTCGGTATGCCCGTTGCGCCCAATCAGCCCATCAGGATGAGCCCCAAGGAGCATAACATGGCCTGGGCGGGCTAAATCCTCGGCCTTAGTGTTTGGGTCAATCATCTTCTTTATGGTAAATGCTCGGTCCTTAGCCGAAATGCCAGAGTGCTCTACCTCTTTAGCATCAACCGGACTGTAGAAAGGTGTGTCGGTAGCGCGATACCGTGAGGGTAGAACATCTATTTCCAGCTCCTTAAGCCTGTCCTTGGGTAGAGCCAGACACAAAAGCCCTGAAGCCATCCTAGCGGCAAAGATGATTGCCCGGGCGGTTATTTGCTGCGCCGGAATAGCCAGGTCAGCCTCATTTTCTGTCTCGGAGAAGATGATAACGAAGTGCCTCTCCTCAAAGGCTTTTATTGCCTGTCTCACCCGAGTAAACATCTCTAGCCGCCTCCAAAGCGTCTCTGTCTCTCACGATAGGACTTAAGTGCCTTCTCCAACTCCAGTCTGTCAAAGTCAGGCCAGAAAACCGGCGTGAAATAAAATTCGCTATACGCCGTCTGCCAGAGCATAAAGTTAGAGAGCCTGAACTCATCGGCGGTGCGGATTACCAGGTCAACATCGGGCATACCATCCGTATAAAGGTAGCGACTGAATAGCGATTCATCAACTAGCTGCCAGGGAACCCCGTCGTTTATCAGGTGGCGGACGGCATCGATAATCTCCGCGCGACCGGTATAGTTAAAGGTTAGATTCAGAGTCATGCCTGAATTATGACCCGTGAGGGCCACCGCTTGCCCTATTGCCCCCTGGAGTCCCACCGGGAGCTCCTGGAGGCGCCCGATGTGCTTTAACCTAATGCTATTCTCGTGGAGCCAGGGCGTATCCTTCTCTATCCATAACTGGAGCACCTGAAAGAGGCTCTGCACCTCATCGCTGGTCCGTTTCCAGTTGTCGGTGGAGAAGCCCCAGACGGTAAGATACTTGATTCCAAGCGGGATTAGCCGTTCCACAACGTTGTGCATCCGGTCGGCACCGGCCTGATGCCCCTCGATATTAGGGACGCCCTTCATGGTTGCCCAGCGGCGGTTGCCGTCCGGGATTATGGCCACGTGTTGCGGTAAATTATCTCCCATTTAGTGCCACCGCCATTAAAGCAAGTTTTCTACATTCGCTCCGGGCCACTTCAAAGAGCTGTCCCAGAGCTCTCGGCCATAGCTCGATGACCTCCTGGTCATTGAACATGGCAAACGGTCGGTAATTCTGCGGGTCAGGGACATCGTGAGCAAAGGTATAGGTCGTCTCGAGTATCTGGCCGTCAGTCTGAACCCAGGCATGGCCAAAGCCCCGATAGCTGCCGACAACAACATAGCAGTCGGTGAAATTGCGGAGCAGGGAACAGAGGAGGATGGCGCTGTCGTCACAATCCCCCTGGGTGCCGACTATCGTTTCAGCAGGGAAGCGCCACCATTCGCCATCATCCGACCGATACTGAATACGCTTGCAGACCCAATTGAGCAGTGCCCAGGTATCCGGCCCGACCTGGCGGTAAATCTGTTGCACCTTTGGGTCCAGGGGGTCGATAAACTCACGGAGCTCGTGCCACTCACCGGGACTACGGACCGCTACAAGATACTCGCCGTCCTGGTAATGCACCCTCGGCGCAAAAATGCCCAGAAAAGTTCTTATCATAGGTCATTTCCCGGTTTCCCTTGGCCTGCTCATTGCATAGGCACCTACTGCCAGGGCGCCAAGACCAAGAATACCGATAGCGGCGATAGCTAGCCCCAAACCGGCCCCGGTTGTTGGCGGAGCTACTGCCGAGGCCAGCTCATCACAGTAGGTCCGAAGCTCATCATCGGACTTCTTCTGAAGCTCCTCCGGTGGTGTTGGCGTTCGCTTCAGCTTCGTCTCAAAGTCACCGATGACAGAGATTAAGGTTTCCCGCGACCAGGTTGCCTTAATTTCCTCAGAAAGTGCCTTGTGGGTAAAGCTGGCGATGATGGTCTTAATGGCCCAGGTTATGACAATGATGAGAATTATAGCCAAGGCAGCAAGGATAGCAACTGCCCACCAAACGATACCGAGGGACATTCCTAATCCCGCTGTTGCTGGTGCCGGTGTGCCAACGACTTCTATCCTCCAGTCGGCCCAGAGAAGAGGAGTCTTATCAACGTAGACCCTCATCTCCATGACCCGCCCGCCTGCCTTTTTCACCTCAGCCTCAACATTGGCAGCCAATTTACCAGCTATCCAGCTTGCCGGAGTGAACGGGTCGGTCTTGAAGGTAAAGGTGGAGACATCACTGGGGCCATCATAGACGTAGGCGTAGGGGTAGATGGTCTCCTCCAGAAGCTCAAAGGTGGGAGGAATACCGGTGATGGTGATGATATCGTCAACCTCGGGATACCCTGCCTTTGGGTATTCCTTTATCTTGCAATAGAGGTCGTAGTCGGTGCCCGGGCTGATATCTGCCGTGATGGGAATATCAACACTTGCCACGCAAGGAGTAAACTCTTTTGACTCGGGGAGGTCTATGGGTTGTTCGCCAACGCAGTCCTCCCAAAACTGTACCCAGTCTCTATGACCTACGGAGCCATAAAGGGTAACCCTTGTAGCTAGCCCACGGTAGCCAAAGCTCGTGTTGACGCGGAGCTTCTGCCCATAGGTGAGCTCAACCTTCTCCGGGGGAACAGCACCAATAGCTAGTCCCCCAGGACTGCCTGGGATAACTTCTAGCCCGATAATATTCATGGGCCTCCCTTATACTACTGAATAGTCAGTTATGGCGAAGTTGGCAAACTCTGGGGCGCCGATGACATCGATGCCATTATCATAAGAGGGCATACCTGCCCCGGGGTATTCCTTTATCTTGCAGTAGATGTCATAGTTAGTGCCGGTCCCAATGGGGGAGGTGTCAATGTCGGCAAAAGCTGTATAGGAAACAAAGTCAATTGACTGGGGGAGGCTCAGCACCTTGGTGCCAACGGCTATCTCGTCAAAGACACCAAGTATCCTGTTCCCTATAGAGCAGTATAGCGTGCAGCTTATAGCCGTGCCCCGATAGTTGAAGGCAACGGTCATCCTTACTATTCCTCCCCGCATTACGGTGAGCTTTCCCGGAGGAGCAACACCGATTTCCATCCCCTGAAAGATTTGGCCGACCTGTTCTAGTATGTTCATTTTTACCTCCTTTATACTTTAGAGTAGTCGCTAATACCAAAGCCAGAGAACTCTGGCGAAGGAACAGC
>Ga0315279_10008164_pt1 | contig 12730 bp, 7 predicted proteins | sample YL17G06_20_MG_FD_203694 | JGI IMG/M metagenome (GOLD analysis project Ga0315279, IMG submission 203694) | Sediment microbial communities from Yellowstone Lake, YNP, Wyoming, USA - YL17G06_20 | ecosystem: Environmental > Aquatic > Freshwater > Lake > Sediment | place: USA: Wyoming | collected... | reverse complement strand
TGAAGCCTGAGCTCCGGGTTAGAAAGATCGTCCATCGATCGATAGAACCCTGCTCTTCTTCCCAATCGGAAGTTAGCCTTTTCTTCAGCGGAGAGAGCGAGATAGCGGTCAATCCGCGCTAACATCTCTTCTTTCTCCTCCGGAAATTTCCCTTCCACCTCTTCAAGGAGGTTCAAGATGTGGTCACTAACGAAGGTACTATTGATCCCTTCTAAGTTTTCAATGAAAAGTCTTTCCTCCACCACGATCTCATCATCGCTCAACAAGACGAACTCTCCTTTTTCGATTTTCTCGTGAAGGGGCATCGTTTTCAAAACCTTCAAGGTTCGAACTCGAATGAAGTCTGGATTTATTTGATTGAGAACCCTTGCCGTTTCAACAGCGTGTTCCCTCCACATTCCTTTCCCTCCCAAGCCGAGGATCACATATTCCGAAAGGGAAATACCGGACTCCTTTACCTTCTTTCCAGCCTCAATGTGCTCTTTTGCTGTCACCCCTTTCTGAATATATTGGAGCAGGAGATCATATCCTGTCTCCAATCCCATATGGATTCTGGAGATTCCGGCCCGGCCAAGGTCTCGAAGCTCTTCGACCGTTTTTTTCGAAACCGTTTTGGCCCGGGCATAGGTGGTGATTCTCTCTATGGAGGGAAATGTTTTTTTCAGGTAATTTAATATTTCAACCAGTTGATCTGTTTTAAGAACCAGACTGTTGGCATCCTGAAGAAAGACAGTCTTCCCTCCGCCATAAAGCCACAAAGCAACACTGCGGAAGCCTTCAGGGTAATGGGGTGCGTTTTGTAATAGGAGGTTCACCAGAGGAGCTGTGATTTCCCCACCAAATCCATGCATCCAAGATAAGGCCTTCACCTCTGAAACGACCTCCTGAACCGTGTCAATATCTTTCTTCACCTCCTCCACGGTTCTCAGGCTAAACTTCTTCCCTTTATAGATATGGCAGAATTCGCAACGGTTCCAAGGGCAATTTCTTGTCACCCGGAGAAGAAGGCTGTAGGCCTCACTGGGAGGTCGAATAGGACCTTGCTCAAAATAGAGTTCGCTCATTCACTTAAATCCCAATCGAAGGATCTTCCTCAAGTTGAAGATGCCGAAGGTCACTGGGGTCGATCCCCAGAATGGAGAAGATTTTATTCTCAATTTCAAAGGTGGCCTTCTTTAATTGTTCAATTTGTTCAGAGGCCTTCTGGTTCTTTCCGTATCGGTCCATGAGGTCGCAAAACCTCTCTTCCAATGAAACAATGCGATCATTTTCCACTCGTTTATCTGCATAATTGACGATCTCCTCTTCCGTTACCAATGAGGGATCGTTCTTTCTTGCTAAATGGACATGTTCTGCCACCACCTCCCCCACCCGTACGTATCCCATCCCTTTTAAGCGCTGTGAGCCTGTCTGTGCATGGTCCTCCTTCGTCTTAAGGGATTCTGATTTGGTGAGGTCGTGCAACAACGAGGCTGCTTCCACTAAACCGAGGTCGATGCTTTGGCCTCGCTTATTTAACTCCATGGCAAGATAGAGGGCGACTTTTGTGACTTCGATACAGTGGTCTATAATGTGACTCATCATCCCATATTGGTCCATCAATCTTATACATTCATCTCGAGTAGGGATCATCTTTTTCCTCTATCTCCCATTCTATTTTCTCAGAAAGACCTTCTCCTCCGCCTGATCGCTTCAAGAATTGGATTCTCAGTTTTCATCTATTTTTCATCCAAGGGTAAGGAGGGTTGGCTTTCAATCTGTTCCAATTTAAAATTAAATTTGTCTAATCGTCTTCTTGCTTCCTCAAACTTATTCATGGCATTGGTGATATGTTTTCCCACCAATTGAAAATCCTCTTGAAAGCCTCCTAAGTCTTTTTTCAGACTCGCCAGCAAAGCCAGTATCTTCTGGGCATCTTTCTCGATCTGTAATCCCTTTAATCCAAGAACGATCACTTGGAGATAGGCATAGAAAGAGTTCGGGGAGACAGGGATCACTCTTTTGTTCAATGCATAATTTAAAATTCCTTTCTCCCCTCCAAATGCATCGTCCTTTGTTATCGTCTCATAGTACACATTTTCTGCAGGAATATAGAGTAGGGCAAAATCGTAAGTCCCTTCATTGGGCACGATATACTTACTGGCAATGTCGTCAATGTGCTTCTTCACATCTCTGTAAAAGGTCTTCTGATACGTCTTCCTCTCCTCTTCAGTCTTGCATTCGATGATCCGTTTGAAATTATCGAGTGGGAATTTGGAATCGATGGGAACGAGTTTTTCGCCTAACCTTACCACCGCATCCACCCTCTCTCCATTGGAAAACATATATTGTAGGGTAAAGAATTTGGGTGGAAGGACCTGAGCTAACAATTCCCCCAAAAACTGTTCTCCCAAGCCACCTCTCAATTTAGGTGGTTGAAGGATTTCCTGCAGGGTTGCAATATTTTTACCCACTTCGAAGATTTGCCTACTCGCCTCAGAAAGCTCTCCGATATTCTTCTGAACATCTCCGATCACCCTTGCTGCATTATCCAGGCGCTTACTGATCTCTCCGCTGGAGTCCAGTAGCTGCCGATTCACTTGTTCCGTGATGCCCCTCAACTGCTCATTGACGGCTCTCTGTTGCTCGGTGAGGAGGGAAATATTCTTATTGAGGCCGTCACTCATCTGGACTCTTAATTGTTCGATCTGGTTTTGCATAGAGAGCCACATTGCCTGGGAAGACTGGTCTGTTCTAACCTCTTCCACGAATCTCTTCCACCTCTTCTCCCACAAGAAGATAAAAACCACTGCAATGACGATAACCAAACCTAAAAGTAGATAAACCCCTTCCATTTCAACTCCTCAAGGAATGGCGACTGGGTTAAGGATGCTGAATGATGAGTTGTCCTTCTACCTTCTTCTCAATGAGGTTAATAACGGAAATTCCCCAGAGATGCTCTTTCCGAGTCTCCTCCGAATGGATAGGAAACTCTACTTTCAGTGGGCTTTTACCTGAGAAGGTTGGAACGCTCTTGATATGTTCTGGCTCTTTGAACGAAAGCATGAGAGAGGAACCACCCCCTTCCCATCTCACCTCTGCCTTTACCCTTTCTGATGGACCGTCATCCTTGAGACGACGACATGGAACAGAAAATGAAAATTCCATTTTCTCCTGGGGTGTCATCCTCAATGGAAATATGATGAATGTCCTTTCAAGAATATCTTTTTCTAAACGAATATCATCGGATGGCAGTTTGGGTGAGATAGAAACCTTCACTTTGGAAGTTCCGCTGATTCCAACGCCATAAGGTGGATCAATGGTGTAACGATTTCCAGAATTTGCTTTCAACACCTCGGAAGTGAAATGGTCAAATTCCGATATTTTCAAACCATTGACAAAGACTCGAACTCGAAAAGTAACGCCTCTTCGGAGGTCAACCTCACCCTCGTTGGAGAGGATGATACAGAGTTTAAGATCCTCTGTCAAATCCAAATCTTTTATGACGACCTCTGGTCCAATGGGTAGACCTTCCAATACTCTCTCTAAATAATTATTCTCTTTACTCAATTCTCTCATTTCATGACTGGTCTCGATATGGGCTTGAATCCCACGTCGACCACGAACGGTTATGGAGGTGGTGAGGGTGACGTTCTCTTTAGGCTGAAGAAAGGGTTGAGCAGAAAGGCTGTCCAACCGATAACTTCCTTTGAGTTGACCGTCCATAAATATCTTAAGATCTCCAAGCCCCATCGGGAACGGACTGTTTCCAATATTGGCAAGGGTGACGGCCAACCTCTTTTTCGGATTGAGAAAAATGTTTGTAATGGTAAGGTCAGGAAGAAGAAAAGAGGCTTCAGGAATCTCTGGTCTTGGGGGTGCAGGAGGAGGGGTAAGATGGGCCACTTCTTTCCCTAAATCTTTTGAAAAAGAATCGTTGGATTCTTTTTCCCCCACCTTCTTCTCCTTTTTATCTAGGTCAGGGCCAACCTCTGATCTCTCCATGAGTTGACTCTCTCCTTCACTCAAAAAGATGTCAGGAAGGGTCGCGGGTGGAGGTAAAGGAGGGAGAGGTCGATGCGTCATTTTGGTCGTACAACCAAATAGGAAAATGGAAAAGGCGAAAAACCAAATCGCCCCTTTCAACATGAATGAAATCTCAACCTCCTAAAAAGTAAATTACCGCAATACACAATGAAATGCAAGAAATTTCAAATCGATGAAGATCAAAAGAGACCACTGAAGACAAAGGAAGGCTTGATTAGAAAGAGTGAATGGGTTACCCTGAATAAAATTCAGATTTCATGAAAACAGGACCTAAAATTTTTCTGCGGAATATAGGATGACCAAGATAATAGAAGGTGTATATTTCATTCCAGGACAGGATGAATTTATTCCTGACTCCCATGCTTATGTCGTGGGTAACCTTTCCTCCCAAGATTTATCCCTCATTGACGCAGGTCTTGTGCGTAAAGGCAATTATAAAATTCATTCCATCATGAAGAACGGGATCGAACTGACAGCTATCAAAAGGATGATCATGACTCATACCCATCTGGATCACATCGGCTGTCTTTCTGAAATCCGAAAACAAATTCCCTGGGCAGAGCTGTGGGTTCACACCCTTGAGGCTGAACCCCTTGAACAGGGGGATGACAGGACCGTCTACGGTATGGATATGTTCCGGGCAATGTGCCAGATGCAGTATGGCCTTCGACCCGGTGCATTTAACTTTAAGGTGGATCGAAAACTTCACGGAGGAGAACGACTGGAATTGGGCGGCATGGACTGGGAGGTCATCCACATACCAGGGCACTCAGCAGGCAGTATTGGCCTCTATTACCCGCCTAAAAGAATCCTTATCCCGGGTGATGTGGTTTACGCTGATTACGCCATTGGCCGTTTTGACCTCTATGGGGCCAATGCTTCCGAGCTTAAAAAATCATTGTTGCAGCTTGCCCAAAGGGAGGTCGATATTCTTTTACCCGGTCATAATCGGATTGTCGAGAAAGTCCCTGCCGATTACATTCTAAAGACGGCAAGGCAATGGGGACCTTATCTAGGTTAAAATCCAGGTTAAGGTTTAGGCTGAGGTTAAGAAAATCTTAATCTTCATATCCATCTCAACCTAAACCTCAACCTTTATTTTATTATTTTAATTTTTTGGAGGGAGGTTTTTATGAGATGGATTAGAATTGGATCAGTATTAGCCTTCTTCCTATTATTGATGAATGGAGCTAATGCAGAGACAAAACAGAAAAAGTTTACACAAGAGGAGATTAAAAAGATGTCAGAAACAAGGGCAATCATCGAAACAAGTTTGGGAAATATAGATCTCAAATTTTTCCCTGATGCCGCACCGAATCATGTGAGCAACTTTGTCGAGCTTGCGAAAAAAGGATTTTATGATGGGACAACCTTCCACCGTGTTATTCCAAGGTTCATGATCCAAGGTGGAGATCCCAACTCAAAAAACCCAGACAGGTCAAAACATGGAATGGGCGGACCCGGACACACGATAAAAGCCGAATTTAATGATAAACCGCACAAAAGGGGAACCCTTTCCATGGCGAGGGCTGCAGATCCAGACAGTGCGGGTTCACAATTTTTCATCTGTGTGGCTGATTCGTATTTCCTCGACAAACAATACACCGTCTTTGGTGAGGTCACTTCAGGAATGGATGTGGTGGACAAGATCGTAAGCCAAAAGCGAGATAAAAATGATAATCCTCTTGAGAGAGCGGAGATGAAGGTTAAGATTGTAGAGGAATAAACCTTTTGATAACTATCTGAGTTGACCCACCAGTTGCATAAAAAACGTTCTAAAAGGTAGCTGGGTGTGCTGGGCCGGCAAACGATAAAAAAGGATCTTACCTCTCCGGGAGAATCCCCACCTATTGGTGGGATTCTCCAAAGCTTTACAGCGGAACCTTTGAACGTTTTGCTGCTTCGTTTCCAGACACATTTCAAAGGTCATTTTGGGTGACATCGCATGTTACCCATAAAACATAGTAAAGAACCGCTTGGGAAAGGTTTGGAAGCACACCCAACTGCCTTTTCAATGCAACATCTGAATTGATCATAAACCGAAGATTCAACCTTTCAAATGGCTCGAGGGCCAGAGGATTTCATTGAACTTTCCTTTTCCCCTGCCATACTAAACGGGGGAGGGAAGTGAAAAGGATGGCCCCTTCAACCTTGTCTTCAGGAAGTTTCATCGTCCTGGCCACCATTTGGGCATAAGCATTAAGTTGAGGGCGATAGTGTTCCTTCTGGATTTGGAGCCAAGCCTCCACATCTTTTTCGGGCCGCCCTGTCTTATAATCCAACACCACCCACCTCCCTTCTGTCTTTAAAAGAAGATCAAATCGCCCCACGCGAAGTGTCCATTCACCATCGAAGTCCTCAATATTCAATTCAGATTGAATCTCCTTAGCCGTTTCGCGTAAAGAACGAAAATCTGGAGTTTCCCAGGTCTTCATGCATTCTCCCAAAACATGAGGGGCCATCTCTTCAGCTTCCTTGAAGGGAATCCCCTCTTCTGAGAGGGCTACTGCAATGGCCTTGGGATCAGGACAGGGTCGCTTTTGAGCAAGTGTTTCCAATATCCGGTGTATGACCACTCCTCTTGCCCGGGCATAATCTTCTTCCTCTTCTTCTGCGCCAGGTATGGCTGCCTGTGAGGTTTCATCTTCTATCTTGGAGGGGCTTGTGATCTGGTATGGTAAAGGCTCTGCATCAAAAGGCGGAGGTTCTAAATGGGGGGCAGGTAGTTTCTCTTCAACCTCTACAGGTTTCGAGGAAACTGGGTTTCGAACCAATTTGAAATCATCCTCATCTTTTTTCATGATATTCAGCAGTGAAGAGATAGGAGTTTTGAAAGAGATCCCGTCGTTCCCGTTTCCAGGGGGTTTGCTTCTACCACTGATCGTCAGGCTTTCCTTGGCGCGAGTAGCCGCCACGTAAAAGAGTCTTCGAGCCTCAGCAAGGGTGCGTTGGTTACTCAGATCTCTTAAAAGGTAAGAGCCAAGATTCTGTTGCCCGATTCTGCGATCGGCTGTTGCAGCCACAAGGAAATGTTTCTCTCCTCCAGGCAGACGTTCCATTCGATAAGCGGGATCCTCACTTCGGCCTCCACGGAGTGAATCATAATCCAAGTTCACGGCAAATACATGGTCAAATTCCAGTCCCTTCGCTTTATGAATGGTCATCATATAAACATTGGAAAAAGCTCCCTTAGGGTCAGGTGGGGTATAGGCCATCTCCAAGAGGCGATTGAGCTTAAGAAGAGCTTCTTCCCCCGGCATCCCTGAGCACAGGTCAAGCAAGTCAAAAAAGGTCCTCACATTGGAAACACCCGCCGCTCCGCAGAGCTCAGTAATTTGGGAAGCACCATCTAAGTCTTCCCACAACCTCGATAGTGTGGAGCGATAGGGTTCTCTGCCAAACATTTTATTAGCTTCTATGATGACCTCACAAAACCTGGTCAGTTCCGGAAAGGCATCCCTTCCTGAAAGAATCCTCCTGGACCAAAACCCCCTACCCTTTTTGAAATTTAAGAGAATCTGGTTAGATACTTTAAACCAGGGTGTCCTCATTGCACCTGCCCAAGCCACATCATCATAAGGCCTAACCATGGCTATAAAAAGGTTCAAAAGGTGACGGACCTCAGGCCTCTGCTTCAGTGGTTCTCCTTCCAAAAGACGTAAAGGGACGTTAAGTTCCATGAGTTCCTTCACATAGATGGGAAGATGGGTACGTGCGGGAATGAGTATGGCAATTGTCTCCGCGGGCTTTTCTTTGTGGAGCTTGGCCACCTCGTGGGCTATCCAACAGGCCTCTCTTTTGAGAGGAGAATCATCTTCCTTTTTGGAAACATCCTCATTATAGAAAACGGCGGCAGTCGTTGGAACGAATGGGTCTGGTTCCTCTCTCGTTGGTTCAGAGGAAGCAAACTCCACCTCGTCGTATTCCTTACGTGGAGAAGACATTACCTTTTCGAACAACCTATTAGCAAAAGTTACGAGATGAGGCCTTGACCGGAAGTTGGAGGTGAGGAGGAGGGGTTTGAGAGGTAGTTGAGCTTCGCTATTTCGAGGCAGACCTCTTTCTTTCATTTCATAAAACAAACTTACCTCTGCCCTTCGGAAACGATAAATGGACTGTTTGGGGTCACCCACGACGAATACAGTCCGCCCATCTCCAGGCTCCCATCCCTCGGTCAGTCTGCTCAGGATTTCTACCTGGATTTCATTCATGTCCTGAGCTTCATCCACTAAGATATGCCTTAGATGCTCGTGATGAAAAATGAGGCCTTCGCTTGGTCGATCAGTTTGACCTAAGGCCCTAAGGGCCCCCATCTCGAGCTCTAAGTAGTCCATCCCTTGAGTGCGAATGAGCTCCTGAAGTTTTGTTATGGCACCACTTGAAAGAATAAGAATATCCATGAGTGCGGCTAATCCCACGTTATCTTCCTGAGGATCCGGCCATTTAGCCACAAAAGCTAATCTTTTAGCTTCGATGAAAGGTAGAGCTTTAATTAACATGACTGCGGGATCCATTCCAAAACCACCAGGAAACCCATACCGAGGTCCAAACTGCTTGCGAAGGGTTCCAGTCCCTGTAAGAAAGACTTCCGCAACTTTTTTCCATTCTACAATGTCCTTCAAGAGAATCCCTGGTATTGATTCTGGTAGTTTCTCTCCCATGGGTGCCTGTCCGGTCACTAAGGCTCTTTTTAGCTGAATCCAATGAGTTTCCTGTTGGAGAAAATAATTCTGCAGTCCAGAAAGAAGGCAGCCTGCATAAGTCTCAAGGCGTCGGTAAAGTTCCAAATTCAAGGACTCTATCGATCTCCTTTCTACAGATAATAGAGGAAAATCTTTCAGCCGATCACGCCTCTTTAATAAATTCTTAAGCTGTTTTGACAGGGCGTCTGGGTAGTTATTGACCGATGCCAGACGGTTGGTATAGGCCTTTCGCTCTTCATCTGATACTTTCTCTGATAAAATGCTCCTGATGTATTGATCTACCGCTTTTTCCAGAAGGGCCTCCTGATCGATGTCTTCCAAGAGGTCGACTTCAGGCGGAATCCCTGACTCCACAGGCCATCCCCTTACGAGGGAGGCACAGAAACTATGGAAGGTCCCAACCTGTAACGATTCGGGATTGAATAAAATCGCAGGATGGCTTTTGTGTTTCTGCAGCGCCCTTTTTGCAAAGGTTAGAAGGAGAGCTTCCCATGGGTCTTCAGGAAGATCTCCCTTCATTTCTTTAGCTTGATTCAACTTCTGGACAATGCGGTCTTCAAGCTCAATAGCTGCTTTTCGTGTATAGGTGACAGCAAGGATCTGACGGGGATGGGAGACCTTAGAAAGGAGGGCCAAATACCTACCAATCAAAAGATCTGTTTTACCGGAACCCGCAGGGGCCTCAAGAATGAAGTTGCCCGAAGTGTCAAGAGCCTCTTCTCGGATTTTTTGATCAGGAGGAGTTGGATGAATCATGAATCCCCCTCCTGCAAGTCTTCAGAACCTTCTTCTTCTCTCACTCCTTGAGCTTTAAAATCACAAAGATTGGGGAAAGGACAATGTTTACAAGCTCCTTCATTTTGTAGGGAAGAAGGCGGCGGTTTAGGGTCAGCGCTGTAAAGTCCTTTTAGTGGCCCCTCAAGTCTCTTCTTCACCCATTCTTTCCATCTCGGTAAAAAATCTTCCCAGTCTACATTCTTCAGATCATCAATTTCAACCTCCGAAGCCTTCTTCAGAGTGATGTACCCCGCTTTAACTTGACCACTCCATTCACCTAAGCGAGGTAAATGTCCCTGTTTAAGAGAGAGGAGATAGGCGGGTAATTGGGGCCTGACCATATCTTCCAGAACTTCTCTGTCTGGTGGTGAATCGCTCGTCTTATAATCCCAGAGGGCCTTTCCTTTTTCCGGATGGCTATCTACTCTATCCACACGGCCGTTTAATAGAATACCTGTATCTCCTATTGAAAGTTCCTCAAAAGACTCTTCAGCTACTTCAAATCCCCAACCTTCAGAGGCTCTTTCACGTTCTTTCTCGAGCCATTCTTTAAGAAGACCTGGAGATTCAGCGTCACCCAGAAGTCTAAGACGTTCCACTTGCCAGAAAGGATCTTCCAAATACCTCCCTAAAATGTTATCCACCGTCTTTTCTAAAAATTCTAAGGCTTTGCCTTTATCGTCAGGCCAATCAGGTACTGCAGCGGCAAGTCCCTGGGTGAATTCCTTCAAGATCTTGTGGATGACGCCTCCCCTTTCTTTGGGTTCAATTCCCACTTTCTGCTCCTCAAGAGGTTCCAAGTCCAGTAGGTTTTTTGCAAAAAATTTAAAGGGGCATATCAATAGATCTTCAAATTGGGTGACTCCTAATGACTTAGGCAATGGGAAATTCACACTTTCTTCGATTGTTTCTCTCAATTTTTTGGAACGTCTTCGAACCCCCTTCAAGCCTTCCCTAAGCCATCGAATCCTCAGCATCTCCTCAGAAGGTTCTTTCCAAAGATCAACCGTATAGGGTGAGCCTTCATGCGAAGATTCATCTGGAATCAATGGGCAGGGAAGAAAAGGGAAGTCTTCGTCTTTTGAAATCGCACGGCTAAAAGTCACATGGGGTGCAGCAGCCAGAAGGCAAAAAAGATTTTTTTGACCCGTCTCCCATTGTTTTTCAACTGTCCCTCCTTCTACTTTCTGAATTTCACCTGAATCAAGAAAAGGGAGATCACGTACAGGCTGGGGCAGAGCCCGGCCGTGAACACCCACCACCCAAAGGTGATCAAAAGAAAGTCCCCGAGACTCTACAAGGTTAAGAATCTGGATTCCAGCCGTCTCTGGAGTTTTTTCAACTACCTCGATTCCCTGTGAAGCAGCTTTAAACCAAGCCTGGACTTCATTTCTACCCATCTCTAAATGGCCAACTTCCTTTCTCAACTCTCCAAGGATTTTTAAGAGATGCTCTTTTGCTAAGGTATCTGTCTCGCATCTGGATATTGGAAAACCGAGGTGACCCCATAAGCTTTCGAGATCCTGAAGCCACACCTTCATTGGCTTTTTCTGGTAAAGGCTTAAGTTTTGAAGAGGCTGGATTGGACAACCAATATCTTTAAGTCTAAAAAGAGCGTCTTTTAGTGTATTTGCGCCATCTGAACTCCAAAGAGAAGTTTTAATGGCAGGATCCCAACCATTCTGGGGTCTCATGACATAGGGAGAAAACAGAAGGGAAGAAAGAAGGGCATTTGGTTGGGTTTCATCCAAAAGACGTAATGGCAGTAATGCTGTCTGGAAAAGAGGATGCTCTGAAAGAGGAGTCCCCATGGTCAGGTTGTAGCGAAGTGCATTGGGAGACCTCTCTTCCCGGTCTGCCAGCTCTTCGAAGGATCGCTTGAGTAGCTTGAAATAGTCCTGATCCAAAAAGACCACTCCAAGCCGCTTTTGGCCACTGTTCCACGACTTGAGAACCTGGGCACATATGGACTGGCACTCCAGCTCGGGAGTGGCGTACACGCGAACCTTCATGTTTTGATCAGGGTTCTTTAAGGCACGCCAGATTTCCACTTTTGACTTGTCAGCCAACATTTTAACGAAACCTTCTTCTGCATTCGCGAGCTCGTTAAATCCGGCCAAAATGATATTTTCGGGAAGACTGATTTTTCTTTCTGCCACAGCCTTCCCTACCCTTTCCAAAATCTCTGTCCAAGGGATATATTGATTCTTCTCAAGGAGGGCCAAAAAATGTTTGAAAACTTCCCTCCTCCAGTCAGCAAGTGTATGACCGCTTGAAGGACCTACAAGAGCTTGTCCGTGACGCGACAATAAGTCAAAGGCCTCCTGCAATCGGAGATTCAAAGAGGGTCCCGGCCTTAATCCTTCGGGAAGCTCTATCCTTTGAGTCACTTCATCCCAGAGGCGAAGGGCCCCTAACCTTGAGAGTGGGCGAAAATGCTCCCAAAGTGTATCAAAGGTATTTTTGATCCATCGGTTGAAGCCGAAGATGGTTGGTGTCTTCCATCCCAGGTCTTTTCTTTTAATCCTTCCCAAACGGTAGCAATGCAATACCCTTCGCGAAAGTCGTGTGGTCGCAGTAAGGACAAGCTCACCTTTTGAAGCGGCTTCCACCAACGCCTGTTCCAATTCGAACACTGATGAAAATATTCTATCAGAAATCCTAATCATACCTCTTAAATGCCCATTCTTTAGCTCACCATACCATGATCAAACAATGAATGTCATCCATTTTGATTCGTTTAATCCTATTTAAAACTATGCTGAGAACTTGACACTTATTGTATAAAATTTTATCTATTTTAAATGTTTATGAAGATTTACCCCGTTAGAAATAATGCCCCGCTGGAATTTCTAACGGGGTAAATCTCTCTTCAAAGTTTCGGTGAATCTTTTTCGGAGGGAGCATGAAGGATTTCATCGATCTCAGAAGCGATACAGTGACCAAACCTACTCCTGCCATGAGAAAGGCGATGGTGGAGGCAGAGGTGGGCGATGATGTCTTTGGCGAAGACCCGACGGTGAATGCACTCCAGGAAAAAGTGGCCCAAGTCCTGGGAAAAGAGACCGCCATCTTTGTTCCTTCGGGTACGATGGCCAATCAATTGGCCATCAAGTCACATACCCAGCCTGGCGATGAAGTGATTATCGAAGCGACCTCCCATCCCTATAATTTTGAAGGTGGGGCTGGAGCAGCCCTCTCAGGCGTTCAGTTCTATTGCCTCA
>Ga0315279_10008163_pt1 | contig 12731 bp, 14 predicted proteins | sample YL17G06_20_MG_FD_203694 | JGI IMG/M metagenome (GOLD analysis project Ga0315279, IMG submission 203694) | Sediment microbial communities from Yellowstone Lake, YNP, Wyoming, USA - YL17G06_20 | ecosystem: Environmental > Aquatic > Freshwater > Lake > Sediment | place: USA: Wyoming | collected... | reverse complement strand
AGCGCAAGCGAGGAATCTCGCTCCTCGCAATGACAGAGAGAGAATTGTCACTAACGGACTGAACGAGGACAACTGCTTCCATTGCGGGGTAATTAGAGATATAATTGAAACCAGAGGGAATAAGAATAAGCGGACATTGACAGAAGGATGACCTGAGATGCGGAGAAGAACACGGTTGGTCAACCCTCGAAGGAGTGGATAGATGATTTTTCTTAAGGGTCTCTACGTTGTAGCCATAGCAGTTGTGCTTGTCTTGCTTGTCATCGTGGGCGTCGAAGCTTTCTATCCTGCCCCCACATATCCGGAATATAATCCGCCCCCGGTGGATTACAATAGCACTGAGTATCAAGAATGGGAGCAACAATGGGCACAGGCTTACGAAGAATATCAGCAGGAAGCGGCGGTATATCACAGGAACATATTCTTCATTGTCTTACCTCTGGGGGCGGTATTTGCTGTCGTGGGTACCTTCGTTCGACGCAGACTGGATCTCTTCGGGGCCGGCTTGATTTTAGGAGGCATAGGGACGATGATATTCGCACTTACACCTTATGACCTGGGCGCCATACTGAGATTTATCGGCATTGCTGCCACCCTGGCTGTGCTTGTCTTCGTGGGATACAAGGTCTTCCTCTCCCTGAGAAGAAGCTAACCTGTTTCTCTGACATCGGTCATAATCCGCTTCGTGCAGCCCGAGAAACAAAGTCAAGTCTGCTACGAATAGGATATTATGTCCCCGGAATACCTAGCTCATTCAGAGTATAATAGGTTGAAAAACCAGAGCACAGGTATATATCATCTTCACAGCATAATAATCAAAACAGGAGGTATATAAGCATGCCAGTTATCCGTACGCCGGATGAACGTTTTTCCAAATTGCCTGATTTCCCTTTTGCCCCCCACTATATTGAGGTTAACGGATTGTGCATACATTATGTGGACGAAGGCAAGGGAGAGACCATACTCTGTTTGCACGGCGAGCCCTCATGGTCATTTCTATACCGTAAAATGATTGCCGCTATGTCCGGGAAGCACCGTGTTATAGCTATGGACTTTATCGGCTTTGGCCGGTCTGATAAATTCACCGAGCGGGAGGTATATACCTTTAAGATGCATATGGACACGCTGATGGGCTTTATAAAGGCGATAAAACTTGAGCAGATAACTGTGGTGGTGCAGGATTGGGGTGGGTTGATTGGGCTGGCTGCGGTGGCTCATATGCCGGAACGCTTTGCCAGGCTGGTTATCATGAATACCGGTCTGCCCACAGGTAAGGGCAAGCCCAGCGAAGCTTTCCTGGCCTGGCGTAAGTATGCTGAGACTCATCCTGACATGCAGGTCGGGCAATCCATACTTGGTGGTATGGCTCACCCCGAAAAGCTTACCAGGGAAATCGTCGCCGCTTACGAAGCGCCGTTTCCCGACGTTAAATATAAAGCCGGGGCTGCCGTGTGGCCACTACTCGTTCCCATTAGCCCTGATGACCCCGCTTCCACCGAAATGCGGCACGCTCGGGAGGTTCTGTCGAAGTGGGACAAGCCGGCCCTGGTCATGTTTTCTGATAAAGACCCTATTACAGGTGGCGGTGACAAATTCTTTCGCTCTCTTATACCTACAGCCAAAGACCAGCCGGAGATTACAATCAAGGACGCCGGTCACTTCCTTCAGGAAGAGAAAGGCGAGGAAATATCTCAGCATATACTGGACTTCATAAAAAGAACGCCTGTTGCCTAGTATTTCGGCTATTATACCTTGCTTTGCCGGTATTTTTGACAGGAGCAATAACCCGCCGTGTCATTGCGAACCCCGACTTGTCGGGGTGTGGCAATCTCATGATGACGACTGTCATTGCGAGCGAAGCGTGGCAATCGCTGAGATTGCTTCGGCTGACTAAAGTCAGCCTCGCAAAGACAGGGGGGAGGGATTGTGGAGCTTGTTCCGGAGCGTAAGCGAGGAATGTCAATCCTTCCAGTGACAGACAGAGATAGGGACAGGAAGGGTTAACTGCTTTTGTGATATAATTGGAGCAAGGGCAGACTAAGCAAAGGTGGCCAAACTACCGCAGGTTAAAGGAAATAGGCTCGTCAAGGCCCTTCAAAAGAAAGGTTGGTATATTGATAGGACTCGTGGAAGTCACACAATTATGCGAAATGATGCCAAGCCGAACACAAAAATAGTTGTCCCTATTCATACAAGTCCAATCAAACCAGGTACTCTTTCCAACATATTGAAGAAAGCTGAAATCTCAAGGGAGGAATTGGAAGGCCTTCTTTAGGAGGAGCGATGTTAAAATATACGGTTATTCTTATTCCTGAAGAGGAGGGGGGCTACTCGGTAGATGTACCAGCGCTCCCCGGCTGCTACACGCAGGGTGAGACCAAAGAAGAAGCCATTTCCATGGCGAAAGAAGCCATAGAGCTTTACCTGGAATCATGCCAAGCGCACAACGAGCTAATTCCCCAAGAGTTCGGTATCGAGTCTCTGACTGTAGCGGTGAGGGAGCCTGTTGCTTAGCCAAAGACATTGCGTGAAACGGTAGCAACCTGGCTGAAGAATAACCACCCGGAGCTTATTTAAACGAATTTACCCTGCTTTGCCGGTATTTTTAACAGCAGCAATAACCTCCCGTGTCATTGCGAACCCCGACTTGTCGGGGTGTGGCAATCTCTGAGATTGCTTCGACTGACTAAAGTCAGCCTCGCAAAGACAGCGGGGAGGGATTGCGGAGCTTGTTTCGAAGCGTAAGCGAGGCCATCGCGTCCGCCTAGACTTTTTGTCTTTCGTTCGATGGCAAGCTGCACTTGACATTACCAGTTTATAGTAATATAGTAATCTAGTAACTGCGTAAGACGAGGGCAGTAGTGAAGATCAGCCGTACGGCCAGATTTAAGAGGACTTGGCAGGAATTGACCGAAGAGGAGAAAGAATTGGGCCGGAAGGCGTTGAGGAATCTGGCGACGGACCTGAGGTATCCTGCCCTTAGAGTGAAGAAAATGCAGGGAGTTGAACATATCTGGGAAGCTAGAGTGAGCCGTTCACTGAGAATGACTTTCGAGCTTGAGGGGGATACGATTATCCTGCGCAATATCGGGCGTCACGATGAAACATTGGAGCGACCGTAGGAGGTGATGAAGATGCCAACGACCAAGGTTACCAGACACGGGCAGATTACTTTACCGGCATCGGTGCGTGAGCAATTGGGAATAGAGGAAGGTGACATAGTAGAAATTGAAGTTGAAGAAGAGAGAGCCGTGTTAATGCCGAAGAAACTTGTAGATAAGAGCCAGGCTTACTTCTGGACGAAGCGGTGGCAGAAAGGCGAGAAGGAAGCAGCCGAGGATATCAAGGCGGGGCGAGTGAAGACTTTCGAATCGGTTGACGAGCTTATCAAGGACATGGACCAGAAGTGAAGTTCAGGTTGTAATCTGGAGCCGTGATGAGGTTAGTGTCTTTCATCCCACCAGGAGTCCAGTTTCCATTTTGGCTTCGCCTTGCTCTCGGCTATTATACCCTGCTTTGCCGGTATTTTTAACAGGAGCATCTACTTGAAGCATGAGGACATCGTGCCTGTCTAAACTTTTTGCCGATTTGTGACTTCAGCGGGCTCAGAAACAAATTGTGCCTTTCCCTTCTTGTACAGGCTTGACAAGCGCCTGTAGAAAGAGTATCTTCATTGTAGATACTGTGAATGGAGGTTTGACATGAAGACGCGTGTTCAGAAATGGGGTAACAGTCTCGCTTTGCGCATTCCGAAATCTTTCGCTGATGAAGTGGGACTCCAGAAAGAGTCGTCTGTCGAAGTATCGCTGGCAGACGGGAAAATCGTTGTCACGCCGATAACTAAGCCGAAGCTGACCCTGGAACAACTCCTATCAAAGGTCACCAAAGAGAACTTGCATCACGAGGTTGATACTGGCTCCGCCGTGGGGAACGAAACGTGGTAGGCCACCGGACTTATGTGCCTCGTTGCGGAGATGTGGTGTGGATTAGCTTGAATCCGCAAGCAGGTCACGAACAAGCCGGACGCCGTCCGGCCGTGGTGCTGTCACCGCAAAGCTATAACAGCAAGGTAGGACTGGCCATCCTTTGTCCAATAACCAGCCAACCCAAAGACTACCCTTTCGAGATTCTTCTTCCCGCGGGGTTACCAGTGGCAGGAGCAATACTATCTGACCAGGTTAAAAATTTGGATTGGCGCGCTCGAAATGCCGAATTGATATGTACTTTGCCAACCGAGACAATCTCGGAGGTGCTCCAGAGACTGGCAACGTTGTTAGCGGAATAAGAAAATGCATCGCACCCTGCTTTGCCGGTATTTTTAACAGTAGCAATAACCTCCCGTGTCATTGCGAGCACCTGAAAGGTGCGTGGCAATCTCATCGGCTAGAACGCACCATACTGGATTTGAACGCACTTTAGGGGCTTGGGGCGGCGTGCAGGCGGAGGGCTGGCGAATTCCAGGGACACTATACCGCTCAGGCCTGCTACAAATAAGATATTATGGCCCTAGAATATCACTTGGCTTCGCCTCGCTGCCTGAGACCATCGCGCCTGCCTAAGCTTTCTGCCGTAGTGTTTGGCCGTGGCCCAACAATTAGAGTACTTCTACGGGTATTGACATATTGTGCTATAATACTTACGTAAAAGGTAATTATTATGGCACAAACTATAAGAACTCTGGGCGGTAAGGGCAGCAACCTCCTGACCGAATTATCACGCCAGGGGAAGAGACTTTTTACTTTCCAGGATGCCACAGAAGTCTACGGTAAAGGCGATGGTGGACTCCACAGGCTTTTGTACACGCTAGTCAAAAGGCGGTGGCTTCAGCGTGTAGAAAAAGGCAAATACCTGATTCTCCCCTTTGAAGCTGGCCGCGAGGGTGAATGGACCGAACACGAATTCATTATTGCTTCCTATCTGATTGACCCTTACTACATAGGATTCCGAAGTGCATTGAACTACTATGGTTACACAGAGCAGGTCAGCCGAACTGTCTTTATAGCATCGACACACCGCAAGATGAAGACGGAACTTGATATCTCAGGGGTAACATATCGATTCGTCCATATGACAGAAAGGAAGTTCTTTGGAGACACTAAGGTGATCCTGGATGGGTATGGAATAAAAATATCAGAACGTGAGAAGACAATTGTTGATTGCCTTGATAGATTGGAATACTGCGGTGGTGTATCAGAAGTAGCCAAAGCCCTCTCATATGGTCGTGATGAATTAGACTTGGTGAAAATGGCTCATTATGCCGTGGAAAACGGAAATAAAGCCGTAATCAAACGCCTCGGTTACCTCTTAGAGCTTCTGGATTTCGAGGCAGGTAATGCCATCAACATACTACGCAGCAACCTTAGCAGCGGTTATTCCCCATTGGATACTTTGGGGCGCCGGGAAGGCCGCCATATCCAGCGCTGGCGATTGTTAATAAATGTACCGCAGAATGAAATCTCCCAATGGAAGGAGATCTAATGTTGTCCAGAGCCGAACTTCAGAGAATGGCTCATCGGGAAAGGGTAGCTCTAGGCGTATTAGAAAAGGACTATGTGCTCACAGAGGTGCTGAAAGCGTTATCCCAGCTACAGGCATTGCGCGAAAGTTTCGTATTCAAAGGTGGCACTGCTCTGCGCAAGGTCTATTTTCCGCGCTGGCGTTATTCAGAAGACCTGGATTTCACCGTCAAATTCGATATTCCAAAAGAAGAACTGGGACAAAACCTTGACGGCTTGTATCATCAGGTAGAACAAGCGACTCAAATTCGGCTTACTACCAGAATGCTTCACAAGACAAATGGCTACGCCCGTATCAGGACTCAATTCTTAGGGCCTTTGGCCCATCCGGCCATGATCTACATGGATTTGAGTTTTGATGAACCGTTATGCCTCGAACCCCAGTCCCGAAAGGTATTGACTGCACCCTTCCCTGATGAGGAACGAACAATTCAAGTATATCCTCTGGAGGAACTAATGGCCGAGAAGATGCGCAGCTTGGTAGAACGGGGTAAATCGAGAGACTACTACGATGTATGGAGGCTTTTAAAAGAACAACGCTCCCAAATGAACTTAGAGCTACTGGGGATAGTACTTGAGAAGAAGCTCACGCATAAGGGACTGAGACCCAGGACTACAGCAGATTTCCTCCCTGAGAATCCAGCCGGAATCAAAAGGTATTGGGAGAAAGACCTTAGTCAGCAGGTTACTACGCTACTACCTCTTGAAGATGTACTTAACGAGCTAAAGCAAATGCTTGACAGCTATGTAGCTCCATATTTGCCCTTGCAATCTGGTGAGCCTTGGTAATACCACTATTTTTAACAGGAGCACCTGCTTGAAGCCTGAGGACATCGCGCCTGTCTAAACTTTTTGACGAAGTGTGCAACCCATATGTTCCCAATCAGAGTCCAAACATTGATAATTGACGCTTAGCGGCGATAGTTCTATGAACTGTCCTTGTCCTTTGTAACCGCTCAGGCTATAATGCTGGTGACTGCCAATTCATAATGGGGAATTGTTGATGTCGGGGAAACTTCAATGGCACCATCCTGGAGGTAAGCTCCGTGAGCTTGGGCCTGATTCAGTTAGTGATGCTGACCTTCTAGCTATCTTAATCTCATCAGGCGTCAAGGACAGGCCAGCAGCACAAATCGCCGATGACATTTTGGCAAAATTTGGCTCCTTCAAAGGCATGGGAAATCAGCCTTTGAGCAAGCTCATGAAGATAAAGGGTCTTGGCGAGGTCAAAGCCATCAGGATTGCCGCCGCTTTTGAAATCGCCCGGCGTATTGTGAACGAGGTTCTCAAAGAGCATGAGAAAACCTAAGGCAGGACAGGTGAGGATCCCCAGCCCGTTTGAGACAACAACCACCAAGACCGAACGGTCAGCAGTGGCTGTCCTGATGCACTGGATGCGCCAGATTATAGAGGGGGAAAACTTGGATTTGGGACTTCCCGATGTGGATACCTCTGGTGCCGACAGAAAATCACCTGATACCATCATCTATGAGTCCCGGCGCAGCCAGAATGTGCTCTGTGTCATTGAAGCCAAGCCTCCTTACTATGATGTTCTTGACTATGAGCAACTGAAAAAGCCAGCCTGGGACAAAGCCAACAACCGCCGCGCTGGATATTTTGCCACCACCAACTTTCAGGAGCTAATCTGGTTTAGGACTGAAAACGTCAATGCCCAGAAGCCTATCGAGGAGCAGGTTGTTGACAAATATCACCTTTCCGAACTGGAAGACCTCAATCTCATTGAAGACCCAAGATACCGAGATAGCATCGTAAGGGAGCTAGAAAGGTTTTTGACCAAACTCTATGCTGTCCATACCGGCAGAGAGCCGGAACCCAAGCAGGCGATTGATGAATGGCTCATCTACTTACTCCACGACAAGGTAAAGAGACTCGCCAGGTATTACGCCCCCTTGATTGAAGACCAATGCCATAAAGATAAAGCCTTCGCCGCTAAACTGGGCAAGTGGTTCAATGACCAGGGCTGGAGCTTTGCCTGGCAGCCTCAGGACTTTGATAAAGCGGCACGGCAGACGGCTTACCTGTTGGTGAACAAAATCCTTTTCTATTATGTCCTTCAGGCAAAGCGCCCCGAAAGGCTCGACCCGCTCCAGATTCCCCAAGGCTTGACCAAAGGGGCACAGCTCCAGAAGATCTTGCAGAGCTTCTTCGATGAGGTCCTAGAGATAGACTATGAGACCATCTACACCACCGATTTCATTGACGACATCGCCTTCCCCGACCAGAAAGAGGTTGTCGCAGAGGTAAAAGAGCTGGTATCCATCCTTCAGGAGTATAACTTCTCCAAACTTGGCTACGAAATAATCGGAGGCATATTCCAGAAGCTCATCCCGCAAAAAGAACGCCACAATCTGGGACAGTATTTTACCAACCCGGACGTGGTTGACCTGATTCTCTGCCTCTGTAAGGTGAAACCTGAAAGCAAGGTCTTTGACCCTGCCTGCGGTGCCGGCACATTCCTGGTAAGAGCCTACCAGCATAAGAAGCTCATGAACCAGTACCTTAAGCACGAAGACATTCTGGAGACCCTCTGGGGCAACGACATCGCCAAGTTTCCCGCCCACCTCGCCACCATAAACCTAGCCATAAACGACCTCTCAGTTGACCGGAATTACCCCAATATCATGCAGGAGGACTTCTTCAATTTACTCACCACGGTTAACGGCTTTGAGCTACCGGAAAAACAGCGCCGGGTAAAAGCCAAGACTCTCGGCGTCAAGGAGAGGGAAATAGAATATCCCCGCTATTTTGATTGCGTTGTGGGCAACCCGCCCTATACTCGCCAGGAAGAGATGGCGGAGATGTCACCAGAAGACCGCCAGTATAAGGGTAAGCTCATTGATAAAGCCCTGCAGGATGCAAACGGCCGGAAGCTTGCCGATATTCCCAGGAGAGCCGGCATCTATGTCTATTTCTTTGTCCACGGCACCAAGTTCCTCAAGAACGGCGGCAGGTTCGGATTCGTTGTCTCTGAGTCCTGGCTGGATGTGGACTACGGCAAGGGCTTGCAGGAGTTCCTCCTGAAAAATTACAAAATCGTTGCCATTATCGGCAGTAAGGTGGAGCGCTGGTTTGAAGATGCCGATATAAATACCTGTATTGTCATTCTAGAGAAGTGTTCTGGTGATGACCACCGCAAGGAACGAGATGAGAATCTGGTGCGCTTCGTTTATCTCAAAAAGCCCCTGCGCTACTTCATCCCACCCGCTCAGGACATCTGGGAAAAACAGGTGGCAAGAATCAGCGCCATCAAAGACAAGTTCAAGAAGACCATCCTCGCTCACACCGACCTCTATGAAGGGGATGATTTCCGCATCTTCCCCAAGAGGCAAAAGGAGCTCTGGGAAGAAGGCTATGATGCCGAGGAGCAGAAATACACCGGTGCCAAATGGGGTAAGTATTTACGGGCACCTGATATCTTCTTTAAGATTCTGGAAAAAGGCAAAGGCAAGCTGGTGCCTTTGAAGCAGATTGCCGAGGTAAGGCGTGGTTTTACGACTGGCGCCAACGAGTTCTTTTATCTAACCGAAGAGGAGATAAAGCGGCGGGGAATTGAAAAAGAGTTCTGGATGCACAAAGAAAAGGGTAAGTGGGTGCCCAACTATGTCATCAAAAGCCCCAGGGAATGCAAATCTATCTTGGTTAAGCCAGAAGACTTAAAATACCGTGTTCTGATGATTCATAAGGACAAAAAGGAACTGAAGGGCACCAACGTTCTCAAATACATACAGGAAGGCGAACGTAAAGGCTACCACACCAGACCCACCTGCGCCTCAAGGAAGAGGTGGTACGATTTTGGTAGCCAACCTTCGCCAGATGGTATCTGGTTCAAGGCATTCAACGACAGGGTTGTGGCGCCTCAAAATAAGCATTCATTCTTCTCAAGTGACCGATTCTATGCCATCTATACCAAGGACAAAGCAATTAGCGACAATCTATTTTCATACTTGAACTCAACTCTACCCTTCTTGATAGTAGAACTGAACGGCAGAGTAAATCTGGGTGAAGGTGCTCTAGATAATATGACATATGAAGCGGCAGCTATGCCAGTGCTAGACGTCCGAAAGTATGCCGTATCGTCCGATGGGATCGGTCGCGAGATAGTCACGGTATTCTCAGAGCTCGGTGCTGATTCTCCTGCTGAGGTCTCTCTGGACAAGGTCAAGCCGGACCGCCGTGAGCTGGACAAAATTATCATGGGTGAAATTCTGGGTTTGACTGATGAGGAACAGCTTGAGGTCTATCGGGCGGTAATTGATCTGGTGAAATCGAGGCTGGGAAAAGCCAAGAGCTTCGGCAAGCGCAAGAAGACCAAAGAAGGCATAGACATTGACCTGGTAGTAAAGCTCGTTATGGAAAAGGTGGGCGATGAGACCCTGGGCAGGTTTTATGCAGAAAGAGTCTTGAGCCAGTCGTCTCTGGAGACCAAAAGCCTGCCCCCCGCCGGTGATGAGGTCAGCATACGGCAGAGCCTCATGGGCTGGCGGCTTTATTCTGGCAAGCAGAGCATTGACTGCGCCTCAGAACTGGAAGCCCGCTACCTCAAGGTATGGCTAGAAGCCTGGCTTGATTCAGTCAAAACACCTGGGAATGAAGATTACCTCAAAGTGATTGTCCCCGAGCTGGAAAGCCTGAAGCAGAAGATAGACGATATAATAGCGCCCTACTTAGACTCTATCGTCAATCTCAAGGCTAAGGACAGAATATTACGCCAGCTATGGATGGAGATAACCAGAGGCGTCCGAGGCGAATAGTCTAGGAGGAATTCCAGGGACACCATACCAATTGGGCCTACTACAAATCAGGCATTATGTCCCCAGAATACCAGAACATGACATTGTGGGTTGTAATGCAATAGATAAAAAAACCCCCTCCATCATAAAGGCATCTCGCCTCTATCACAGAGGAGGTTTGCTAATAACTATACATATATTATAACAACCAGTTTGATATGTCAAGCGCCAACGTATTTGCAGTGATCGCTAGGATTTTTCGCCTATGGCTTGAATGATTTCTTTGATGACAGGGTGCTCAGAGTTCAATTCGCAGGCTAGGGTTGGAAACTGCGGATTCTTAGGATTATCGATATAGTATGTCGACAGCATTTTCCTGTCGATGGCGATTTGAAGAGCCTCTTGTGAGTCAGGTTCATTCCCAAATACTTTCTCCCGTAGCATCTTCACAGAGAGAAATCGGTGTTCTGCCTGAAGGTCTCGAATGCGCCGAATGAAGGGGCTCCAGTCGTAGGAGATTGATCCCGGTATTGGCTTTGACTCAGTTGGAATCGTTTCCATTGATTTTGTCGTATCCAAGTTTCTTATTGGTAAGAACTCCAAGCTTATTTGGTCCTTCAAGGTTCCAATAAAAGAATCAATCTCCGCATAGACTGCCTCCCGAGCTTTACGCTTTTCTGGTTCAGGCAATCCTTTCAGGGCTTCATTGAGGCCTGCCGCTGACCGTTGGATGATTGTCGGGCGCAGACTCTCGATGTGACCTCTCGCACCACGCCGAAACATTTCTTGGACAGTTTGAATGATAGGGCGAATCATATCCTTCGAGGCTACTTCGGTAACCTTTGTTGAGGCTTCGATCCTCGAAATGATGTTGTTCAATGAGTTGTATAGGTCATTACTTCTTCGGTAGAAATACAACGAAAGCCATATAGCGACAATACCAAGAACCAGTGCAGCGACTGCCACAATAAAACCGACTACTTGGATGGCTGTTTCCATAACATCTTCTTTCTGGCCAGCGCAAGAGTACTGAGGTTAATTGCTTAATTCCCTCACGCATGATTCTACTACGATTTGGTATTGAATGCAATAAGTCTGGCACTAAATGGTACCTGTTCCCTAGTATTACTAGTTTGCCTCTTATTTTTGCTTGACATTGGTTATATGCGTCAGATTTGTATGGCACCAATATTCAACCGACTTCGGAAAGGAACTGATGGAGAGATATTAACGGGGAATTCTCGGGACGACTCCATACCAATGAGGCCTACTACAAATCAGGTATTATGTCCCCCGGAATACAAGTAGGTATTTACAACATCGAATGAAGCTACGTGTGCTTGAAGATTCGTTAATATAGGTGTACACTGGGTAATCGAGTATAGAGTGGAGGTGTCTCCAATGAAGACATCAATACAGCCGTTGGAAAAAGGAGGGTGGAATGACTACAAAGATTTCAGGTCAGATAAATCAGGTTTCTAATACTGAAATTGAGGATTCCCATTGGAAGAGTCTCTACAAGATTGGTGGTGCGGCTGCCCTTATTGTTGTCCTGGTAGCATTGATCGAGATAATCATTACTTTCTTCCCTGGAGGCGGGCGTACGGAGCCTAGTAGTGTAACTGTAATCGACTGGTTTACACTCTTTCAGAACAACTGGTTCCTTGGGCTTCGTAACCTTGGTCTATTAAATATTATTATGACCATTTTAGGGATTCCGGTATTCTTCGCATTGTTTGGCGCCCACCGCCGCGTCAATATAACATACGCAGCACTCGCTATGGTTATTTCCTTCATCGGAGTAGCGGTCTTCCTCTCCACGAATAGGGCTTTCTCCATGCTTGATATCAGCAGCCAATATGCGGCCGCCACATCAGATGCCCAGAGAGCGATGCTAGCGGCAGCAGGGCAGGCGATGCTTTCCGTGGGTCAAAGCCATACCCCTGGTACCTTTCTGGGATTCTTTCTCTCGTCAATTGCCGGCATAATAATCTCAGTTGTTATGCTGCGAGGCAAGGTCTTCAGTAAGGTAGCGGCCTATGTGGGGATTGTGGCATTCGTAAGCTTCATAATCTTTGAGGTCTGCTCATCATTCGTGCCTGCGTTGTTTGACGTGGCCATGTTATTTGCTATTAGCGGCGGTCTTTTGAGTATGGTCTGGTACATTCTGATTACCCGGAGGTTCTTTCAGCTAGGGCACCCAAGGTAACAATCTAGCGGAATGTTAAGTGGCAGAGGGCGGATGCAGAGCGCTGTGGGCATCGTCTGTCTATTCATCGGACTCGCTGAATTCCAGGGACACCATATCAATTAGGCCTACTACAAATCAGGTATTACGTCCCCAGAATACCACGAAATCAAAGGCGTAGATTAGCCGGCGAAAAATAAAACGCCCCGAGTAACCTCACTTCCTTCACCTGCTATCGTCCGGCCTGGCCTTCAGCTTACCTTGCGCTGGTCACTG
>Ga0315279_10008162_pt1 | contig 12732 bp, 8 predicted proteins | sample YL17G06_20_MG_FD_203694 | JGI IMG/M metagenome (GOLD analysis project Ga0315279, IMG submission 203694) | Sediment microbial communities from Yellowstone Lake, YNP, Wyoming, USA - YL17G06_20 | ecosystem: Environmental > Aquatic > Freshwater > Lake > Sediment | place: USA: Wyoming | collected... | reverse complement strand
AAACCATTTATTTTCGCCACTTCTGTGTAGTCCCGGCTGTCGGCGAAGCAAGGGGCATCCGTGGTCGGCTTTTAGAAAAAGAGGCGTTCACAACGCATCTGTGGACGAGGTGAAAGCGTATCGCAGTCCCTTAGGGACGAGAATACACTTAACTGAGACTTGTTCGCCATCCGTGTGGCGAAACGCCAAAGCCGAGCAAACCCCTCTGTGTCCTCTGCGCCTGCCCTGAGCTTGTTTATACTGAGCGAAGCCTGTCCCGAGCGGAGACGAGGGGTTGAAGTAGTCGAAGGGTTCTCCGCCGTAATAAAAAAACCCACCTCAAATCCACCATTCTCAAAACCATGGTTCTTAAAGCACTCCATAAGTATATACGCATATACTTATATACTTATATCTCTGTGCAAAAATCCCCAGCCAACCTCGCTCCTATCGGCCAGCTTAAATATAAGGGCAACGCAGTTGACCTTGTGGACGAAGGCACGACACCGCCGCAAAAACTCATTTTGAGGACGGTGCGTGCCGAGTACACCAAGCTGGCCAAAATCCCTTTCGTGTCAATTTGTGTAATTCGTGGTTCCCTTTGTGCTTTTTGTGCCTTTTCGTGGCTAAACAAAATCCGTGTGAATCTGTGTTTAACCCGTGAGATGACGGCTTTGTCTATCTCATGGGTTGAATCTGTGGTTACTTTTATCTTTTGCCTTGTGCTCTTATGCACTTAAGCTAATCGCTGCAAAAGGCCGGCACTATTTTGTCTTTGAAGACCCTATCGCATCGTCGATAGCTTTCTTGATTACCTGCACAGCCGGCCATTGCGGCTTCTTTTCATAAGCGATGTCTATCGCCTGTTTTGCCTCGTTAAGTTTGCCTATCTGGTAATAAACATAGCCCAGCAAAAACTGAAGCTCACCCGCATCGCTTCTTTTGAGCCATTCCTTAACATCTGCTATTCTGCCCTCCAGCTTGTCCCTGTCGCCTAATAGGGTCACAAGGTCATTTTTCCCTTGCGCGTATGCAGCAGAAAGCTCAATCGCTCTGGAAATAAACAGGGCGCTGCTCATATATTCGCCGGCGGCAAATAACGCATGGCCTCTGCCGGCATACGTGCCGGCGTCATCCTTCTTATAAATTGACGCCAGAGCGTATGAGTCCGCCGCCCGATAGTACTTGCCCTGCTTTAGATATGTCTGGGCAGCCTGCATATACTGATTAAACCTGGCCTCTGAGAAGGATTTAATGTCCTTGTGCGGCCCCATAATGCGTCTGGCCTCGGAAGATAGCTGGGCAGAAGAAAGTTTTGCCGCTTCCTCCGGAGCAGAGGTTTTCTTACTCTTTCCGGAAGTCTCTTCCATCTCCATAGTGCCCGGCATAGAATTGACATCCTCTGCACCTGACTGACCTTCGAGAAATACTTCAAGAGAGGGATTCTCCTGGCTTGGTTGTTCTTCACCGGCAGCAGATTCCTTGTAGCGTTCGAGGGTAGCAGACCCGCCGAAAGTGGATTTGGTCAAGGTGGCCTTTACGTCTCTGTCGGACACGCTATATGTAGGTTCAGAACCTTTTTCCGTAACCCCGGATGTCTTTTCTTTCGCTTGGGTGGTCTGTAAATTATCGAGATGTTTTTTTATCCGCTCGTAAGTCTCGGGACTCCAGACGCGTTCTTTTCCCGCGCCCGTGACCGTATCAAGCTGTTCCTCTTCTTGCACCGGTCCAGTTGGCTCCAAAAGGAGGGTCTCTTTGGTTTGCTTCTGTGACGCCGGTGTTTGCGCTTCCACGACACCGGACTTCTCCCCCCTTGCTTCTTGCGAAGCAAGATTGGGGGGCAGGCGAACGCTCTCACTTGGCTCAACCTTTGTGGATATTTGCAAAGATTCGTCCTTTTCTCCTAACCTTTGCCTCAATTCTTCCGTCCTGGCCTTTATCCGTTCCAGGTCGCGTCGTAATTGTTCCATCTGTTCTTTGTATTGCTCCGATGTTAATCTTTCCCCACGAATGTTTTTGTCGGCGGTGGTGATTTCTTCTGAACCCAACTTTATCTGTTGTGGACTTAAAGATGTTGGCAGCAGTCTCATACCAGAAATGGAAGTGCTTTGTTCGGGCGAAATCCCTTTCTTTGGCACGTTTTCCACCCCGAATGTATCCGGAGCTCGCTCGGCAATCCTTGTAGTTGATGGTGCAAAGACGCCGGAGCGTCCAGGTGTCGTAGTAGTTACTGTTCCTGTCAGTGAATAATATGGCTGGACCCCGTATCCCCCAATATAGCGGTCGAAATCGTCCGAACTGGCCGAATCCCGTAAAAATGAATCGAGATACGCTGAACCAAGCGGTGCCGCGAAGCTCGTAGTGGACCGATACGGCACAGGACCGCGGAAGTAACTGCCCCCACCGACATTGCCGGTAATTACCAGATTACCGCTGCTGTCGATGGGGTTGGGGCTGCGAATCAAGCCGCTGCGGATACTACTGGGCGGCAATGTGCTCGAGCCGATAGGATTACCGACCGAAGGATTTTCAATCGACCATGCCATTCCCGATAAAACGCAGAAAATCATTACTGCTATGATAAGAATTCCCCCTCCACAGTTTTGAGTTTTTAGTTTTAAGTTTTTAGTTTTCATAATATCAATTACCTCCCTACTGTTTATATTTATCGTTCGTTGTTTATTGTTCGTTGACAATGAACTACGAACTATGAATTTGGTTACTTATTATACTTCGGCTTTTCAGCCCAGCTTAGTTTAGTTGCCAGAGTATCCCACTGGCTGCGAACTGGATTATTTACAATTAAAAAGCTGCTGCGGGCCTTTTGGACCAGAACTTTGTCATTAATCGACAGCTTCAACGAAACCTGCCCATCAATTGAGATAGTCGTGCCTTTATTGACCCGTATGCCGAAGACCTCTACTTTGCTGTCGGCGTTGATGACAATCGGCCGAAAGGACAGCGAGTGAGGGCAAATCGGCGTGATAACCATCGCCTCCATCTTTGGTGATAGTATTGGTCCACCCGCAGACAGATTATAAGCGGTTGACCCCGTCGGTGTGGAGATTATCAACCCATCACCGACACAACCGGCTATCGGCTGACCATCCACCAGCATCTTCAGCTCAATAGTTCTAAAGGGCGGCCCAGCCGTGATAAAAACGTCATTAATTGCTGCCGAGCGGAATCTTTCTTTGCTTTTATCAGACATGCTGAAAACTCTACAACCCAGCATCATCCGCCTTTCTATTGGAGCTTTTCCCTGTGCTATATCATCAAAAAGCTCCTTAAGTTCCTCGACATTGAATTCAGCCAGGAAACCGAGCTTGCCGACGTTAACGCCTATCACCGGCAAATGTGCCTGGCTCAAATTCCTTGCGGTTGAAATGATGCTTCCATCGCCGCCGAAAACAATCGCAAAATCGCATTTTTTTAAGATGCCGGTGGGACAGTCCTCAATGATGCGGTAACTTGCCGAAATCCTCGCCTTACCCTTCACAAAGTCGGTAAATTCCTTGATTGCCTCGCCGACCCCTTCTTTCTGTGGGTTGCCAAAAATCACCAACGTGGGCAGAGATTTCATATCTCGCATCTTTACCCCGTTAGAAAAGAAAAACGTTCAAGCATTTGACCAAATGATTCATATCACCCCGTTAGTCGTCTTTCTAACGGGGTTAATCTCGATAGTTATCCGCCAGATTTATCCACCAGACGTTTGGTGGACGTATGGCGGATTTACACTTTCAGCATATTCTTTGCCGTCTGGACTATTTTATCGGCATTTACGCCGGCTTCCATCAGTTGAGCATTGCGGCTGTTATGTCCTATAAATCTCCTCGGCGCACCGAGTAAGCGTATGGCATCTAACGTATAACCTTTAGCGGATAGCTCACTATCAGCCATTTTAGCTGCCGCCAGCTCAAGCACCGCCGAGCCAAACCCGCAGGATATGGTGTGGTCCTCTACCGTTATTATTCTTTTGCCCTCTTCCAGTAAAGAAATAATATCCTCATCGACAGGAGCAGCGAACCTCGCATTTATCACGTCAACCGCTATCCCGTTTTTTGCCAGTAACTCCGCTGCCTCCAGCGCCTCCGTCAGAACGCTGCCGTAGCTGACAATCGCAAGGGCCGAATTTCTTCCTTTTTTAACAAGAACGCTCTTACCCAGCTCGAACGGTTTGGCACTGGCTGTTCTGACAAACTTCTGCAATGGAACAAGGTCTTTCGGATACCTTATGACAACCGGCTTATCCGCGTTAATTGCAAATTCGAGAGCCAGCTTAATTTCAACTTCGTTCGCAGGTGCCGTCAGCACCATATTCGGCATCATCCGCAAAAAGCCGATGTCCATCAAGCCGTGATGGGTCGGCCCATCCAGGCCGACAACACCGGCCCTGTCAACGCAAAAAACAACCGGCAGATTCTGTATCGCAACCTCCTGAAATATCTGGTCGAAACTTCGCTGCAAAAAGGTCGAGTAGATACACACTACCGGCTTTAAGCCGCTTTTGGATAAGCCCGCTGCAATATCCACTGCCGCACTTTCCGCAATACCTACATCGTAGAACCTGTCGGCGAACCTTTTGCGAAATTCCACCAGCCCCGTTCCATCGCACATCGCCGAGGTTATCGCAACAATCCTCTGGTCCTTTTGTGCTAATTCCGTCAGATGTTCACCCAGAACGTTGGTAAAGCTAGGCCTGTCCCCGCGTCTTCTGCCAAAGACAGAAGCAGAGCCAGACTCGATAGTATCGCCGTTTATGTTGAATGGGCCGGTTGAATGAAATTTGCTGGGATGGGAATTAGCAGGATGAAACCCCTTGCCCTTTATTGTGTAAACGTGCAGAATCGCCGGATGATTCAAGCTCGCTAAAGCGCGGAATAATTGTATAAGTGGGCCGATGTCGTGCCCATCCACAGGACCAAAGTAAGGGATGTTTAAGCTCTCAAACATCTGACTGGCCGGCAGCGCCATTCGAATGCTTTTCTTAATCCTCTCAATTGCTTCCTCAACCGTTTTGCCGATAACGGGCATGTGCTCGAGGATATTGCGGGTGGTCTTTCGCAAATCCTCATAAGTCTGGCTCAGCCGCACCTTCGAGAAGTATTTTGCCACCGCGCCTTGCGTGGCGTCTATTGCCATCGAGTTGTCATTGAGCACGATTAGTAGCTGTCTCTTGACTAATCCGAGGTTGTTCAGCGCCTCAAAGGAAGCGCCGTTAACTATACTGGCATCTCCGACTAACGCCACAATCTTACTCGTCGTTCGTCCTTCGTCCTTCGTCTGTCGTAGCTGTTCACCTAAAGCCATGCCAATGGCAGTAGCTATAGAGGTCCCCGCATGGCCGACGACAAACTGGTCGTATTCGCTTTCAGCCGGGTTGGGAAAGCCGCTTATACCGTCCGGCTGGCGAAGATGTGCGAATTTATCTTTCCTGCCGGTAATGATTTTATGCGCGTAGCACTGATGGCCGACATCCCACAAAAGCTTATCTTGTTTGAAATCGAAGACATAGTGCAGCGCCAGCGTCAGTTCCACTACGCCGAGGTTGCTTGCTAAATGTCCGCCGGTTTTACTGACCGAATCGAGGATAAACTGGCGTATTTCATCCGCCAGTATCTTCAGTTGCGGCACCGAAAGCTTCTTGACGTCCGCAGGACTATTTACTTGTTCCAGCAATTGACCCATCTTGATATATCCGAAGCACAAAGAAAAGATACGATACGTAAACTAAGGAAGTTCTTATATTGTAATATCTTATCGCAGGAATACCATTGAAAAACCAGCCGCATTTATATAAAATCGTGAGTATGAGTACCGAAGCGGATACCTGTCGAAAATATGTCCTCCCGAAATTGCTCGAAGCGGGCTGGGACAACGACCCTCTCTCCTTCACGGAGCAGAGGACTTTTACCCTTTGACCGCTGGGTTGTTTAGCCGTTGTCGGCACGACAACGCTTTCCCACCGCGTCGGCGACGCAATACTGTTTAGCCCCGAAGCCTGCTTCGGGGTTCTTATTGCCTTGTAATCGTAATAACCTGCGGTATAATGCTTCCTTACAGGAACATTACGGGCGATTCTCCTTTGAATAAAACAGAGGTGCGATATGGCAGAGAACGTTTTGTATTACGGCGATAACTATGAACATCGAACAGGTAGAGCAATTCATAAAAGAGGTCCGCTGGGGTTTCTTGGCTACAACCGATGGCCGTATTTCCTGTTCAACCTCAGTGCCTGTCCGTGTTTCTGTCCGTGTCAGTCCGTGTCTATGAAATACTCCGCCGCTATATCGAAGACGAATCGGCTGACCTTGTCCATCTTGACCCGCCTTTCGTGTGGCGGGCCGGATGTCATTGCGAGGCCGAAGGCCGTGGCAATCTCGTATTCTCTTTGCTCTTATGCTCTTGTGCTCTGGAGTTTACCCGCCTTCGCCGAGCGCAACGGTAGTCACCCCGCCGTTCAAATCAAGGCATTCGAGGATACTTGGCACTGGGACAAAATCTCCGCCACAGAGGATTTCGCAGACAAATCATGTATATTAGGTCTTGAAAAACTAGGCGAAAGATCGCTACCCTTGTACCTGCGGTGATCTTCGTTGCTCGTGCGTTGTTTCTTGTATATCTTCGGAATTTGCTACAAAGAGTTGGCTATTATTTTTGACGATCGTTTGTAATGATAGTTAGAATCTAACTTGGTATTTGTCACAATATTGGCCGTCCAATCCTTTTTTGGCAGAGTTAAAAGATGGATTATCTCACAAGCGGCAATGCGTGCCTTAAAGAAGGTGCTTCTTTAATTGAATGGGGAGCATTCTTCACGTCATTAGGCTGGGTTCTTCTGGGGTTTCTGCTGGGTAAATTCGTAGTCATAAACCGCTGGCTGAGCAAAGTAAGACCCTTTCGAAAAACTGTCATCCGCAGAATTATAACGATTATGCTCCTCACAGGTATACTCGCATTCATCATAATCGGTCTAAAAAAGGTTGGCGAGGGCGGTACCCCGAAAATAAAGGGAGAAATAAACCGCTGGCTGAGCAAAGTAAAACCCTTTCGAAAAACCGTCGTCCGCGGAATTATAGCGATTATGCTCCTCATAGGTATATTCGCGTTCATCATAATCGGCCTAATAAAGATTGGCAAAGGTGGTACCTTGACGACAGAGGGGTGGAACTTGCTGCGAGTTCATTCACAAAGGCAAAATCTCATCAGGTCTGTGGTTCAAGAATGGATAATAAACGACATAAAAATGAAAAGCTCCCCATTAACTGGTCAAGTAGGAGATTCTAATTATTTTGTTTACTCATATCCCATGTTTAGGACCTCTGCACTTAATGCATTTCTAACATCTGGACTTTGGAACTATGGCGAGCCAAACGAAAACCAACTTCTCACAGCCGTTAGTAATTGTGAAACAGCGATAGCATCTGTAAATCAGTTTTTCGATTCCTTAAACACAGCTCTAACTAGGAATATAAGCGTTAAAGAACGAATTGATAAAGCGGTTAAGTATCAATCTCAAACATTACAAAGTCAGTGGTACTCTGATTTAAAAGTAAAACACGAGAAACTTAGGAAGTTGCTTGCCACTGAATACAGATGGGCGATGCTCGAGCAAATGGACCCCAATACAATAAAAGCACTTTTGGAGTCCGAGAAGGGACAACCCCAGAACCAACCGAGTATCCCCGATAAGCATTAATACGGTTAGCGATAATCAGTAATGGGGACAGCTACTGTTTTCGACAGACTCATAGTTTTTTCCCTTCGGCCAAACCAAAATTTACCCGCCGACTTGTCCGGCGTAGCGCAAGCGGAGTCGGAAGATTTATCGAAGGCGGGCTTGCCCGCCATCCTCTTGGCGGGTTAAAATACAGTGTCAATCCGCAATTGACGCGAAGCGTCATCCTGAGCGAGCCGTAGGCGAGTCGAAGGATCTAATCCGGCATCAACCCATCTACTCCTCCCTTCATTCAAAAATCTTGATTCTCAAAACCCTCACTTTAAAATCCATGTTACTTAAAGCACTCCATAAGTATATACGCATATACTTATATACTTATATCTCTGTGCAAAAACCCCCAGCCAGCCTCGCTCCCATCGGCCATCTTATGTATAAGGAGAACGCAGTTGGCCTTGTGGACGATGCAAGTCTCTGCAGCGAGAGTTTTTTATTTGGTCGGCTTCTAAACGAAGTCCCGGTCTTTGGGACTTCGGTGGACGAAGCGAACGGGTATCACAGTCCCTTAGGGACGAGAATACCCTTAGCTGAGAACACCAAAGCCGAGCAAATTTCTCTGTGTCCCTCTGCGCTCTCTGCGGTTAAACAAAATCTGTGTAAATCTGTGTTACTTGTCCTGAGCTTGCTTACACTGAGCTTGTCGAAGTGTCGAAGGAATCCGTGTCAAACCAGTCAGTGTCAGTCAGTTCCAAAAAAGTCCGTGTCAATCAGTGTCTATGTTAATCCGCATCTGAACTAATTCGTGTTTTTTTGTGCTTTTTGTGGCTAATTTTTGTTGAAAATACAAAAGGAATTTGGTATAATGCTGATAATTAGGGAAGGCCCCCCAAACGGGTCCGCGGAGAACCGCACGCAACGGAACAGCAGTTCCAGTCAAATTTACTCGTAACTTTATTTATAATAAGGACTAACCAATGTTCACTAATTTACCCCTTAGGGGTCACTATCCACTAATCACGAATCACGAATCACTAATCACGAACCACGAACCACTAATCACGAACCACGAACTACTAATCACGAGCGACTAATTATGCAAAACAAACCCAATTTGCTGGATACTCAAATGAACGTAACATCGGCCCATATAACCAGTTACCAATTACCAGTAACCAATTACCAATATGCAAAACAAAGCCAAACAAAGCCAAACAAACTCGAAGCGAATTTGGCGGAGATCCCTACGGGTGAGCTTCTCAGAATCCTCAAACCGGGGACCAATCAAACCCAATTTCAAAGACGTGCGGCGGATGAGGAGTTTAATAAAAAAGGCCGTAAGCGCATCGCTTATGGCCTGTCAGTTCATAACCAAAACGTATCTCATTATAAAGGACTTTATCCGCCACGCATAATGGCAGATTTATCTATGTATCAAGGCGGCTGTCGAATTTGAATCGGCCAACGAGGTTTTCTTACAAGGTCGTTTTGGTCTGCCGGCTGTCGATTGAATTCGTCTGTCGGCTCCCACGCGGGCCAGCAGACCGATGCAATAAAAATCAGCCACATCACACCGACATGGAACCTTTTGGTCTTCATAGCTTGACCCCCGAAGACTTTATCCGCCGCAGGCGGATTAATATGATTCTGTATGTTTTATCGGCTTGAACTTATTTTTCCCCTTAATTAAACCATTAACCTGAAGCGAGGTTAGTCGTTAGTGCTTGGTGGTTAGTATTTAGCTAACGACTATCGACCAACGACTTCCCACTGTCTGGAAGTCGCATTTTCAATACTGATAAACGGCTTTTTTGAAATGGATGATTGCTGGATATTCATTGTTCATCGATGAACTACGAACAACGAACTACGAACTCATAACCTGTCAGGGGCGGAAGTGGATGAGTAACAACTTAACGCATATACGCATTTACGTGTCCGCCTTCGGCGGGATTACTTTGTTCTTTCCAACAGAGCCATTGCCAACTGCCGCAGGATGTCGGCTTTCTTCCCGAACCTGGAAGAAATAAAACTGGTAAGGTAGATAGAAAGTCTTTGTGAGCAGCAGGGTTTAACCCCTGGAGAGTCAAATTTTGAGTAGGAATTATATTTGACCGTCTTGGGCATTTTTGTTATTCTACCATTTGACAATATGTGCTTATATATGAGGAGTAGAAAGGGTTAAGCCCAATAGATAGAAGGTTATGTACTTTCTCCCAAAGAAACTTTGGGGGTTTTGCCGAAGATTATAATATAAAGAAAGGGTGCAGAAATGAATCTTGGGATTTTTGACGTATCGAATTACAAAAAGGCCGGGAAGGAAACGAAGCAAAGGCCACAAGAGGAAAAAATACAGTCCCTTTTCCCTGAAATAGAATGGCCAAAAGCAATTCAACTTTTGGTTGAATTAAATAAGACTAATAAGGAAGAATATGAGAAGTGGTTATATAAAAAATCCCTGGTCGAAAAGATTATGGGGAAGTCCACTTTGATAATAGGAGTGAAAGCAAAAGACGGCGTTGTTCTCGGAGCGGACAGAAAGGTAATGAGAGGCGGAGAATCTGATTTTGAAAATAAAGTCAGTACTATGAAAATAAAAGATGCGCCTATAATGTTTGCGGCTGCAGGAATGGTAGGGATAATAGAAGACCTCCTGGAGACGTTTGAAGAAACGTTGACCAGAAACATCAAAGAAGGGAAAATTGATTCCTTACTTACCGTCAAATGGATAGCAGAGCAGTCCGTAGAGATGTATGGCCAGAGGTATGCGCCGAAATTTGTAGAACATGCTTATATCACCTTTATATTGGGAGGCCTATCAAAATTAACAACAGGAGAGACACGATTATACAAGATAGGTTACCCCGGCTATGGAGAAATAATTAAGCACTATAGTTTAATAGGACATGGAGAGGATTATGCCAGAACAATAGGAAAGTACCTTTTCCCCCGGCACCCCCGGACAGGAGTGATTTCTCTCCCATGTAATGAAATAATCTCTCGAATAGCAGCTTGTATCTATTGGGTTGGAGGAGAAATTGATGATTATGTAGGTGGAGACCCGCAAGTAGTCTATATGATAGATAACAAACCGGCTGTTTTGCCGGGGAAGTATAGCAAGGAGCAGATTTCGAAAAAAGTGGGTGATATGAAAAAAGACCTCAAAGAAATTAATTTTTCCAAGAAACTTGTTAGCAAAAACATAAAAACGAAAAAACATTAAGTGTAATGACTTCGATTTGACTCAAACCACTAACGAATTTCTCAATTATCTTGTTCTTTCCAACAGAGCCATTGCCAACTGCCGCAGGATGTCGGCTTTCTTCCCGAATGGCTTCAAGACCGCCGCCGCATCATCGGCTAACCTTCTTCCCAGCTCTTTTGCCTTTTTCATTCCCACCACCGCCGGATATGTGCACTTGGCTGCCTTTGCATCTTTGCCGGCGGTCTTACCCAACTGCTCGCTTGACGCACTTACATCGAGAATATCATCTGCTATCTGGAACCCCAGGCCAATTTTTGAGCCATATTCACACAGACACTCGTATTCCTTCTCTCCGGCACCCCCGCAAATAGCCCCCATCGCAGCCGCACATCGAAACATCTTGGCCGTTTTGTTGATATGGATATACTCTAAGATTTTCTCATCGCCGCCTTTTCTTTCAGCATTCAGGTCCGCCATTTGGCCTGCAATCATACCTGCCGGCCCAGCGGCCTGTGCCAATTCCCCAATCAACCTTACCGCAATGGCCGGCTGGTCAATCTCCTTTGCCAGAATCTCAAACGCAAGCGTCAAAAGTGCATCGCCCGTCAGAATAGCCGTTGCCTCGTTAAAGGCCTTATGGCACGTTGGTATCCCTCGCCGCAGGTCGTCATTATCCATCGCCGGCAAATCATCGTGAATAAGCGAATATGTATGAATCATTTCAATTGCCGCCGCTGCAATCTCAGCGTTGCGATTCACCTGCCCCTTGATGACTTCGCAGCACCACAGCGCCAGCGCCGACCGTATCCGCTTGCCCGGTGCGAAAAGCGTATATCTCATCGCTTCCTTCAAGTCGTCTTTTATCTGCTGAGAAGATAGAATCTGTTGCAGTATATAGTTGATAAACTGCGCGTTCTTACGCAACAGAGTGTTGAAATCCGAATCGACCATTTCAATAGTTTTGAGTTCGCTCTGTAGAAAACAGTTCCACGACTTGTCGGGGTCATTTCGAGCGAGCCGTTTCATCCTTCGCAGTAGCCCTGCTACGGAGAATGGAAGGCGAGTCGAGAAATCCCTCAACCCGGCTCGGGACAGGTCTGTTTTTGAATAGATTTCTCCACTTCGTCCCGACTCGTCGGGACTTCGGTCGAAATGACGGTAAGTCTTTTTTACAGAGCATTGTTAGTTTTAAGTTTTTAGTTTATTCTTTGCCCGGCACTGTATTATATTTACCTTTGCTATCTTTTACACAACAAAAAAACAATGAATCCGCCAGGGGCGGAAACTATGAACAATGAACTATAAACTATGAACTCATGTATGGTTTTAATCCTGGGCACCACCGCATCCGGCAAAGGGAAACTGGCTTTCGATTTAGCCGAGAATCTCGGCGGTGAAATAATCAGCATTGACTCAATGAAGGTATATAGGCGAATGGACATCGGCACCGCCAAGCCGCCCAAAGAGGCCCGCGAGCGTATTAAATACCACTTAATCGACATAGTTGAACCCTCCGAATCCTTCAGTGTAGCGGCCTTTCTTGATGCTGCGACTGGCGCAATAGAGCAGATAAAAAGCCGTAACAAACCTGTCATCGCGGTCGGCGGAACCGCGCTTTATATCAAGGCATTATTGTATGGCCTGTTTGAAGGACCGGGCACGAACGAGCAAATCCGCAGCGAATTACGTATGCGGGCAGAAACAGAGGGCTTATCAGGTCTGTATCAGGAATTAACAAAAATCGACCCTGTCGCCGCACAAAAAATCCACCAAAATGATGCGAAAAGAATTATCCGCGCTCTGGAAGTATATCGGCTTACCGGCAAGTCAATCTCCAGCTTCCAGAAACAGTGGGCTGATTCACAAACGA
>Ga0315279_10008161_pt1 | contig 12733 bp, 16 predicted proteins | sample YL17G06_20_MG_FD_203694 | JGI IMG/M metagenome (GOLD analysis project Ga0315279, IMG submission 203694) | Sediment microbial communities from Yellowstone Lake, YNP, Wyoming, USA - YL17G06_20 | ecosystem: Environmental > Aquatic > Freshwater > Lake > Sediment | place: USA: Wyoming | collected... | reverse complement strand
CGAATCCGAAATAGCCTTCCTGCTGAGAGCATTCTTCTTCGTCTACATAGGCCTCATCGTCACAATGCCCAGTCTCACGACGGTCGTGGTTGGAGTAGCGCTTGCCTTGACCCTGCTACTGATAAGGCTCGGAGTTGTGAACCTAGCGACGATCCGAAGCAAACTAATCCAAGAAAGAGGAATAATGAGCGTGCTACTTACAAGAGGTCTAGCCTCAGCCGTACTGGCCACGTTAACATTGCAGTATGCGGACCCCGTCAAGTATCCTGACGTTGGCACAATCTTCAGACAGCTTTCACCCCTCTACATCAACATAACAGTCGTCGTGATACTAGCAACGGCACTAATCGCAACCATTGGAATTCCCTTGCTAAGATGGAGAACCAAGAAAAAACAGGAGCACGATGCCTCAGATAAAGAAAAAGAATGGTGAAATTAGCAGCAGCCGTGCGGATGATGTGGCAGATGCGACGCGTTGACAACAAACGATCTTCCATGATGGGACAAGACAACTTTCTCTGAACTGCGCAGAATTGATTTGTCTCCTTTCGATACGAACGACATGTCTTTGTCATTGTAAACCAGTTCTGAGCCCTTCGAGACAAGATGGTCCAAGGCGTTTTCGCCATTAGAGAAAGCAAAGATACACCCACTATGATTGCGCAGGTCTTCACATCCATGAACTGCACTCTTGGATGAGAATCGATCGAGCAGCCCCTGCGCTCTATCAAGAAGCGTTTTTTCGTCCGCAGTCGCCCTCTTCAAGTCGTCATGACTGGCCGGGCTGAAATGCTGCGATGCCTGCTCAGTGTTCCCCAGCATCAAGAATGGTTCACTCAGTACGCGTTCGATCGGTTTGCCGAAAGCTCCTTCCTCAGTCTCAACTATCGCATCCACAAGCAGTTTGCCTTGGCCAAGAAACACGTAGCCCACTCGTTTGTCGTCAACTTTTATGGGCACAGCAAGCAGGTTCTTGTTGACCTCAACCGAGGCCTTATCCACACGATACAATGTAAAAGCTTCATCTGACTTCAGAACTGTGTTCTCAAGTGTGTAATGGTCTCGCATCATTCTTCTCCTCCTCCCGCTTCAAGAAATCTTGACACTTTTCGTGCCATCTGGTACGCGGTTCTTCCAGGCATAGTAATGAGGTAGCGCCCTCGCACTTTCTCCTGAACGACCAATCCTACTTCCTCCAGCACGTCTAGATGACTCGAGAGAGTGCTTGTGGTTATCTCTTTGAGCTCCTCCTGCAACTCGTTGATGTATCTCCCACCGCTCATCAAAGCATCAAGTATCTTCAACCTGTGCTCCTGACCAAGCGCACTCATAGCTTTCGCAGCTTGACCAAAATCGATCCCGCCTTCCTCCTCTTCTTCATGCCTATGTCCTTTCCACATCCTGCAACCTCCTGGTCCAATGAATATGGATCGTTCAAGCTCTCCATGCACGCCATCAGCGACACCTCGCATCACGTCGTCAACATAATCTTGCGTGTTTCCGAAATCAATGTACATTCCTCGCCTTCTGCCGCGTCCTTCACCTGCCATGTCCTTAAGCCTATCTTTGAGTCCTGCCATTTCCTCCCTGAGCTTCTTTAACTCTTCTTTAACATCTTCAGACATTTCACATTCACCGTCTCTAATTTCTTAATCACCAATTTGTATTTGATAGTTACCAAATAGAAAATGATGTTTATAAATTTTGCGCCCCCTACCCAGAAGGGCGATTCCTCCACCACAAATCGGTAGTCGAACGCAGAAGCCATATAAGTATGACGTACGTCATAACTTTGTTAGGAATGATAGTCATGCCCTACTCAAGAAGCTCCATAATACTAACCATTTTCATCATACTACTCATCGCTGGTGCAGCCCTACTAGGAAGTTGGGTCTGGACAAAACTGGCGACAGGTCAAACTAACACTCTAAACGCAGTAGAAATCAGGGACTACAAAGGCGAGAAGCTTGGCTCGATAAACGATTTCAGGGAGAACTCGATAAGCGGACCTCAGTACATCAACGTTACCACCTCCAAACTCACTGTAGCAGGGCTCGTTCAAGACGAGAAAACGTACACGTACAAGGACGTCATCGACAGACATACACACTACGAGAAAATCGTCACGATAAACTGTGTGGAAGGCTGGAGCGTGAAAATCCTCTGGGAAGGAGTATTACTCAAGGACTTGCTCACCGAAGCAGGATACGACACAGGCGCACTGGTCGTGATATTCTACGCACAAGACGGCTACTCAACAAGCCTGCCGCTATCCTACATTGTCAGCAACAACATTATGATCGCATACAAAATGAACGGCGTCGTCCTCCCACCCGATAGAGGATTTCCATTCCAACTTGTCGCCGAAAGCAAATACGGATACAAGTGGATAAAATGGATCACCCAGATCGAAGTGTCTGACGATACAGACTACAGAGGTTACTGGGAGAGCCGAGGATTTTCTGACAACGCAGATTTTCCATAGAACCACGCGCAAATCTATTTATCACTTCTCATAAGATAGACAGCATTGACCACTTTTACGTACCGAGTCCACGCAAGTACGAATCGTAAGAAGAGGAGGATGTAGTTGTGGAATTCTTCAACTCCTACGAGGATGCTAGACGCGCAGAAGCCTATGCCAAACTCGAATTTCCCGGCACGTACTATCTAGCATACAGAGATCTACCTAAGATAATATCCGAACATGTTAAAGGAAGAGAAACGATAGATTTTGGGTGCGGGGCCGGGCGTTCCGCAAGATTTCTTCAAAAACTCGGATTTAATGTCACAGGAGTCGACATATCGGAGGACATGTTGAAGAAAGCAAGAGAACTAGATCCCAAAGGCGACTATTGCCTCATTCGAGATGGTAACCTCAACCAGTTCAAGAATGACTCTTACCACCTCGCACTGTCTGCATTCACTTTTGATAATATACCTACAATGGAAAAGAAAGTCAGGAATTTCAAAGAACTCGGACGGCTACTGAAGAGTGAAGGAAGAATAGTCAACTTGGTCTCGTCACCCGAAATATACACGCATGAATGGGCATCATTTTCCACCAAAGAATATCCAGAGAACAACTATGCAAAAAGCGGAGACAAAGTCAGAATAGTTCAAACCGATTTGGAGGACAAGAGGCCTGTAGAAGACGTTGTCTGGACGGACGAGCATTATCAAGAAACTTACAAAAGAGCCGAACTAGAACTGGTCCAAACCTACAGACCATTGGCAAATGAGAATGAACCCTACAAATGGGTCAATGAAACAAAGATTGGACCTTGGGTCATCTATGTCTGGAAAAAAAAGCACCCAAAAACCATGAACCTTTGGCTGGAGCAAGCGTCTGTTCCTAACGCAGATCCATGATGCATTCTTCGACCTGAGTCCGCTGTGAAGCTTGGAAAGCTTTATCACCAAACGAATCCATCTGCGTTCTACACCTGAGGGGAGACTGGTCGTGGGCTCAAAAGTAGCTATAATACGTTTTGACGGGAAAGACGATATCTCGCTTGATCATGCACTCAAACTGATCGGAGGCATCGACGACCTCAACAATCAAAAAAGATCACTAACCATCAAAGTCGGGATTTTCACCACTGCGAATGAACACCATTCATCAGTCAGCGCAGTGAGGGCAATTATCAACAGCTTTGGTAAAGCACCGGAGATCTTGATCGCCGAATCGGATAATTACAAGGGAACAGGCTCGGAAAGACTTCAAGTCTGGAAAGAACTCTACAAGCGCAACGTTGTTCCGTTCAACCTTTCACAGGACACTGACACAAAAAAGTTTCAAATCGCCGACGAAACCCTTCAGTTGTCACACGTCCTGTTCAAACCCAACGTTTTCGTAAGCACCCACGTCCTGCGCACCTTCGAAAGAGGCAGCATCCTCAAGAACCTGTTCGGACTTGTTCCAGATCGAAAGAAAGCAAGGTTCCATAAGAAACTACCAGCAGCACTGGCCGACATTTACGAAGCAATCGGTGGAATAGACCTCGCAGTAATGGACGGGACGTATCTTTGGCATGCATGGGGAGGCCCAACAACCCAGATGAACACCATTCTCGTGAGCAGAGATGCCGTCGCAGTAGAGACAGTCGGTGCAATACTCGCAGGGATGAAAACAGAGAAAATGCCGGTGCTGCAGGAATTCGCGAAAAGAGATCTTGGAGAAACAGACATCAGAAAAATCGAAATCGTCGGCACCAACCTCGAAGACCTGAAGAAAGAATGCGAAGCAGCAATCAAAACTCGAAAGAAACGGAAAAGTACTCAAGGTCCTACGACATGGGGCGGACGCGCTAACCGCGCCTTCGCGAACCTTGTCAAAGAAGGTTTCTTCAAATCTCCAAACAAAAGGACCTTAGAAGACGTAATAAGAGCACTGGAGACAAAAGGAATTCCTACAAAGGGCCAAGAAGAGAAAATACTGAGCTTCCTTGCACGCAGATTAAAGAATGGAGTGTTAAAGAGAGAACGCGGGAATGGCACAGAATTTCGTTGGACCGAACCTGAAGCCTGACCGCATTCACGCATTGTCTGTAATGCGCGATTCCGAAGATTTCAGGCAGTTTTTCATTGAAATCTCCCATTGCAGAGTCACCCAACCCTACATAAGAGCCAGTTCTGCTTGTTCACTGCGTGGTTTTTGAGAAGAGGTATGCTTATGGTATTGTCGGTACAGCAGAAGACCCACAAACAAGACAAGAACTGCAACCAGAAACTCTGTATCGCATGGGAGGGGAATGAAAAGAATTGCGCTCCAAGGCAGGAAAAGGGCGAAACCTATTGCCAAAGCTCTGATGATGCGTTTGGAAGCGATGCCAGCTATTAACAGAGAACCTGCTGCAATGCAACCCGTCATGAGCCATATGGAAGCTAATTCTGCAAACATGCCTTGCGCAACCACTATTGGAGAAAGAAAGGCAAAGACTATCAAGCCTAGGGCCACGAACAGGACACCAATGATTCTCCTGATCATGAGTTTGTTCTTTTCTACCATGGTATCGCTCCTAGTTCGTGAAGTCTTTTCATTTTAGCCGCTACTCTTTAGGGCTCGGTTTAATGCGGAGATGACATTCTGTTTTCCCATCGCAAGAATGTACGGACCGAGTCTTGGACCCTGAGGCACACCTATTAGAATTGAATATATCGTCTTGAAGAAGACTGCTGGCTGAACCCCGTTCTTTTTTGCCACCTCAAAAACTGCGTTCTGAAGCTTTTCACTCTCTTCTTCCTTCTGCAAGATTTCAATCAGTTCCGAAACCGCCATCCTTTCCTTCTCGCTCAGACTAGCAGGTGCTTCCTTGATCTCTTCAAAATCCTTAATCCAGTTCAAAGCATAACTGATCCGTCTCTTCAATCCTTCATCAGGCGTCTCACTCTTCTGCAGAACTCCATAGCCCCGAAGCCTATCAGCAATAAACGCTTCCTCACTTCCTTGGGGAGCCACTTTTGCAAGAAAAGTCAACAAGTTATAGGGTGCATGAATGCTCGGTTTCTTCGGAGGCTTCAATGTATAACAGTATTCGTAGAGCCCACGCAACTTCATTAGTTCCTTCTTCTCTGTGTCAAGCTTCTTCTCAAAGTAGGCATCTTCCATGTCATCCCATTCTTTCATGTAGGACGGAATGTCAGTCACGTCCAACGTGCGAGTTCCGATGAACCGCTTCAGCATCAGCAACAACAGAGCCTGTGGAGAACCATAACGGAACCAAACCTGCGGCGTGAAAACATTGCCCGTTGATTTCGAAATCTTTCTACCACTCTTGTCCAAAAACATCTCATACTGCACATGAGACGGCGGCTCATAGCACAGTATTTCTCTGCAGATACGATCATTGATTCGCACAGAATCGGCAATGTCTTTGCCGTACGCTTCAAACCGAATGTCAAGAGCCTTCCACCTCGCAGCGAACTCGCTCTTCCAAGTCAGCTTTCCTTCACCTTTCAGAACGTTCGCTTCGCCCTTGTGGCCGCAGCCCTCAAGCATCCTGCCCCTTATCTCCATCCCTTCGCAACTGTAAAGCACCTTGTTCTCTTTCTCCAAGAACTCCGACACTCGGGTCGTGTATATCCGCCCGCAGTTGCTGCACACCGCAAAGTAAGGCAAAACCTCGGTGTAACGTTCTTGCCCAACTTCCTCCTTGACTATTTCACCCACATGCTGAGCGTTCAATAGCAATATCCGAATCTCATCATTCAACACTCCCTTTCCATAAACCTCTTTTGCAGAAACATAATGATAGTCTATGCCACACTCATCCAAGGCGTCAAGAAGAAGCGAACTCATGTGTTGGCCGTAGCTTTCGTGACAACCAAACGGGTCAGGAATACTTGACACAGGAAAACCCAAATACTTCTCAAGAGAAGACGGAAGACCATACGGAACCTTGCGCAAACCATCCGTATCATCACAAAAAGCAACAAGCTCCGATTTGTAACCTTGATCTCTCAAAGCCAAGGTAATAGCGAAAGAACGTGCTGCATCACCCAAGCTTCCAATGTGCGGAAAACCCGAAGCACCAAGCCCCATCTCAGTCCTTATAAGATCCAAGCTGCGACCCAGCTCCCGCTCACGTTCAACCATGGTAACAGCCATTTTGTCGTACCATGTACCGCGTCCAATCATCTCTTCACTCATCGGCAACATACTCGCCAATAGCATTGATGCCAAGGAAATAAAAACGTTACAGAAAATGCAATAATCGCTGTGAAAAAGGAAACAAAAAACAAAGAAAAAGTTAGAGGGGAGTTTACTACCTTATCTTGGCTCCGCAGTTGGGACAGAATTTGGTTCCCGCAGGAACGTCGGTTCCGCATTTCGTACATTTAACGGTTGATTGCATAGCTGTTCCACAATTGACACAGAACTTTGCAGTAGTAGGGTTTTCGGTTCCACACTTGGGGCACTTAACAGTAGCCACCGCCTGCGTCTGTGCAGATGGTTGAAGTGTTGTTCCACAGTTGTTGCAGTACTTTGCTGTCTGCGGGTTCTGGAAACCGCACTTTGGACACAGCACCATCGTCTGTTGAGCCTGTGGCTGTCCCTGGAAAAGTGGTGGAATGAGCACTGCTCCAGCTCCGATTGCTGCGCCTCCTCCCTGACTCTTTGAAAGGCTTTCAGTTGATTTCTGAACCGTTTCCATTCTCAGCACTTCAGCTGCGCCTACTCCGGTCTTTATGTAGAACAGTCGGTCTCTCCATTCAGGTGTAGTGTCGATTCCTTCAAATTTGACTTCAATCAGTTCGAGTCCTATTCTGTGGAGAGCGTCGTAGAGAACGTTCTTTGATAGAAGACTTGTTTCATCCAGTTTGCCGTACACGTCTGCAAGCGAGTATTGGTTTAGAGTATCGATCAATCGTTCGTTGAAGTAGCCTCTGAGGAAGTTTTGCAGTCCGTCAGTCGTATAGACTCCCTGCCCGCCCACGATTTCGTTGACGAACAAGTTTGCTTCTTCAACTCTGAACCAGAACGCTCCGAAGAACTTCAAGGGCGCCATTTCTTTAGTCTGTCCTTGGGCTCCGAACTTTCCTTGGAACTGTTTCAGCGAAACGAAAATGATTGTGGCAGTGAACGGGACTTTGTTGAAATTGACGATTCTTGAGAAAAGCCTCGTAAGCAAAGGTAGATTGGCTGTTGTAAGCACGTGGCGTCCTGCTCTGAACACATCGTATGATTTCCCATCTCTGAAGAACACTGCAGCTTCGTACTCGTGAACAATAAGGTTGTCTCCCCAAGCAATTTCCTCGCTTGGGTATCTCCAGACCATGTCTCCTTCAGCAGGTCCTGCTCCTCCCGGTCCAGTCCATTCAATAACTTTTGGCATTCACTTTCACCTCCTCATGCGTGCGGTAATAATCAAGATCATGCTTTCAATCCTCTCAGAATCTCCGTTCTTGAATCGATCAAAGAATCGTATTCTTCGACTTTGGAGATCAATGCGTCCATCGCTACGCTCCAGCCTTCGTTTCCGGGTTGCATCTTTGAAAGCTTTTCACAGTCAACCTTTATCCCGTCTGCTTTTTCAATCAAACCCACGTCATACTGGAGTACCGAATCAAGTTTGTCTTCTTTGACTTTGACGGCATCGAAGACTCCTTGATAGCCTGCGACAGCTCTGTCTATTCTCTGTGTGACTCTGTCCATACGAGAATTGAGTGCCTCATAGCGGTATGTGTCCTCTCCAGCAAGCTTCTGAACCATAGCAGGATTTGCGAAAGCCCGTCGCATCACGGTTTTTGCAGCCTTGAGCCTGTTGACCGCTTCCATTCTAACGAGGCGATCACTTTCACGTCTCAACTCTTTTTCTTTGTATCCGTGGTATCCAGGAATGTAGCCCATTATTCGTTCGAGAAGACCTCTTTCGCCCTTCACTTTTTCAAGATAGTCTTTTCCACTCATGTTTTACCCTTCATGTATGCGATTATGCCTATGACTGCGAGCACTATCACCAATATTCCAACGACTAGGAACCATGGAACGATGCTGTAGAAGCCTCCGACGACACCCACCGCCGTCATTATTGCACCCCAAATCAAGTAGTACGTTGATTGGTTTCCCGCTGAGAACGAATAGATAACCGTGTAGATTCCCAGAGGACCGAAAAGCCAGCCTAGAAGGTTGAAGAAGTCGTATGGAAGCAGAGCCAGACCGTAGCTTATCAGGGCCACGGCTAGTGAGATCGCGAGAACTGCGATGGCTCCAACACCGTAACTGAATCTTCTAGCTTCAGTTTTCATTTTGATCCTCGCAGTTTTTGGTCGAATATTACAGAATATGCTGTTGCTTTTAAAGTTTGATTACAGTATTCCGAACCCTGCAGAAGGAATATCGCCCTTGATAGCCACCCCAGTCGCACCATCGACAATAAGCTGATAGTCTTTCCCCTTGTACTCGTATTTCATGAACCATATTGGCGCATGGAGGTAAACCGTCTCTTCAATCTTTATCTCCGTCTTCATCTCGACTATCTTGTCAACATCCTGCTGAGCCAAGAACTTGTGGTTGCCTTCGATCTCTGCCTTCGCCTGCTCCTCAGCTTCATCCTTGTCTATCTCACTGTTCAAAACCTTCGCGAAGGCTTCTATTCTTCTGAAATCAAAAGGTATCTTCCCTTCCAAAGGCACCTGATACTCCCTCGTTGGAAACTCGGTGGCCTTCCTAGCTAAGACGAGCCAATCATAGTCCTTCTCGATTGATCCTTCCTTCATCACAGCAGGAGTAATTCTCTCAAAAATGCCCCTGTAACTGCTCCTCGCTTCAACCGAAACAACCCAGAAAGGCAGGTAAGTCAATTCTCTTCCAGTAAGCTTGGCCTTTCTCGCCAAGTCGGAAGGCTTCATGAATCCTTCCCTCATCCAGCTTCTGACACGCGTTTCAACTTGCACCTGATCGAACGTGTTAAGCAATAGCGAATGTTCAAACGTGAAAGTCTGTCCGGTCTCTATTACAACTGTGTACCCGCAGTACTTGCAGGTTGCAAGTAATTCTCCCGGTTGAAAAGAGATGGGTGCACCACAATGAGAGCACTTTATCTCGTCAATGATGCCCATCAGTTCAGTTCCTTCTGTTTTTCTCGTCTGATGATCTCTCTTGACGCTATCACACCAGAAGCCGAAGCCTGAATCAAACCCCTCGTCACTCCGGCCCCATCTCCTATGGTGAAGAGATTGTGAATCTTGGTCTCCAGAGTGTTACTCAGCTGCAGTCTCGAAGAGTAGAATTTAACCTCGATACCGTACAACAACGTGTCCCGCGAGTGCAGGCCCGGCGCGAGCTTGTCCAACGCTTGCAGCATCTCTCTGATGTCGGCAAGATATCTGTAGGGCAACACGAAGCTCAGATCGCCCGGCGTCGCGTTCTTCAGCGTTGGGGTAACGACACTCCGCGCGATCCTTTCAGGAGTTGATCTTCTTCCTGACTCCAAATCGCCCAGACGCTGAACCATCACGCTCCCGCTGAGCAGATTTCCCAGCCGAGCAACGTACTTGCCGTACGCTATCGGCTCTTTGAACGGTTCTGTAAAAGAAGTGCTCACGAGAATGGCAAAGTTTGTGTTCTCAGTCTTCCGCTCAGCATAGCTCTGCCCATTCACGGTCAAGACTCCATCGTACGATTCTGTAATCACCTCACCATGAGGAGCAACACAGAAAGTTCTGACCTGATCGTCAAAAGATTTTGAATAGTAAATGAGCTTCGGCTCGTAAAGGACTTCAGTCAACTCTTCCATGACAGAAGCCAAGACCTCAACTCTCACTCCTACATCCACAGGGTTGTTGAGGGTCTTCAAACCCAGAACCTGAGACTCCGTCTGCAACCACTCGGCACCACTTCTGCCTGGTGCCGCGATCACGTATTTGGCAGAATATGTTTCCCCGTTTGCTGTTTCAATGCCTTCGACAATGTTGTTTTTGACAACGAGTCCTTTCACATCGGTTCGCGGCTTGAACTCGACCTTACCGTCCAATTCGTGTCGCATCTTTCGAAGCGTTTCAGCACATCTTTCTGTGCCCATATGACGGATTCTCTGCCGGATAAGTTTCAAACCCGCAAGCGACGCTTTTCTTTCAATATTTTCTATCTTTTCTTCGTCCTCGCCGTAAACATGCTCTGTTGCACCATACTTCAGATAAATGCCGTCAGCGCAGTCCAAAAGCTGCTGAAGCTCTTTGCTCGACATGTACTGGTCAAGCCAACCCCCCACCTCTGTGGACAGTGTGAGTTTTCCATCACTGAACGCCCCGGCGCCACCCCAACCGGACAGAACTGAGCATGGGTCACAGTTGACACATTCGTATCCTCGGCTGGCTGGGCATTTGCGTTGGTTGATGTCTTGACCTCGGTCAAGCATGAGAACGTTCAGCTTGGTTTTTTCGGCAAGTTCCAACGCTGAGAAGATTCCTGCCGGCCCAGCGCCAACAATTATTACATCGTATTTCAACCGGCTTATCCCCTGAAACCCAGAATTAGATGCTGTAACTAGCATATATTTCTAGCGAGCAGACAAAAGAAAAGAGAACAAAAGGAAGCGAATCTTCTACGTGTCGTGATAGGGTACGAGACAAAGGAACTTCAAGAGTTTGTTGCCTGTATTTCTGAACTGATGTTTCTCGTTAGGCGGAACAAAAACCACGTCTCCTAGCTTGAACTTCTTCTCTCCTTCTTTGCCAAAGACCGTTCCTTCGCCCTCCAGAATGAACACTTCATGTTCCCAATCATGTGTGTGCAACGGGCTGTAGCCTCCTGGTTCCATCTCAAACAATCTCATTGCAAAATTAGGTGCCCCAATGTCTTTAGTTATGAGCCACCTGACCGTCAGTTTCGAAGCCCCTTCATCAGCTGCCTTTGCCTCAACGTCTGTGTACGGAAACACTTTCACCAAACAACATTCCTCTCCAGAGTGCTAGTTGAGTATTTGTCTGCTAAACTTCAGATTGATTTCGCGCTTCTTATAAATCCTTGCAGAAAATCATGCTTGTGAAGATGAAGAAACCTCGCATGAAAAAAGAAACAAAAATCGAGAATGAAAAGTATTCTGCGCCTGTTAGTCTCTTATTGCTTCTAGCAGGCTCATTACGTTCCAAAGCTTCACTCGCGTGTACGGTGGCATGTTTGGATCCTGAAGTATCTCGTCCAGAAGTGAAACCGCGTTTGAAGCTCTCACGGCCGCAGTGTATTCTCCGGTTTGCATAGCGTTCATTGCATCTTTCGCAGATCTTCTAATGTTCCTAGGCGTGGTGTTGTCTTCGGAAACAGCTCCCAGCACGGCAAGCGCCTGCTTAATGCGTTCCTCATACTCCTCAGCCTTCTTCTTTCTAACCACAAGTGCCACCTCGCCAAACATCATAATAATCTAGTTATATAGGCTGGGTTGCCTATTTAGTTTGAGGTTTTAAAGCTTGTCCCGAAAGGAACGAGACGAAACTCACATAAAACGCATGGCAGAACTACTCAAAAGCGGATTAACGATGACAGACTTAGCCTGCCCCGCTTGCGCATCACCATTGTTCAGACTGAAAAACGGTGAATTATGGTGTGAGAAATGCCAGAAAAAAGTCGTAGTGGTCAAAGAAGGAGAAGAACAGAAACTGGCAAGAGCCACAGCCCTCAACAGCCTTGAAGCAACACTTGCCGCCAAAATACAGGAAATCCAGGAAAAAATGACTAATGAACAGGACCCTGAGAAACTGCAAAAACTGGGAAACACTCTCACAGGGCTTCTGGAAAACCTTGAGAGAACGAGAAAAATCAAGAAATCATAGCCGGAAACCGAAAAGATGCTCGGAGTGTACAGCGACTTCCCTACTGACGTCCAAAAGATTGTCAATTTTGAAACCTCAATATCCGAGACAAGACTACAGAAAACGCTGGTGGAAGTATTTTACAGACTCAACAGCGAAGAGTCAGCCCTGAAAGAAATCGCTTACCCTTCTCTGCCGGAATGTATGATCGGTTTTGAGTTTGGAATAGCTGAAGGCAAAGACTTCAACTACCTTGACACTCACGAAAAAGACAGGCTGCTTGCAGCAACACAGAAGAAACCGTTTCCCTCACTGGATTTTCTCTGCATAACCCGGTACTACAGCGTGCAGAATCAGAGGAAAAGACCATTAAAGTTCGACCATTACATGCTTCGCTTCAGATTTGCCAAGAAAGCCCTTCAAATGCAGGTTTTCCACGAAAAAGGCCCGATGCACCTTTCAACAAAAGACCTACCCCTGT